>Ga0181379_1000178_pt1 | contig 32104 bp, 30 predicted proteins | sample 2SPOviralmetaG_FD_130115 | JGI IMG/M metagenome (GOLD analysis project Ga0181379, IMG submission 130115) | Marine viral communities from the oligotrophic San Pedro Time Series (SPOT) site, San Pedro Channel, CA, USA - 2 SPOT_SRF_2009-07-10 | ecosystem: Environmental > Aquatic > Marine > Strait... | reverse complement strand
GGAGAAAGTGCTGAAGAAACAGCATGGGGCGATTCTGACGAAGATACGATGCATTCCTTAGAGGCGCTCTTTGAGAGCGATGAACCCGAGACTGCTTTCGAGAACGGTGATGCAGAAGAGACCGCAGCACATCCGGAATTTATTCCAGAGGGGTGGACAATGGACGATTACGAACGCTGGTTGGAAGGGCCGACTCCCGACGGGTGGACCGAGGAGCAATGGAAAACCTATACGGAAACGCACCAGCCCATGGTTGAGGAGCTTCGAACATTATCGGAAGGGTGATGTGCTGGCCAAGACCAGCACCCTTTGATACCCATGGCCGTTGGTTACGTCCTCATCAATGTCAAACCTGGAACCGAGCAGCATGCCTACGAAGAGATCCAAACACTCCCCCACGTAACGGATACCACCGTCTTGTTTGGAGACCACGATCTCATAGTGAAGCTCGAAGCCCCCGACCTCGCCACCATCGCCAAAGCCGTCGTTCAACACATCCGCTCAGTCAAAGGAGTCGTCAATACGAAGACGCTCGCTGGCGCAGACATGAGTTAAGCCGATTCAAAACCGATTGACAGCGTCCATTTTTGTTGATTTTGGGGTTTGGAAAGGGAGACTGAGGCCCATATGTGGCGCAGTAATGCCTTTTTTTGGGAAAAGTATTATATGCTCTAGCGATGAAGGGCGAAACGGAGGAAATCCAAATGTCAGACGGAAAAAAATACTTCGTTCTCATGGAGAACGGAAAAGATACGAGCCAAGTATTTGCGAGCAAGCAACCCCGCGGTGCAGCCTTGAAGGCCGCAACCCGCGGACACGAAACCATCCGCCTACGAGAGCGTGGCACCAAGCGTGTCCACGTCTTCACGGGCAGCATCTCGATGGTTGACAAGCCTGCTGGCGGACCTGCTTGGTTGCCAGACAAGATCAAGAAGGCCAACGTCAAGAAGCAAGGCATCGAGCACCTTTGAGTGCGGCCTGCTGCTGATCTTCCAACTCTTTGAGTTGTACAACGACCTCCTCGGTGCCAAGGCACAGTCGAGGTCCTTTTCTTTCATACCCTCTCAAATGACGATGATTTGATAAACACGGGCTAGCATGTCACTGTGTCCTCCGGGACATGGGATGCACGCCCGCTTCGGCGGGAGGCGGTGACGCCAAATGGAAAAGAGAGGGATGCGAACGCCACAACCACGAGCGCGGCGGCCAAGCCAGCTGCGATTGGTGGAAGATGATGACATACAACTTCCTGCTCGCCTTATCCACCTTCGCCACCTGCCATGGATTGAATGTTACAAACGTCAACTTCAATCTGAAAGCAAATCTGAAAACACCCAAAAATCGTATTTCTACGGCCTCAAAGCCCTCATTGAAACGCCACTTCCAACTGAAGGAATCTTGGATGAAGCAGCCTACGAAAGCATGTCGATCGAGACGCTTGCCCAACGAATGGAACCCATGAACGGACGCCTTGATCTATGGGCCCACAGCATCGGGAATCTGCGACCAACAACATTCAACGCTCGGCTTGCAGCAGCGAGGCACTTGATTCGATGGCTTGGACTTCTCTGGCCTGAACATCTACAACGGGCGAGAACTGGAAAAAGGCTCCCACGAACCTTGACTCGTCGAGAATTGAGTTCGGTTCTTGATGCTGCGAGCGTGAGCGAAAATCCAGCCGCTGCCTTGGTGGTCACGATGATGCTTGACACGGGCATGCGTGTGAGTGAAGTGTGCGCTCTGAATCTTGATGACATCGATTTCGATGATGATTCTGCCCGTATCCTAGGAGGAAAGGGCGACAAAGACCGATTGGTCCTGTTTACGCAACGGACGCTTGCTCGCCTCCAAGCATGGCTTCCCATTCGTGATCGATTAAATCTTGCAGACGAGCAGGCGTGTTTCGTGAATCGGCACGGACGACGATTGCAACCTCGTGGAGTTCAACGGATGATGGATGCATTGGCTAGCGAGGCTGGATTACCAAAAGGCAAACTTACCCCGCACGTGCTCCGACACAATTTTGCCACTGGACTCCTGGAACGTGGCGCAGATTTGGTAACCATTCAACGGTTGATGGGGCATGCAACGATTGCCACGACTCGCGTGTACCTTGAAATCTCGGATCAAACCCTGCGCGAGGTCTATCACCGAGCCCAATCCCTTCGTGAAGACATGGAAGAGCAAAGCGTTGGTGAGTCTCAACTCGTTGAAACAACGCCGTCCACGAGCAGCGCTGGTATCATCGAATCATGAAGTGGACTTTTTCCGCTTCGCAACCCGTTCAGGCCCAGACCATTCTCTGTGTGGATGAATCGTTTTCCCTTGATGCCCTTCGATCGGACAGTGTTTCCCAGAGCGGCATCGAGAACAATTCCCCTTCGGAGGTTGTTCAACCGTTTTCCGTAGGCGACCGTATTTTCGCCTCGGCATGAGGGCATATGGTCAACGGCGGTCTTCAAAGATAGCGCCGAATCAAGGCTTTTTGAACCAATGAAAGTCTTTGGCCGACCCGGGGACATTGATGGTGGAGCCTTTGCGGTTGTCTGCTTTGGTGGTTTTGAGTTTAGTTGTGGTTGATTTGGTCTTTTCAACCACCTTCTCAGCCATTTCTTGACCCTTAGCCACTGCTTTCGAAGCACTTTTCTTGGTGGCCGATGAGGTCTTTTTAGCCGTTGATTTGGTCTTATTAGCCACTTTTTTAGCCGCAGCGCTTGCCTTCTCCCCTACCTTCTTGGCGGATGATTTTGCAGCCGAAGCCGTTTTTGCCGCAGCGAGGACTTTTTTGGCGACGGCGATTGACAAACCCGCCTTTTGGAGGTCTTTTGCACTGGTTTTCGCAATTTTGGCAATCGTTGTCAATTTTGCTGCTTTCAATTTCTTTTCAGTTGCTGCACCAACACCCGGAAGGGAAGTGATGTCGGAGGATTTGCCTTTCCCTGCCATGGGTTCACCAGTTCACGAAAGAAACCCCCCAATATTGAACCTTCCTGCCATAAAAAATGGGACGGCGAAGCGGTTTCTTCATGTGCATTGCCAACCCGCCATGACCCATGGTGATGGTTGACGGGAGCCTTGATGCCCTCGGCTTGGTCGAAGGCCGCTTCATCATCGGTCCGATGGGGTGTGAATGATGGATAGCGTTCTCGACCCGGAAGTCTCCCTGCTGGTGGCACAAGTCAGGAAGGCCGAGGCATCCCACAAGATGGACACGTCCAATTATCTCCGATCCCGCCACTTCCAAGGGCCGAGCAGCGTCGTTTATTTGGGAGATGTTGGGCAGGCCGTGCTCTCTCAACTCTCGCAGCCAGAAACGCCCTCGTTCTCAGAGGCACCAGGGTACAACGAACAGCGATGGACCTTGGAAACAACCTCTGGTGAATTGTCGTTAACCATCCGTTCTCGCCCATATTGGGCTTGGGGGCTGTTGACCTCGGGGTACCTCAACATCATCACCTTGCGAGGTCCACTTGAAGCACGCTCCAGGCTCGTTCTTGATGTCGTGAGTTCGCTTGGGCAACCGCCGTGGGAATTCGCCCACGCCAGGCAAGCAGGAAAGTACCTCGCAAAGAGCATGGTCGAATCCTCAACAAAAAGCAATGAACAAACTTGGAAAGCCTTGCTAGCAACTGGCAGAGACCGCCTTGCTGAACAGATTGAAAGAATGGTTCGTCAACGGGAAGAACGGCCAATCGATGAATCTGACGAGGGATGGAATGAAGCGATGGATGAAGACCTGCATATGGCTTGGAAGGCCCACGCAGAAGACAATGCACCGGGCGTGGAACGGGCTCTTGCAAGGCTTGAGGCGGCGCTCATCCACCTGGACCCATCCACGAAGGGAACCTACGTACCAGCACCGGAAGATCGGTTTTCGGACGGTTCGGATATCTTCGACGGCACACAATCCAATCCTACTGGAGGAGAACCAAACGCATCGGACATCTTGTTTGAGGATGAGGTGCCGTTCTTAGATTTGACACAAAAGAAAGGGCCTTTGGAAGAAGAATGAATCACGCGTCGCGTTCATAAGGGGGAGGTTGCTCGCCAAGAACGGTCCACATGGCGGCAAAGAAGAAAAGCGACGGCAGCGGCATCCAGCAAGCTGCAGGTTTGATTCGCTATTTTGACGAAGAATCCGAAGATTCTTGGAAGATCACCCCTGCTCAGGTTTACCTCGCATGCATCGGACTTGGTGGCTTCTTTTACCTCGTGAACCAAGGCGTGATTCAAGCCATTTGGAACCTGTTCTGAAGCCTCAAAGCGGCTGAATCAAGACGGTTTTTTGGTCGTTTTCAGCCATGCAACGTGCGACTTCTAGGGCCGTGCTTAGACCCTCAGTCACTCCCAATACTGATTCGCCTTGATCGGTTTGCACCACCAAACGATGGGTGAGGTTGTACAACGTGGATTCTTCGATGCGTTCAAAGACCCAGTGTTCGTTCTCAATACGAACCAATGCTGGAACTTCAACCAACGGACCCATCGCTTGACCCGTTTGTACAGCTCGGCTCGTCAATGAAGCCAAATCCCGAACCGGTTGCCATAACCGCCTCCGGAGGGGCATCCGTACTTTTCGTCGTGCTTCTACTCCTGCTCGAAAGGCTCGTGCCATAAGGGTCCCATCCCTGAAATCCGAAGATTTCGGTTGGTGCTTCTTCCATCCACCTTTAAAGAGCGCGCACTGAACCTCGGTGCTGACCTGCATTTCTCAAGTTCCATCCAACATTCGTTGTCGCTCCGCCCACCAAGAAAAGGCAGCGCACAGGCCAAGCACACCGACCGAGACGAACAGTCCAAGTTCGAGGGAGTTGAGGTTCAATACGGAGACGAAGCCAACCAACCATGCTCCGCCCATGACCCAAATGAACCGTTTCACACTCGGATGTTTGGATTCTGAAGCCCACGGAAGAAGAACGTGAAGTGATGCTGCGAACATGAGGCCTGGGACGGCTAACCAGAGGCTAGCGTCAATCATGATGCCGACGGCAAGGACGAACAACATTCCCACTCTGAACCACCACGCTTCTGGGCGGTGAGCAGCATCGTATCCCAAGGACGGTAACAACATCATCAGGCCTGCGAGCAACATCAAACTGGCTGAAATACGCCATCCGGTGAGAAGAGCCACCGCTCCCTCTCCGTAGATGTCCACTCGATGCGCATAACGAGCAGATAGTGCGAGGAGGATCACGGCAGTGAGTGCCAACGATACAGTCAGGCTTCTGACTTGACGTGGGTGGTGATGAAATCGGCTGTCGTTGAGGCTGGCTGGTGCATGGAACCCGACCACAAGTGTGGTGTAAACGGCAACCAACAAGGCAGCATGGAGGGGGGCGTCGGATGCAGGCCTCGACCACCAGGAAGGGGAAAACACCTCGCTTTGAAAGAGGAGAGCCCATGCGATGACAAGGGCAACGACGGTTTTCATCATGGCCCGATTGAAGAGAAGGCGGGTTTCGTTGTTGACGGCAATATGAGCCGAAGCGGTCATCATTTCTCCCGCCATCATGACCAAGAGCGTGAACAACAGAATCGAGCCAAACATGGACCACGCCATCGGTGAAACCGTGGGCTGCATGGGGGGATTGGCCATTGCAAGATGGGCTTCGCTGGGCAGAAGAAGCAGCATCAGCAGGGCTGCCCATACGCCATTGTGCATCATCATCCTATGGCGAACAAAGTCCCGCGTTGATTCATGAACACCCCTAAGACTTGGCAAGGACGGAGCCGCTAGGGCAAACACAACCAGTGCAAACAGAGCCCCTTCAATTCCACCGTATCCAGTCAGCAAGACTTGCAGGCGCTCAACCACTGGAGAAGACGAGCCGAGAAAAAGAGCCACTTCGTTGTGCTGTTGGTCAAGGGTCAGCAATGCCTGAGCCCGGTGTAACACCATTCCACCGATCAACACAGGCGGTGCTGCGTGGTACAACCTGCGTAGCCATGGCCGAGAGGAAAGGGCCGGGGCGATTTGCACGGCGAAGGCCCAAAGGAACACGGAAAGGAAGACTGCGGGGAGGTACCACGGTGCACTCTCGCCCAGCATGGTACAGAACAGCACGACCCATCCTTTCATCGTGGCGGAAGACCCAAAGAGGCCGAGGAGGACCACGAGACGTGCGGGGGCCAACGAACGTTGATGCGGAACGTCGCGCTTTCGCTGAACAATCAGCACTCACCAGGCTGGTTGAAGCGTTGGGAAGACCGACGGAAGAATGGCTCGAAACCGCTCTTGCTCCCCTCCCAGAAACATTCCGTGTCAGCCTGCACCGTTCCGACCGTCAATGGACCGTTGAGCAGGTAAAATCGCTTGGAGCCAAGGCGATCCCTTGGATGCCAGATGAGAGTGCTTTCGTGATGCCTTTCGCTCGCGGAAAGGCGCCCGAAGGAATCGCTCAGCGAATGATGGCTCTGCTTCACGAGACCGGCAGGATCACCAGGCAGGAAGCCGCAAGCATGCTCCCTGTTCGAATCCTTGATTCCAAAGGGCCGGTATTGGCTCTTGACATGTGTGCAGCGCCCGGATCAAAAACGACCCAACTGGGAGAACTGCTTCATCCCGAAGGCGTGGTCGTCGCCAACGAACCGGTCTCTGGTCGATTGAACATGCTCGTCAGCAACCGAAGTCGGTTGGGATTGACCAACGTCGTGGTGACCCAACACGATGGAAGACACTTTGCTCGCCTGCCGCCCCCTGGATTCGATGTTGTGGTTGCTGATGTGCCTTGCACAGGCACGGCCACAACCAGAAAAAACCGCGACGTATGGTGGGACTGGACGCCAAAGGAAGGGCGGAAGATGTTCAAAATGCAGGTGGAAATTGCAGCACGCGGTGCTTCACTCCTCGTGCCAGGAGGCACCATGGTGTATTCGACCTGCAGCATTGACCCGATCGAAAACGAGGCCGTTGTGGCGGAACTTCTTCGCCGATGCCCCTACCTTGAACTGGTCCCTATTGACCTCGGCAACATCAACTTGCATCAAGGGCTCCAAGATTGGCCTCTGTTGGATGAAACGGGTGAACCTGTATCGCAAGATAGCGTCGAACATCTTCCGTTTTTCGCTCCTGAGCACCTCGCTCCAATTCAACGCACAGAATTAGGTCATGGAGAAGAAGAAATCGAGGCGCGTATCGGCGATCAACTCGTTCATTGCCGCCGCTTGTGGCACACCGACCACGACACGGGTGGGTTCTTCGTCGCCATGTTCCGACAGCGTGAACCTGCAAGTGTGGGCCATGCAGCCACCTACCGTTCCAGACGAGCAAGGCGCTCGGATACCGGATGGACGCCATCCTACAAGTCGCTCCCCAACATAACAGGGAATTCTGTCGTGCCTGCAAGCGATGAAATCGTGAAGTACCTGGGCTCCCACTATGGCATTGACCTCAGTCCTTACTCGGTTTGGCAGCGAGGAAAGCGGCTAAACCTCGCACCACATTTGGTCACAACACGATTGTTTGAACCTGAATCCCCCACCAACAAGGGCGACATATGGCCGGGGAATTCCTTCCATCCAATGCGGGTGGCTCATGTTGGATTGCCTGCCTTCACCCTGAAAAAAGACTCATGGCGTTCTCGCCAAGAGTCGTTGTATGCACTCGGCCAAGCGTACACCAACAACATGCTTGAGATTCACCCTGAGGTGTTTGTCAGAATCCTTCGGGGCTGGGCTCCACTTTTGGAAACCTTTAGCGAAGAAACAGGTTTGGAGGCTCCCCCAAAAGGGGCGTTTTTGTTGCGTTCTGCGATGCCTTGGGGCACTGAAACGATCTCCGTGTGGGTTGGTGCTCGAATCACGTTAATGATCGATGTTAACGAGCAAAACATGCTGCGACGGAAGTTGAATCTGCCCTGGCGGGACGAGGAGGAATAGGGATGCGAATCATCGCTGTTCTTCTTGCATTCCTTGCCGTCGCTCCACTGCTCGTTCACGCCAACACGCCATGGGCCATTCATGCCGAGACGCCGCTTACAGAGGATGATTCTTCGAAATTGACTGAAGTCTTCCTCAGTGATGAAGCGAACGAACTGAAACCAGCCGAGCAGGGTTCGGTTCGCTGGACGTGGTGGTCATGGAGCGATGAAACGGGGTCTGATTGGCCCGATGACGATGCATTGTACCGACGAAATCAACACAACCTTTCGGGAGATCCTGCATCGGCTCCCGTGACGAAGGATTGGATTCTCAAGACCCCTGCTTTGATCGACCTTTCCGGGACCGTGAAAGTGGTTTCTGCTGAGGACCAATGGCGTTTTATCGTGTTTGAACTAGCCATCACACCTCAAGTAAATCTCTCAAATCAAACCATCATGTACATCGTCTTGACCGAAGACATCGCAACCGACCATCATCGACGCCAAACGACAAGTTTGGTTCGCGAACTTCGGCCGGAGGTTGGATTTTCACTCAAAGCCAACAACACCACTGAAATGACCACCATGCTGTCCGCTGACCATCTTGATGCTGCAGGCGTCAACCTCGAAGATGCACCGACAGGATGGACCTACTCCATTGCAATTGTGGGCGGTGTCGAGGAGGGGCCTTCGTCCGGAGACCTGTTGGTGCTTCGCAGTGGCCAACTCCCCACATCAACACAATCACTGACAGCCAGCCAAACATGGATGCCTTTGTTGTTGACAGGGATTGCCCTCGTGGTCGTTGGCGGAGTGTTGTCAGCAGCACAACGGAGAGAGGAATCCATTCCTTCCATCAACGCTGCTTGGTCCAATATTGAAGGGACTGCCGTCCGAGTGAACCTATCGGCTGGAACGAACGGTTTCAACATCACATCATGGAGCCTGAGGGAACCGTGGTCGTTCCGCGGGCGCCCTCCAAAACGCCGCATCAACCCTCAAGAAACGGCCACGATTGAATTCAGTACCAAATCCACGTGGGAGGAAGACTGCCACTTGGACATCAGCATTGAGGTGGACGACTTGGGTGCTTGGAAGCAACATGTATGGCTCGCTCCTCCCAACATCGATGCCAAGGAAGCGGAGTGAAGCCTTGAAAGAGGGGACGGCCCTGTCCCTGAATGAGAGCCATGGACCTTGACGAGACCGATTTGGCCTTGCTTCGTTTGTTAAAGAGCGATGCGCGCGCCAGCCATCGCCAACTCGCCAGGGAACTCGGACTGGCGCAAGGGACGGTCACCAACCGAATTCGACGGCTTGAAGAGGAGGGTGTTATCGAAGGCTATGCCCCCATTCTCAATCCTGAAGCAATGGGCATGAGCATGACCATCATGGCTGGACTTCGAATCGTCAAAGGTCGCATGATCGACGTGCAACAACGAATCGCTGCTGACCCGAGGGTCTTCGCTGTTTACGACGTCACAGGCGATTGGGATTCAATCGTCTTGGCACGAGTACGAGATCGCAACGACCTCGATAACCTGACCAAGACGGTGTTCACGCTGGACGGTGTTGCGCGGTCTTACACGCATGTGGTTCTGAACACCGTCAAGGAAGATACGGTTCCTTGGCCGAAGGAAACCCAGTGATTCCGCCTTCGTCATAGATGTCCAGAAGCGGCGCCAACACCTCCACAAGCCCAGACAACCCCTCCACAACGCGGGTTTCTGGCTTGAGGCAAACCGTCAAAGTGGCGCGAAGGCTCTCGTCAAAGCGAACGTCAAGCGATTCAAGATTGCGACGGCATTGTGATTGAAGCCGCCCCCCTGTTCGGTCCCAGTCCATCAGCAAGATGACGCTAGGCCCCTGATCAACAGGGCTTCTCCTTCCATAGTTTTCAACGAGAAACACGAGCACATCATCAACGGGCCAACCACGGTTGAGCACTTCAATCGACCCTGTGAAACCAAGGCGTTCCAAAGCAAGGCGGTCCCGGCGCCCCTCTACGAGGACCGTGGCTTCAGCAACCCTGTTTCGTGCGCGCGCTTCAGCCAGCGCTTGGGCGGCCTTGTGCCAACGCTCCTCTGCATTGGAGGACCCTCTTCCAGGGCCGTGGAAGGAAGGAGAAGTCATGAGGACGTCTCCAATGCGCGATGGAAGCAATCCAGCAGGTCGTCGATGCCAAGGGACGATACTCGGATGGATTTCTGCCGCGAGGTGTGTCCGAAAACAATCGTAAGTTCGGAAGATGGCACTTCAAGTGTTTTGGACATCACATGAAGGACGGCTCGGTTCGCTTGGCCGTTTTTGGCCTCGGCTTTGACGGCAACAGAAATTCGGTTTCTCCAAGCGTTGAATCCGATAATGCCCTGTATGGAGGCTTTTGGCTGAACTTCTATCGCCACCAAAACTCCACCGTCCAAGGTGGTTGAAAGGCAGGTGCTGATGCCCATGAAGAAACGAGGGGGCTGGGGGTTGAAGAACCATCTCCCGAGGCAAGATTTGAAAGCCTCAAAAAAGTGCGGGAACAATCTGTTTTTTTTACAATTCAAAGGCTAAACGAAGACCTGCCTGCACGCGGGACTGAATGGGAAACGGCCCACCGTTCTAGCCCCCTTCAACAAACGCTTAAGGGGGGGCTATGCGGCCGGTCAAATAGGGTGGTTGCGTGGTCGCAGAAGATACGGTATTCTCTGTTCTCTATGATAAGTTCATGTTTTGGTCCATTCTGGTCGGAATCCTCACGTTCGGCTGGATGTTCCTCGCCATGCTACGTTATCGAGATGGCGTTGAGCCAGATACAACGGCGATTGACCATATTGAAGTTGGGTCGTTCCCAGTAGACCGGCACCACACGACTCTGGAAGTGCTCTTCTACGTTCTGCCTACCATTTTGGTGACTTGGCTTGTGGTCCTAGCGCTCTCATCCAACACAGCCGTCTGGCAGTGGACCGACGATACCGAGCAAACGTTTGACATGGAAATCACCGGCAAGCAATGGTTCTGGGAATACAAGTACAAAGAATCCCTCACGTGGGAAGACGAGCCTGCAACCACTTCCATCAATGTGACGTGGTCCGGAACAACCCTTCTGGTGACCAGCAGCAACGATGCAGCAGTCAATGTTTCCGTTGTCAAAGGCTCTGAGAGCTTTGATTCCATCGCCCTCGACACCCTCACAGGCAATGTTTCAGAACCGATCACATACGATCCCTACGTCCACTCCATCGTCGAGGTTACAGACGCCGATGGAAATGTGCTTCATACATGGATGCACATTCCACAAGGACACATGTTCTCCTCCGCACTGGGCGAAGACATGATCCTTCCCTGCGATCAGCGGGTTGTCTTTGAGATGCATTCCGCACCTTCTGACGACTCGAACCCGAACTACATCGGCGTTCAACATTCCTTCTGGCTCCCTGAATGGGGCGTCAAGGAAGACCTCGTCCCGGGCATTGAAGGCGGCACTTACATGACCGTCGAGCCCGATGACCCAGGAACATACCCCATTCGCTGTGCTGAATACTGTGGCAATCAACACTCCATGATGGTCGGCCAGGTCACGGTCGTCGCTATGGAAGGAAGCGATTGTTCCACGGACTCAGGCGTCAAGAAAACCAAAGGCGCTGGAAACGGAGGCGATTACTGATGCGCGGCCGTGTCGCTGTCTTGCTTGGCGTTCTTCTGGTCGCTTTGATGGCTGCTCCCCAATTCACAGCCGCACCCGGTGGAATTGGTTCAGCAGGCGACCAAGGATGTTCGTGCCACGGCGGCTCAAGCCCCGACACCAGTGTGTTGGTGGACGGTTTGCCCGAGACATACAACGCTAGCGAAACCTACACCTTCACCGTCACGGTTGTCAATGATGCCATGACCTTGGAAGGCGATGCGGTCGTCACTGACGGCGCTCGACTTGATGCTGATGGCAACGGAGTGCCTTACGGCGGATTCCGCATTCTCGCGTCTCACGGAGAGATCACGTCAATCCCTGAATCGCTCAGCTACATGAAGGATGGTGGACTCACCCACACTGAGGAAGGAAATTCAGTCCGGTCATGGACCATGGAATGGACCGCACCTGCTGCAGATGACCTCAATGTCGAAATGACTGTTTATGGAAACGCCGTCAACGGAAATTCCGGTGGCGGAGGTGGCTCAAGCGGTGATTATTGGAACGTCGTAACCGTCTCGATTCCTGGAATCAACGCTGGCGCCCTCGCACCGAGTGCAAGCGCCTTGGTCATTTTCCTCACCTCAATTGGTTTGGCCGTTGGTCTCATTTTCACAGGCATTCTCTGGGTGTTTTATCGACGCTCCCCAGAGACATTCACAATGAATCGATTCTGGAGTTTCCTCAAGCCTTGGTTGACCACGACCGACCACAAAGAGGTCGGAATCATGTACTTCCTCTTTGGATTCTTCTTCTTCCTTGTCGGTGGATTGCTGGCTCTGCTCTTCCGCATTCAACTTTCACTCCCTGAGAATGATTTCCTCACCTACGATGAATACAACTCGTTCTTTACGTTGCACGGAACCACCATGATTTTCCTAGCAGCCATGCCAATGATTGCAGGATTCATGAACTACGTCTTGCCGCTCCAAATTGGAGCAAAAGACCTAGCGTTCCCCCGCATCAATGCCATGGGGTTGTGGCTCTTGGTGTTCTCCGCGCCCTTGATCTTCACCGGCATTTGGTCCGGCGAAGGAGCCGACATCACGTGGGTCATGTATCCTCCGTACTCATCGCTCAACGAAGCCAACTTGGGCTCGACCTTGGCCGATTACGGATCCAATCCGGGGACCACAGCGTTCATTTCTGGAATGCTCATGCTCGGTGCATCATCAACCCTCGGTGGTGTGAACTTCATCACCACGGTGTTCACCATGCGTGCACCTGGCGTGACCTGGATGAAGATGCCCTTGTTCACCTGGTCTGTCTTCATCAGCGTGTTCATGCTCTTCATGTCCCTCCCTGCACTTATCATCGGCGTGGCCTTCCTTCTGTTTGACCACACCATCGGCACCCAGTTCTTCGTCGCTGGTGGCGACCCATTGCTCTTCCAGCACTTGTTCTGGTTCTTTGGCCATCCTGAGGTGTACGTCGTGATCGTTCCTGCGTTCGGAATCGTTTCCGAAGTGTTGGCTACATCTGCCCGTCGTTCCATCTTTGGATACAAGTCGATGGTCTTCGCCATGGCCGGAATCGGTATCGTCGGGTTCATCGTTTGGGGCCACCACATGCTCACCTCTGGAATGGATCCGTTCTGGCGTGCTGCGTTCATGATCACCACCATGCTGGTCGCCATCCCTACAGGTGCGAAAATCTTCAATTGGCTGGCTACCCTTTGGGGCGGCTCATTGGTCATGAAGACCCACACCTTGTGGTCGCTTGGGTTCCTTGTGACCTTTACTCTAGGTGGCATCTCTGGAATGTTCTTCCCTGTCGCTGGACTTGACATCCACTTCCACGATTCCTACTTCGTCGTGGCCCACTTCCACTACGTGTTCATCGGTGGAACGGTCTTTGCACTGTTCTCCGCTGTGTATTACTGGTACCCCAAGGCCACCGGTCGTAAACTCAACGAAACACTTGGGCTTTGGCATTTCCTCATTGGATTTGCTTCCTACAACGCTGCGTTCTGGCCCATGCACGCCTTGGGCATCATGGGCATGCCTCGCCGGACCCACACCTACACGATCGAGTCGGGCTTTGCGGAATACAACATGGCAGTGTCCACCTTTGCGTTCATCTTCGGAATCAGCCAACTTCTGTTGGTTTGGAACATCATCTATTCCGCCCGCCGTGGCGAGCCTGTTGGCAAAGACCCGTGGGGTGGATGGTCGCTCGAGTGGTCCACCACCTCGCCACCACCAACACCGTCCTTCCACGACATCCCAACTCAGGGAGACATGAACATCGAATTCGGACACCACAAACCCGACTCAGAGAAGCTGATCGATAAACTGTTGAAAGCCGAACCGAAAACGGCACCCGCAGGAATGAAGGAGGGAGAAGAATGAGCGGAGGAGAAGCCCACGTTGAAAACAGCATTTGGATGCGTGCAGTCCTTATTGGCGGCGTGTTCCTTGCCATTGGTGTGCTCGCCTTTGCGACCATGGGCGTTGGTGTGGCTAACGTCAAGCATCATGCTTACGAAGATGCTATCCATGAATACGAGGATGCCAAGTATGCCTATGAGGATGCGAAAGCAGCTAACGCAAGTTCGGAGGAGATTTCACAACTCAAAGCAGCCAAGGAAGAAGCCCATCATCACGAAGTGGACGCCCACCTCTCTTACTTGACATGGCGAACGGCAGGGATTACGATTCTTCTCATGTGCATTACCTACGCCGCTTTCATCGGCCTTGGTGGCTTCGTGAATTCGATCTTCCCAGATGACGCAGGTCATGACGACCATGGATACGGTGGCGACGATCACGAGCATCACGGATCAGGTTCACCCATCATCTTCTCGTTTGGCATATTGCTGTTCTTGATGGGTTTCCCATCGTTCCAAGGCGCTTTAGGCAACATGCTCTCTGGCGTGGACGCCAATCTCGGCGATCTCGGACTGAGCATGCTTGGTTTGATGACGATCACCCTCGGTGTTGCGAACTGGTGGAGAGAGGATTTGCCGTTCATCGGAAACGGAGAACAGATTGCAACATCAGACCCGTTTGCTGGACAACACATCCGGAAGGCCGGTCTTTGGGTGTTCATCATGTCCGAAGTGATGGTGTTCGCCACGTTCTTCTCCTCTTATCTCCGAATGCGCACAGAATGGTGCACGGGTTGGCAAGTCAATGCAGGCAATTGTGAGGAAGTCAACATGCTCACTGCGTCTGACTTCCTCCGGCCCGAGGGAGCCATGCTCGATGGGCTTGGTGGCCAAGGCGACTTCATGACCCTCTTGCCAGGTGCCATCAACACCTTCGCACTGATCATCTCGTCCTACACCATCGTGCTCGCTCTCAAAACAGCGAAGGCCAAGGATTGGGAAGCACCTTCTGGTTTCTTGGGCAAGCTCATGCCGGATCAAAAATCAGCCGTACGAAACTACCTGATTGCCACCTTCCTTCTTGGCTCGATGTTCATCGTGCTCAAGTTGATTGAATGGAGCCATTTGGTTGCTGAAGGATTCACCATCGGCACACAAGCCGGTTCAATCTTCTACATCTCAACCGGAGCGCACGGACTTCACGTGTTCGTTGGACTCCTTGTCATGCTTTACCTGATCTTCAAGGCCGACACTGTTGGCTATGACGAAAAGAACGGACAAGGCATCGAATACTTTGGCCTGTACTGGCACTTTGTCGACTTGGCATGGGTGGTTATCTTCCCAGCCTTCTATCTGTATTGAGGTGAAACAAATGGGAGAACATGAAACAACTGGAATTTTTGAATCGATTGTCGAGCGATTGCCCGGCAACATGGACATCTACTTTTGGAACTTCGTCATCTTGATGGTGTTCACGGTCTTTGAAGTGGCTGCGGTCTTCTTCGATGAGATCCCTGGCACGTCCATCGACATCTCGTTAACCGCTGTTTGGGCCATCCTCATCGGTGTTGGAATTGTCAAGGGGTATGGAATTGCAGCCTACTTCATGCACTTGAAAGGCGATCCGCGTATTTACACGCGAACCGCGCTCTTCCCAGTGCTCTTCGTGCTGTTGATGCTATGGGGCATTGGGCTTTCAAACCCAGGTGCGGTCACTGGGCTCCCTGAATGGTGCACACCCTTTTCTGACGCCTACGCAAGCCAGCGCTGAGGTTGACTTTATGAAGTCAAGACTAGGTTATTTCTTCCTCATTGCCGTTTTGATGCTTGTTCCCTCCGCATCAGGCTACATCGGATCGCAACTGTCTCGAGGACCCGTTGAAAGTTTTACACTCACCGACCAAAACGGTGATGAGTATTCATTGTTGAACGATAGCGATGGTGTTGTCGTTGTGTCATTTATTTTCACACGATGCCCTGATGTGTGTCCCGTATTGACACAACAGTTGACAAGTGTTGAGATGCAATTGTCCGAAAGAGAACTTGAGGATGTATCGTTCATCTCAATCACAGTTGACCCAAAGCACGACACACCAGAGGCACTCAATGAGTACGCAGAACGTCATGGTGCTGCATGGCCTCACTTGACTGGAACCTCAGAAAAACTCTCTGATGTATGGGCGACCTTCGGTGTCGTCGTGCAAGAGTCCGTCATCGAAGCCCATGTCATGGACTACCAACCCGGTGAATCCTCGTTGACGGTGGTCGACACCAACAACAACAGCACGCACCACATGTTCTCAAACAGCGGTTGGACCGCCACCGCATATGCAGCAGAAGAAGCGGGTTGGACCTTGAACACATCAACGAGCCAATACGGTCGTATGCTTCATGGCATCAACGGATACGATTCACCGGAGGATTGGTCGTGGTATTGGGAACTCAACGTTTGGAATTCCACCTCAGACTCCTGGGAGGCATCTGCAGTCGGCATGGATGATCTCGATGTGCTTGAATCGCCCCATCTAGCCTGGATGCCATCGAACATGAACCGAAGCCAACTCCCATCTGTTCCAAACGATACGGTTTCCAGCACCTCGGTCCTTTGGCCAAACGGAACAAACACCACGACAGGCATCTCCGACTACACCGCTTACCACCTCACCTCCGGAGCGCTCGATGCTGCCCAGCGAGAGGTGGTCATTGATGATTCAACCTACGGGCATTACCTGTCGTCCATCGATAACGTCAGCGCACCAGAGGATTATTCCTGGTGGTGGAACCTCTACAATTGGAACGAATCGAGCGAAGTATGGGAGACCTCAAACGTTGGTATGGATGACCTTTCAGAACCTCTTCATATCGCTTGGGCCCCCTCCTATGTGAATGAAACCGATATCCCTTCACCGACAGCCTCTGACGAGAGCGATGAGGTCTGCAACGGCCATGGGTGGCACATGGGCTCAGGTTCCAACAAACACTGCATGTGCGATACAAACTACACATGGGCCGAGGATGACATGCTTTCGTGCGTCCCTGAAGTGGTCGAAGATTACACGGTTGGCCATTCAACCGTCACGTACATCATGAATTCAAATCTTGAGCCTGTTGTTGCGTGGACCGGCGATAACTGGCGAGCGGAGGATTTCGCATCCGACATCCAAGAACTGCTCGAAAAGGAAGAACTGGGAGGCTATGAAACAGAAGTCACACCATCCCTGTCGCTTGTCTTGACCACGCTCGGACTCTGCGCCGCTGCCGTTGCAATCACCCGCCGGTCAGCATCCGATTGATGATGTTGAGGCGAAAGCGGAAAAAACAGAAGCCCCTCGGCTGGCATGAAGCAGTCGTCGCATAGCCTGGTATTGCGCCGGATTTGAAATCCGGTGTCCCCGTGACTCGGGAGTTCAAATCTCTCCGACTGCGCCACCCTCACCGATGTTCATCAGGGAAGACTTCTCAAACTCGGCCCACTCTCATCGGGGTATGCGCCGAGTTCTGCTCGCCTTGTGTTTCGTTGCCAGCATGCTTCTTGCAGGTTGTACCGGACCGTCCAGTGCTGCGTGGGGGCAGGGTTCGGATGCAGTTGAGGTGTCCTTCTCCATGGATGGAACCGATGTCAAAAGCGAACTTTCTGGAAAAAGCACGACCACGAGCGGATTGATCCCAGTTGGTTGCCTCCCTGGAACAGAAGGTGGCGAATTAAGTCCTGGCAATGGAAGTGCAATTTCGTTTACGGGATACCTCGCAGCAAGTCATTTCTACAATTCACATGATGAACTCAACGGAGCCCGTGGTTTGGACTTTGGAGTGACCACCGCAGTCGCCATTCAGTCCATGCCATTCAGTCAGGCAGCCGGCATCGAGAACGGCGATGGCCCCCGGGTGGATGTCAAAATGTGGCCTCAACCCTTGAGCCCTGATACGGGTGCGGGCAGCGTCAACATCGCCAATCCCGATTCAATCGAAAAGCATGGATCTGATTGGTTCGTTTTGGGGCTGATCCCAACAAGCGAGAACGTCCTAGACGGCATGAAAGTGCTTGATGAATGGCACCAAGCCGTCTCCATCAAAGGCTACCTTGTCTCAACAGAGGGCACAACACCTGGCTACCTAAGCTCGTGGCATAAAGCCAACAACGAGTGTGCCATGAGGGTTGGCGATACAAACCCTGAGGGTGTTTACGTTCTTGTAACCGAGATTGTCTTGGATGGTGCTACAGTTTCAAGCAACGGAGAGGCTGACGATGAATGGGTCCATGGCGATGTTCCAATTTTGGGTCGAAACGCCTTCATCATGTTCTTTCTCGTTGGCGGGATTGGAGGCGCAGTAGGCCTCTTTATTGTCTCAAAGGCCCGCGTCTTGAGTTCGGCCAAGAAGGACATGGCCAATTTGGTTGGGGCAGAAGGAATGAAAAAAGCGGCGAGTGTCAAATCCGACGCTAAGGCAGCCAAAGAAGCTGGAATGCTTTCCCCAACCGAGCGTTCCTCAAAGGCCGATAAGGAGCGAAAGGCCCAATCCAAGAAAGAGAAGTCCCCTCCCGTAAAAACCGAGAGCAAGAAGAAGCGTGACGACAATCCAATGGGTGGGTTTGACCTTGACAGCGTGTTGGCGTCCACATCGACCTCAACCGGTCCTGGTGGCTCAGGACCCGGTGGACGCAAGAGCTCTGTTGTTGCCACGGAAGCGGCACAAAATATGGAGGCCATGAACAAACAAGAGGTCCCTGCCTCTTCCTCCCTCCCAAGTTCAATGACACAACGGCGCTCCTCGCCACCACCAAGCACCGTTCAATCTTCACGGGGGGCTCCTCCAGAGCCTGAACCCACCGCAAAGAAACCGCCAGTACGACGCCGAAAGGCCGTCAAGAAAGCATCTCCTGTTGTTGAGGAGCCTGCACCACAGAACTATGAAGAAGAGGAAGACTTCTCAGATTTCTCATTCTGAGCCTGGCACGACGATCTGGATTGCGTGCTTCAACACGTCCATCGAGAGCGGGGTGGAACCAATGTTTTCACCGTCGATATTGATGGCGGTGGGTTCCTCCGTTTCAATGGATAACGACGTGAAGGTGTGATAATCAACTCGCGGATGAAACACATGTCGACCCTCCTTTTTCAACATCCCAAAGGCCTTGAGAACATCTCTGCGGGTCATTTTCTTCAAAATTCCAATGTCCATGTGCCCGTCATCGACCGTCGCACCTGGAGCGAGTGGAAGCAAAGAACCGCCCGTTTGTGTGTTTTGAACGAGGAAGAGTGTGAAATCATCGGTAATAGAACTGCCATTCAAAGTGAGGGTTGCCGTTCGCTTTCTGTTCGCAAGGATTGCCAAGAGGATGCCAACATCGTAGCGCATAGGACCCATCCAGCGCATTTTTTCGGCCTGAATGGTTGAATCAACACCCAGTCCCCAAGTCACTAAATTGTGGCTGTACCGCACCATCGCCTCTCCTGTCGAACCCGGCAATCCTTCTGTCAATTCAACTCGGGCGAGGTCCATCGCTTGGGTGGTTCCTTGAATGAGAGCCTCCACGGCGTCGTCCACGGTTGAAAAACCAAGGTCATGGGCTTGAGAATTGCCGGTTCCAGCTGGAATAATGGCAAAAGTCTCTTTTCCTTTTTTATCGAGAAGCATTCGACCTGTGATGACTTCCGAAAGGCTACCATCTCCACCCACAACCGCAATCGTTTCACCTTTTTTGGCGGACATTGCAGAGGCTATGGAGACCAGATGCCCGCTGTAGGCAGAATAGGAGACGGTGGTCTCTATGTTGGCATCATGAAGCCGTTGGATCACAGACCGAGCGACTTCTCTTCCTTTTCGCTTGCCAGAAAACGGATTGACGAGAAGATGGACTTTCTTTGGCGACCCACTTTGGGTAGCGGGCTTTGAAAAGACATCGGCGAAGACAGGACGTTGTGCTCCCTTCCTGCGGGGTGATGAGGAATCCTCTTTGAACGTCAATGGTTCAGGAAACGCTTCACTGGACGCTTTTGCCATGGCCATACCACGGCCTCTCAGTGCTTGAAGCCTTTCCCAAACAGGCCCATTGTGCATTTATGTAGTTTGCATAATTTATTATCTGCTCTGCATAAAAAACGGTTTTTCCTCCATTCCGGTTGCTTGGGCAATGCAAGCAGTCATGAACTCCAGCCATTTCCCATGGCCGTGGACGACCAGTGGAGTGAAGCCGATGGGGCCTTCATGGAACATGCCTTATTGGTCGCAGAAAGAGGGCGTGGGCGCGTGAGTCCCAACCCCTTGGTCGGTTGCGTTCTTGTGAAGGATGGCAAGGTCATCGCCGAGGGGTGGCACGATCATCTCGGCGGCCTCCACGCTGAACAAATGGCCATTCATGATGCTGAAGAGAAAGGGCATTCCCCCAACGGCTCGACGGCCTATGTCACCTTGGAACCCTGCAATCACTTCGGAAGGACGCCTCCCTGTACTGAGGCGCTCATGTGGGCGGGGGTGAAGGAAGTCATCGTGGCCCACCACGACCCAAATCCAAACGTCCGAGGAAACGGTTGCACCGTTCTCGATGCGGCTGGCATCTCGACCAAGGTCGGCCTCATGAAGGAGGAAGCAAGGGAACAAATGCTTGCCTTCATGCACTGGTGCGAACACCGCCGGCCTCTGGTGACGGTGAAATTGGCTGTTGACCGCAACGGCTCGGTGGATGACCGTTCAGGAGCTGCAGAACGGTTCACATCTCCTGGATGCCTCGAAAAGGTCCACGAATTGAGGCGGGATTGCGATGCGGTCTTGGTTGGGGTTGAAACAGTCAATCGGGACGACCCCCAATTGAACGTCCGCTTGGTTCCCTCTTCTCGTCAACCATTGCGCATCGTGGTTGACCCGAATGAACGAATTCGCAGCGATGCCGTGTTGCTTAACGACGGGGCCAAGACCATGTTGATGCAATCCAATTTTTCCGGACTTCCATCGCTGCTGCATCAACTCAGCGACCAAGCGATACAGCGGGTGCTGGTCGAAGGGGGACCAACGACCATTCATCAGTTTCTTGAGGAAGGCTTGGTGGACGAATTCTACCTTGTTCGGGCCGATGTAGCGCACCAGAGTCCGGTTCCTTCCAACATTGACGGAGCGTGTTTAAACGATGCCGGCCTGCAACTCTTGCGAACCATGGTTTGGGGCGAAGAGACCGTTGATTACTTCGTTCGATCAGTCAACGAAGCGTAAGAACATCGTCCCAACGATGAGATGAACCTTTTCGAAACAGCGTGTCGTGGAACTGGCGTTGATTCATGTGGACGCAACGGGCGAGACGGCCTCGATGATTGTAGCACCCTTGTCGTGCGTGCACAACCACCAACAGGCCATCCAGGTCAAGAGGTGGACCTGTTGGATCGGGAGCCGGTCTTGAAACCCGTTCAACGCTGCCGTCCCATTCGACATCTGAGGAGGAGGGGGGCAAGGGAAGAGGGCCGTGTTCAAACCGAACACCGCCTTCGCCCAATTTCACTGGCCTCCAGGTTCCTTTCACACCGTTGTTCAACCATTCTCTGATGGTCTTGAGTTGTTCTTTCGTGGCCAACCCAATATGGGAAGATTCCCACCAGCCTGGAGTTCTAGCAAGCGTGACGTGATGAACTCCGGGATAGGCATCTCGAGGATCCAACCCATCGGACCACGTCCGGCAAATTCCTTCAAGGCGAACGGACAAGACTGGAAAAGGACCCATGTTCATGTCCTGAAGGCGGTAAGGGTTCGCCAATTCGCCCTGAAGGAGCACAGGGCGTCGTTCGTCAAGTCCCGGAGCGTGGTGCGATTGCAAAAGAGCCTCAAGACTCATGTCGGCTGTCCCGTAGCGACTCGCATAGGCCTTGAGTGCAAGTCCATCAAGCGGTTCATTGCCAGGTGTCCCTTCAAAATGAGCAAGGGTGACCACTTCGTTTTGGGTGAAGAGGATGGGGTGCTCTGGAAGGGGAAGAGGGGAATTGTTGCCTGAATAGGGCCAAAGCCGAGGCGAGCCTTGGTGCATGTTGGCCCCTCGCCGAGCCTTGTTCATGAACCTCCCCCTCATTGGGTGTAGGTTGCCTCGAACAAGCAAGCCGGACAAGTGACCTTGATTGGGCGGATATCTGGAATGCCGAGTGCGACACCACAGGCTGCGCAGAGGATCGCTTGCTGCACCTGTTCACGCCGCTCCTGAGCCTCCCGAGAAGGGTCGTATTCAAATCTAAATTGCCCTTTGTTCACCATCGTAGGGATTGATGGTCCTTGTTCTGTTTGCAACTGAGGAACGTCCTTGTGCGAAGTATCCCATTGTGGGGAGGGGGAAGAGCCGTTGGATGGGTTTGATAGTGCAGCGCGGACGGTTGCTTCATCTGTACCGTATTGCCGGCACAAACGGTCAATCTCCAACATTTGATCGTATTCCGACATGGCCCGAAGGGCAGCCAATTCATGCTCAGGGATGCTGACCATGGTTTGTTCATGGCGTGATTCGCTATATCCTTTGAGGGCACAAGCATCAATGTGAAATGAGCAGAGGTTGCTCAAATGCCCCAATAACGGTCAGCTTGTGCCTGCTTTGCTTGAAGAGAGCGCACCACAGTCATAACCATCCACAGAACAACGACCCAAATCAACGGCGTCGTCAAGTCGTCAAGAATCATTTCGACGCTGAACTGATAGGAAGTTCCGTTGAGCACACGAATGGCGATGTCGAGGGCTGTATTCAAGAATGAATACACCACCATTCCAAAGACACTCAGCACGATCAAGCTGCCAGAAAACGATCCACGTTTGAGGCGGAGAAGCATGAAGCCCGCTGTTGAAGTCAAAAAGGCGATGATGGTCCAAGCAAGAGAGGAGTGGATGACATTGAGCCAGAGAATCGATTGCGTGGGAGCGACCCCATCCTGAACGATGAAGGTTCTCCATCCCTCCACGACGGCAAAGATTGCACTGAACAACGTCGCAGTCCAAAGCAACGAGGAAAACATAGCGGCGTCGGCATTTTCTCGCATTTCTTGGATGACCCGATTGACCGTTGTTTCAATCCCCGCACCTTTGCTGAAGATGTACAACCCCATGACCAGCGGAAGAGCACCAATAACCACGCCACCGATTTCGTTTGGCAGCATGATTCCAAGGCCCAAAATAGCCATCACGGCGCCAACAGGAACCATGATTTTTGAACGCCATCGTGGGTCCTCTAGGGCTCGAACGATGTAGTAATATGTCCCTTCAATTCCTTTGGATTGTCGAACGGTGACTTTCTCTACGTGGTCAATGCGAACTTGCGATGTGATGATTGGAAGGACGCTTTCATCCTCGGCACCATCGGTGACCAGTATGGCTTGATCGGGTTGGAAATTCGAGACGACCTCTTCGAGTTGAGCGGCAATGGCACGATCAGAACGCATCCCTACTTTTTCGTCGCCGGTCAAGATGGCGATCTCGATTTCATCTTCCTCACCTTTGGAGTCCACGAGTTGATCGTTTTGGGCGAGCGCTCCAAGAATGGCGTTGGTGTCGCTTTCCTCTGGATCGGCGATTCCGAGTTTGAGAGCGGCGGTCAAAACCTGACGACGCCCGACGACCGGCCCGCGAATGGAGGTCTTGATGCCCAAATCGTTGTCTCGGTCAACGGTGAGGACCAGCGTGCGAGTCATCTATTCATCCTCCCGTTGGTGACCCCACCGCGGTTCTTTCATTCAAACCCTTGTGCCAAAATCCCGCCTGTCCTTGTGCATCAGTGCACTTCATGAGGCGGCGTTTTCCCTTGGCCGAACCACCGTGACATCGTCTTGGCCCGAGGGAGGGTCCTGCCAGTCATCGTCCCCTGGGAGCACCAATTCTGCACCCGATTGAACCAAAATTGTCGCAAGGCGACGTTGAGTGCTCACCAATTCATCCCAATCTGTGGACTCGTCTTTCCAAAGCGCCCAGCGTTTCAAATCACGAGAACCCCGCACCAGACGAGCGTACAACTTGAGGTTGAGTTTGGCTGATGTTGGCCACCAAAAGAGGAAAATGGAGAACACGAGAATGGACGGGAGATAGGTGATTCGAAGGAGTAGCCAATGGGAGATGAGCAGCCCGTTGACGGGGCTTGATGGGTCGAGCAAAGACCATGTCATCAGAGCAGATGCGGCCATCCACCATATCGGGAAGAACACGATTGCAGAGAGCACTTTGATCGTGCCTACAACCGAGGAGTCAAGGGAACGTCGTTTGAGGAACCAACTCAACAGCCCGTTGAGTTTGTACGGCACATAGTTCCCAGCAAAGGCGCTCCATGTCACCAATCCAAACATCCAAACGAGCGCCCATAACCATATGAGAAACGCTTTCGCGTTTCCAAGGAATGTCAATTGCTCGGGTCGAGCATCAACATCGTAGGGCGTGATGGCCCGATGGTCGAGGTTGGCAAAATGGCTTTCGAATTCAGAGACCAACTCGTGCGTATCGTCCGGCCGTGTTTGAAGCATGTATTCCCAACCCGCACGTAATCGACGCGCCCCGAGGACGGATTCGGCATAGGAAGGCTTCACCAACTGATCGCCTGCAAGTCGTTGCTTTTCAGCGTAAACGAGGCTTCGTCCCTTCCAAATCATCGTGCGTTCCCGCCAAGAGGTTCTGGAAAGATTCACGCGCTGCAGTTCAACTCTGATGTCCTCGGTGACGTCGTCGACCCAAGCGCGGTCTCTACGGTCTTGTTCCTCCTCATCGTGGGTCGTTTCTGGAAGAGGAGGGGCCGCCATGCTTCGTTCAATCACGACAGCAGCACGTTCGCGGAACCTCTGGGATTCGGAATAATGGAGGCCGATGGGTATCAAGTGCGGTTCGGGCAATCCATTCAAGGAAGCCTCGCGACGAGCGGCGAGGAGCATGCGAGCAGCGCCAGAGCGCACCGTTCGAACCTCAGAACCTGCATGGGTCACGCCTTCGGGGAAAATCAGGACCCTCCCCCCGTGAGCCAATCGTTTTGAGAGTTCGGATAATTGTTCTGCATTCCGCTGGCGAGCGCCCTCTTTGTCGGACGAATCTTGAGGTCGTTCGATCGGCACCACACCTGACGCTTTCAGCAAACGTCCCAAAAGAGGAATTTTGAACAGCGTATGCTTGGCCACGGTCGTCAATCGCCCCGGAAGGACTGAGGTCATCAGCATCGGGTCAATCAAACCACTTGGATGCCAGGTGACGAACAACATCCCGCCTTCTTGTGGAAGGTTTTCATCATCAACGATGTTGACTTCTCGAAACCAGATATTGGTCAAAAAGCGGTAAAAACGGCGGGCAATCCGGTACGACCATCCGATCTTTGCCTCGGACCCTGAATCAGGATCCCGAATCCAGCGCATAAACGCCAGTTATGTCATCCGCATATAGTCGCATCTCCGACTCAGGCTGCTCATGGGGGTGAACCTGCGGATGTCGAGGGTTCCGAGGGTTCCTTGTCATCGGACGAGGACGACGCAGCGGGGCGTTCTGTGAGGCGTTTCCATCGCTGAGTGGCTCGAATGTACTTGAGAGGGTGGTCCATCCACGACTGGTCGCATGTCCGGTTGTCGCCCGGAAGGACTGGGCAATTGTGATTCACCTTGAGTTTTCCACATCCAGCTGGAGTGTATTCGTGCTGATACACGTGTTGGACCTGGTAGGTGGTGGTAGCCTCGCTAAAATCGGGAGCCCCACGGAAAAACCCGACACATGATTCCTGAGGCAGGGCTAATGTGGCCGCCATTGAGGCCAAGAACAAGCGACCAAAGTGATTCACGTTGACGCCGCCACCAAGGTCTGCAATGATTTTTTGCATGCAGGGAGGCCAGTCGCTTTCCTCAGCACCCACCAGAGCAATGGCTTCACTGGTTTTGTTGGCCATCAAATTACGAACCATGCCGACTGGTTCTGCAAGTCGAACGGCCAAATCTGTGGTCACCTCAGCCATTTTTTCAAGGGCTTCCGCCTCTATTCCCGATTTGATTCGCTCCCGCAAAAGACGCGCTAATTTAGCCGATGAAGCGTATTGACGCTCCCCGTGCAATTTGACCCATCCGTTTTCCACGTCCACGTTGGGAAGGCGCCACCGATGTCCTGTGATTCGCGGGCAGATTTCTATGAAATCCGGAAGGCCAACCCGCCATTCAGTTGATGGTCGCTGACGCAGTTGTTGCATGGTCGCGCCTGAAGACACGGAAGACCCCCCCGGCGAGGATGCGACTTCCTCAAGTTGGGTGATGTAGGTCCTGGCGACCAAAGGAAGGTTTTGCGTGTCTTGAATCAACAATTGTTCGGCGCGGGCCGCCTCGGCCTGTGCCCATCGTGCAATCAGCCGTTCATCTTCGGAGGCGCACATCACCAAACGGGCATAGTAAAACGAAAAGGCTTCAATCAAACGGCCCTCTTCGGTGTGGATGTCGCCCCCAACCACTTGAACGCCTTCTTTGGATTGCACAGAATCAATAAGACGGATCCTGGCACGCTGGCGGGCCTGCTCCATCCATGAACCCTCGAGCAATTCATTCAAATCAATGGAATGACGGACCGCCATATCACGAATCCAAGTGGAGGCTTGAGGCAGAAATGGATACCGAGCAAGCGTCACCTCTTCCGCAACGGCTGGTGGCGTCGTTGGGACGGGCATGTGACGGCGATTCGGGCTACAGATTATGAAGTTCAACCTCGGTTCACTTCATGACCTCAAGGCTGTTGGTGGTTCCATGAGCAGGGCGGTTGACAAGCGCCTTATCGAGGTTCAAGACCGTGTAAGGGACCATTTTGGCTGGGCATACAGTGACGACCTTCAGAGCGCCCGGGCCCTGATGGAGGCCTGCGAAGCCCACCCGAGAGCCTTGGAACTGGGATGGGATACACAGGGGCGGGAGGCCATGCTTGGGGGGTTGCAAGAACTCCTGCTCAATGCTCCTCATGTGGTTCTGATTGGTGCAGCCGTTCAGCCGAGCGATCTTGAACGTCAATGGCCCGAAGGAACGGTCTTTGTCGCTGCAGACGGAGCGGTCGGGGCCTGTTTTGACATTGTCGAGCCAACCTGTGTGGTTTCCGACCTCGACGGGGGCATCCATCTTGAAGAAGCCATACGCAGGAGAATTCCGTTGATCATTCACGCGCATGGCGACAACATGGACACGTGGCAACGCTTCCTCAAACACTGGACCGATGGCCCTGCGCCCCGCCTTCTGTTCACGCATCAAACTCACGAAAACATCCGGGGCTCCCACAATGTTGGGGGCTTTACAGACGGTGACCGTGCGGTTTGCTTTGTCTCGTGGATGGGTGTGTCAAACGATCGAATGGAGTTGGTCGGTTATGCCACCACGCATGTGGGTGAATGGTCGGGAACCACAAACGTAGAGAGAAAACTCGCCAAACTCGAATGGATGGCTGAAGTATTGGACTTGATCTTGCCTGATTGGCGTGAGCGTGGCCGAACATACGCATAAGAAGCAGAACCGCTGATTGAAAACCCATGGGCAACCAATCCAGATGGGTCAATCCCCTTCTCTGGACCTTGGCTTTGGTCATCATCAATGTGCTCTGGGCCAATGTTTCACAGCAATCTGCACCCAATGAAATCAATGCAGCAGACCGCTTTGAATCCTACAGAGACCTCGACATTTCACCGGTGTTTGGGTCGGAAAAGGCCTTGCCGGCAACCTTCTCAGTCTCCTTTGAGAGCAGCAGCCTCGATCAAGCCAACGTCAGTTATCGAATTCTTTTCGAAAACGACACGGAAATAGCGTCTTGGTCCGGGATGCTGACCGATGATGTTCCAATGTGGGAGGGTTCACTCGAACCTGGAGCCTATGTGATTGAAACTGTTGTTGATGAAGGTGTTCAGGCGGAACAAACCCTTGCCCTCAAGCCATTTGCCGCCATCCAAACCGTCGGCCACATCACCATGAGTCTGCTGCTCGTTGTGTTGGCCGTCGTTGAACGGGGTGTCCGAACATGGTGGGGCAACCTAGAGAGAAAGGAAGCAGAAAAGACAGAAGAAAAGGCGCCATTCAAGTCAAAACGATTCTCTGTTGAAGAGAACCAAGAATGGAATGATGACAGTTCGCCATGGCGCGACCCGATTCGGTGATCACAGGAAGTCGGACAGGGAAAGTTGCTTGGCGCGGTCGTTGTTGAACAACGAATCCACGCTTCCGGCCAACCATTCTGCGTTCTGTCTCGTGTACAAGTCCACTCCGTAATGGTCCATGACAAACCGCATGACTTGGATGTATTTTCGAACCGCACCCTCTGAGACGGTTAACGCCAAATTGCCGTTGCAGAGGCCACCCTCCGCTTTCGCAACCCCCATGCTGGAAAGGCCTCTTCCCGTTTCTTTCTTGGGTTGGATGCAACTGCCTGAAAGGGGCATTCGACGGTAAGAATGAGCACATTTCAAGCACCGTACTTTCTGCCGGCCGTAGGCGTTGAGGTTGCCCCGCAAATCTGGTAAAAAGTGGGATCGGACAACGCTTGACGCCACCTCACGAACGTTGACCCCCCGCAATCTGTGTCCCAACGCCAACTGTCCGTTCATCTTGTCGATCATCGTTTCGAGGGTTTTGTAGGCTGACAGGGCGGGGCCCTGATCCATTGCGTCGCAATCGTGCGTGAACCCATATCCACGTACCGCCGCTACGGTCCCCAAACGTCGCTCTACGAAATCCATTCGATGCTGGATGTCCTTTGGATGGGGTTGCTGGAGCGTAGCTTCATAGAAATCTCGTTCGTAAAACCAAGCAGAATCCACGTTAAGGGCTTCTTTGTCAACCTCTGTAGGGTTCAACCGTGTGGTCAACACCAGAGGTGCATCCATCTGCCCGCCCCGATTGGCCGGCAAAATGTCCCTGCTAAAATTCAGCAGGCCATCCATCAAGAGCATGATGGCGTCCTCATCGCCATCACAATTCCGCCGTTTCGCTGCGTGAAACAACGGGTGGGCATAGCCTCCGGAACAGTCCGCCCATCCGATGATACGCGACAGGACTCCACCGCTGGTGTGAGGCGCGAGTGCGCAGATGAGGTGGCCGACCAAATCCTCGGGTTTGTCGGCGTTGTAGTACGGTTCTAGGTCGTAGAACCGGACAAGCAATTCATCAATGTACTTGGCTGTGCGGAGCAAAAAGTCTGCAGCGCCTTTGGCGACGATGAAATCTTGAGGAAACAATTCGAGAATTTGTTCGTCGCCTTCAAGCGGAGCACCCCGGTAGTCATGGGTGTATCCGAGGTTGAAGAGGTTCTTCCAGGGCACATCGATTTCACGAGGGCGGAAGTGCGTGACCGGAACATCGCTCATGTCGTACCGAACCGTGCCGTCACGGAACACTGGGAGTTGATGACGGGCTCTGAGAATGCCTTTCTCGACCGCCTCCGGTGTTTGGTTTCGGCTGTTGAGTTTCTTGGTGCACTTGACTTGTTGAGGAAGACGGTCGATGCCAAGACGAATTCTTGCATCCTCAATCATTTCGTCCATTCGAACAGTTTGAACTTCGCCTCGTCGACGTGCGGTGGACTTGCTGGCATTCTGTTCGGTACGGCCTCCACATGCCTCCCCGGGTTTTCCAACCCCGTGCGCGTCCAGGGCTCGGTGATGGCAGCGTAGGAGAGGAGATTCCCGTTCACACACCGTGCAGGTTCGACGGCCGAGTTGAACTCGGATGCTTCGCTTGTCGACAGCGTGGTTGAGAAGACGCTGGTTGCCACCGTTCAACTCAATCGGGAAGAGAGAATGTGTCATCGGATTCATCACACGGGGAGCTGCTTTCTCTGGGCGGCCCATCCGGCACCCAATGCGAACAGGGGCGCTGTGTTCCCAGCGAAGGTCGGAAAGGTTTCTCACCAGCGTCATGATGCCTTCAACGGCGTGCTCATCCTCGATTTTTTGGGCCGCCATATACGCTGCAGCATCGCTGGGTCCCTCATCGGGAATGGAAGCGGCTGCGTCCCGTCCAACTTGGTCGGTCTCAGCGATCCCGAGGCCGCGTTGACGGGCCCCCGTCTCAGCAGCAATTCGAATCGTGGCTCGCTCCTTCTCGAGTTCACTCTTTCGTTGACGTTCTTCATCCAGCACGGTCTTAGCGCTTCGAAGGCGCTCAATGCGTTCATGGGTTACCTTCAGACCGTCCTTGGTCCGCACGGGCTGTTCACCATCTGTGGAAAAGCCAAAGCCTTCCATCAGACCTTCCCAGCCGGCCAAGACAACCAAGTCTTCGCCGTCGTGGTGGTGAGGAAGTCCAAGCAGCATGAAAGCGGCCTTCGCCAATCCATGTTGGTGGAGCGCCCAGCCTTCGGGGAGGGGCCCTCCCCACACTGAAGGTTCGGGGAGATGTTCTGTTCCCGGAAGTTGAACCTCGTCAAGTGGAGGGAGAATCTCCGGCTCAAGGTCGTCCATTCGTTTCGCCTCCCAAGACCGAGCGCCTCCCTTTATCCTGAGTTGGCGATGGCTCGAACGTGGTTGGGCGCCTGAGGGGATCTCGATGTTTCGGTCTCCTTTTGCTGTGCCTGCAGGTTCGATGACAGAGGATGCAAGCAAGTCAAGGAAGGAAGGAAGCCACTCGATTGGGAGGTCCTTGAACCATGGATTGTGAGGGGGTGGAAGAGAGGTGGCAAAACGGTGGGAAACGGCGCGAACCATGTTCCAATCCATGACAGTTTGACGTAATTTTAGGTGCCAGTCTGTACGAACCCACGCTTGCTGGTTCGGTTCCTCGGCTTCGTGGGCTTGAATGCCCGGAACCCCGATTGGCCAGTCGGTTCGCGCACCGCCAATGATGGAAAGGAAGGTATCGATGTCTTCTTCGGAGCATAAACTGTCCAGCATATCGCTGGCCCACCAGTCCATCGTGTAGCCTGCTGGAACAAGCCGCTTGTTGTTTTCCATGAATTCACCGTAGCCGATGACCAATTCCCCATTGTCCCAAACCTGCTTGACCTGAGAGCGAAGAGGGACGTAATCCGAAGGCTCGTCGATGCGTAGAAACCGGCCGTCTTCGAGGACCACCCACGGGCCTTCAGCTTCGTCGCAAGGGGTGATGGCGCAGGCTTTTCCGGGCCGTTCAATCTTCATCTGGGTGCCGATGGTGATGAAATCATCGAGAGCGAGCATGGACGTCGTGTTGGTGGAAGCCGCAGCGAGACCCGAGGGGCGTGAACGACCGTATCGTAATCGAAAACCGCCCGGCTGCAGTGGCCCTCCGAAGACAGGGCGCCCAGCGATGATATCCTTCATGAATTTCGTGATTGGAGGAATCTGTTTGCTCTTGAAACGCTCTCCTGTGGGATCATCCTTTTCCTTCCCGCGGGCTGCAAATTGTGCAATAAAGTCCCATCCAGGAACCTTCAGTCGCTCGGTGTGTTTCTGAATCTTAGGAGCCTTGAGACACATGCCTTCCCCGATGACGAGCAGCACACCTCCACGAATCCTTGCCTCGTCGATGTTTCGTACGTTTCCATAACCGGCACATTCGATGCGTTCGGTTGATTCTCCGTTGATCATGATGGGGCATGCGCGAACGATTTCGTCGATCTCTTCGGGAGAGGGGCGGTATTGCAGATTCCCTCTGTAGAGGCCGAATTCTTCCTTCACACGTTCCACTTCAGGATCGGTCGGCTGGTAGTGTCCAATTTGCAATTCGCGTCGAATCATGTCGGCGATCAAAACGCCCAATGCTTGAGCGGTTCCACCGGCTGCTCGAATGGGTCCGGCGAAATGGACGGAAAGAAATTGGGAACCGTCGATGTTGTTCAGCAAACGAACCTCGCTAATGCCTTCAAGAGGAGCCACCAAAACCGCCTCGGTCAATACAGCCAAACCCACACGCAAACCAACGTCGATTGATTTCTCCAAATCATACCCCTGCTCCCGGAATCCTCGGGCAACCGACTGAGCGATGATGATCGACGTCGTTTCACGGTCGTGCTCTGTCAGGAGTTGGCGTATATCGTCTGCTACTTCGTATCCGTCAAGATGCTCGATCAGCAATTTTTCAGTGCGTCCCGCCAAATCGGAGGCACGCGGGATCTCCACCCGGTCTTTGTGGTCCAATCCCACCTTACGCGCCTTTTCGGCAATCCGATAGGCATCATCGGCACGCTCGTCCAACCACTGATGGTAGCGTTCCATTTCCCGTTCAAGGCGCTCTAAATCAACACCGAGGAGCGGATTTCGCTCCCCAGCAATGGTCTTGGCCTCGCCGTCGCTCATGGTCTGTCAGGATTCCTTAATGGCGACCCTTTATCATCCGCGCGGTG
>Ga0181379_1000177_pt1 | contig 32315 bp, 35 predicted proteins | sample 2SPOviralmetaG_FD_130115 | JGI IMG/M metagenome (GOLD analysis project Ga0181379, IMG submission 130115) | Marine viral communities from the oligotrophic San Pedro Time Series (SPOT) site, San Pedro Channel, CA, USA - 2 SPOT_SRF_2009-07-10 | ecosystem: Environmental > Aquatic > Marine > Strait... | reverse complement strand
CTATAATACTCAAGGACAATGGTTCCAAACTCTTGGTACTAAAATCCAAAAAGTATCTAACAAAATTCACCAGAAAACATTAAGAGGTGGTGCAAACTTCGTAGTTTGTTCTCCTTCAGTAGCTACAATCCTAGAATCTATTCCTGGATATGCTGCTAATACAACTGGTGATCAGGATCAATTTGCAATGGGCGTACAAAAAGTAGGTGCATTAAACAACAGATTCCAAGTATACAAGAACCCTTATATGACTGAAAATATCTTACTTTTAGGATATAGAGGATCTCAATTCTTAGAAACTGGTGCAGTTTATGCTCCATACGTACCATTAATGATGACTCCTCTAGTATACGATCCAGAAACCTTCACTCCTAGAAAAGGTTTAATGACTCGTTACGCGAAGAAGATGATCAGACCTGAATTCTACGGAAAAATCTTTATTAGCGATTTAGCTACTATCTAAGATTAAGTAGAATAATAAATAAGAGAGGCCTTAACGGGCCTCTTTTTTTATGTGCTATTTATAAATAAACTATTCATAGATGGCTGATATTGCAATATGGGGTGGTAGTTCGACGTTTACTACTGGATCTACTCCTTTCGGATTTTACGATACAGATACTGAGTTTCAAGCAGATGCAGATAAAGTAGCTAAATTTTGTGCTTCTAGACTTGGATTTCCTTTAATGGATGTAGAATTAGATAGTGGATCTTTCTATACATGCTTTGAAGAAGCTGTTACTACATACGGAAACGAAGTATTCAAATATAAAATAAGAGAAAATTATTTAAGTTTTGAAGGTGCTCCTACAGGAAGTGTTGTTAATAATAAAGTAGTAGAACCTACCTTAAATAAAATAGTTCAAATATCTAAAAACTACGGTACAGAAGCAGGTGTAGGAGGTAATATAACTAAACATTCAGGCTCCTTACAACTATCAGCTTCAGTTCAAAATTACGATTTAAATCAATGGGCTACAGATAATAGTATCGAAGGTAAAATTGAGATACGAAAAGTATTTTATGAGGCACCACCTGCTATACAAAGATACTTTGATCCTTATGCAGGTACAGGAACTGGTATACAGTCTTTAATGGATGCTTTTGGATTCGGTTCGTTTAGTCCGGGTATTAACTTTATGTTAATGCCAGTATCTTATGATATGTCTCTTTTGCAAGCTATCGAATTTAACGATCAAGTTAGAAAGTCTACTTACTCATTTGAGATAGTAAATAATCAACTTAAAGTATTCCCTATTCCTAATAACACTGGAAGTTTATATTTTCATTACTATAAAGAAGATGATAAAAATGCATTAAGTTTTGATGATAGTATAGATAAAATTGCTAATGTTGCAGAAGTACCTTACGAAAATCCAACTTATGAATTTATTAATAGTGTAGGCCGACAATGGATTTTTAATTATACTTTAGCTCTTACAAAAGAAATACTAGCTTACATAAGGGGTAAATACACTACAGTCCCAATACCAGGTTCAGAAACTACCTTAAATCAAGCAGATTTATTAGGAGATGCTAGAACTGAAAAAGAAGCTTTGTTAACTAACTTAAGAGAAATGTTAGATGCTACTTCAAGAGGAGCACAGTTAACAGCACAAGCTCAAGAAGTAGAAGATTTACAGACTACTTTAAGAGCAGTACCAATGACAATATTTGTAGGATAATATGAAACTTATTCCTTTATTATTAGAGTTAGATTATAGAACTTTTGAAGCAATGGTCAAGGTTACTTTCGGGGAAGAAGGTAATCAAGGTTACGACGATGCTTTAAGAGCATTACCAGGAGTAACAACAGTAACAGTGGCTTCACAAGATTCAGATAGTAGTTTAGCTACTTATAAAGTAAAAATAATAAGTCAAAAAGAACCAACAGAAGCTTTTCAAGCTTTTAAAGATAACGCAACCAGCAAATACAGTAATATTGTTAGTGTAGAAGTTGGCGAACAAACAATAGAAGAAAAATAATGTTATTCGGAACCGAAAGAGATATCAATCTTCTTACTAAGATAAACAGAGAGTTACTTTCTGATATAATAGAACAGGAGATACTGTATTACAAGTTTAGCTTAGATGAAACTACAGCTAACTTATATGGCGAAGCTTTAGATAAAGTATTTCAAATACCTGTAAAATTAAGCTGTCTAATAACCAGAGGAGATCAAGTAATTACTACAGACGATATGGGACCTGATTTAAACAGAGAGTCATCATTTGCATTTTTACGTTCTGATTTAGAAACTTCAGTAGTAGTACCTGAAGTAGGAGATATAATTAATTGGCAAGAAAATTTCTATGAAGTTGATACTGTAAGAGAGAATCAATTATTTGTAGGTAGAAACAATAGTTATAATTTAACTGACTACGGTAATAAATTTGGTAAATCAGTATCTATTATAGTTGATTGTCACTTAACTAGAGCTGATAGAATAGGTATAACAGAATAATATGGCAGGAAAACCAGCAAAAAGATTCGAAGAACAAGTTACTGGATATCAGGAATCAAGACCTAATAATCCAGTTTTAACTGATAGAGCTATTCAGCGTACTGTTAGAAACGATGATACTGGTGACTTTACAGTAGGTATAAAAGATATAGATGAGTCTATAATTTTTTACTTTAATAATGTAATTAAGCCTTCTGTAATGCAAAAGGGAGTACGTAAAAATGTACCTGTTATATATGGTAACCAAGAAAGATGGAAAGCAGTACAGAAAGACGGTTATTACCGAGATAGAAACGGTAAGATACAAGCTCCTTTAATAATGTTTAGAAGAGAGACTTTAGAAAAAAATAGAAACTTAGGAAATAAATTAGGAGCAGATAATCCTCAAAATTTTTATGTATTCGAAAGAAAGTATACAAATAAAAACCATTATGACAGATTATCAGTACTTACTAATAGAACTAAGACAAAAGAATACCAAGGCATAGTAATTCCAGATTATGTTACTCTAACTTACAGCTGTGTAATATTTACAGACTACATAGAACAAAATAATAAATTAATTGAAGCTATAAATTATGCATCTGACTCTTATTGGGGAGATCCTGATAAGTTTAAGTTTAGAGCAATGATAGATAACTATACTACTACAACAGATGTAACTCAAGGAACAGACAGAGTAACCAGAACTTCTTTTACTATTACCCTTAATGGGTATATTATACCTGAATCTATTAATGCACAAATCCAAGGAAACAGAAAGTTTTATTCTAAATCACAAGTATTATTTGGTATAGAAACAGCAGGTACTTTAGAAACGTTATCCACTAGAGCTTCTACACCAGAATCTCAAGCTAAGTCCAGATTCTTTGATCAAGGGAGTTTCGGAGCATTATCAGGAGCAGGCACTGCTTCAGGAGGAGGTGGAGGAGATTTGACTCAAGAAATTAAAGATTATCTTTCATTAAATAGTACAGCAGTAGCAGCATCTATAAATACAGGTACTCATACTGCTACGTTTAGCGGTGTAACTATTACTACAGCCCCTACAGGTTTTAATTTAGGACAAGATGAATTTTTCGTATATATAAACAATACTTATATACCAAACACCCAACGAACAGTTTCTCAATCTGGTGATAACATTGTAGTAGTATTTAATACTAATGATATTGGATATACTCTAAACTCAGATGATGAAATACTGCTAGTAGGAAAATTTGAATAATTATGGCATTAATATCCTGGAAGCAAATATCAACAGATCTATTACAATACGGTAAATTAACCGGCTCATTAGAAGTATCAGGTTCTATTTCTTCAGAAGGGCATATAGTACCAAGTACTGCTGCTACTTTTGATATTGGAAGTGTAGATAAACCTTTTCGGGATTTATACCTACATACAGCTTCTTTAAAGTTTGTTAAGGCAGGAACAGTAATTGCAACGTTAGTTGGAGAAGAAGAAGGAATTAAAATTGGTAATATAAGAATTACTACATCTTCAATTGATATAGTTAAAAATGACGGAAGTGTACTTACTACTGTAGCTGAAGCTTCTTCATCAGCAGGAGATGTCACTGGAGTAAAAGTCGATCCTGCTATATTTTCTAAAACAGGTTCTTTTGTAGCTACTACAAACGATACTCAAATAACAGGTTCATTAGCGTTAAGATTCGATGGAAGTGGGGATACTTTTAAAGTTAACGTTAATGGAGAAGAGAAATTAGAAATTAATACTGAAGGGACAGTAATATATAAACCCTTAACAACAGCACCAACTTATGTATCAGGAGGATTGTTCTTTTCTTCCTCAGGAGATTTTTATGTAGGAGGGTGATATTTATTATAACAATATAACATTTAAATAAGATAAAATGGCAGAATGGAAAAAGTTACTGGTACATGGTGCGGATGTTACAGTAAATTCAATAACACTAGGGAGTACAGCCGTAACTTCTACAGCAGCTGAATTAAACCTACTTGATGGTGTAACCGGACTAGTACAAGCTGACTTTACCAAACTCGCAGCAATAGATTCTACAGCAGCAGAAATAGACGTACTCGACGGCGTTACTGGAGGTACAGCAGCAGCTTCAAAAGCAGTAGTATTAGATTCAAATAAAGATATAGGTACTATTAGAGATATTTCTGGATCAGGAGCTTTATTCTCAGGTACAGTAACAGCAAATGCTTTTGCAGGAGATGGTTCTAACTTAACAGGTGTAGCAGCAGGATCATTAGATATTGATAATTTCTCAGCATTAGGTAGTGCAGGAGTAGCACAAGGAGATCATTTCTTATTCTCTGATGCCGGAACTGAAAAGAAAATAACCTTTAGTAATTTAGAGGATAGTATATTTGGTAATGTATCAGGAGACGCTACAGTAGCAGCTGGAGGTGCATTAACAATAGCAGCTAACTCAGTAGAAGGTACAATGTTAAATACTAACTCTGCTGATACATCTACTTTAGAGTTATCATCTGATACTCTATCAGTAATAAAAGTACCAAACGACTTAACAGTAGATAATGCTACAATAGCACTTAACTCAGGTACTACTTTTAACGGATCAGCAGCAGTAACAATATCAGTTAAAGACGGAGGAATTGATGCAGATGCATTAGCTACTTCAGTAGCTGGAGCAGGTTTAGCTGGTGGTGGAGGTACTGTATTATCTGTAGGAGCAGGTTCTGGTATTACAGCAAATGCTAACGACGTAGCAGTAACAGCAGCTCAAACAGCTATAACTTCTTTAATTAATTCTTCGTTAACCAAAATAGGTACAGCTACAGATCAAGAATATGTAGATTTTAGTACTTCTAATGAAGTAAATGTAAAAATAAATGATACAGAAAGATTAAGTGTTACTGCAGCAGGAGTAGATATTACTGGTGCCGCTACCATTTCTACAAACCTTACAGTATCTGGTAACTTAACAGTAGCAGGGACTACTACAGAGGTACAAACAACTAACTTAAACGTAGAAGATAAGTTTATACTTCTAAATTCTGGATCTTCAACTGCAACAGATGAATCAGGTATTATATTTGGAGGTGCAAATGGAGCAGCAGGAGCAGGAGCAGCATTAGTATGGAACGGAGATCATAATTCAAATGATGGACGATTAGGAGTAGCAAATGCAGTAGACTCAGATGCAACTACAGCTACAGTAAACTACCATTTAGCAGGAGTATTTGCAGGTAGTACTTCAGATGCAGCAACAGCACAAGCTGATCATGTAGGTAATATAAGAGTAGAATCAAGTGAAATATACATATACGTGTAATATAGTAAATGTGGTTATATAAAATAATGGGATTAATAGATAAAGTCAAAAAAGACCGTAAAACAGATTCTGATTTAACAGTACAAGATTGTGAGTTTATACTCACTAAATTAAGATCAGCAAGCTATAAAGGAGACGAATTTGAACAATTCTATATAGTGTTTAAAAAAGTAACAGAAATTATAGAAAAACAACAATAAAATTTGGCCTTCGGGCCTTTTTTTATTATATTATTAGTACTATTTATTTAAAACCTATTATTGGCCCGTAAGGGAAGTGGGCTCTTTGAGTAACCAACCGTAAATAGAATAATATGCCAAACTGGAAAAAACTAATTGTAAGCGGCTCTGACGCTGCTTTATCAAGTCTTAATGTTACAAATGCTGTTACAGCATCAGCCTTTGCAGGTGATGGTTCTGCTTTAACAGGTATATCAGCAGGAGGATTCGGATTCTCTAACCCTATAAGTATGTCTTCCGATACCTCAGCTACAGCTGGAAATTATACTTCTATAAACGGTCCAATACAAATTAATTCAGACGTAACCTTTACTATCCCAGCAACAGCTGAAGTAAAAATAGAAACATTTTAAGATATGAGTACATTAAAAGTAAATACAATACAACCAGCTTCAGGAGCATCAGTAACCGTAACAGGGCTTAGTCTTGCAGGTACTGGAATCGTTTCAGGTTCATCCATAGCGACTTCAGAACAAGGAGCTATAGCTTTATCTACTAATGGAGTAGCAGCAACAGCATTAGATTTAGGAGTCAAAACAGACGATAGTCCTCAATTTACAGGAATAAATTTAGGTCACGCTTCAGACACAACTCTAACTAGAGCTTCATCTGGTGATGTAAATATAGAAGGTAATATAATATACCGTGCAGGTGGTACTGATGTTCCAGTTGCCGATGGAGGTACAGGAGCATCTACTTTAACTAACGGTGGGGTCTTACTTGGCTCAGGAACTGGTGCTATTACGGCTATGGCGGTACTAGGGGACGGTGAGATGATTGTAGGAGACGGAACAACTGATCCAGTTGCCGAAAGTGGAGCAACCCTAAGAACATCAATCGGTGTAGGAGCAGGAGATAGCCCAACTTTTACTAATCTTACCTTGACAGGAGATCTTTCAGTCACAGGAACAACCACAGAACTACAAGTCACAAACCTTAATGTAGAGGATAAAAATATTACAGTAGCTTCTGGATCAGCAGATTCAGCCGCAGCAGACGGTGCAGGACTTACTGTAGCCGGAGCTTCAGCTACATTTACTTATTCACATTCAGGTACTAAATGGAATATGAATAAGCCATTAGACGTTACTGGAAATATTGATTCTAACGGATTATTAACAGTAACTGGAGCAGGTACATCTCAGTTTAGTAGTCACTTACAGGCTCACTGTTTAGGTATAGGTACTTCTCCATCAACAACTACCGGTGAAATAAGAGCAGCAGGAGACATTACAGCATACTATTCTTCTGACGAAAGATTAAAAGAAAATTTTGCACCATTAGCTGGAGCATTAGATAAAGTTAAAGCAATCGGAGGATACGAATTTGATTGGAAAGAAGGTATTGAAGATGCTACTAGCAAAACAGGACATGATATCGGAGTTAAAGCACAAGAGATACAAGCACAGTATCCTGATTTAGTTCACGAAAGAGAAAATGGATATCTAGCAGTCGATTATATTAAGCTAAGTGCTGTATTAATCGAAGCAGTAAAAGAATTATCAAATAAAATAGATATTTTAGAAAGCAAAATTTAAGTGGGGCTATTATTTAATTTAGATACTGATACAGTAAAAGGTCCAACCGAAAGTCTATACTGTAGAATAGATCAGATTACTATCCAAAAAGATGCTAATAGAATTATAGTAAGCTTAGTTTACTTTAAAGATATAGAACAAAGCTCTCGTATAGATTGTATATCATATGAAGTAATAGTTTATGAAAATGGTGATACCGAAGGTAGAGAAATAAGATTACCGTCAGTTTTAAAACTAGACTTATCTGAAAAAGTAACTATTAAAGAGCCTATTTATAAACAAGAGCTAGTTAAGGAGGAAGTTCCTTATGTTAGCTTTAATGATTTAGGAGACGAGATTACAAAATACCGAGAGGTAGAAGTAGAAAAAAATATTAAGGTAGGAGAAGAAGAAAAAGAAGCAATAATCCCTGCTTATACAGCTATCCAAAAAGATATTTTTGGTTTCTGTTACGGTAAGATAAAAGAAAAGCTTTTAGAATCTTTTCCTTATTTAGAAATAAAAGAAGCATAAAATGGCAGTAGCAGAATACGGAACTACAAATATAACTTTTCAATCAACAGATACTTGGGCTAACAACGTAGACGGGAATGATAATATTTCAGTATCTGGATCTAATGGCTGGGCTAGAGACATAGCAGATGATCCAGGAGCTACAAACTTAAGTGTTAACAGTGAATTAAGAAGTAATAAACTATTCTACGGTAACGTAGTTACTAAAACTAATATTACTGCTCAAGTTACTTTACCCTATACAAGCGGTACAGTTAGTGCTGGAAGTTCTTTAGCTATAAAAAATAATTCTTTTAATGATAACACTACAGTCAGGTTAGTTGCATCTCCTACTTATCCTTATGTATTTCAAAAATGGACCTCAGATACTGGAGGGTCTACAACGATATCTACTAATGCTACTTTAGATTTAACTGCTACTGATCATACATCGGTGACTAATTTTTATTGTTGGGCTACTTCCCCAAGTAGTAATAGTGCAACTATAGGTTATCACGCTAGTACTGCATCTACTGCTTGTGGTGCATCAGGAACAACAGTATTTTGGAATGCCTCAGATGGCTCAGATTTCTCTGATGCTTATGCATTCTATACTGATGCTACTTTGACAACTACTGTGAGTGCGGGTAAATACTCTAACGGTACAGAAGTAATGACAGTAGATTCTAGCGGAGTCATAACTAGCGGTACTCTCTGTTAATAAAAATAAGTCTTAATGGTAAATGTTATATGGATATTAGAAAATATCAAAAAACACTCTAGCTTTTATACTGAACTAAAAGTATCTTTACTATTAGGATCTGTAATACAGTGGAAAAAGCATAACTCTAATACAAGTACTACCCTATACTGTGATAAGAGTACTTATTCATTTTTATCAGACATAAATGCTATAGAATTATGGGATAATGTATATAGATGTACATTCGATGAAAGTATTAATAAAGATATCTTCTGGGCTAGTTCTAAATTAAACATACTTTCTAGTATAAAAACCCCTTCAGTAGTATTAGATCATGATTTCTTAGTATATAAAAGTTTTGAACCGTATCTAAAAGATAAAGTTATAGTAGGACACGAAGAAAATGGGGAAAACTACTATCCTCATGCTTTAGATGAATATGTAAGAAGAACAAACCATATATTGAACCGACCTAACCATAAATCAGTTAATTGCTGTTTTAATTACTACCCTAATCCTGCATTCGCTAGATCTTATGCTAATACTTCATTAAAACTAATGGAAGAATTAACTAAGTTAAATGCTCCTAACTCTAAGTATTTAGTTTATGCTGAACAATTGTTACTAAAACATCTTTTAGACCTGCATAATATAGAATATATACCCTTAACCACTGATATATGGCATAGTAGCGACAGAAAATGGTTAAAAGGTACTAAAGGTTTAATAGATAGTAAAGAATCTAACCTATATTTCAGACATTATTGGATGGAAAAGAATAAAATATTAGATTCTTCGGAAGGATTTAACTATATTAATGAAATAAATACCTTAAGAAGGATAATTTCTAATTATAGTAAAGTAAACATGCAATCTTTAAGTAAACTACATAAAAGGTAATGGGTATACTAGATAAAAGGTACATAAAAGAAAATATTACTAACAATAAAGATAAACCTGTTACATATAGATGGACTCATGGTGCGACAGACGACGATTTAGGTGACGGTTTACTAATCTACTCTATTATACAGTATATGAGAGCTAAAGTATGTGTATGTTTAGGCTCTGGAGGAGGATTTATACCAAGGATAATGACTAGAGCAAGACAAGACTTACATGAAGCTGGTATATTTGAAGGAGATAACGGTATGAGCTGGGGAGACATAGGAGTCACCTTTATAGTTGACGCAGCTAATGAAATAGGCGGTGAAGTAGATTGGTTAAATAAAGATTCTTTCTTTAGAGAGACCTTTTGTCCGCGTATCATAAACGATACTACTGAAAAAGCTTATTATAACTTCTTTGTTAAAGAAGATATTAAGGTAGATTACTTACATATCGATGCTGGACATTCTTATAAAGACGTAAAACAAGATTTTGAACTATATAGTAAGTTATTATCACCAAAAGGTATAGTATCTATTCACGATACTGATAAATCTTACTCAAAAGACTACATAGTCACTAAAGATATAAAAGATCAAGACCATTTTCATGAATTTACTGATGGCCCAGCGAAGTTTATGAAGGAATTATTAAAAGATCCTAAATGGAACGTATTAAATTTGTTTAATAACGGTATTTTAAAAACAAAACCTAGTTCTACTGGGTTAACTATAGTACAACATGCTTAATTTAGTTACAGTAGTAGGTGAGAATACACATATCTTACCTCATATGTTAAAACATTACGAAAATATAGTAGATAAAGTATATATCGCAGTCTACAAGCAATCAGATAATGATACTATAATACAGGAAATAGAGGAGTTAGGTATTGAACCCTACATGGTATTTACAGAAAATAAATACAACTGGAGAAGAGTAACAGAAATTTATAATTCTATTAAAATAACCAAACCGGACGATTGGTGGATAGTATCTGACGACGATGAACTACAGGTATACCCAGACAATGTAGATAACATTATAAAACACTGTGATAAACGTGGTTATTCCTTTGTTACCGGTGGGTTTATAGATCGCATAGGTAAAGATGGTATATTTCCTAAAGTAGATAGAGAGACAGATATACATAAAGCATTCCCACTAGCTGGTTTCTTTCGATATCCAATGTCAGGTGCCTGTCCTAATAAGGTTACTTTAATGAAAGGTAATATAGATGTTACTTCAGGTCAACATTATGTAGATCTAGGTAATAATAGGACAAGCTGGGGTAAAGAACATCCACTTCGAATGCCTGTAGAAGAGTGTTTTACTCAAGTACATCATTTTAAGTGGGATTCTACATGTATAGAAAGATTAAAAAAGGTAGCTGATGTTAAAAAAGAGTATTCTTATTCAAAAGAATATGATACTATGTACAATGCTATTAAGAACTCAGGTTGGAAAATAGATATCAATAACCCAGAGTTTTTAGTTGAAGAATTAAAGGAATTATCGTATATTAACTATAACGATTATAGCAACTGGAACAAATTAAGAGATAAAATAGTTACAATATGAGTTCAAAATTAGACTTAGAAAAGCAACTTTTAGAGGAACGTAAGGTAAAAGCACTAGAAAAAATAGGTAGAAGCCTAGATGCTTTCGTATTATGGTTTGAAGAAATAGATAAAGAAGAGTGGAGTGAAAGAACTCAGCATTATTTAGCTGAATTTTTAAAACGTACACCTGAAATAGGTAAAGATATAGAAGACCCAGAAGAAGATGCATAAATTAGGCGTAATAGTACCTTATAGAAATCGTCCTAATCAGCTTAAGCATTTTTTAAACCATATAAGACGCTATCTTGAAGATAGAGATATAATTTTTGAAATAATTATAGTAGAACAGACCGAAAAAAATAATTTTAATAGAGGTAAACTACTAAATATAGGTTTTTTAAAAGCAGAAGAGTTAAAATGTAATTATGTAGTATTTCATGACATTGATATGTTACCTATCGATGCTGATTATTCTTATACTTCTAAACCTACTCATTTAATTACTGAACTAGACTTACCCGAAGGTGTATCAAGAACACTTTTTGATGAATATTTTGGAGGAGTTACCATATTTCCTTCTAATATATTCAGACAAATAAACGGATATTCAAATAAATATTTTGGTTGGGGGTTTGAAGATGACGATTTACTTTTAAGATGCTTAGAAAATCATATAGAACTGGATGGTAAACAACTAATACAGAAAGGAAGGGAGGCTATCGCATTAGAGTTTAATGGAAAGGATAGTTTTGTAGCTATTCCCAATAAACTTTCTATTTTAAGAAACTTTTCTATATTCGTTTCTTTTGGATATGATGAAATTATGTTTACTAACGAAGTAGTTACTGATGAAAACTCAATTTTTAGTATACCTGGTTATGATACTACCCTAACAGTTAATTCATTTTTTGATTTGACTTTTCAATTCTGGAAATATAATTTAAATTCTATATCTATACCTTCGAAAGGATTACAATCAGGTAGATATAATGCAATTATAACAGTAGATACTAAAGGAGCAAACCACAATTCCAGTGATTATATACCTCCTGTAGTAAAGTTATATATTAATGGACAAAAAGTAGGCGAAAATACCTTTGATAAACTCTTAAATATAAGAAAACAGAAATACATTTACCTTGGAGTAGGTGATCCTGAAAGAGAAATGAAAAAAAATTGGTTTAAAGGTACTATCGATACTTTTGCTACTTATTCTGAAGCATTATCTGATAAAGAATGTAGTAAAATAAGTAATAATCTTACTAATAGTTTATTTAATTTTAAATCTAATGACTATCTTACTTCTTATTACGATATGAAGTTTGTAGACGGTACAGAATTGTTAGATTTAAAAGGAGAAAACAACGGAAGAGTATTTAACTGTGAACAAAAACAAGTTCAGGTAAGTACCAATATAACTAAACCTATTCCTTATAGAAAAAAGGGTAAATTTAAAGTTCTTCCTCATGAAGAGTCAGGATATAAAGACGGATACTGGGTTAGCTGGACTAGTAGAAAAAATCAATTACGATATTTAGACAGATATTATACTTTAAAGTCCGAATATCAAAAAAACGGTATTACTTCTTGTAGATATGCTGAAGAAGAGTATTTCAATAAAGGTTATCATCATTTAATTGTCAGAATATGAGTCATAAGTTAGGAGTTTGCGTACCCTATAGAAATAGAGAATTACATCTTAATGAATTTATCCCAAAAGTAGGAAAATTCTTAAAAGAAGCAGGAATAGACTTTCAAATGTACTTTGCCCATCAAGTAGATGATAAACTCTTTAATAGAGGTGCTATGAAAAATATAGCAGCTAAGCATGCCTTTGAAGAAGGATGTGATTACATAGTTTGGCATGATATAGACATGATACCGGAAGATAATTCATGCGATTATTCTTACCCAGAAGAAAATCCACAACATATAGCAGTAAGGATATCTCAATCAGAGTATAAACTTAAATACTTTGAATATTTTGGTGGAGCAGTGATATTTTCAAAAGAACAAGTAGAAAAAACTAATGGATACTCTAATAACTATTGGGACTGGGGTATGGAAGATGATGATTTATTTTGGAGATGTTATTTAGAAGGTATGCTCGACGTTACCACTACAAGTATGGATACGTTCTCTAGTCATTTATACTTTAATGGTGAAGATTCTAAGATAATAGTCCCTAAAGAAACTTTACCTAAAGGATTTTTTCAAAGAGAATTTGAAATATCTATTTTAGCTAAAGCAGAGCATCAAGAGCATAAAGCTCCTATACATTTAATAGGTGATAATGAAGCTAAATTTTATGAATATCCTATTTTTAGGATACCAGGGGAAGATTTCGGCTTATCTTTTAATAATTCAAGAGCATTTACTCTTCAATTTTTTAATACTTTTCACCAACATAACTACATGTGGATAAAAAGATATGATAACTTATGGACTTGGATTACAGCTAAGTTTAATCCACGTGAAAGGAAAGTTAATTACTTTCTAAATGGAGTAGAAGCAGATGCTGAGTTAGGACACGGTACTGAATCTCCATTAATATACAACGGTAGGTTAAGTAGTAAGTACAAAAATGGTGACATATACTTAGGATACACTCCTTCTTTTGGAGAAAACTACCCAGGAAAGAGATTTAAAGGAGGAATAGGTGAAGTTATAATAAAAGGCCAAGGGGAAACTATTTGGAAGCTCACTGAAAGTAAAAATGACTATAGAGAAAATATTATTAACGTTAAAGAAGATATGGTAGTATATAATGCTATCATTCCTCACCGTAGAGATGGTAAATTTAGATGTCTACCTCATAAAGATGAAGGTTTAGTTAACGGTAAATGGGCAAAAGGACCTACAACAGCTAAAAATGAACGTAGATATGTATTAGAAATGCAACAAGGTAAGTCTAATTATAAAAATGAAGGTATAAATACCTTAAAATATGATTTAGTTAGTGAAGAAAAGCTAACTCCTTGGGCAAAAATGCTTAATGTAAAGTTATGACCAATCTAGAAGTAAAGAATAAATTAGATTCAGTTGGAAAAGGGTTCTGTTTAGCTAAATGGACCCAAGTTACTATGCATCTTGGTACCGGTATGACTCATTCCTGTCACCATCCTTCTCCTCATAAAATTCCATTAGAAGAATTAAAGAGTAATCCTACTGCTTTACATAATACTAAGCATAAAAAAATGAAACGCAGACAGATGATGAATAATAGAAAACCATCTGAATGTAATTACTGCTGGAATGTAGAAGATAATTCTACTTCTTATTCAGATAGAGTTTTTAAATCATCTGAACCTTGGTCAATATCACAATTCGATAATATAGTTAATTCAGACTGGGAAGATAACTTTAATCCTAAATATGTAGAAGTATCTTTTTCAAATACTTGTAATTTTGCTTGTGCTTATTGTGGTCCTCAGTATTCATCTAAATGGGTAGAAGAAATAGAGAATCATGGAGGGTATAAACAAGTAAATAATTATAACGATATAGAATTTTTAAAGAAAAAAAATGAATTTCCTTATAAACATTCAGAACACAATCCTTATATAGAAGCTTTTTGGAAATGGTGGCCAGATATGTTTAAAGATCTTCATACTTTCAGAATTACTGGCGGCGAACCTTTATTATCTAAAGATACTTTTAAAGTATTAGAATATATACAAGAAAATTATAAAGAGAATAGTAATATATCTTTAGCAATCAATACAAATTTAGGAGTACCAGATAAACTTATTGATAGATTTATAGAGATAGCAACAGACTTATGTAATAATAATAAAGTAAGAGAGTTAATAGTATTTACTTCTATTGAGGGAGACGAAAAACAAGCTGAATATGTAAGATATGGATTACAAGCTGATAAATTTTGGTCTAATGTAAATAAAATACTTACTAAATTACCAAAAGTAACTATAAATGTTATGGCTACTTTTAACGCACTATCGGTTTTTACTTATGATAAAGTTATTGATAGGGTTTTTAAATTGAAAAAGAAATATGCCAACGGCAAAAGATACTGGGTATCAGCTATACAGTTGGATACATCTTACTTAAGGTGGCCTTCTTTTATGTCTGTGAGAATATTAGATAAAGAACATAAAGAGTTAATACTAAAATCTGCTGAGAAAGCTTTATACTACGGTATAAAAGAATTTACTAATAATAACTATGGATTTTCAAACGTAGAAATACAGAAAATTAAACGAACATATGATTATGCAATAGGTAATAGTGTAATTTATGATCAAGAAAAAAGTAGGAAAGAGTTTTTTAAATTTGTTGAGGAGTATGATAAGAGAAGAGGTACTAGTTTTTCTGATACATTTCCCCAGTTAACTAATATGTATGCTGAAAATAAATAAAGGAGAACCTTGGTTATTTTGGCCTAGCAGTATTTGTGATACTTTTCCTTCTAATCCTTCTAATCTCTTATTAACCGGAGAACATTCGTTTGAGTTTTCTTTTGATTTTATATTAAGGGATAATTCTAGACTCCAAAAAACTATATTTACTTTAGTTCCTAGGTATACAGGTTTAGATTTATACCCAGAAGAAACTGTTATCACAATAACTTATGAAGATAAACCAAGGTATTATAGATTACCTTTTCCTATACCTGTTGATAAACATACAGTAGTAAAGTTTGATCATAAACCTAAACTTTATTTTAAAATATTTATTAATAACGAAGTTGTAGTAAACGAATCTATGGAAAATAAAGTATTTGGTATTAATGAATCCCCACATATAATAATTGGAGCAGGTAACTTTCCAAAAAATAATTTTAACTTAAATTATACTGACTTTGATCTTCTTAGATTTACTTTATCTCAGGATGGAAAGATTTTAAGTGATCATTTTTTTGAGGAAAGAATATTCGATAAGTATGTAGACACAACAGGTAATTTAAATTTTGTACATAAGATATAATGGGTATATACGCTAAAAAAGATGATGAAACTCATCAAGAGTACAGAGACAGGGTTGTAGATAAATTATCTCCTTCATTCTGCGGTGCTAAATGGTATAATGCTACTATTTGGTTAGGTAATGGGCAGACAACATCTTGTCATCACCCTCCTGCACATAAGATACCCTTAGATGAATTAAAATTTAGCTATAAAGCACTGCATAACACAAAGTATAAGAAAGCTGTACGTAAGCAGATGATGGAAGGTATTAGACCTAAAGAATGTGAATACTGCTGGAAAATAGAAGATCTAGGAAAAGATAAAATCTCAGATAGAGTATATAAATCAGTTATATATACGGATGAAGAATTAAAAGATGCTAAAGAAACCATGGGTTATACAGAAGATGTTGACCTTAAGACTTTAGAAATTGCTTTCGATGCTAATTGTAATTTTGCTTGTTCATACTGTAACTCTTCTTTTAGTACTACTTGGCAAAAAGATATAAAGCAAAACGGGCCTTATCAAAATTTAGTATCTGATGGAGCAGGAGCATTCCAACATGACGGTTCTCATGCTATGCCTTTTGGAAGAAAAAATGAAGGCAATCCTTATGTAGAAGCATTTTGGAAATGGTGGGAAGCAGAACTTCAATATAGTTTAAGAGAATTAAGGGTAACCGGAGGAGAACCTACTATGTCTCCTGACTTCTGGAAATTAATGGATTGGTGGAAAGATAATCCTAACTGTAAAGTTCCATTCGCAGTCAATTCAAATTTAGGTCAAAAGAAAAAATTATTAGATGCATTAATAGATGCTTCACATAACATTAAAAAATTTAGTATTTATAGTTCTTGCGAAGCTGTTGGTTTACAAGCTGAATATATTAGACATGGTTTAGAGTGGAATATATGGTTAAAAAATATGTACAGGATTAATAAAGAAGCTAATTTAGAATCAGTAAATGTAATGATGACTATAAACAGTTTGTGTTTATTTTCTATTACTGAATTTATGGATGAAATGATGCAATTAAAAAAAGTATTCGGACCCCATGCAGCAGTAATGTCTTTTAATATTTTACGCTTTCCTTCTTTTCAGTCTATAGTTACTCTCCCTACTAATATAAGATTAGAACGAGCTGCTGTTATAGAAAAGTGGGTAAACGATCACTGGAATGAAGGCTCTAATGGATTTCTCGATATAGAAAGAGATGGACTATTAAGGTTAATAGAATACATTAGAAAAGTTGATACTGGTCATGAATTTACATCTTCATTAGAAACTAGAGAAAGAGATTTTAAATCTTTTTATCAACAGTATGATAAAAGAAGAGGAAAAGACTTTCTAAAAGCATTCCCTGAATTAAGAGCATGGTATGAAAGTATACCAGATACTAATTTAACTCCTCTTATTAAAGCTATAGATGGAGATGATGCTAAGTCTAATAAATACGTTACTGGGGTTTTACAGCAAGCTAAAGATGAAGGATGGGTACTTAATCCACAGTGGACCAACCCAGGATCAAAAGGCTATATAGAACCAGACGAACAACAACAAGATGATATGATAGACTTAGTTGCAGACCTTCAAAAAGGGCGTAAAAAGGTCTCAGAGGTTAACAAAGGGAAAACTGCCATATGAAAGTAAAACCAAAAGATGGAAATAAAACTTTCTGTATGGCTCCATTTACCCATACCTATCTTTCACCACAAAGTGAAAGAAGGATGTGTTGTGCTTCTAGAGAAAAAGCAGAATGGGCTACCCAGTACTTAGACTCTGAAAATGCAGATCAAAATTCTCAATATAATCCTGGCACATTAAAAGATCACTGGAACTCAGATTATATGAAAGGTATACGAAAAGACCTTTTGGCAGGTAATGAAATACCTCAATGTCAGGTGTGTAACGGTAAACTCCTTAACATATCTATTTACCGTGATTACTTTAATAAAACGTTATTTCCTAATAAGATAGAAGAAGCTTTTGAAAAAACAGATGAAACAGGCTATACTAAAATGGTACCTATTTCATTTGATTATAGAGTTAGAAACCTATGTAACTTTAAGTGTAGGATGTGCGGGGACCAGCTCTCTTCTTCATGGGAATCTGAAAGAAGACAAATGGGAGACTACGATAGTGATGGCAATACCGACTTTTGGGCTCAAAAGAAAAACAAACCAGCAATCGAAAACTTTCAACGTGATGTAGCAGAAGCTGAATTATGGGAAGCAGTAAAGAACGGCACTATTGAAGAGATATACTGGGTTGGTGGAGAACCTCTTATGTGGGAAATACATTGGGAAATTATGCAATATTTAATTGACAATGACCTAGCTAAAAACGTATGGATTCGATACAATACAAACTTTAGTCGAACTACTTACAAACATTGGGATTTAAAAGATATGTTACCTCATTTTAAGACAGTACAGATATGTGCCTCAATTGATGGAACAGGAGATATAGTTGAATATGTTAGACATGGAATTAAATGGAAAAGTTGGATTAAAAACTTTAAAGATTATATTTTCCTAAACAAACAATATGGTGATTACGGAATAGCATTTGATCTTACAATTACTACACCAGGCCTTTTCAGCCTTAAAGAACTATTTGACTTAGCTGTAGAATTAGATGTAAATACTTTAATTAAAACTACATTTGCTTTTGATAGCACTATAATGATGTGCCCTCAGGTACTACCTAGAGTTCTATATAATGAAGTCTTAGATGACATAATAGACTATATAAAACCTAAATTAATAGGAAATGAGAAACACTCTAATTGGATTGAATGTTTAGAAGATTTAAAAAACCGTCCAACCTTCCAAGAACAGTACCCCAACTGGGAAGAGGGCCTAAAAAAGGGAAAAGCCAACCTACATAGAGTAGATAAGTGGAGAAAAAATGAAAATGTATTGAACGAAATATATTTAAAACATAATAAAAAAGTATACAAATGGTGGAACAACAAACAGATAATATAAAAGATAGTTTCTGTGTTCTTCCATGGATACACTTAGCTACTCACCCTATCGGGACAGTTACCCCTTGCTGTGTGACAGAAATGAAAAACAGCATGTCCACAGCTACTACAGAGGAGAGTGATAAAGAACATTTATTTCTTTCTAAAGATAGCTTAGAATCTATAACTAACTCTAAAAGATTTAAAGCAGTACGTAAAGATATGATGAACGGAGTAAAACCGCTAGTATGTCAAAAATGTTTTAAGTATGAAGACCAAGGTGTAGGATCTAAAAGGCAAGAAGCTAACACATTATATGCAAAACATATCAAAGACTGTCTCCCTAACACAAACCCAGATGGAAGTTTAATAAAAGTTAATTACAAATACGTTGAATTAAGATTAGGTACCGTATGCAATTTAAAGTGTACTACTTGTAATCCATTCTCATCTAACAGGTGGCATCAAGACCTACCTGGTCTAAAAGGAACAGAGTTCGAAAATGATTATTATAAAGTAGACATAAAAACTGAATGGTATAGGGACTATAAGTTCTATGATGAACTTTATTCTAAATGTGACAACTTGCAGGAAATCTGGATTAATGGTGGAGAACCAACTTTAATTAAAGAGCACGGTTATTTTTTAGAGAAATTTATTGAAGATGGGTCTTCTAAGGATATTGATCTACACTACAGTTTAAATTGCACTCAGTTCCCTGATAAGTTTATTGAAATTTGGAAAAACTTTAAAAATATTAGAATTCATTTATCTATAGATGATATCGAAGAAAGAAACTACTATGTTCGTTTCCCCTCAGATTGGAATCAAATAATGAAGTCCTTAAATAAGATATTAAAGTATCGAGATATATTTACTTTAGAATTATGTCAAACAGTAAGCTGTTTAAATGTTTTTAATATAGATAATTTTAAAAAGTTTGCTGACGATAGTAATCTATTTATTGCCCATAATTATGTTCATTACCCTGATCATATGCATGTTAGTTTAATACCTGATGAAATGAAAGCTAAAATTTTAAGTAATATAAAGTATTTAGAAGAACATGAAATACATAAACTTAAAGTTGAATTAGATAGAAAACCAAATTTTAGAGATGCAGATAGATTCTATTCATTTATAAGAATTATGGATAGAACAAGGAACGTAAAAATTTACGATTATTTACCCGAATGGGAACCATATAAAGATAAATTTAAAATTAAAGTTATATGAAAAGTTTATGTGCCATTCCCTGGGTAGGCTTTTCTAACGACCCGGACGGTTCAATTCGTCCTTGTTGTATTTCAAAAGAACAAGTTACCAAACCTGATGGAAGCAATTATTATACTCAATTAGATAACATTAAAGATATATTTCATAGTGACTATATGAATAATCTTAGAGAAGAATTTACTCAAGGCAAAAAGCCTAAAAATTGTGAAGTATGCTGGAAAGATGAAGAAAATGGGTATACTTCTAAGAGAGAAAATTATAATAAAATTATTAAAGACCACTTAGGAGAATGGGCAACCCCCGAAAATTTAGAGAAAAAACCTTTATCTGAATATCCAATCGATTTTCAAGTTATACTAACTAATGCCTGTAATTTAAAGTGTAGGAGCTGTGGTAGTTCCCACAGTACTGAATGGTATAAAGAACTAAAAACCATGCCTTCGTCGGACATAAGCGGCATTAGTAATCACCTTTACGAATTACCACACGGACAGGCTGGAGGAACAAAGAGTGAATTTATAACTTCAATGGAAGAATGGTTACCCTATGCTAAAAGAATAGAAATTGTTGGAGGAGAACCTTTTTACACTAAAAACTGGGAAAATGCTTGGGAATTAATGATTAAAAAAGGATTCGCAAAAGATATAACTTTAAATATGTCTACTAATGGTACTTTATGTAACGAGGCACTATTAAGAAGAATTGCAGATAACTTTAAACAGGTAGGGATAGGTTTAAGTATAGATGGATTTGGAACTACATTTGAGTATTTGAGAAAAAATGCTGAATGGGAAAAAGTGAAGTTAAACATTTTTAACTTTTATTCACTGTATAAAGAGTACATACACTTAGATAAACTATTTTTTAACTACACGTACACCTTATCTTGGATAAATGCTTACGAATTGCCTGAGTTTGACGATTGGATTAAAAAACATACACCGGAATTCTCACTATGGATAAATGTAATACACAACGCTTCCCATATGTGCCTATATACTCTCCCAGTTGAAACAAAAGATAGAATAAAAAGTAAATGGGATAAACACGACTGGGGATCCAACCAAACAGATATTGACGGCTTGATTAAGTTCATGTATAGCACTCAGCCAAAAGAAAAAGAGTTAAAGATAGAATATAATAAGTTTACTATTTTAGATAGGTATAGAAAAGAATCTACATTTGATATAGTAGGAAAAAATTACCCTGAATTAAAAAAGTATGTCTAGACCTACAATATTTTTAAGAGACCCCTGGGATGACGTGAAGAATAAAGATTCTGGTTGGGGAAACCGATTGTTTACCTGGCTGGCAGCTTGTATACTAAATAAAAGTATGGGTAACAACCATATAATAAAAGTACTACCTGAAGAGTTTCCCGAACTTACTTTAATAGATTTTCCAAATACTGAATATACTACTCTATATGAAATAAATAAAAAAACTACTCCTATTGTAGATATAGAAGTTGAAGAATGGATAAAAAATGATAAAATAAAATTAAATAATCAACTATCGTACACTAATGCTTTTAATTACGGAAATACTCTAGATCTGGTTCTAGCTTTTTTTGATCCAAAAACAGATACTTTTAGTTCTGTGAAAATAAAAAATAAAATTATTCACGAAAAAATAAAAGCCACAGTACAGGGCCGTACTGGTATTCATATAAGAAGAGGAAACGGGGTATATTTAGACCATTATGATAAATTATCCATACCTAAACCTTACATGAGGTACTATAAACTATGTACTAAATGTGATAAAAACTACCCTTTTATAAGAGATCAAATTTATTTTGATATAATAGATGACCTAATTAAAAAAGATAAAAATGCAAAGTTTTTTATAGGAATAGATGTTGATGAGAATGCTATCGAATACTACAGAACTAAATACCCCGGTAGGATAAAAACCTGCAAAGATATTGTTAAAGAAAATAAAAAAATACTTAACGACGCAAAATTTCTAGATCCTAGACTACAGTTAAAAGATATGGGGTATGACTTAATAGATTTTTTTAGTTTGAGCTATACTGAAACAATAATTCATAGCCCACCATCTTCTTGGAGCTATATGGCTAGATATATCGGTGGACACCCTCTAACTTTTGCGAAAAGTGAAATGAATTTAGGAAGAGTACATAATGAATATAATAAATTAAATTACGCAAATCATAATAAAAATGAATATAAATTGCAGTTCATTTCAAGGGATAACATTATTTGAAAATAAAGTTGCAGAATGGTTTAATGCACCGTATGGAGTAGCAGTAGACTGTTGTACTCATGGACTAGAATTATGCCTTAGGTTATTAAATACTAAAGAAATAATAGTACCTAAACATACCTACCTGTCCATACCTATGCTGTCAGATAAATTAGACATAAAAAGAGTATGGACGTCACAAGAATGGAGTAAATACTACTACATCACAGACAACATAATAGATGCAGCCGTCCTTTGGGAGCAGAATAGCTATATATCTGGAACTTTTATGGTACTTTCGTTTCAATTCAAAAAGCATTTAAACTTAGGTAGAGGAGGAATGATATTAACAGATAATAAAGAAGCAGCTGAACAACTACGTAAAATGACATATGATGGTAGAACGTTTGACAAACCTTGGGCTGAACAAGATATAGAGACTATAGGATACCATTACTATATGACTCCGGAAACAGCTGAAATAGGAGTAAGTAAATTGCAAGACGCTATAAGTAGAAAACCTAAAATAAGGTCCTATAAAGACTACCCAGAATTAACTAAAATGAAAATATTCAATGAGTAAAATTATATCGTTTGGGGACAGTTGGACCTATGGAGATGAATTAAAAAGTCCTGTAAAGGAATGCTATACTAAATTATTAAGTGAAAAAGCAAAAGGACCTTACAGTAACTTTGGCAAAAAAGGCAATTCCTTTTCAGTTATATGTAGTCAAGTACTTACATATGATATAAGTAAGGATGACTTTGTATTAGTATGTATACCACCGGATATTAGATTTATAGGTGAAACAGAAGATGGAGTATTTATATCTTTATTTTCTTCAACATCAAAACACCCTGATAAATTTATACAAAAACAGTTTGATTACTATACTGAAGTAATAGTTGAACATAAAAATTGGCATCCTTATTTTCAACTTTTAAATTTATTTTGTATACAAGAATATTTAACTAAAATAGGAGTTAGTTTTTTATTCTTCACTAATTACGGTAGTATAGATAATAACTTTAAATTTAACGGCAAGATAGATAAATCCAACTTTTTGATAGATACTAGTTTAACTACATTTTTAGGAGGATATGATTTAGGTATAGTACCTAGCAGCCTTAACGTTGACGGTCTAGAGACAAGTTGCTTTGTAGGTGAATACTTTGAAGGTAATGTTACTCACCCTAACGTAAAAGGTCATGAAAAAATATCAAATTTAATTTATAATAATAGCAAATTTCAACAATGGTTAGTATACAGAACGAATACAGTACTTTAAAAGAGGTAATAGTCGGAAGAGTAGATAATGCAAACCAACCTCATCACGGTTTTGATCTTCATGCAATTAATTATGCAGACAAAGACACTATTCCTTCCTCAGAAAGAGGTTTATTTGATCCTCAAGTATATGAAGAGTCTATTGAAGACCTAGATTTATTAGCAGAAGCTCTAAAAGACTTTGGAGCTATAGTACATAGACCAAATATATTAGATACTAAAAAAACTGTCTCTAACGGTTATTGGAAAACAGATCAATACTATACATTCTGCCCAAGAGATACTATGACAGTCATTGGAGATACCATTATAGAATCACCTATGACGTTAAGGTCTAGACAGTTTGAAACTGATGCTTATAGAGAGCTGTTTATTGATTATATGGATAAAGGAGCTAAATGGATATGTGCTCCTAAACCTAGATTAACAGACGATTCATATCAAAGAGACGATTTAGATAAACTTACATTAACTGAAGTAGAACCTGTATTTGATGCAGCTAATATACTCAGACATAATGATGATATTCTCTATCTTAATTCTAACACAGGAAACTATAAAGGATATACTTGGTTAAAGAATTTGCTAGGAGATAAATATAAGGTACATTACTTAGAAAATATGTATTCGTATTCTCATATTGATTCTACGATTGCTATTCTTAGAGACGGTCTAGCACTTGTTAATCCGGCAAGAGTTAGCGAAAAAAATATGCCAGAACTATTCAAAGGATGGGATATTATATATTCTCCTCCGATGATAGATATTGGGTATAAAGGAGTATTGAGAGCGTCTGAATGGGTGGGTATAAATCTTATTTCTCTAGATGAAAATACAGTAATAGTTGATAATAGACAGAAAGAATTAATCAAAGAGTTAAAAAAATATAATATTGAAGCGTTAGACTTAAAAATAAGACATTCTAGGACGTTAGGAGGTTCTTTCCATTGTTGTACTGCTGATATGATAAGATTATGATAAAAGTTGATAACATAAAACGTACTTTAGTAGGAAATGAGTTCTTTACCTTCGACTATACTAAACAGCCTATCAAAGAAAGTGAAGTTAATAGATGGAGAGAAAAAGGATACTATCATAAAAGCTTTACAGGGGCCTTATACAGCAGCAAAAATCCTATGCCTAGATGGACTAAAGACATAAGTAACGCTATAGGTTTAAAAAACTGCGGGTATACTTTTTATAAAATGGATACTTTAGATATTATGCCTCCTCATTATGATCATTTTGAAGCTTATTGTAGAATATTTAATAAAGAACAAAATGAAGTATATAGGGCTATACTTTTTTTAGAAGATTGGAAACCTGGTCATTATTTTGAGTATAATAAAACAAGTTTTAATAGCTGGAATAAAGGAGACTATGTAATGTACAGTTATGATATAGAGCATGCAGCTAGTAATATTGGAATCCAACCTAGGTATACTTTGCAAATAACAGGTACGAGATGAAAAAACTTATTACATCAGGATGCAGCTATACTCAATATGGGTATAAGACTTGGGCAGATCACTTATCTAAGTATTTTGATGAGTTTAAAAATTTAGGAGAAGCTGGTTCTGGACAAAAATTTTCGTATATTACTATTACTGATTATATTAATTCAAATAAAAATAAAGATCTTTCGAACCATACTTTTATTATTCAATGGAGTTCACTTCTTCGTCATGATTTAATTAAAGTAAGAAGCACATATCAACATTTAGGTCAAATAGATAATAATGAAAATTTTAACAAAGAATATATTAATAAGTACTTTAGTGTTGAAGGAAACGCAATAGAATTAGTAAATTACATAGATCATTTAAATTTACTTTCAGATAAATACAAATTTAAACTTTATATGTTTTATATGTTTGAACCTTGGATAGATTATTTTGCAGGAGAACCTACAGGATATAGTTTACCTATACTTAGAAAAAAAACTATAGAATTTTTATCTAGCCAATCTTGTAAAATATTAAAACATTATGCTTCTAAAGAATATTGGATAAATCCATCTTTAGAAAGATTTAGTTTAGATAACGAAATGAGAAAAAAAGGTGACGATGACCACCCTACAACTGAACAACATAAACTATACTCTGAATTAATTTATAAAAATATTTGAGCTAATGTTTTATAATCCTGCTAATAGATTACTAGTAATTCATGTTTGGGAATGGAATAGTGAAGATCTTATAATAGATACTATACAGAGATTAACACCTAAAGTATTTATATTAGACTGCACAACAGAGTTTAATTTTAACCCTAATATAGAGACTCAACAATTTAAAGAAATAGTTACGGTAATAAAAGAACATAAAATAGAAGCTTTCTTACTTCTCGGCTCTCTATCAGAAAACAGTTATAGATTTAATTTTAATAATCACGTATCTCCTTTTAAAGTTAAGTTTTTTCCTACTTTCTTTTTACATCATACTTTCCCTCTGTTGAAATATAAATATAATCAATATAAAATTAAAGAAAGGATATTTTATATGCAGGTAAATAGACCTCATAAACATAGATGTATACTTATGGATCAACTTGCCCGGTTAAAGTTACTTAATGATACTAATTATTCTTGGAATTTAAATACAAAAGAGTATGAACATTCTGGTGAATATAAATTTAAGTACTGGAAAGAAGAATCTAAAATAGCTAAAGATGATTATCAAAGTGAAGGAAATAGCTATCTAAAACCTGAAAAGCACTATTTTACAAGCTTGTTTGACTTAGTTTCTGAAGCTACTACACAATGTATTTTTTATACAGAAAAGACATTTAAGCCTATCTTGCTTGGTAAACCATTTATTATTTATGGAGCTAAAGGTATCAATAAAGGCTTACAAAATTTAGGATTTAAACTTTATGATAATGTTGTGGATTATACTTTTGACTCGGAAAAAGACGATATTCGTAGAGCTGAACTACTAAGTAAAGAGTTGTTACGTTTATCTAAGTTACCCTTGCAGGAGATAGATAAAAGTATGCATTCTATTGCTGATTTTAATATTGATAAAGCTAAAGAAATTTTAAGAGACGATAATAAGGTGCATATCGATGATAATATTACTTATAAGCTGAATATAGACCTTGGCATTCTTAACTATTTATATTAAATTTAATAGAGTTTTATGAAAATTGGTTTTATAGGAATAGGTAAACTTGGAAAAGACGCTGCCGAAGTAATGGCGGAAAAACACGAAGTAATAGGTTACGACATAACAGAAACATCATCAGATAAATTTGAAATGGCATATACGATTAAAGACGTATGTCATAACCGTGAACTTATTTTTATTGCAGTACCTACACCGCATCACCCAGACTATGACGGTAGGTACCCAACATCTCATTTACCCAATAAAGATTTCGACTATAGTATAGTTAATGACGTGTTAGATGAAGTAAATAAACACGTTAATAAAGATCAGCTAGTCGTATTAATATCGACTGTTTTACCCGGTACTATTAGAAAAGAGTTTATAAGTAGAATACCAAACGGTAGATTTATTTACAATCCTTACCTTATAGCAATGGGTACAGTAAAATGGGATATGGTTAACCCTGAAATGATTATAATAGGTACTGAGGATGGGTCTACAACAGGAGATGCTAAACTATTATTAGAGTTTTATGAAACCTTTATTACAAAAGGTACAAGATATGAGATAGGAACTTGGGATGAGGCAGAAGCAATAAAAATATTTTATAATACATTTATATCTACTAAGGTAGCTTTAGTTAATATGATTCAAGATGTTGCAGAAAAAGGGGGTAACATGAATGTAGACGTTGTCACTGGAGCATTAGAGAGATCTACCTACCGTATATTAGGCCCAACTTACATGAAAGCAGGAATGGGTGATGGAGGAGGATGCCATCCAAGAGATAACATAGCTTTAAGGTATATGGCCGAAGAGTTAGGATTAGGTTACGATTTATTTGACGCTATAATGGAAGCAAGAGAGAAGCAAGCTAAAAATATGGCTACTAGACTTGTTATAGAATCAGACAAAGCTAATTTACCAATTGTAATATTAGGAGAAGCATATAAACCTGACGTACATTATAAAGACGGTTCATCTTCTATATTAGTAGGCCATTACTGTGAATCTTACGGTTCAACTAAAAAAGTAATATATGACCCAGTACAGCCAATTAAAGCAGTATACCTTTTAGGACATATGGGTAAACACCACGATTATGATTTTCCAGATGGCTCAGTAGTAGTAGACCCGTGGAGATCATTTAAAACAGTTAAAGACATAAAGGTTATACATTACGGTAATACTAGATTAAAGTTGGAAAGTTAATTTATATTTACTATATTAAGATATAATTTAAATAAAAATGGCAGATAAAAAAATTAAAAAACTTACACAAGAAGAGCTTACTAAGTTTAACAGTTTTATTAATAAACGCAGAGACATACTTACAAATATAGGAGCAGCAGAAATACAACTTAAATCTCTTACTTCACAAAAAGAACAGCTCTTCTCTACTCTCGAAAAAATCGACGTTTTAGAAAGCGAATTTAATGCAGAGCTCAGCAACAAATACGGAAAAGTTTCTATAGACGTCAATACTGGGGAGATTAGTTCATAACTTAATCTGTTTTAGATCTTCTCGCACTATTTATTTAAGTAGGTATCCACACTAATTATACAATTGGTTTAGAATAAAGCACGATATTTATATAAAAACACTTAAATAACACAACATGGCAGAGACTATAATTTCACCTGGTATCCTGACAAGAGAGAACGATATTTCCTTCGTTTCCCCTGCTCCACAAGCAGTAGGAGCAGCTTTTATTGGACCAACAGTTACCGGGCCAATCGAACAACCAACAACAGTTACTTCGTTCGGTGAATACACTAGAAAATTTGGAAGAACTTTCACTTCAGGGTCTACTTCAGTTGAATATTTTACTTCTCTAGCAGTAAAAAACTATTTTGACCAAGGTGGAACAACAGCATTAATTACAAGAGTTGTGTCTGGATCGTCCAATTGGGCAGCAGCTTCAGCAACTCCAATTTCAGGTTCAGGAGCATTTGCTGCGACTGCCGTATTAAGTATAGAGACGATAGGTAAAGGTATTCTATACAATAACGTTACTGGTAGCGATTATGTAGGAGCAACAGACGAACTTTCAAATGGTAACCTTAAAAGTGGTTCATCTGATAACGTAAGATGGGAGATTTCAAACGTTGACACAAACAAAGGTACTTTTTCCCTTTTAGTAAGAAGAGGAGATGATAATCACAAGAGTAAGATTATTCTTGAAACATTCAGTAATCTAAGTTTAGATCCTAATCAAGATAATTACATAGAAAAACAAGTTGGTACAGCTTCTACTTCTAAAACTTCTGATGGTACAAATACATACCTTACTTCAGATGGAGAATATCCTAACAGATCTAACTACATCAGAATATCAGCAGTACACAAAAAGACAAATGACTACCTAGAAAACGACGGAATAACTATCAGTACTGACGCAGCAGGAAACAGCTATACAGCTTCACTACCTACAGCAGCCTCAGGAGGTTTTGCCGGAGCAACTGGAACTAACGTTATCAATAACGCTCTTTTCTTTAAAGATATTTCAAATGCTACAGCAGGTATTCAAGGACTTATAGGAGAGGATTATAATGATGCTATTTCAATTCTAGAAAATAAAGACGAATATAGCTTTAACATTATATCAGCACCAGGATTAATACATTCATTTGCAACTAACGGTGCAACACAAACTGACAATCTTATTTCCTTAGCAGAGAATAGAGGAGATGCAATAGCAGTAGTAGATTTAGTCACTCATGGAACAGGAGCAATCACTACAGTAACAGCTGAAGCATCTGAGATTAATTCTTCTTATGCAGCATCATACTGGCCATGGGTTCAAGTAGGCAGTGCGACAGGTAAAAACGTATATGTACCAGCCTCAGTAACTATCCCAGGAGTATATGCATTTACAGATGGAGCAGCAGCACCATGGTTTGCACCAGCAGGATTAGTAAGAGGAGGTATTCCAACAGTACTACAAGCTGAAAGAAAATTAACAAGATCTGAAAGAGATACTTTATATTCAAGTAATGTAAATCCAATCGCTACTTTCCCTGGACAAGGTATTGCAGTATTTGGTCAGAAAACACTACAGAAAAAAGCTTCTGCTTTAGATAGAGTAAACGTAAGAAGATTGTTAATTGAACTGAAAAAATTCGTAGGAGATCAAGCTAATACATTAGTATTTGATCAGAACACTATTACAACTAGAAACAAATTCTTAGCTGCAGTTAATCCATTCTTGGATTCAGTAGTACAAAGACAAGGATTGTATGCATTTAGAGTAGTAATGGATGATACTAATAATACAGCCGATGTAATCGATAGAAATCAATTAATAGGCCAGATCTTTATACAACCTTCAAAAACTGCAGAGTTCATAGTTCTAGACTTTACTTTAGAACCAACTGGTGCAACTTTTGGAGCATAATTTAATTAACCTATATTTATAATAAAGAAACAAAATGGCAATATTAGATACTAACGAAATAATGTTTAGAGCTTTCGAACCGAAAGTGCAAAACAGATTTTATATGGTAATAGATGGAATAGAATCGTTCATGGTAAAGAACGTTGCTGCTCCCAACTTTACTGACAATGCGATTAAACTAGATCACATTAATTCCTACAGAAAAATAAGAGGTAAAAGAGAGTGGGGAGAAATGACGATGACGTTATACGATCCGATTACTCCATCTGGAGCACAGCAATGCATGGAATGGGCTCGTTTATCTTATGAGTCTGTAACCGGTCGTGCTGGTTATTCTGACTTCTACAAAAAAGATGTAACTCTTAATCTTTTAGGACCTGTAGGAGACATTGTTTCTGAGTGGATTATTAAAGGTGCTTTTATTACTAGCTTTAACCAAGGATCATTCGATTGGGCTACTGACGAAACAGCAGAGCTTGCAATTACTGTGAATATGGATTACTGCATCTTGAACTACTAAAATCAGATACATATATATTGAAGACCCGGATTTATTCCGGGTTTTTTTGTATGCCATTTTTTCGTATCTTTATTAAATGAATACTATTGTAATAACTGCTATAGATAAGAAAGGGAGTAATATAAGCAAATATGCTTCAACCTGTATTAGTAGTTGGGAAAATTGGTGTAAAAAAAATAACGTATCATTACATGTATTCGAAAAAGATGAATTTATTCATCCTAAATTTGCATTTTTAAGTATATTTGAAAAATTAAATGCTAATAAAATTATTCATGTTGACTTAGATACTCTCATTCACCCGCAAACACCTAACTTATTTGAATTATACGATGACATTTTTACAGTAGTAAAAGATAGCGGTCGAGTTGATTATGAGATTTCTCAACGTATGGTTAGAGGTGTTAATAGTTTTGAAGATATCTTTCATTCTTTTAACCTTGATAAAAGTAAATACTTTAATTCAGGAATGATGATGTTCAACAAAAGTCATAGTCTATTTTTATCTGAAGCAAAAAACTGGATAGAGTCTAATTATAGTAAAATAGTTAAATGGTCTTCAGCTGGAGATACTGGTTTAGATCAAACTCCTTTTAATTGGTTAGTTCAAAAGAATAATATAGAAACTAATTTTTTAGATATTAGATATAATAGGACAGGATTATTAAAAAATAATTTAGATATAAACGATAATTTTATTATTCATTTTAGGGGATTAAAAACTAATAGAAAAATAAAATTAATGAAAGAATTAAATGACTATCTGGTTGGTTTATAATTTTTTTATTCGTATATTTATATAAAATAACTTTAAGTTGTAATAAACGTTTATGTCAAAATTTAGTTTACCTACCGAAACGGTAGAACTTCCCTCAAAAGGATTACTATATCCTGAATCATCTCCTTTGAAGAAAGGCACCATAGAAATGAAGTATATGACTGCCAGAGAAGAAGATATACTTACTAATAATAACTATATTCAAGATGGCACAGCAATAGATAGAGCTATCAAATCACTTATAGTAGATAAAGCTGTCAATTATGATGAATTACTTGTAGGAGATAAAAATGCTCTTATGGTAGCTGCACGTATTTTAGCTTATGGAAAAGATTACCCAATCTATTGGGGCAGCCAACCCTATATTGTTGATTTATCTAAGTTAGATAATAAAGAAATAGACGAGGAGTTATTTAAAAACGGTAATAATGTTGAATTTAAATTACCTAATACTGATAATGTTGTAACTGTAAAACTTCTATCTCATTCTGATCAGTCAACTATAGATGATGAAGTAGAGGGAAAGAAAAAAATAGAACCTGATTCTGATTATAGCAATTCTACTAGATTAAAACATATTATTACTTCAATTAACGGTGAAACGGACGCTGCTACTATAAGAGATTTTGTAGATAATGGACTTACTGCAAGAGATGGTAGATGGTTAAGAGCTAAATATAACGAAATTCAACCAGATATTTTATT
>Ga0181379_1000176_pt1 | contig 32425 bp, 45 predicted proteins | sample 2SPOviralmetaG_FD_130115 | JGI IMG/M metagenome (GOLD analysis project Ga0181379, IMG submission 130115) | Marine viral communities from the oligotrophic San Pedro Time Series (SPOT) site, San Pedro Channel, CA, USA - 2 SPOT_SRF_2009-07-10 | ecosystem: Environmental > Aquatic > Marine > Strait... | reverse complement strand
TCGCGGCTCAACAAAGAGCGGCTGGTTCGACATTAGGTGTCCCGACTCCCGGCTCTAGAATCTCGCAGGCGGTAGACGCTATGCGTGCTCAACAAGTTGCTAAACCTTCTCGTGCTAACGAAGCTGCGGGTATCGGGGCACAGCCTCCCATTGGTCAGGGGATTGCTGGTATTACAGGTACGGGTAGTTTCATGTCTGGAGCTACAACGCGACCAGAAACTAGTCCCTCGCCTCTTGCTTCTTTGCTCAATCAAGCAATGCAAACACCTGCGCTGGACATGTCTAATATGACGAACATGGCGTTGGCTCGTGGTATAAGAAATCCGGTAAACGAGGCTGAACTGAACCGCCGTGCGTTAGCGGGTGATCAGGATGCGATGTCTCTGTTTGATAACGCTTTGGTAAAGGGGTATATCCAGCCATTCAATCAGGGCGTTACAGATCAATTTGCTCCTGACACTTTGGGGAGTAGCACATTTGCGGCGGATGATTTAGCGGGTGATTTAGCCTTGAACCCAGATTTATTTGCTGGGGCACCTGTTACTATGGAAGATGCGCAAAACGCGATTTTTGCTGACTCTCTTGCTCCGCCACAGATTGGACCGCCAGCCGCGCAGATGCAAAGTATTGGACCAACACCGGATTTTATTCCCGGCACAGGAACCTCCTCTTTTTATTCAAACCTTACAGACCTTGGCGTTACTCCTGTAGAAAGTATTAGCGATAGCGGCAGACCAACCGCTACATCGGCAACACAGATGGCAGCACCGCAAGGTCAGTTTTACGGGGAAGACACACTTCAAGCGGATGTGTTTGGTGTGCCTGGTGGAGTACAGGGTGAGTTGTACGGTTTCCCAGATGCGGCGGCTCTGGGTGAGTTTCAGTCGAATGCCATGCGCGGTCCAAACGCGATAAGTCAACTTATGAATTTCTCGTTACTCAACAAGGGTGTTGAGGCTTTAACTGGCACGAGTCCATCAGAGTCAAACATGGAAGCGGGTCGCCAGAACATGAGAAACTTGTTTGATCTTGGCGGTGCGTTTAATCCGGAGACAGGGCGAGTAGAGGCGACTCTTCCGAGTGGGCAGTTGCAGATGAACCAGTTTGGCAACGTAACATATAGCGGTATGCCTGATCCGAATTACACAGGGGCATTTTCTAATTTGGTAAATCCCCCTGAACGAGAAGGTGGGCAACAGATACCGCAAGTTATGGACATGGTAGAAGAAGCTCCCGCAGATCCGTGCCCAGCAGGATATGCGATGGTGAACGGTTCGTGTCAACCAACTGATCAGATGACGGGTGCAGTTCAGCCTGCTCAACCAGTTGCGCCACCTGTATTTCAACCAGCGTATCAGCCGTTCCAACCGCAACCTTTAAATCCATTTGTATTAAGCCCACAATCTGGAATTTCTGGGATTAGCCCAACAGGAGCGGCACTCGGTAGATCTGTCTAATGAACTTAGATACTATTCCAGAGGAAGTTCTGAAGGAAATATATGCCCTTCAGAACCAGCAAGTCAGACTTACAATCCGTGAAAAAGCACGGGACGAGTTTATGCCGTTCGTGCATCATGTGTATGACGGGTTTATTGAGGGCACGCATCATCGCGTTATTGCGGAGAAGTTGGAGCGGGTAGCGAGGGGCGAGTTAAAACGTCTCGTTGTGAACATGCCACCTCGACACAGTAAGTCGGAGTTTGCTTCCTACTTGATGCCTGCATGGTTTCTTGGGCGGAACCCGAAGCTAAAGATTATTCAGGCTACGCATAACACGGAGCTTGCTGTACGGTTTGGTCGTAAGGTTCGAGATCTGATTGCGACTCCTGATTATACGACAGTGTTTCCAGACACACTTTTGAAGTCTGACGATAAAGCTGCTGGCCGCTGGGGTACCTCAGTTGGCGGGGAATATTTCGCGGCGGGGGTGGGAGCGGCGATGACTGGTCGTGGCGCGGATCTATTGATCATTGATGACCCGCATTCGGAACAGGACGCATTATCTTCTACTGCATTTGACAACGCATTTGAGTGGTACACATCAGGACCTCGCCAGCGTCTTCAGCCTGGTGGGGCGATCATCATTGTTATGACGCGATGGGGCATGAAGGATCTGACGGGTCAAGTGCTCAAGATGCAAGGTTCGGACGTGATGGCGGATGAGTGGGAAGTTGTAGAGTTTCCTGCTATACTACCGAGCGAAAAGCCGTTGTGGCCTGAGTTTTGGAACAAGGATGACTTATTAAAGGTTAAGGCATCTCTTCCTGTTAGTAAGTGGAATGCTCAGTGGCAACAGAACCCTACTGCCGCAGAAGGCGCGATTGTTAAGAAGGAATGGTGGAATGTCTGGGAAAAAAAGGACATACCTTCAGTTAAGTATATTATACAGTCGTATGATACTGCGTTCAGCAAGAAGGAAACTGCGGATTTTTCCGCTATTACTACTTGGGGAGTGTTCACAAATGAAGAGACAGGCGCAGATAATGTTATACTTATGGATGCACGGCGTGGCAGATGGAATTTCCCAGAGCTTAAAAGCGTTGCGGCGGAAGAGTATGAGTATTGGGAGCCGGATATGGTCATTATTGAAGCGAAGGCTTCCGGGCAACCGCTAACGGATGAACTGCGTGCGGCAGGCATTCCCGTTATGAACTATACACCGAGCAAAGGTCGTGATAAGATAACTCGAATGCACACGGTAGCACCGCTGTTTGAGGCGGGGATGGTGTGGGCACCGGAACAGAAGTTTTCGGAAGAGGTTATTGAAGAATGTCTGGCGTTCCCACATGGGGAGCATGACGACTTCGTGGATAGCATGACGATGGCTTTGATACGTTTCCGACAAGGCGGGTTTATTGAACTCGAAGGCGAAAACGACAACCAAGATTGGTATCCTACCAAAAAGGAGTATTACTAATGGCTAAAAAAGATAAAAACGCAGCATTGAACAAGCTCATGGCTGAAACATCAGCAAGTATACCACCAGAGCCAACAGATGAAGTATACGGAAAAAATGAGAACGCTATGCTTAATGCTGCAAAGGCAATAGCAGAACGCGAAATACTTTCTGGAAAATATGAAATGAACTCAGGTCCTGAAGAAGCACTTGAGGGTGTAAACGACTATTTAAAGGTATACCCTGGACAAGCTGGGTATGGCTCTAAAGCAGAAAGTGTAGCCGATGTATACAAGGCTAATAACAGAGCTGGACCTAAACAATATAAGAAAAAAACCGAGACTAAAGAGTTTCGTAACGGCGGAAGTGTTAATATTAAAAACTTCAAGGGCAGCTTCTAATGAAGGTCAAGAGACGCGGAAAGTTTAGAGGGATATTCTAATGGCAATACCTCCACGCCCTATGGGCAGCTTAGTAGATTCTGGAATCGAGGCTCCAGAAGGAATGAACGTAGAGATACCGCAGGTAGAAGATTTTGCTGGCGGTGCGGAAGTCATGGAACAGGCTGACGGAACTGCGCTCATTCAGGCTCTTATGGGTGGGGAGATGCCAGACGGAATAGAGGTCGAGACTGAACAGTATGATCACATGGCGAACCTAGCCGAGGTGGTTGACGAGGGCATTCTTGGTGAGATATCCAGTGAACTTCGTGGGTTGTATGAAGAAGATATGGAGTCTCGTTCTGATTGGGAAGAGGGATACACAAAGGGGTTAGATCTTTTAGGTATCAAGTATCAAGAGCGGAGCCAGCCTTTTGAAGGTTCATCTGGTGTCACTCATCCATTAATCTCCGAGTCCGTTACGCAGTTTCAGGCGCAAGCCTACAAAGAGTTGCTTCCAGCGGGTGGCCCTGTCAAAACACAGATCATGGGTGCAAAGACACCGGAGAAAGAAGCTCAGTCTTCTCGTGTTAAGAACTTTATGAACTATCAAGTCACGGAAGTGATGGAAGAGTTTGATCCTGACACGGATCAGATGTTGTTCTATCTACCGTTGTCCGGTTCTACTTTTAAGAAAGTTTACTACGACCCTACTAAAGGACGTGCGGTATCTGCATTCGTCCCAGCCGAAGACTTGGTTGTGTCTTATTCTGCTACTGATTTAGCTACGGCTCCTCGTGTTACTCACACTGTTCGCATGGACGGCAATCAAATTCGCAAAATGCAGGTTGCGGGTGTTTACCGCGATGTTGAGATTTCAGAAGACGGAGAAGATCAAGACAATCCGGTTCGAGATAAGGTAGATGAACTAGAGGGTATTTCCAAAGGATACACTGATGAAATCCACACCTTACTGGAGATGCATGTCGATCTTGAGTTAGAGGGTTTTGAAGACGTGGGCACGGACGGTGAGCCTACGGGAATTAAGCTGCCATATATTGTTACGATTGATCAGGGTTCTGGGGAAGTTCTTTCCATTATTCGCAACTATGATCAACAAGATCCATTAAAGCGCAAGCGTCAATACTTCGTGCACTACAAGTTTCTCCCTGGTCTAGGGTTCTACGGGTTTGGTCTAATTCATATGATCGGCGGGTTAGGTCGTGCAGCGACAAGTATTCTTAGACAGTTGATAGATGCTGGTACACTGGCCAACCTGCCATCTGGTTTCAAGGCGCGAGGTATTCGTATTCGTAACGAAGACGAGCCACTAGCTCCTGGTGAGTTCAGAGATATTGATGCTCCTGGTGGGGATATCAGAAACTCAATCATTCCACTTCCATTCAAAGAGCCGTCAGGCACTCTTGCTCAGTTGCTAGGCTCGTTGATTGAGGGTGGTCGCCGTTTCGTTTCTATTGCTGATCAACAGATTGGCGAGGGGCAAAGTGGAGATATGCCTGTAGGCACAACTGTAGCTTTGCTTGAGCGTGGCATGAAAGTTATGTCAGCTATTCACAAGCGGTTGCATTACGCGCAAAAGACCGAGTTCCGTTTGTTGGGTAAGATCTTAGCGGAAAACATGCCAGCGGTTTATCCTTATGAAGTTGCTGGTGCGCCATCAGAAATCATGGCGCAAGACTTTGACGGGCGTGTGGACATTATTCCAGTGTCTGATCCGAACATCTTCTCGATGGCCCAGCGCGTAACATTAGCGCAAACACAACTTCAACTGGCGCAATCCAACCCGCAGATTCACAACCTGTACGAAGCATACAAGCGTATGTATCAGGCGTTAGAAGTCCAGAACATTGATGAGATATTGCCTGCCAAGAAAGAACCGCAACCTACCAGCCCAAGCATCGAAAATGCGAAGGCATTACAGGGTGAGATCTTGACTGCGTTTCAAGAGCAGGATCATGATGCCCATATTATGGCGCATGTCACCTTTATGAAGTTGCCTATGGTGGCTGGCTCTCCAAACATCTACGCTATTTACATTGCACATATCCAAGATCACATTTCAATGAAAGCACGTTTAGCTGTCATGCAACAAGCGCAACAAGCTCAAGCGCAAGCGCAACAGATGGCATTAGGTGCACAGATGGGCGCGGTAGATCCTATGATGGCACAACAAGCAATGCAACAAGCACAAATGATGTCGCCTGAAATGATAGAAGCTGAAGTTGCAAAACTTGAAGCGCAGTTCACTCAAGAAATACTACAGATGCTGGCTCCACAGGGGCAGCAAGATCCGCTGGTTCAAATTCGTCAGCAAGAACTAGCTATCAAAGCGGCGGAGTCTCAAAGACGAGCACAGCAAGATGCCGCTGAGTTAGATATTGAACGCCAGAAGCTCCAACAACGAGCTATGACTGACGCAGCTAGAATTGAACTCCAAGAGGAAATCGCGGAGGACAGAGCAGATGTGAACAGGGAGCGTATTCAAAACCAGCGTGATATGGCGGCGATGCGTCAAAGTTAGTGGATCCAGTTAGTGCAATGGCAACCGCTACGGCGGCGTTTTCTGCAATTAAAAAAGGCTTCGCGGTAGGTCGAGATATCGAGTCCATGGTCGGTCAATTGAGCCGATGGATGGGTGCGCTTTCTGACATTGATCAAGCGGAAAAAGAAGCTAAAAATCCCCCACTTTTTAAGAAGATGTTTTCTGGCAAAAGTATTGAACAGGAAGCATTAGAAGCCTATGCCGCTAAAAAGAAAGCCGAAAAGCAAAGAGCGGAGTTAAAACAATGGATGCAGTACACCATTGGTTCCAAGGCTTGGGATGAACTCATAGCAATGGAAGGCAGAATACGAAAGCAAAGGCAAGAAACTCTGTACCGTCAACGCGAAAGACGACAGAAGTTTTTAGAGTGGGTTGTAATTGTAGCGTCTATTGTGACTGGAGTAGCTATTTTACTTTTATTACTTTGGTTTTTTAAGTTTAAGGATGAATAGTATGATAACCCCTAAAAAATTAGATGCATGGCGCATCGTTCCAAGAGCCTTAATTTTTACATATATGATAGTTTTCTATCAGTTTTGTCAGTGGTTTATGTCATTGCCAGAGCCGAACAATGCTCAAGCTGGTGGATTTTCCGTGATCGTTGGTGCGGGAGCGGCTTGGTTTGGTTTGTATGTTAACAGTAAACCTACTTCTGTTAACCAAACAGAGGAATGATCCATGTCTTCCTGCTCATGGTCTATCTTGGAGCTGGAGATGATAGACGGCTGGTTAGTAACACTATGTATTTTCGTAGCGTGACAAGCTGTAATTTCTTTGCCTCGCAAGTCACTAAAAGATATGGTAACTTTATGTATCAAGATTACTTAGATTCAAGGGATCGCGCTACAGCATACTGTGTTCCCGTGCATGTTAAGGAAGGCTCAGTGGAGGTTTATTGAGATGATGAGTTTATTAGGAAGCCTTCTTGGCTTCGGCACAAGTTTTCTTCCAGAGGTTTTGAACTATTTCAAGGCTGGACAAGAACATAAGCAAAAACTTGAAACCATGAAGATGGAAGCAGAGTTGATGGAAAAGCGTTCTGCGCTTAAACTACAAGAACTTGATAAGCAAGCTGACATTCAAGAAACAAAGAGTATTTATGAACATGATCGAAGTATTGACTCTGGAGGATTTGTCAACGCTCTGCGCGGTAGCGTTAGGCCTGTTATTACTTACGCCTTTTTCCTGATGTTTGTCATGGTTGAAGTCGTGATTATGCTGAAGGTCTTAGAATCTGGCGGAGATTGGAAGGAAGCAGTGGATTTGATGTGGAGTCCTGAAACGACTGGACTTTTTGCTGCAATCATGTCATTCTGGTTCGGCAACAGAGCCGTGTCGAAGTATGTTAGGAGTAAGTGATGTCAAAAAACAAGTATACTGCCAAGCAGATGAAGATTGCTCGTGTAGCAGAACCTCGTGACTCAATCACGGGTGCAGATTTTGAAGCTATGAAAAATAGTATGATGAGTGGCGGCATGGTTAAATATGGTTCTGGCGGCAGTATCGATGAAGACGTTCGTACTGTAGAACTAGAAGAGATGCTTAAATCGGCTCAAGAGTCTGGCGATCAAGATATGGTTGATGAAATAAAGTCTGATCTATTTAAAGAGACTGGTCGCACTTATCGTTACGGCGGCAGAGTTAAAGGCTTCAAAGACGGCATGTCTGTTGAAGTTGGTAGCATGTGCCGAGGTTCAGGTTCTGCTGTAAAAGGCAAAAAGTTTAGCGGGACATACTAATGCCTACCATTATAATAAGTATTATGGCGGACGGTGGTATCCCGGTAGATAAGATGTCAGACGATGATGACGGAAAAGCATGTCCTCTTCCTACTCAAGACGCTGACCTAAACGCAGAAAACCGTGAAATTGCGATAGAGGAAGCAAACTATCGTGAGCCTAATATCACTTCGGCTTTCCGCGCAGATGACGTATGTGGAAGTTGTTCTGCATATAACCAGACGGAAGATATGCTTGAGTGCATAGGTGATGAGTCCGGCGACACGGGCTACTGTCAGATCTGGAAGTTTGTTTGCGAGTCCGATAATACATGTGATAGTTGGGCAGAAGGTGGCCCGATCACAAGTGATAAACAAGCAAGCTACAAAGATATTTTATAATGGATGTTGCAGACTTCGCAAAATACATATATAAATTGTTAGAGCAACGAGAATATCAGGTTGCCGACATGTTAACATCTGGTGGTGTTCAAAACTTTGAGCAGTATCAGCGGTTGGTGGGAGAAGTACAGGGACTTGTCTACGCCAAGGAAGAAATTAAATCCCTGCTGGAGAGAAACACAGACGATGGCGAAGACTTTATACGTTCCTGATCATATCGCAGCAAAAGTAGCCGATAAAAAATCCACCTCAGTTGAAGAGGCTTACGTTAACGCTAATGAAAAAGTGCTTGACCCTAGCCTACTCCAAAAAACCTTAAAAGAACGCTTGCCGCAGCCTACAGGCTGGAGGCTTTTAGTTATGCCCTATCAAGGCAGAGCTAAAACAGAAGGTGGCGTTATAATTCCCGACCAAGCGAGAGAGCGAGAAGCCTTGGCTACAGTAGTAGCCTATGTGTTGAAGCTAGGACCTTTGGCCTACCAAGACCCCAACAAATTTGGAGATACTCCAGAAGCGTGGTGTCAAGAAGGTCAGTGGGTGTGTATTGGTCGCTACGCAGGATCACGGTTTAAGATTGATGGAGGCGAAGTTCGTATCATTAATGATGACGAAGTGATAGCCACTATTTTAGAACCAGATGATGTAAAACAGGTCTGAGGAGGCATAAATGGCAGAAGCACAAATGACAGAAGAAGTTGAGGTAACCCTTGACGAATCTGGAAAACAGGTTGAACAGCAAGAAGAAGATACTGCACCGCAGGTAGAGACAGCGGAACAGGACACTTCGGAAGACGAACTGGACAACTATAGTAAGGGTGTGCAAAAGCGCATCAAAAAACTAACTGAAAAGTACCGCTTTGCAGAACGAGACAAAGAAGAAGCGGCTCGTTTAGCGGAAGTTTTAAAAACAGAAAACGAACAGCTAAAAACAAAGCTAAGTAACTTAGACCAAGGTTACATTTCTGAGTACGGAAATCGTATTGAGTCTCAGTTGTCTACAGCAAAACAGGCTTACAGAGAAGCTCATGATCGTGGTGATGCTGATGCATTATTCGATGCTCAACAGGCTCTTTCTAAAATTTCCATAGAACAAGAGCGTTTTCGCTTGGCAAAACAGCGGCAGGAAAGTGCTTCTGTTCAACAGCCGCAGCAAGAACCTGCACCACAGCCACAGGTTCAACAGCCACAAGCACAACAACCTGATCCCAAAGCACAAAAATGGGCCGCAGGACACGAGTGGTTTGGCGAAGATGAGATAATGACTAATGCCGCTTTCGTAATAGACAAGCAACTTCTTGAAGAAGGGTTTGACGCGGGAAGCGATGAGTATTATAGTGAATTGGATACCCGTTTACAAAACCGTTTTCCAAACGAAATGGGTAAACCCAAAAACGGGGGAAGTTCTAGGGTCGCCTCGGCTTCAACTTCCGCATCCCGCAGTAACAAACAGGGGCGCAGGACCGTCAAGTTGTCTCCATCACAGGTAGCAATGGCTAAAAAACTTGGTGTTCCTCTTGAAGAATACGCTAAGTATGTAAAGGAGTAATGCTATGAGTGATTCAAGACAACCACGATCAACCCAGACACGCGAAAAAGAAACGCGCCGCAAACCATGGGCACCGCCCAGCAGACTAGAGGCTCCGGAAGCTCCCGATGGATATAGACATCGTTGGATCCGTACAGCACTCAGAGGTGATGAAGACAAGATGAACGTCCATGCGAAACTTCGTGAAGGATGGGAACCTGTTAGAGCCGATGAGTACCCAGGATCTGATTTTGCCTCTATAGACGAAGGGCAACATGCTGGAATCATTGGTACTGGTGGACTGATGCTTGCCCGTATACCTGAAGAGACAGCGCAGGAAAGAACCGATTATTACCGGGGACGGACCCGCGAACAAATGACCGCTGTTGACCAGGACTTAATGAAGGAACAACATCCTTCAATGCCGATCAGTAATGAACGGCAAAGTCGTGTAACCTTTGGAGGTCGCAAACGCGACTCCGATTAACTTGTGAAGGAGTAACCCCATGGCAAACGCTAATGGTTCTTTTGGCCTTCGTCCTATTGCAAAATTAGGATCGAATGCTAATTCAACTGGTGCGTCAGGGTACACACTCTACGAAATTGCTGCAGGCAATAGCAACGCAATCTACCAAGGTTCCCCGGTCATCCCTCTGTCCACAGGATACATTGATATCGTGGGCGCAGCGGCTGGTGGAACAGTAGGTTTGCTTGGTGTTTTCTGGGGCTGTGAGTATGTGTCCTCGACAACTGGTGAGACTGTGTTCTCAAACTACTGGCCTGGTTCAGGCGCGGATACCAATCATCCCGTCAAGGCATTCGTATATGACGACCCAATGCAGTTGTACGCAATTGCATCTAATGCGTCATTAACCAGCAAAGCAACTTTGCGCGGACATGTGTTCGCCAATGCTAACTTTGCAACAGGAACTTCGGGTTCTACCACAACAGGTATTTCCTCTGCTTCTCTTGCTGTTAGCACTATTGCTACTACTAATACGCTCAACTTGCGTATTATGGGTTGGCAAGAAGATCCTGAAAACCAGGACTTCACTGCTGCTGGTATCCCTGTAATCGTGCGTTTGAACAACCACTTCAACAGTGCCAATGGTGCTGCGGCTGGTGGCACTGTTTCAACCACTGGCGTATAAGGAGGCTTAGACAATGGCTATTTCACGTCAACAATTGGCGAAAGAGCTGGAACCTGGCCTTAATGCTCTATTTGGTATGGAGTATTCACGCTACGAAAACCAGCACGCCGAAATCTTCACCACCGAATCCTCTGATAGAGCATTCGAGGAGGAGGTCATGTTATCCGGGTTTGGCGCGGCACCTACTAAATCAGAAGGTTCTGCGGTGAATTTTGATGACGCTAACGAAGCATATACTGCTCGTTACAACCATGAAACCATTGCTTTGGCATTCAGCATTACTGAAGAAGCTGTGGAAGACAATCTTTATGATCGTCTCTCCAGCCGCTACACTCGTGCTCTTGCTCGTTCAATGGCTCACACAAAGCAGGTTAAAGCTGCCTCTGTGCTTAACAATGCCTTTGACGGCACCGTAACTGGTGGCGATGGCAAAGCACTTTGCGCAACTGATCACCCGCTGACCAACGGTAGCACCTTTGCTAACGAACCAACAACTGCCGCTGACTTGAACGAAACTTCTCTTGAAGACGCTCTAATCAGCATTGCTGGTTTCGTTGACGAACGTGGTCTGAAGGTTGCTCTGCGCGGCATGAAGCTGGTCGTTCCACGTCAGCTACAGTTCATTGCAGAACGCCTGATGGTATCCAACCTTCGTGTTGGTACTGCCGACAATGATGTCAATGCGATTCGTTCAATGGGCATGTTGCCTGATGGCTATGCCGTCAACGACTTCCTAACGGATCCAAATGCTTTCTTCTTGACAACAGATGCTCCGCGTGGATTCGTCCACTTTGAGCGTGTGCCACTGTCAACCCAGATGGAAGCAGACTTTGACACAGGTAACATGCGTTTCAAGGCTCGTGAGCGTTACAGCTTCGGTTTCTCTGATCCGCGTTGTGTATTTGGTTCACAAGGTGCATAACTAACCACGCCCTTAGTTTCGTCTTTGGGTTGAGAGGGCGGCTATCGTTTGATAGCCGTCTTTCTTTATGGTATTATTGTATTCCTCCCCTAAACTAGGAGCCGTACTCGTTGCGGCTCCTCTTTTTTAATGGTATACTCGGTTATCCTGACAGCTTCATGGTGAAGCTGACACTAGCCACGACAGGAGTATATCATGGCAACAACTACTTTCTCCGGACCTATTAAAGCCGGAACAATTAAGCACACAACAGGCACAACCCTTGGCTCTAATGTCGCGAATACTGGGCAAGTTGTTATGGCTCAAACTTTTTCAGCAGACCTTTCTGGTGGCGCACTTGCGGCACAAGTTACGAATGTTGTTATTCCTGCAAACTCTCAGATTATTGACTGTGTGATTGACATCATTACAGCCGCAAATGCTACGACCAACCTTAGTGTTGGCGATACAGCAGGTGGAGCGGCTACAATTCTGAACACCTTTGCATCTGGAACAGACGCTGGGCGTAAGTACCCAACAACACAAGCTGGCGGTGCATTAGCTTGGCAAGACACTGGAACAGCGGACATTCGTTTGACTGTAACTGCTTCCGCTGCGACAAACGCAGGTCTTGTTCGTTTTACAATTCTGTATCAGCAAAACAACAACCTAGCTTAATAGGAGGTTATTATGGCTGGTTCTATCACAGCAAATACTGTTACAGCTACAGGCACGTTGCAAGGTGGCAGAACTCGTTTAAAGGCTTTCTATGTGAAGACAGCCTCTAGCGGGTCACCTGCTGTTGTCTTTAAAAACGGAAGCGGTGGTTCAACATTGTTGTCAATGGTGTTTCATACAACAGACGACAATCAGATCACCATCCCTGATCACGGCATAATCTTTGACGATGAGTGTCATGTAACACTTACCAACGTAGACTCTATTACCGGGTTCTTTGGCTAATGGCAGGCAATAAAGTTATTGCAAAACATCTACACGCTTCCGGGGTTCTTGCGAACTGCCGGGGGCGGTTGAGGGGTCGTTGATGGCAACCAAGAAAAGTGTGAGCTTGTCGGTTAAAAAAGGCGAAAAGCTGCCAGCATCTAAAGGTGCTGGATTGACCGCAAAAGGCCGAGCGAAATACAATAAGGCTACAGGCTCTAAGCTGAAGGCACCGCAACCGAGTGGCGGTAAACGCAGGACATCTTACTGTAAGCGGTCTGCGGGACAAATGAAGATGCATAACATTAGTTGTAAGAAGACACCCAAGAAGCGCATTTGTGCGGCACGGCGGAGATGGAAATGCTAGATTATAGAACCGTTATAGCTACTTTGTTAGCGGGTTTTGTAGGTTGGGTGGCCATGTCTGTGGTTGATCTCAAGACGGATACTGCTGTTATTGCAATAAAAGTTGACGAAAACCACAAGATGCTATCTGTTTTATGGGCAGATTTTATAGAGGATAGACGAAATGGCGATCTCGCGTGGTTCCATGAGCAAACAAATATCAAACCCACCACAGAAAAAGAGTGACAAGATGGCAAAAGATGCATGTTATAGAAAAGTTAAAGCACGATATAAGGTCTTTCCCTCTGCGTATGCTTCGGGCGCGATTGCTAAATGCCGAAAGGTGGGAGCTAAAAACTGGGGGACTGGAGGAAAAGGTAAATCTTCTAAGAGCAAGGTACGAAAAACTAAAAGCAAGGGTAAAACATACTAATGGCTGTTCGGAAGACTAAAAAAGGTGCTGCACTCAAACGCTGGTTCAAGGAAGAGTGGATAGACGTGCGCACGGGCAAGCCTTGCGGCAGAAAGAAAGGCGAGAAACGTGGTGTGCCTTATTGTCGGCCAAAGAAAAAGGTTTCGTCTAAAACCCCTAAGACGGCAGGTGAATTGTCTAAATCTGAAAAAAAGAGTAGAATATCGCAGAAGAAGCGTTTAGGGCAGCCAGCAGGTAAGCCAAGACGTGTTAAGGCAGTTAAAAGGAGAAAATCATGAGAAATTGCGGATCAAAGAAATCTAAGAAGAGTGACAAGTATAAAGATGGTGGCATGGTAAGCCCTCGCAAAGCTATGGCGATGGGCTATAACATGGGTGGTACTGTGGACGTTAAAAGAGCAAATCTCTTTGCTCAAAACCTAGGACAGATGATGCAGAGTCCTACAGTTGTACGCAAGCCGAGGGGTATGATGTAATGATCACTCAAAGCATTGAGGATTGGATCTTGAATGAGGTATCTATTCCCAGTGCTGAAACAAACAATATACCTTTGTGCCCGTATGCCAAAAAGGCTTGGTTGAGTAACGAGGTAAAAGTTGTTTGGCAGAGCGATCTAGATTTATGGAAAACAGTCTTTTCCGAAGTAGATATGTTTGACGACAGTTTTAAAGTTGTTATTTGTGCTGTTGATGAATGGAATCAAACTTACGAGGAAACAGAAAATTACTGCTTTGCCTTAAATGCAAGATTTGCTCATGAGGGAAAAGACATTTGGCTTTTGGCTTTTGAAGGTGATTATACGATGATCTTCATACAGCGGTTATCTCATCTAGATAACGCTGCAGCATGGTTAGAGAAAATGGGTTACTACAAGCAGTATGACCCTAGTGATTATGAAAAACTCATCGCAGACAGGCGAGATTGGAGAAAATACGATGAAAAAACCTATGCGTAAAATGCGTGGCGGAATGGTCAAAAAGAAGCCCGTAAAGATGATGCGTGGCGGCATGGTCAAGAAAATGCGTGGCGGCATGATTAAAAGAAAGAAAAAGTAATGACAACTTCAGGTTCAACAAACTTTGAATTAGATGTAGCTGACTACATTGAAGAGGCTTTTGAGCGTTGTGGCTTGGAAGTTAAAACTGGCTACGACTTAAAAACAGCCAAGAGATCGTTGAACCTGTTGTTTGCTGACTGGGCTAATCGAGGTCTTAATCAATGGACGATCACACAGCGGACAGCCACTATGATAGATGGAACGGCTGAGTATGCTCTAGGTAGTGATGTCATCGACATTATGTCGGCTGTTCTTCGGCGTGACACCACGGATCTTACAATGGACAGATTAAGTCGAGATGAGTATCTTGCTATTCCAAGCAAAAGCACAGAGAGCCGCCCGACTCAGTTCTTTTTAGATAGACAGATAACACCGAACCTTAAAGTATGGCCTACGCCAGAAAACAGCACAGATATTGTTGTGTATGATGCGTTAACTCGTATAGAGGACGCGGATACAATGACAAACACTGTGGAGGTTCCCTTTCGATTCTATCCTTGCTTGGCAGCGGGTCTAGCTTACTATCTAGCCATGAAACGTGCGCCTGAACGGGTCACGTTATTGAAAGCGGTGTATGAAGAAGAGTTTGACCGAGCGAGAACTGAAGACAGAGATCGTGCTACATTTCAAGTTGCACCAAACCTTAGATATTATGCGGTGAACTAATGGGTAATTATGCGGCGGGAGCAAATGCTTGGGGTATATCCGATCGGTCAGGTTTTCGTTACCGTCTGCGTGAAATGCGTAAGGAATGGAACGGCTTATTAGTGGGTCCTGACGAATTTGAACCAAAGCATCCTCAACTTGAACCTGTTCATGTTCGTGCGGACGCTCAAGCTCTTAGGGATGCCAGACCAGACACACAAAACATTATCTCGGAAACAATCACCTTTCCCACGTTTAGTTTAACTACTTTAGTATACCAGGATAATCCTACTGCTAGAGGTGGGGTTGGAACAGTTACGGTAAGTACATCATGAGCTATACATTTACGACATTAAAACAAGCCATCCAAGATTACACACAAAACTCGGAAACGACTTTTGTGAACAATCTCAATAGTTTCATCACAAATGCAGAAGAGCGTTTATTAAAGCTGGTAGAGCTAGATTATTTCAGGGAAAACGCTAGTGCCTCTATGACTAGCGGTAATCAGTATCTTTCAATGCCAGCGGATTACTTAGCTTCGTTTTCTCTTTCCTTCACAAACACGAGTGGTGAAAAGGTATTCTTGTTGCAGAAGGATGTAAACTTCTTACAGTCTTTTAATCCCAATCCTTCAACTACTGGTGAGCCTCGTTACTATTCTACGTTTGACGTGGACAATTTTATTCTTGCGCCAACACCAAACGCTGATTATGCTGTTGAACTACATTACTACTATCGACCACAATCAATAACAGTAACAACCGATGGTACGTCATGGTTTGGCACGAACGCGCCAGACGCATTGTTGTATGGGTCGCTAATCGAGGCTTATACATTTATGAAGGGTGAGGCTGACGTGATGGCAATGTACCAGAATCGTTTTGTTGAAGCCGCACAGAGGCTGAAAAATTACGGGGAAGGGGTAGAGAATACTGACGCTTATAGAACGGGGTTAGTACGAATACCAAAAACATAAATGAAGAATTTAAACCACGATAGAATTGAAATAGGCGGAATAACAACTATATTAAAAGGCCGCATAGAAGACGCTCTTTGTGATGAAATAGAAAAAACTGCTAGACCTTTTATTGAAGATATTGAGTGTAATTTAAAAAACACGAAAAGAACGGGATGGCAGCTTTTTCAAAAAGAAGAGTTCAACCCTGTCTTTCAGAAATTCTCAGACAAAGTTACTGAAACAATTATTTCTTTCTCTCAAATTAAACCTCTTTTAGTAACTAATCGGGGTGAAAGTTATAATGTAAACTCTCTCTACTCAAATGTATGGGTGGCTTGGTACTCTTTAGATAGTTTTGTACAGCCGCATGTGCATGGAGCAGGGCATATGTTTAGCCCTGAGTATTCTATATCTTGTTATTTAAAAGTTCCCAACGATCATACAGAACTAACTTTCGTTCCTAACGAACTAAATACTACTAATAATTATACGGTGGAGGTAAAAAAAGGTGATTTTCTAATTTTCCCCTCTAGTTTAATGCACTACACAAATAGTTGTGATGAAGGGCGTGTTATTTTATCGGCTAACTTTACAGTAAACGCAGTCAAGGTTGAGGATCAAAATGAAAAAAAAATTAAAAAATAAATCAATAGCTATTGTGGGTCTTGGAGGCAGTTACGCTGACTATGTAATGGCTCGTATTAATTCGCAAAAATTTGATGAAGTCTGGGGTATTAATAGTATTGGCGGCATAATTCATGTTGACCGCACCTTTATGATGGATCCTGCGAGTCGTTTTCTCGATGATGTTAAGGCAGGTACGCAGACTGGAATTGCGGCAGAGTTTTTACTGAAGACTCCGAACAAAGGCCCGATATATTCTTGCTGTCTTGATGAAAGAGTTCCAGAAATTGTTGAGTATCCGCTTGCGGAGGTTATAACGGAAGTCGGCTATTCTTATTTCAACAATACTGTAGCTTACGCTTTAGCTTACGCAATCATGGCAAAGGTTAAAAAGATAAGCCTCTACGGCATTGATTTTTCATACAAAAAGAACATACATTTTGCAGAAGCGGGACGAGCTTGCTGTGAGTTTTGGGCAGCAATTGCATTGACGAGAGGTGTTGTGGTTGAAACTGCAGGGCAATCAGCCTTTCTTGATACAAATGTTCCCTTAAACGAGAAGTTGTACGGATACCATCGACTAGATGATCCTCTGGTTCAGTACATACAAGATGGAAACATTGTCGTTGTTAGGCAGTCTGAGCATGAGGCACAAGAGGAAGAAGAGTTAACCAGTCCAGAGGCTTTGGATGCACGACAGCCTGTGATGATAGGACGGCACGATATCGAGGGAGTCACATATAATGGTTAGTGTTGGAGCAGGTATAACGGTAATGAGCGTAAATGTATCTACTTCGGATGGCGGAGGTCTTAGCGCAGATCAGATCACGGATCTAGCCATGGATAAGATATTGAACGTAGCCAGTACCGCACCGGAACCCATCAAGGATCAAGCTATTGCATTTCAGGAAAACATCAGAGTGGTGCTTAAAGAATACATTGACTTGGCTGGACGCGAGGAACGTGCTACAATCGTCCAGAAGATCCGTGAAGCGGGTCAACAAGACTTGGCTGATTTTATTAGGAGAATATGATGGCTATCACTCAGGCGATGTGTACTTCGTTTAAAACGGAACTTTTAACAGGCACACATAATTTTACAAACAGTTCCGGCAATACATTTAAGCTGGCTCTTTACGCTATCGGTAGCGGTGGTAAATCCTCTACAACCGCAACTCTTGGTGCATCTACAACTGCATTTACTACAACAGGTGAAGTTGCTTCTAGTGGTACATACGCTACAGGTGGTGGTGCATTAACCAATGTGACCCCAACCTCCTCTGGTACAACTGCGTTTACCGATTTTACAGATCTTAGCTTTACTACAGCGACAATTACCGCTCGTGGCGCATTAATCTATAATAGCTCTGCTTCTAATAAAGCCGTGGCTGCTTTAGACTTTGGGGGCGATAAGGCTTCAACTTCTGGAACTTTCACTATTCAGTTTCCTACAGCTAACGCATCTAGCGCGATTATTCGCATCGCGTAAAGGTAGCTGCTATGTCAGCTAACGGCTGGAGTGAAGGCGCATGGGGTGATACTGGCTGGGGTGGTCTAGTCAATGTTACTATTGCGGCTACTGGGTTTTCTAGTACGGCAACGCTGGGGGATGAAACTGCTTCTGGTTCTGCCCCCGTTGATGTTTCTTCACTTTTAACGACTACTGCATTGGGCACTGTCCAAAGTTTTCAAGCTGCAAATGTAACAGCTCCTTCTTTTTACAACCAAGTACATCTAGGTGCTGTAGTTGTAAGTGTTCCCGTTACGGTTTCTCCAACGGGTGTTTCTGGTACAACAGAAAGCCTAACAGGTTGGGGTTTAGGAGCGTGGAGTGAGGGTGTTTGGGGCGGAGGCGTATTTGCTGATGTTGGACAAACTATCCCTGTTTCACTTAATACAGCAACGGGTGCCGTTGGGTCTTTAAGTGTTGCGGCTTCTGCTGTTGTCGTGCCAACGGGTGTTTCTGGTACAACCTTGCTTGAATCCGTACTTGTTGGTGCGGGAGCGATTGTAACAGAAGACGGTATGACAGGCTCTGTAGGGCTTGGTGAAGAATCGGTTGTTGGAACCTGTAACCTAACTCTTACAGGTGTTTCTGGGACAGGGGAAACAGGTGTTCCTGTTCCTGTGACTGATACAGGTGCGCCTACTACAGGTGTTTCTAGTACATCGCAGTTAGGAAGCGTTACGGTAACAATACAGGTAGATGTACAGCCAACAGGGTTGGCTGGGACAACAGCTATTGGTTCTGAATCCGTTACAGGAACTGCAACAGTCGAACTTACGTCTGTATCTGCTACTGCAAATTTAGAAAATTTAGTAGTTTGGGGTAAAATAAAGCCTGCCCCAGGAACGAGCTGGACAAGTGTTTCTCCGAATCCAGGGACGACATGGACAGAGGTAGCGGCATGACACTTTTCATTTGTTTAAAACAGTGATATAATTCCATCTAGTAGAGGAAACTTAACATGGCAAGCACATACACACCTAATACCGGAATAGAAAAAATCGGAACAGGGGAACAGTCGGGTACTTGGGGTACTACAACCAACCTGAACCTCGATATTGTTGATCGCGCTATAAACGGTGTTGGATCAATCACTCTTTCTGGAACAACTCATACGCTTACAACCTCTGACGGAGCTTTGTCGGACGGGATGTATAAAATCCTTATTCTAGGTGGCTCACCATCAGGAACAAACACTATAACGATTGCCCCAAATGATGCCGCAAAATTTTACGCTGTAGTAAATGCTTCCGGACAAGACGCGATCTTCACACAGGGGTCTGGAGCAAACGTCACTGTTTCCAATGGTAACTCAGCATTTATTTACGCTGACGGTGCAGGCGCAGGTGCGGCGGTTGGGAGTTTAAGTCCTCCTACCGATCTGGTAAACGATACCTCTCCTCAGTTAGGTGGAAATCTTGACACTAATGGGAACTCTATTTTATTTGGAAGTAGTAAATGGGGTGTCCTGTTAGATGCAGGGGATAATGATTTGTTGTTCCAATACAACGGCACAACTGTTTTCAAAGTTGCATCTAATGGTGCTTTAACATCAGCGAATGACATCACAGCATTTGGGAGTCCATAAATGCCTATTGGTTCTGGTACCGTTTCATTCAGCGATATTCGTACTGAGTTTGGTGGGTCTGGTGCAGTTTCTATATCAGACTACTATCGAGGCACTACGAATGTTCGTGCTAATGCAGGAAATAATTCTACAACGAATTTAGCGGCAAGTGTTCCTGAATCTGGAGCGTTAGACTTTTCTGATTATCGGAATACCGCTAAAGGATTTAAAAAGACGTATTCGTCAACAGCTACAAACCAAGACTTATCTACAGTTTTTGGTGACGATTACGCTGTTGATTACCCAAAGCAAGTAGAGGTTCAGTCTGGGGTAGAGTTAGGCGGCGAAAGTAACTCCCAGTACGGTATTCACGTTTCATCTGGTTCTTCTGGTGCAATCACTGTTACGAATCAAGGTACAATTACAGGTGCTGGCGGTCCTAGTGGTGGTGCTGGCGGTTCTGCCGTTCGTGTTAATACACCTAGTGTTACCTTTACTAACAACGGTACGTTACGCGGTGGCGGTGGTGCTGGCGGCAATGGCGGTGCAGGTGGTGCAGGTGGTGCTGGTGGTGCTGGTGGTCCAGCGTTTACTAATGGCCCTCCTGTGACCCAACCCTGCGGCCCCTGCCCCTCCAATCTGGTTCCATTTGGTGGTGGTGCAAGTTGTGCTATGGGTGACAGCAGTCGCCCTAACTGTTACGCTGTTTTTGGACCATCCGGTGGTGGTGCTGGCGGTTCTGGCGGCTCCGCTGGCTCCGCTGGCTCTGGCGGTGTTGGGCAGGGGTACCAACAGGATGTTGGAACAGGTAGTAGCGGCGGGACAGGTAGTAGCGGTTCAGGGGGAAGTTCTGGCGGCAGTCAAGGTGTTACAACGGGGTTTTCTAACCCAGGCAACGGTGGCACAGGCGGCTCTGGCGGTAACGGCGGTTCTGGCGGTGATGGCGGTAGTTTTGGTAATGCTGGCTCCGCTGGAAGTAGCGGTCAAGCTGGCTCAACAGGCTCAACAGGTTCTGCCAGTTCCTACGGTTGGAGCGGTTGTGCCTCAAACGCTCCTGGTGATGGCGGCGATTCTTCTGAAAGATTTATTAACGGTTCTGGTGGGTCTAGTGGTCAAGCTGGAAGTAGCGGTCAAGCTGGCGGTGCGGCTGGAAACGCACTTTTACAAAGTGTAGCTTGCTCGTTCACTAATAATGGCACTGTTCAAGGGGCTACTTAATGACGGCAGAAGAGCGTATGGCGATTTGTAAAAGTTGCGAGTGGCTTAGACCTGTTATTAATCAATGCAAAAAATGTGGGTGTCTTATGTACTTAAAGACCAAGATTGAAACGAGTAAATGTCCTATGAGGAAGTGGTAAAATGAGCGATTATACAGTAGAAACAATTCACGATAATGGTGACGTAGATGTACGGTTTCCGAACGGTTCATGGGCAAGAGTCAAAACTTACAGTAATATGACTCAAGAAGAATTTGATGCCGTAGTTTGGAACTACAAACCACTGCCCGATACTTCAGCACCTAGTTTTCTTGCTCAAGGGCGAACAGGAACAGCTTCACCTGCTCCTGGTCAAACAGAAACACAGGTAGATCCTGTTTATATGCCACAATGGTATCAAGATAGAGTTGATGCTTACGGTAATACAGACTCGCAGATTGAATATATTACAGAAAACGGGCTAGAAGCATGGCAAGCTCATGTTGCTGCAATAAAAGCACAATATCCGAAAACATAACAGACTTTTATTCATGTATGATTAACGGCTCGTATAAAAAGCTGTTTCCTAATTATGAGTTTTATGTAAACAAACAAGTAGATCGAATAAAACAGCGTTACCTTGGTGGGACTGTTTTATCTATTGGCTGTGGAAATGGGGACATCGAAGCGGCACTACCCTTCCCCGTAGTGTGTTATGATATTCACGATGCCGCTAAAAAACTACACCCTGAACTAGATTTTCGTCACGAGTGGCCAACTGAAAAGTACGATTTAGTGCTTTGCATGGGTGCGGTATTACCCTATATTCCTTATTGTAAACAAAAAACATTTATAAAACGTCTTTTAAATAGCACGACAGAAAACGGGAGGGTTTTGATGACGGGCAACCATTACACTGGTGACAGAGGTCAAAATATTGTGCAAGAGCATACATATCCAACAGTATCTATATCTGACTCAAAAATAGAGGTGCTGTGATGCATGCTTATTGGTTATGGAAGGGTGAACTAAATTCAAAAACATGCGATTTAATTATAGAAAAATCATATCAATTTGAGCCACAGCAAGCGGCAATTCTTAATAGTGAGAACCAAGTAGACAACACTAAACCTAAAGTAAGGATAAGTGATATTCGATGGGTTCAAAAAGATAATTTTTTATCCTCTTTAGTTCAAGAATATTTTTCACATGCGAACAGAGAGTTTGGTGTTAATGCGACAACCGTGTATGACATTCAATACACTGAATATAAAGGTGGAAAAAAAGGTCATTTTGATTGGCATATTGATACTTTTGCAAAACACGGAGGTTTTAACAGGAAGCTATCTATGGTTATTCAACTTTCCGACTCCTCTGATTACGAGGGCGGGAAGTTTATTTTTTGGGACAATGAGCCAGAAGGATTTAAAGAACGAGGTTCTGTTTTAGTTTTTCCTTCCTTTCGTCCACATAAAGTGGAACCTGTGACTAAAGGACTAAGACGTAGTTTAGTTTCTTGGATAGAAGGCCCAGATTGGAAGTAGTAATGAATTTCCCTAATACGCAAATATTAAACTTTTTTGATAACCCATATGATATCATTCATTTCGCTGATTCTTTAGAATACGAAAAAAATCTAGGAACATACCCTGGAGCAAGGACGGAGGACATGACTCTTGTTGCTCCAGAGTTTTTCAGGTTCTTTTGTCAAAGAACATTGTCTATTTTTTATCCTGGAATCACAGACAAATCGTCTTTTATCTACTGGAATGCAGAGTCTCGTTTTCAAAAGATAACTTATGACGACCTTGTTGACGGTACTAAAACTTGGGTGCATGACGATAGGGAAGCTACGCTCACGTCTATTGTATATTTATCGCCTAATATGTTAGGTAACGGCACAGGAATCTATTTGCCTAAGTCAACAGGGGATGTCTACTACTCCGATAAAGCAAAGGAATCAAAATTTAATCATTACCATGAAAATTCTATAGAAGACAAAGAAGAATATTTTAAAGAACTTGAAGCCCACAACAGTAAGTTTTACAGGGCTGCACATTTTGACTCTGTGTTTAACAGCCACTTGATATTTGATGGCCATCAACCTCATAAAGCGGAGACTAACATAAAAGAAGGCGAAACAAGATTAACGCTTATAACTTTCTTTTTTCAAGTCACTGCTCCATGCTTTCCTTTAGGTAATATGCGTAAAATACTGTGATATTTACCTTTGGGCGTTTATGTTGTAAAATACCTTGATCAAAGGATACGCTCATGCCACTAGCCAAACTTCAATTCAGACCAGGAATAAACCGCGAGTCAACTTCATACGCTAACGAAGGCGGTTGGTTTGACTGTGATAAGGTTCGCTTTCATCTAGGATACCCTGAAAAGATCGGCGGTTGGCAAAAATATAGTTCAAGCACATATCTAGGTACTGCTAGAGCATTACATAATTGGATCGCGCTTGATGGTTCTAATTACATGGGTGTAGGAACTAACTTTAAGTATTACGTTGAAGAAGGTGGCAGTTTTAGCGATATTACGCCTATTAGAGCCACTACTTCTGCGGGTGATGTGACTTTTTCTGCTACAAACGGTAGTACAACGCTTACAGTATCGGACACTAGTCATGGTGCAGATGAAAATGATTTTGTGACTTTTTCCGGTGCGGCGACCCTTGGAGGTTTAGTTACCGCAGAGGTTTTAAATCAAGAATACCAAATTACGCAAATTGTTAACGCTGACAGCTATGAAGTTACTCTTGCATTGGCGGCAAATGCATCAGACACGGGTAACGGTGGTGCAAGTGTCGTAGGGACATATCAAATTAATGTTGGTTTGGATACTCAAGTTGGTGGCACGGGTTGGGGTGCAAGTACATGGAGTAGAGGTACTTGGGGTTCTGCCGCAACTATTGGCACTGACGCTGAACTACGCCTTTGGTCACACGACAACTTCGGCGAAGACTTATTGATTAACCCACGAGATAGCGCAATATACTATTGGGACAAGTCATCAACACTTTCAGCAAGAGCCGTAGAAATAGGTACGCTAGGAGGAGCTTCTAATACACCTACTATAGCTAAACAGATTCTTGTTTCAGATAACGATAGACACGTTATTGCGTTTGGTGTTAACGCTCTAGGAAGTGCGGATCAGGATCCTTTGCTTATTCGTTTTTCCGACCAAGAAAGTTTAACTGACTGGACCCCAACCGCGACTAATACTGCGGGGGACTTGCGTCTCGGCTCTGGCTCCGAGTTTATTACAGCTATTGAAACTAAACGAGAAATCCTTGTATTTACAGATCGCTCCCTTCATTCGATGCGCTTTGTAGGACCGCCTTTTACTTTTGGCATACAGCAACTTGCCTCTAATATTACCATAATGGGTCCAAACGCAGGTGTTGCGGCAGAAGATTTCGTATTTTGGATGGGGCAAGATAACTTCTACATTTATGATGGTAGAACGGCCAATCTACCTTGTACGGTGCGAGATTATGTCTTTGGAAACTTCAATCAGGCTCAATCAAGTAAGGTTGTAGCTGGTTTAAACTCACAGTGGGGAGAGGTTTTCTGGTTCTATCCTTCATTAGGAAGCGATGAAAATGACAGCTACGTTGTTTTCAACTACCTAGAAAAAGCGTGGTATTACGGTAGTCTTTCTCGCACTGCTTGGATTGACAGAGGATTACGCTCTCTACCAATAGCGGCAGGGGCAGATAGTGGTAGTAATTACTTGTACAACCACGAAATTGGTTCTGACGATGACGGGTCAGCCATGGATGCTTACATAGAGTCCAGTCAAATAGACATTGGAGATGGCGACAAGTTCTTACTCATACACAGACTTATACCTGATCTCACGTTTACGGGATCCACTAGTGGTACTCCCGTAGCCAACTTCACATTAGAAACACGAGAATATCCAGGAGCGGCATATGATACCACTGTTTCAAAATCCGTCACTAGATCTGCTACATCTCCCGTTGAGCAGTTTACAAATCAGTTGGACATGCGTTTACGAGGGCGTTCATTTGCTATTAAAGTTGATTCCGATTCAGTAGGCACTCGATGGAGAATCGGCGCACCCAGAGTCGATGTTCGTGAAGATGGGAGGCGGTAAATGGCATTAGTTGGCTTAACACCTCCCAGACTACCAACTGCTCCATTTGAATATGACAGACAGTATATGGATGATCTAGTCCGAGCTATAGAGGCGTTCATTGATCAAGAGCGTACAGCAGGAGAGTTGCGGGGTACAAAAATAACGCTTACAGACCTTCCTACATCCGCCTCTGGACTTGAGAGCGGAGCACTGTATAATGATAGTGGCACGGTAAAGGTAGTAACGTAATGGGACTTAGTTTAAAATCACTTCTTCCAATAGCTGGCGCAGCGGCAGGGTATTTCTTTGGCGGTCCTGCGGGTAGTGCGGCTATGAACGCGGCTCTCGGCTCTGGCATCGGCACATTAGCGGCTGGTGGTAAACCAAAAGATGCGGTGATGAACGCTATTTTGGCTGGTGGGTCAGGTTCTTTGCTCGGTAACGCAGGAGTTGCAGGTGCGGGAACAGCACAATCTGCCACTGGCGCAGCGGCTACACAAGCAGCTACACAACAGGCGGCGGCAAAAGCAGCTACACAACAGGCGGCTACACAAGCAGCAACTCAAAAGGGTATCTTAGGTACGGGCATTACTGGCGGCGATATTTTCTTGGGGTCTTCGTTACTTGGTCTATTAGAAGAGCCTGAAGAAATTGAGGATTTTGACGCTTCTGACCTTGAATCTCGCCCTGATTACGAGGGTTCACCAATAGCTGGATTATTTGTGGATCAAACGACAGGAAAAGCGTATAATACGGTTGAAGAATTAGAGAACGCTGTTCAAGAGCGGAAAGACAACAATTTCGCACAAGGCGGAATTGCAGCATTCGCCCCCGGTGGCTACATAGAAGGACCCGGAACGGGAACTTCAGATGACGTAAAAGCGGGCATTTATCAAAACGGTGAGAAAGTCCAAGAAGCGAGACTCTCGCATCAGGAGTTTGTTATGACCAAAAAAGCAGTTGAAGGCGCAGGAAATGGCGACCCTAATAAGGGTGCCAAACGCATGTACGCCTTAATGGATAAGTTTGAAAGGATGGCGTAATGGCTGAAACAGTCCGCACCGAAGCAGTAACGGTACTTCCAGAGTACCAAGAAACCTTCTTAAAGGATTTGCTGGCCAGCACCTCGGCTATTGCTGACCAACCAACATCTATTCCTGGGTATCAAGTAGCGGGAATGACACCGTTGCAACAGCAAGCTATCCAGCTTGGGTCAGGCATTGGCGCATATCAGCCTATGATGGAAGCAGGTGCTCAGACGTTGCAGCAGGGAGTCTCGCAACTCGGCCCTCAAGGCTACCAGCAATATATGTCACCATATATGGACGAGGTATTAGGACAAAGCCTTCAGGACTTACAGCGTCAAGCGGACATGGAGCGTCAACGGATTGGTGCACAGGCTATTCAGTCAGGTGCATTTGGTGGTTCACGGCAGGCAGTGGCGGAACAAGAGCTACAGCGTAACGTGGGTGACGCATTTGCTAAACAGTCCGCTCAATTAAGAGCACAGGCATTTGAAAGTGCGCAAGATCGTGCGCAACAAGCGGGTGAGCTGTTTGGTAAACTCGGACTACAACAAGCGGCACTGGGTGAATCAGCGCAGGCGGCACAAGGTAGAGACGTTTCTATGCTCTCGCAACTTGGCGGCATGGAGCAACAGCAACAGCAAGCCGAACTGGAAGCACAGCGTGCAACCAACCTTGAGCGGCAGTTTGAGCCGTATCAGCGTATTGGATTTATGTCAGATATCTTCCGTGGCGTGCCGTCTACAACCAGCACTCTTACGTCTACAACTTCTCCATCACCTAGCACGTTATCTCAAATTGGCGGTATCGGTATGGGTATCGCAGGTCTGCAACAATCTGGGGCATTTGGGCAAGGTGGTATATTTAGCGGACTTAACCCGTTCGGTGGAGGCGGCTGATGAACGTAACTAACCGCAAGATGTTCAAGCGTAATGCTCGTGACGGTCTGAACAAAGCCGCAGGCATTAGAAGTCTGCCTGTACAGAAGTTTCAAGCCGGAGGTTCGGTTGGAACGGATAGTTTTCGTATAGGTAACCAGAACTATATGATTACGTCTGGGGCTAACCCACAAGTATACTTACGCACCCAGACAGGGGCAAGTCCGGTTAGCGCAAACGTAGCAGCGCAGGTGTTGTCTCGATTTAGATCGCCACAACTAAACACACGAACAAATTTTGCATCCAATACGGGTAGTTCACTACCTATGGGGACAGTTGCTCCTTCTGGAAAAGTGTCTTTGAGCGCGGATCAAACGGGTAGTATCGCTTCACTCATACAGCAACAACAAGATCCAAACCGCCCATCTACCAATTTATTAGGGGGTATGCTTAGGCCAACCAGCCAAATAGAGTTTGCAGAAAGATACCCTATGGCATCAGCGACAGAACAGCTTTTGTACGGTCAAGATGTACCTAAAACACAGGGAGAAAAGGCTTTAAGAACTGTAGCTAAAACAGTTCCAGCTATATTTGATTTTGCTGCTGTGCCGTTGATAGAAACGGCTTCACAAAGTCGGTCAGAAATTAGTCGTACTTTAAGTATGATGACACCAGAGCGCGAAGAAGAACTGCTGTCTGGTGCAGACACGCTTACGGATGAAGAAGCCGCGAAGTTTAATGCTGACCCTACTATGCTTCCACCACGTCTTAGAACGGCGTTACTTGGCGGTGATGTAGAATCTGGCGGGGTTGATCTGATCAAGATTGGCGCAGCCGCTTCTCCAGATCAAGGAGAATATAGCAAAGCTCAAGTTTCTCCAGAAGACGAAGCGGCAGCACTAGCTGTCGCTGGAACCATGCCTGGTGCTCAAGTTGGTGTAACACAGCAAGGTCCTACGTTTGAAACCATTCGTGAAGCTGGAACCTATGCAAAAACATACGAAGATGCCGCCACGGCAGGAGAAGATGCCGCCACGGCAGGGGAAGATGCTACCGCGCAAGCCGCAGGGGAAGATGCGGCTGTTGCCACTCCTGAAGATCGTGAGGCGGTTCGTGAAGCTGGCACTTACGAGAAAGAGTACGCCTCTCCGAAAGAAGAGATTACCCGTGTAATCACCGAAGGCACTCCCGAAGAACAGGAGAAAACTCTTGATAGCTTTATTAAAGAGTTTATGGATAAAGCTCCCGGATACGAAGGAGCTGATCAAGGCTTGATTCTTGCTAAGATGGGTTTTGCTATGGCGGCAGGGAAAAGTCCTCGCGCTATTGAAAATATCGCATCCGCAATGTCTGATGGTGCGGATGAATTAATCAAAGATAAGGCTAAACGTGACGAGTTTGATCGCCAGCTTAACCTTTCAGCACTGCAATACGGACTTGGTGAAGTTGGTAAAATGCGAGGAGAAAGCAGACTGGCGGCAAGAGAGGATCGAAAACTCAACTATTTTGTAGCTGATGAAGACATTACTCTTGATGGCAAGGAATATAAAAAGGGACAAACCGTGCCTGTGCAAACAGGTTACATACTCGAAAACGGGTTACCCTCTGGTTTAACCACTTCAGCATACGCTGAAGCTGCCTTAAAACAATCCGCCAATATTCAGAAAGCACTTTTGGAAGCGCAACAAAAGAGGATTATGAATCCAAAAGACGTTGTGGACTTAACTACTAAGGTTAATGAAGCAGGAGTGGAATACGCAAGTGCTACCACACTTCGTCAGGTTGTTCAAGGAAACTTAATCCAGTTAGCAGAAGGAGACATCACTGGTTTTGGCCCTGCTTTTGAACAATTAGTAAACGGCGCGGCAAACTCTGTTCGTGTTGATCTAGGCAAAGAGTATCAGTCTGTTGCAGAGTATAACGCTGACATGAGAAAAGTTTCCAACCAGTTGATCAAAGAACTTTTGAACGAAGGTGGAAGAAACGTCTCTAACGTAGACCGTGAACTTGCAGATGAAATCGTAGGTCTTTATTCAGGGTACGGCGGGTATGTGTTTAGGGATCCACAAGTAATGCAAGACAAACTTCAGAATGTTTTAGTTAAACTGGAACTTAAAGAAAAAAATTCTCTTAATGTGCTTAAACAAGCGCAAGCGTCAACTTTTGGAATGACCTATAGCTCTGGAATGCCAGTACAGTTTGATCTTCCATCTAGCGCACAAGCTGCTTTAGGTATGCAACCAACACAATCAGTAGGTAAATACGAATTGGTAGACGGCGTTTATAAAAGGGTCAACTAATGGGTGTTATAAAAGTAGAAACTCCTGAAGGAGTTGTTCAAGTAGAGATTGAAGGCACTGAACCAACTCAGCAAGAACTTGCAGATATTGATGCTCAGTTTTTTGCTTCTCAGCCCTCGGCTCCCTCTGTTGACCTAGTCACCGCTAGTCAGGAAGAGATACTAGATTACGCAAGACAAATGCGTTCGCTTGGCGTAGACCCTAGAACTGGAAAGCAACTCACCGAAGAAGAATATATCAGCACATACAAAGAACCCGGTGTAGATTACAGCACTGGTGTTGACAGTATAGGTGGGTTCTCTCGGTTTCAGTTTGGTCGTATGGACAACGATGCGGAACGAGCAAACTATCTTCGCACGGTTGTTGGTGACGAAGGCTATCGTCAAGATGATTTAGGTCGGTTTATCCTCACAGGAGAGGGTCGTAACAAACTTGGTCTTGGTGAAGGTCGTGAGCTTGCGATTGACGAAGAAGGTTTCTCTTTCAATGACGTAAAAGAGTTCTTCGGTGCTACCGCACTGCCTATTGCGGCTGGCGTAGGTGCTGGTCTTATGGCGTCAGGTGTAGGGTTTCTCCCCGGTATGTTGATTGTCGGTGCCGCTACGGCTGGCGGTAAACTTCTTGACGAAGGTATCGAATCTGCGCAAGGACTACAAATGCAGTCCGCTGGCGAGATTGCTAGAGACACTGCCTTTGAAGGCGCGTTTGGTGCCGCTGGTGAAGGTGTTGGTCGAGGCATCTCAAAGATATTTGGTCGTATTATCAAAGGCCCAGGAGGCGAGGCTAATGAAGCCTTGCGTGCACAGGCTCGTGAAGTCATCAACAAAGGCTACCGCCCCACGATTGCTGGTGCTACGGATGAGAGCTTTCGTCCTATCTTAAACCGTTTACAAGCGGTTTATGAAGGTGTGTTTCCAAACAAGAAAGCCGCCGACATTAATCTAGCTACTGTGATTGATGATCTTCGTGCGCTTGGTCTAAAAGACGAGACAGCTATCAATAATCTGGATGAGATTGTCAAAAGAGATATCGACAACTTCTACTCAACATCTGATGAAGCCTTGGCTGGGGCACAGCGTAACATGGATGATGCTGTCAAGAATGAACTTGACACCATTATGAAGAACCTAAAAGAAGGTGATGTTGTTCCAAAAGACTTGAATGACATGATCCGTCAGCGCAAAGCTATCTTTGATGAAGATGTTGATAGAATTTACACTAAGGTAAACGAAATCTTAAAGAGTGAAAAAATCATACCTATCAGAGGAGTCAAAGCCGCTTTAGACGAACTGGATAAACAAAGCATTGCTGATATTGGAGCAACTAAGTTTGCACAACAGATAAATAAACTAGCTGAAGAGGGTGAATATGTCACCGCTCAAACCATGGGTCGCATAAGAACAGGTTTGATGGACGCCTCAAAAAACCCTGCCTTATTGAATGACACCGCCGTTTATCAACTTGGTGGATTAAAGCAAGCGGTTAACAGTTCTTTTGATGAGGCTGCTTTGGGTTTAGCCACTCGTGCAGGGACAATGAAGGCTTCTGGGGCAGCCTTTGAAGATCTATCTACCGCACTATCTAATCTTAGAAGAGCCAACAACTTCTACAAATCAGGAATACGCAGGTTTGATAACATTGTTGTGCAGGACATCATTAAAGGTGCTCAACAGAACAGGTTGAATACGAAGTTTGTGTTCGACAAAATCATTCAAGAAGACAACCCTGAAGCGTTAGAAGAGCTGTTAAAAGCGATTCGTGGTGCCCCATCTGGTAAGGCTCTTGGTGCTGAACGTGGTTTAATTGATTTGGATGAAGGCAAAAGAATTTTAAGCCAAGGGAAGTATGCTGGAAAACCGATCTTAGAAGTCCTAGAAGAAGTTAGGGCTACATTGCCAGCAAACAACCTTGTGCGCAGAGATGTAGAACGGGCGGCTCTTCGTATGGAAAGAGAAGCCGCAAGCAAAGCTACACTCAGAGGCACTGGTGCGGAACAGGCAGAACAGGTTCGTCAAAACCTAGCTCGGATGTATCTTGATCGTGCTATCCAAAAATCACTGATTCCAGATGCAAGAACAGGGGAAAAGGTTATTGATCCAATTGCTCTTGCTGCAAACATCCGTGAAAAAGGAACCACTGTTAACAAGTTGTTTGGCAAAGACAAGAAAGCTCTTGACGATGTTCTAACGGTGTTGGAGCGCGGTAAGTCGAATCTTGCCCCTGGCGTTATTCAGCAACTTCGTAGTAAACCTCTTGGTCAAGCTCTGTTTGACTTTCAAGCGGAGCAGGCAAAACGAGCTAGTGTGGACAAAAATGTGATTATGAACACACTCCGCAGTACATCTGACCCAGAAGTCATCGCTCAAACTGTCTTCAAAACACCTTCTTCTATCAAACAAGCAAAAGAATTTCTTCCCGCTGAAACAATGGAATCAGTCAGAGATGCTTCCATGGGTAGAATACTGAAGCAAATTGGTGCTACCGTGGACGAAGCTGGCGAAATTCGTATGACAGACGATTTTGTGGAAGCCTTCAAATCTGGCAGATTAGGTAATAAGTTGCAGTCTGTTCTTCGATCTTACGGCCCTGAAACGATTGACGCTATGTTCCAGCCTGGTGCTTCTAAAGCATTAAATGAAATGGCTGAAACAATGGTTCGCGCATCTAACGCTGCTATTACAGGGAAGGGTGGTCTTGCCGCACCGCAGATTGCGCTAGGTCTTGGTGTTGTCAGTTTCATCATGAACCCGCTTGCCACACTACCAACCGCGTTAGCATACAGTGTGATGTCAAAAGCATTGCGTAACCCAAAGGTCTTAAAAATGATGATGGCTTCACGCAAACCAAACACTGTCAAGGAGTTCCTGTCTGGTAAATTCAAGGCAAACGATCCTCTTGCACAGGGTTTCCAAGCCATGTGGCAGTTAGCAGGTGCAGCCACTATAGAGGGTGGTAGAATGCTGACTGGACAAGCGCAAGAAGAAGCTCGTCCTGCTATGACAGCGGCAAAACAACAGCTAGATCCTATGGTTCAGCAAACCATACAAGCTGCCCAAACCATGGCTCCGCAAATCACGCCTCCTGCTTCTGGAACCCCGTCTCAAGTCTCTCCCCTCTTGGTTCCTGATCCAACAACCCGTGCAACATTTGGGATACAATAATGAACTTAGATAAGCTCAAAAAAGAACTCGCTATTGACGAGGGTGTTAGACATGAGATTTACCTTGATCATCTCGGCTATCCCACGTTCGGTATTGGTCACCTTATAAAAAAGGACGACCCTGAATACGGTGAACCCGTT
>Ga0181379_1000174_pt1 | contig 32561 bp, 13 predicted proteins | sample 2SPOviralmetaG_FD_130115 | JGI IMG/M metagenome (GOLD analysis project Ga0181379, IMG submission 130115) | Marine viral communities from the oligotrophic San Pedro Time Series (SPOT) site, San Pedro Channel, CA, USA - 2 SPOT_SRF_2009-07-10 | ecosystem: Environmental > Aquatic > Marine > Strait... | reverse complement strand
TTAATAATAGCCCTATTGCTGACATTACAAGAAGAGTTAAATTAACCAGTCTTGTACAAGAAAATGCATTAGATTATATGTCATACACAGTAGAAGAAGGTGACACTCCTGAAGATGTTGCTTATTATTACTACGATGATGCATCACTTGCTTGGTTAGTATTATTGTCAAATGATATTATTGATCCATACAGCGAATGGCCTAAGAGTCAAGAGAATTTAGAGAGACATATTATTGCTCAATACGCTGAACAGTCTGCATTAACAGGCGATGCAGTTCTTGAGTGGTCGAAAAATGATCAAATAGCATCTAATATTGTATACTATCAAAGCCAATATGATCCTGATGTCACAACAAATCGTGCAACATTTGTCTCTCTTGGTAATAGTAAAACAATAGAAGCAAGAGCCGTTGTTGCTGGCGAGACATATGTTATTAAAAGTCTGGGTGATTTATCGACTGCCGCATGGAGACTCTTCACAAATGATAGTACATTTGAACCAGTGGTGGGTGCAGAAGTTACTGCTAATACATATTCAGCAATCGCCGCCACTCTTGCTACATTACAACCCATATTGACTGTGCCATCAATTGATAATCCTGCTCGTGAATTCTATCCAGTTCGAGCATATGACTATGAATTTAATATTAATGAAGAAAGACGAGAAATAAAATTAGTTAACAAGGGCTATCTAGCCACAATTAAAGATCAACTTGAGATCATATTAAACGATGGATAATGTTACTAACGCAGGCTTCTATACGCTTAAATCTTTTAAGATAAAGCCTATCATAGAAGAGAATATTAATTCGGATAGCGAGAATAACTCTCTGCCTGAACATATTGAAGTCACAAAAACCATTGTTAACTGGGGTATCACAGAGTCAATGAACTCCCCATTCGTCTCGGGCTTCGCAATTATTAATGAATCTGATAATCTATTAGAAGATGTTCCGTTGATTGGAGAAGAAGAAATTGAATTAACATACACAGATTTCTATGGCGAAAGCGCCACGCACAAATTTTTTCTATATTCCATCGAAGATATTCAGCCAGCGGCCTCAACAAACGATAGAATGATGAAATATACAGTACGATTCACATCAGTACAAAAGCTACAAGGCGACTCAAAAGGTATAAGAAAGTCCTATAGTAATACAAAAATAAGTGATATCGTACAAGATATCTATGATACCTTTATGTTAACAGGCAATAAAGACTATGATAAAGAGATAGAGATAGAAGAAACAGATGGAGAACAAACTCTTGTCATACCAAACCTTAAAGCCGATGCCGCAATGCAATTTTTAAGTAGAAGGGCATACAGTACAAGAAATAAAACAGCATTATATAGATTCTTTGAGACAAGAGAGAAGTATTATTTCTGTACGCCTGAGTACCTGGTCGAAAAATACGGCGATTTAGACGCCCTAAACGATGACGATAAAAACCCGCTTTATTTTATCTACAACACGTTAGAAGACAACACAGGACCCGGGCAGAGAATTGCCCAACAGTCTGTAAACGACTTCAATCTAGGCACGAAGGTCGATACATTCAAAGATATGAAGTCTGGGACCTATCGGCGTACCGTGACCGAACTTGATCCAACGACAAGGACTCGTATCGAACGCCAGTATGATTATTCTACTGAAGTCGGCGACAAGGAGTTCCCTTCGAAGATTAAGCTAACGCACAGCCAGACCTTTCTTGATCGATACATGGGGCAAGAGACGGCGCCAGAGGAGTATCTACTGACAGACTTTCCTCAGATCGGGCAGAGCCAAGGGCAACAGAATATGAAGAAGCCTTATCAGCATTTCTATGAGAACTATACGGCAAAGCCTATTGTGGACTATCACTTTGCTGTTAACTCTATGATACTGGAGATTAATGGGCGTATTAAGCTGTATCCAGGCAGGGTAATTAATCTTGAACTATATAAGATTAGTAATACAGTCAGCGGCAATAGAGAAGTAGACCATGAGAGAAGTGGTCGATATATTGTGACAGGCATATCATCTACCTTTAGTGACGATTTACATAAGCAATCAATACAGATTACAAAGGGCGGATATACCTAATGGAACTTGAATGGAATAACTTTCTTGGAATTTGTTTAGTGATATCAATCACTTACAGTATCTATGTGACGATGGGGAATAAGTAATGGCAGGTGGATTTAATAATATGTTGCACTTTGTGGGTGTTGTAGAAGATACTCATGATAGAACAAATGCAGGTCGAGTACGAGTCAGAGCGTTTGGTATACATCCGCCTCGTGTTTCTTCTGATGTCGAAGATAGTGTTCCAACTGCTCATTTGCCTTGGGCAACTGTATTAGATGGTTCTTATGGTGTGTCGCCAGTCATTCCATCGATTGGTGATTGGGTATTTGGTTTCTTTGTAGACGGGCGAGAAGCACAACAGCCTATGATTATGGGAAGATTGCCAGGTATGCATTTAAATTTGCCCGGTGGTACTGGAGAACCCGGTGAAGATGGCTATCTACCACCAGAGTCTATACACAACTATGGTAAGCCTGAACTACATCGCTATCAGGGCGGTGAAGACTTAGATAAAGGGCAGACACTCATACAGAGATCATCACAAGAATCCTTTATAGAACAAGCACTGAGTGAAGAGACGTTTGACGAGCCACCTATTGCTATGCCCGAAAATAATTTAAATAATAGAGTATTTGCCTCTAAGAATGGTGATAACTTTATTGTCATGGGCGATGGAGCAGAGAGTGAATCGAGTGATTACATTTTGATGTCCCACAGTTCGGGCTCCGTGTTTCAGATCGATCCGAACGGCACTATCTTTATTAAGTCCTTTGGTGATCAGTATAACACAACTGATGGGGTCTTGTCAAGTTATGTTACAGGTTCTTCACACACAAATGTACAAGAAGATTGGTCACTCAAGGTCGAAACTGGCTCTGGTAAGGTGTTTGTAAGTGGTGATTTAGACATTGAATGTGAGAACTTTAACGTCACTGCCCGCTCTAATATGAATCTTCATGCGGGGGTGAAGACAAATATGAGTGCAAATGGCATCTCTGTACTTGCCACAGGCGATGATATTAACGTAGGTGCTAAGGGTAATATGAAGTTTGCGACTGGAGATGACGACACTAAAGGTGGTTTTTATGTACAAGCACTCTCTGGAGACTTTCATATTGACACCTATAAGACCAATATGTTCAGCGAAACATACACTAAAATCAGTTGTAAAGGCACTCCGGCAGTGTCAGAACAGACAATACCTTATGCAGATGCCGATCATCATGGCATCGAAATTAACACTCCAGACATCATTCATCTTGATGCGGGGGTGAATTTATCGGGTAAAGCGGGTGGTAAACTAAGCCTAGAAGGCACAACTATAGCAAATTTAACAGCACAGAAAGTCGATATTGTTGCTTCTGGTGGTACTCTGAATATGAAATCAAGTGATATAGCGAACCTAGATTCGAATGCTACAGTACAACTTGGTAATGGTACACAAGAGGCTGCTACCAGTACAATTAGTTCTATTGACTCTACAAGAGGGGCGCAAAAAGACTTAAAAGATGCCCAGGTATCAACGACAGAAGTCGCAACTGTTATGTCACCAGGCACTTTACCTAAGAGTCAAGCAAAGAAAAAAGCTATTATTAAAAGATTGAAGTCATTTATTACGGGCATTATGCCAACTGGAGACGATTAGAATGAGTACTATATGTGATAATACTACGCCACTGGGTAGTAAAAACGCAGATGAAACGCTAAATGTAACGAGTTCTGCTCTTGCTGACGCTATTCTTGATCTATCTACACTCGTAAATACGACTAATCCACTAGATAGTGTGGATAGAAATGCCATTATTAATCTTACAAATGGTCTTAATAATGCGCTTGCAAACACCCCACTTGACGATTTTCCATCACTAGCAAATAAAGTTAGCGAGGATGGAAGAATCACCCCCACTGATATAGCACAGTTTACTCTTGATAATAACACGGATGTAACAGAATTACAGAAGGTACTAGATGATTATAACACAGGTTTGCCCACTTCGTCAAGTACTACGACAACAAATATAGGAAGTACGACAGGTACTGGCACGGGCGATGGTACTTCAGGCACTGGTAGTGGAGCAGGCACTGGTGCTACAGGTACTGGTAGTGGTAGTGGAGCAGGCGATGGTATTGGAGTTGGTGGTAGTGGTACTTCAGGTATACCTACTATAGACACTGGCTCTGGAAATACATCTATACTGGGTGGTGATACTTCGAACATTAGTACAAGTGGAGGCCCAGGTCCATTTGGAGAACAACAAACATTTAGTAGTGATGATGGACTATCAAGAACTGAGTTATTGTCTGTACTAGGTGGTAGTACGACTATATTGCCTGTATTGCTATATCGTACATTTAAGGCATTGGACTTTCAGTTTGCGATTAACATTGGTCAAGAACTAACTGCTTCTGCTTGTGGTGCATATAACGATGTACTTGCTGATCTCACTAAAGCCTTTGCTGTAGTAAAAGCAGGGCGTACACAGATTGACCAACTAACAAATCTATTAGAGAAAGACCCACTCAAGCTAATTGAGAGTATTAAGCAACGTAGTGTACTTGAATCATTAATGCAGATACTACAAAATGTAATAGAAGGTGCTGTGAATCAGGCAAAGAATCTAGCACTTGCCGCCGCTGGCTCTGTACTTCTTACTCTTAAAGGTATGGAGAGTGCCGCTTCTGCTATTATGAAGAAGTTGAATAAGACAATGCAACAGATAAATGACTATCTTGAAGACGCAAGTGTAAAGTCTATTCTAGCAGATATGGAAGCACTTATAACAAATCTAGCCGGTCAGTTTGAGAGACTTACGCCCGAGAACATTGCTAATGTAATGTTTCGTCTATGTCAAATTGCTCAAGACTTACAAGCTAAGTTAATGGCGCCTGCATTGAAACTTAACAAGATGGCAAATAGTATTGGCTCAAACGCAAAAGCACTTAAATCACAGAGTGCAGAGAATACAAAACAAGCCGTTAAGTATGGTGCTATACGAGTCAGTGAAGAAACACGAAGAGATAAGTTAAAGAAAGTAGAAGATACCTATAAGAATGTAAGCCCCTCTAATAGAAATGCAGACTTTATAACAAGACCTAATGCATCAGAAGAAGAGAATAATGCTATCTTTGGTCTGAGTGAATCTGGTCTTGGATCAAACATCACATTTAGTGAGCCTGTTAAAACAAGTAAGGGATGGAAAGAGATAGACAGTAGTGTATGGGCTAGACTACTTCGTGTTGTTGCACAGACAGGCGAGTCATATGAAGTCAAGCAAGCATTTGTGCCTCGTGCTGATAAAGACACTGTAGGTGGTACTTCAATGAACTCACATAACTCTGGCTTTGCTATTGACATATTTGTTACCACTAAGAATAGAGATGACACTGTAGTTGCCGCTAGTAGAGCAGGCTTTACTGGTATTGGAATATATACTGGACATCTACATCTTGATCTAGGTCCTCGTAGAGGTTGGCAGAAAGGGTTTAGTGGTGAAGATTTAACGATAAACGCATTGCTATTAGATGAACACGCTATTGATAGCTTTAAAAAGAAACGCTTGTAATATAGCATAAATAATCTATAAAGGGAATAAAAATGGCATCAAAACTTACACCAAGAACAAGACCGGTTGAGTTCTTTTCAGACTTTGGATCAAATCTAGAACAGATCCCAGGTAGAAAAGACCTTGCCCGTAGAATAAATGAGAATGCTGTACGAGATAGTATACGCAATCTCATTATGACTGATCGTGGTGAAAGATTGTTTCAGCCTGATATAGGGTGTGATATACGAGGGTCTTTGTTTGAGAACATGACTGCGAATACTGCCCTTATATTAAAAGAGAATATTAAAACAACAATAAGAACATATGAGCCTCGCTGTGATGTAAAAGATGTTATAGTAGAAGCTAATTTAGATAGTAACGCTATATCAGTGCAGATTATTTTTAGCGTAATAAATAGTAACAGAGACTCATCACTTTCAATCGATCTTAGTAGGGTAAGATAATGACAGATATATCACCAGTACAGGCACCTGATTTCTTTGCAACAAAAGAAGAACTCAAGACATTTCTAAAGAATCAATCACAGTTTAAAGACTTTGATTATGAAGGTTCGAACATGAATGTACTGCTAGATGTACTATCATATAATACATTCTATAACACATACTATTACAATCTAGCAATATCTGAAATGTTTTTGGATAGTGCCACACAGCGTAATAGTGTTATCTCTCATGCAAAAGAACTTAACTATCTGCCTACTTCAAGACGTAGTGCTATGGTCAAGTGTAATGTCAGTGTAACATATCCTAATAATCCAAGCAACTACTTTGAGATACCAGAAGGCACAACACTTATTGGTAGATGTGGTAATAAGACATATAACTTCATTACAGAGAAAGCATATACTGCTGTAAAGAGTGCAACAAACTCAAGCCTATATACTGTCGCTGACTTAGAAGCATACGAAGGGCGTATCTTTACTGAAAGTATATCTTCTTCAAATGCTGTACTATCTAATGAAGCAGTTGATACTCGTAGTATTCGTGTTACTGTAAATGGTGAGCCATACACATATAGAAGCGATATCTATGGCGTTGAAGCTACAGATAAGGTATTCTATTTACAGCCTGAGAACGATAGCAAGTACTCGATACAGTTTGGTGAAAATCGCTTTGGTTTACAACCAACAATTACTGATAATATAAAAGTAACGTATAGACTGACTGCCGGCGCTCCCGCTAACGGCGTGACTTCATTGACTTTGGGCGCTTTTGGCGGCGCTTCTGGAATAGTGATTGAAGTAACATCTCAGTCTTCGGGCGGAAGAGCATCAGAAGACATTGACTCGATTCGGACTTTTGCTCCAAAGGCGGCTCAGATACAAGAAAGAGCAATTACAAAAAAAGACTATGAGACTCTACTGCGTTCTCGTTTTCCTAACATTCAAGCAATCTCTGTATATGGTGGAGACGAGGTAACACCCCCACAGTTTGGTAAAGTGATTATCTCTGTTGACGTAGTTGGTGGTGAGGGTGTTGCTGACTATGAGATTGCTAACTTTAAACGCTATCTACGAGATAAGACTCCACTTACGATTGAGCCTGTCTTTGTAATTGCTAAGTTCATCTTTGTTGGTAGTGTGATTAATGTTACATATGATCCTAATGTTACTACCAAGAGTGCTTCTCAGATACAGGCTGAAGTGAATGCCGCTGTTATCACTTATCAAAATACTAATCTTAATGACTTCAATAAGACATTGAGACAATCACGACTAGCGGCTTATCTGGATGCTGTTGATACTTCTATTGTATCGACTGATATTGTAAGTAAGCCTATCATTGAGTATGTTCCAGACTTAGGCGTATCTGCTTCTCCTGCTTTCTCGTTTGAAGCACAGTTAGTACAACCATATCCATTTGACACTACACTAGGCTTTACTTCATTTAAGCCTTCTGTAATATCAACACCATTTACTGTAAGTGGCTCTCTTGTAACTGCACAAGATGATGGTAATGGTAACATTATGCTAGTGACTGCTAGTACTGATACTCAAGATGTATTTCAGCCTTCGATTGGTACAATTGACTATGCTACTGGTGCTGTTAAACTAAGTGCTATTACTGTAGATTCATTTGCAAATAATGCAATCAAGTTTACTGCCAATACTGTAAACAAAGATATCAAACCACCAAAGGATCGTATTATTGTAATTCGTGGTGAAGACGTAACAGTTAATGTAACTCCATTGGAATCATAAAGTATGCCAATTGCGATAAGAGACAATATCTATTCCGACATTACAAGTCAGTTTCCTGATGTCTATAAAGAGAATAGTCAATTTCTAATATCTTTTGTTGAGGCTTATTATAAGCATCTTGACGAGAAGATGGATCGTGACATTCCCAAACTAAGAGATATTGATACTACTCTTACTTCGTTTATGGTGTATTATAAGAATAAGCACCTTAATGATCTTCCACTTCAAACAGACCCAGCAGTTGATATTCGTTTTATTATCAAACATATCGATGATCTATACACAAGAAAAGGATCACAAGAATCTCTTGAGTTATTGTTTAGATTATTCTTTAACGAAGACATTGAAGTAGTCTATCCTAGTTCTTCTATACTAAAACCATCTGATTCTATTTGGGGCGGTGAAGAGTTCCTTGAGATGACTACTGTATATGATGTAAATGATTATCCCATAAAAAGAGGTAACACCATCACTGGTGATCTGACTCTTGCTTCTGCGTTTGTTGATGACATCGTGTTTGTAAACTTTTCAGGCGCTTTAACTCCAGTTGTTTATCTATCAAATCTAAAGGGTAGATTCTCGTCTGATGATGCACTTGAAGTATTGGGCGCAGATGCAGATGGTAATAATACAATTAGAAATGTCGGTAAGTTAATATCAGGATCGTTAAGTTCTATTGTGGTCAATGATGGCAATCGATTACCTGAGCAGAGTGTTGGTGATATAGTAGAGTTTAGATCAAGAGAAGATGGTACTGGTGCTAAGGGTATTGTAAGCGAAGTATCTGGCGCACAAATTGGATCAATAAACTATAAAATTATTGATGGTGGATTTGGTTACATAGTGCCAGGTTCTACATCTGTTACTGTACAAGATGTTGGTATTAGTAATCAAGTTCTTGTAGTAGACGAAGAAATAACTACTCCCATTCAAGCAGGTGATACACTTGTGTTTCCTGGGTCTACTGTAACATACGATGGACAAGAGACATATACGAATGATAGACCTGCTACACAATATAGTATTACTGGTTCAGCTACAGTTATTGATTATCAACATCCACTTCTTTATATTGAAACAAAAGCAGATAAGACTGGGCTATTTGAATTTCTTGGTCAGACTTGGAACTACAACGGTGTGACATTAAGAAATCTTCTTTATGATTCCTTTTTTAACGCATATCAACTTAGTCAAGGTCAAGCGCCGACATTTGATACACCAAATCTTGGACTTACTAAAGTTATTAAACAAGAGTCTTCTTATGGTGCAGGCGCACTTGGTAATTTCACTGGTACTGCTGGCATTGGTGATTTAAGTTCTATTGCTACTGATATTACACTATCAGATGTTAATATAATGTCTAGCTATCTTCTTGCTATCAATAATGGTATTGATGATGGAAATGGTGATAATGATCAATGGTTATCAACTTCTGACGCAACTATGAATCTAGCAGGTGGTGGCGCACAAAGTGGTACTGATGTTATTGATAGAACTCCAACTATATCTCCTGTTATTCCAGTTACTGCTGAGTTTGGATTTGATAGTAATCTTGGATTATCTGAACTGGACAATGGTCAACTATACACAATCGTTCACCCTGGCACAAATCTAACAGCAAGTGATTGGGCTAAGATTGGTGCAACTAAAGGAATAGCAGGTGAAGACTTTATATTCACAAACTCTAAACTTAGTGAACTGAATACAAATGTAATTGAACTTAGTAGTGGTGTTGTAGTACCCTCAACTCTAGCTAGATTCGATGCTATCTTCTCGCCAATCAAACAAGTCTATGGTAGATGGTTTAGATATCTAGCAGAAAATCGTATTTTACCTAAGTTGACAATAGGAACATCTTACTCTGCACCCCCAAGTAATAATTATGCTCACTACAGTGTATATAATCTCTCTGTAAAAGATTTGGTTGCTGGGCGAGAATATATTGTTAGTGACATGGGTACAACTTCTTATGCAGACTGGGTTTCTGTTGGTCTAGACTTTACAAACATAACTGATTTTGATTTGGATGTAGATAGTTTGGTGCCTGGTCGAACATACATCATTAAAGACCCCGGAACTACTACCTTACAACATTGGGCTGATGTGGGTGTTACTGGAACAGACTTTACACAGGGCGTTAAGTTTCAAGCGGCTAATCCACAGCCAACTGTAACTGGAACAGGAAAAGTTATAGATGTGTCTGCTGTTCATGCTAATGGTGGTCAAACCACTCCAGTTAGATTTACAGCGACTGACCCACAGCCAGACTCTGTTAGTGGAACAGGTATCTGCTTAGATATATTAAATGTTGTTGGTGTTTCTAATGCATCCAATGCTAATGAGTATTTCAATTCTGGTGGTGTTTTTGGTAATCCATTGATAAGTGGTTCTGACGAACAAAGAGTGTTGCCCGCAGAACCAGGCGCTACTACCAAATTCTTTGGATATCTGAACGGTGATTACTCTCAACCAGTAAAGTGTTCAAAGATAAGTGCGTTAAACGAATCTTCAAACTTTAATATTACTGGTATCTCGAATAAAGAAACTGTTAGTATAATAAGAGATCAAATTGGTGACTACTATAGAGAACTAATCGACCCTAGTACAGCAAACCCCAATGACAGATATGGTGATGCTGAATACGAGATGACTGGTACACTTAATGGTGGATTGCAAAATATAGACACCCCATTTGGAGAAGCCTTTACAAAAATCACATTTGATATAGGCACTATAAGCGAGATAAGCAATGATCAACCAGGCATCAATTACGAAAATGACACACAAGTTAGAGTCTTAAATGAAGAAATTGCTAGATTCGACAAGAAAGATGTCATAGTTAATTTTGAATCCGCAGATTTTACATTAGAACCTAACGAAATGATAGTACAAGAGATCGTTCTTCCATCGGAAGCGATTGACTCCGTTAATGATTTAAGTGCTGAAGATGTTGCAGGATTGGCTATAAGTACAACAGCAGTGACTGATGCAGTTCCATATGGAAATAGTGTGACTACATTTGCAATTGAAACTCAAAAGTATCAATCAAAACATCGATTCTTAAAACAGCTTGGTAAGGATTATTACTTTAGACCAATGAGTTTTTATGGCTTCGACACATCTGTTCCTGTTAACATTCGATCTGTAGATAAAAATATATCTATGATTAGAAAAGATGAAACTTCGCAATCTATGGGTGCGAATGCAAACATTTTAGGTTCAGCTTCATTTAGTAGTGGACAATTACTGGATGCTAAAATAACACATACTGGATATAAGTATGATGACAATGCAACTGTAGATATCATAAACTTAAACCCGTCAAGCGATAGTTATAATAAAGTTATTGCAACTGGAAATGTTAGAACTCTAGGAATGGGTAATACTGGTGGTAGATGGAAGACAAATTCCTCTTTCTTGGGTCACACCTCTGGACAAAGACTACATGACAATGATTATTATCAAGAGTATTCGTATGATATCGCATCTATCATTGACCCAGGCTTATACACTCCTCTAGTTAAAGATACTGTAGGTGTTGTGGGTACAAAAATGTTTAGCACATCTTTGATAAATAGTAACAGTGATGTAGATAGCGATCTATCAGTTGAAATTAATTTCTACGATGTTAACACAGTTTCGTTGCTTGCGTCAGGGTTTATTGAAAATACTAATGTGCCTGTAGCGGGTACTGAGTATCAACTTGCTTCCGATGGAGTTGTCTCTGTCAACCCTGCGAATCCAGACCCATTCACTAATATTGCAGTTAACGATATCGTTAAAGTTTCTGGTGCCGCAACACACGAAACAACAAAAGCAGTTGTACCGCTTGATTACTATAAAGTTATTGCTAAAGCCGCAGACAGCACCTTTTTCAAACTCGGTGACTATGCTACTGGAGCAGTATTATCGTTTACAGCAGGCTTTTTAGAGGGATATGTTTTCGAGAAAATAACAATAACTGATATAGATGGTGAAGTGTTTGAGACTAATCAGGGTGATGATGGTGGAGACCCTGAAATAATTAAAGTTTCTACAGTTGTAGAATCAGGAACGATAACACAATAGGTTAAATGAAATGGCTATAATAAAAATTACTACTGATGGTGATCCATACCCAGCCTTTGCTGGCGTAGATGTATTGGGTCAGCCAGTGAATTCTGGAAACAGGGTTTTTGTTGGTCAAAATACAGAAATAGCCGATCAGAGTAAAGTCTATAGTATAAACTACAGAGGCGGTGAGGGTGGTAAAATTTTATCGAATGGTGATCGTGAAACTTTGCCAGGTACTCCAACACCTGTAGAATTAAATGAACCAGTTGGTGTTACATTAAATGGAGTTCCCATTTATACTTCAGCAGTGCAGATAAGTTGGGAAGATGACGAAGATGCAGGTACTGGGCTTACATGGGACTCTCAAAGCCCTCTTAATTCTACTAGATTTTCATTTGATTTATGTGATGGAGCATCAGAAGGTGAAGAAATAGAATATAGATATAGAGGTAACGCATTCTTTGTTAATGGTTTTACTAACAACGAGACTCTTAGAGATGCTAGCCCATATTATAAAAACACTAGCTTTAGTGGAAACTATCTGGCTCACCCGCAAGAAATAGATAATAACGGCGCTGTCACTTTTACTGGTGGACATTCTAAAATAGTTGGATTTGCACTAGATGGATATCCAATTTATGGGCCCTTTGGATATTCAGATGCAAATGATCCAACAAGTAGTGTAATTAGAATGAAAAGTGGTTACGAAGAAAAAGAAATTTTACCCGAAGGTAGAGGCGACTTAGCGGCAGGGGCTTATGTGGAAGATTATGTTCATGTCGCAGATTCTGCCTCAGATGTTTTGGATGAGCATAATGGTAGGTTCTGTATAACGCCTGATTTTAAAAACGGAACATACGCATATTTCTTAACATATGCAGATAACAATTTAAGTACGCCAGCGTACCCATACATAATAGGAACTAGTACTAAAGAGGTTCGCTCTTAATAGATCGAGAAGAAAATGACTAAAATTATAACAGAAAATTTTAAAACAGAAACGACTAAAAACTTATATAAAAGTCTAGAGAACGACAACTTCTATGTTGTGGCATCTACTGCCAAAACTGTTTCAGAATATCGAGCAGGTGGTCCTATCAGTAATACGCAATTCTCTAAGAGAGAGTTTCAGAGAAGAGCAATTTTTGGTACAAAAATAGATGTGGTGACTCGTGGTGGTCAAAGTGGATCATCAGGTACTAACCTCGCAAGATATATGTTTTTAGAAAATGCCTGGACATCGGGTAGAGTTTATGATGCGTTTGATGACACAAAAGACATTGAGACGCTCGATATGATTGTTACTATTAGTTTAGATAATGGTAGTTTTATAGTTCTAAAGTGTATCGATAATAATAATGGCGCACCATCAACCGACATTGTTGGCGCAACAGACTCATCTAACTATCAGTTCTTTACTGGCTCTGATGGGTATGTATGGCATAAGATGTTTACAGTTACTGCTGATGATGCTGAACAATTTAGATCAGCAGATAGTCTACCACTACCAGAGTATGTTACTGGTGCAGGTGGATATGGTGAAGAACAAGTAGTTCTTAACGCAAAAGAAAGTATTTCTAGAATTGCGATAGAAAGCACACTTGATAGTCAATTCAATCAATATCTTTTCGGTCCTGCAAATAGCATAAATGACGCATCTGATGTTACTTGTGTGAATCCAGACACTTCTGCATCAGGCAGTAATATCAGAAATGTTGTTGTTAGTACTACAGTTATAAGTGGAAGAACTCTTTATACTGATCCAAATGCGTATGCGAATATGTATCTTCGTGATAAAAATACTGGTAAACTATATGATGTTATTGCGTCAACAACCTCGTCAGATACTAATCAAATTACACTGAGTGTAGAAACTGAGGACACATTTATTGCTCAACAAATATATCAGTTAGTGATAAAGATATTGATTAGTCAAAGTGAGGTTGGTGGAGAAAGATGTAAAGCATACGGTAAGATAGATGAACATGGAACACTAAAAAATATTGCTTTCGATTCTAGAGGAACTAAGTATAAGTTTGCAACGGCGCAGGTAGTATACCCACCTTTCTTAAAGGGATCAACTTCTGTAAGAGACAATCCAACTGTTCTTCGTGCAATTGTTTCCCCTAAAGGTGGACATGGTTCAGACCCAATCAATGAACTTGCTATGAGTAAGTTGACTATAGCTACAGTATTTCAGGGATCTTCCGCTTATGTTCCAGACACTAGCACATATTCTGTTGTTGGTCTTCTTAAAAATCCAACATTTTCAGATTCTTCTGGTAATCCAGTTACACCTACTGATGGAGACTTTGATAATAGAACAGTAATACAGCTAGACGGAAATCACTATCAGCTATACTCTAGTGCAAGTGGACTTTCGGGTGGTGGTCAACAAAATGACTATATCGAACAGTTTATCGAAACTGTAGGGGTCAAAGATTTAAGTCCGGGTATAATCTGCAAAATAGTTGACCCTTCACCAGAGACTATGACTTTAGCACAGTGGCAGTCAATAGGCGCAACTTCAAATGAAGTTGGAACAGAGTTTACTTCTACATCAACAATTAGTTTACCCGATACTACAAAGGGTACAGTTTCTTTTGTTAGAAGCGCAGTTGATACTTCTGCTAACGATTACGACTATCGATTTGAAGTGGTAAAAGCCAGAATACATGATGTCGTGTATGACGCAGTGGCTGAAAAAACTAAAGTATTCTTGGTAGATTATTATGGAGACTTTATGCACGATTTCCAGAAGGGTATATTTTATGTTAAGTCTACACCTACATCTACGACTAGTATAAATAATAAAGTAGCTGAATCCATTACATATGGACAGTATGATGTGTATTCTGGAGAACTATTACATTTTATAGATTTTTCACCAATAACAAGAAATGGCACTAAAAACGAAAAAATAAAGTTCACGTTTGATTTTTAAGGAAAGAGTATAAAACATGGGTATCAATAAAGATTTAAATGTAGATCCGTACTACGATGATTTCGATGAGGCGAAACAGTTTAACCGTGTTTTGTTCAAGCCTGCTAGGGCTGTTCAAGCAAGAGAGTTAACTCAGCTTCAGACTATTCTACAGAAGCAAGTTGAGCGATTTGGCTCAAATGTGTATAAAGAAGGTACTATCATCAGCGGCATTAACTTGACTTCTCGTGATGACTTGAACTATGTTAAGTTGCAAGATCAACCCGGGTTTACTGACCCATCTTTATACAATGAGTTTGCTACTGCAACTTCAGGTGAAAAAAGTAGATACATCTTAGTTGGTTCGGATAGTGGACTTAAAGCCGAAATCGTAAAGGGTCTTAATGGATTCGAAACACAAGCACCTAACTTAAAAACATTCTTTATTAACTACATTGGATTTTCTGATAATGCATCTACATCGCAGATAACTGCAGGCGCAAAGCAGTTTGGTAAAGGCGAAACATTAAGAGTATACAACCCAACTGGAGAAAGTTCACCAGTACTTGTTGATGGTGTAGAATTAGTATTAACTACACAAAACCCTCCTGCACAAAGTTCTGATCATGTTGGTAAATGTTTTGCTGTTTCTTGTGAAGAGGGTGTTGTATATCAAAAAGGTCATTTTATCTTTGTCGATGAACAAATTGTTATTGTAACTAGATATAGTGATATACCCGGTCAAGACCCCACAAACTCTGCTATTGTAAATAATGTTTCTGTTGGGTTCAGCGTAAAAGAAAACATTATTGACTCAAATCAAGATTCTTCACTTCTAGATAATGCATCTGGATTTAATAATCAAAATGCTCCGGGCGCTGATAGATTGCAGTTAGTGCCTACACTAGTAACATACGCAACTGACTCAGAGCCAGAAAACTTTTTTGCTTTAATTAGATATGTCGGTGGTAACCCTATTCGTATTCGTGAGTTTACAGAATATAATGCGATTAGTGATGAAAATGCTAGAAGACGTTATGATGAGTCTGGTAACTATGTCGTTTCTGGATTAAATTCCAAACTAGTAAAAGATGCAAATGGTACACCAAATGTAGAAGTAATGCCCGGTAAGGCGTATGTTTATGGTAGAGAAGTTACCAATAGAAACAAAATACAATTACCACTAAGCCCTACTGTGAGTAGTCAAACAAAACCTAATCAATCTACTGGTGTAAATTATGGACAGTATTTTACATTTAATGCTACAAATGCTCAACCGATTCATCCTCTAGAAAGCCCCAACTCAGTAGATTCGGCTAACGATGGTACTGAGACAGACATTAGTAGAGATTATGACCTGTATAATGGATCGACTAAAATTGGTTCATGTAATATCGCAAATATTACTGCGGGCAGAATCTATGTGTTTAATGTTAGAAAATTAGCGGGTCAAGAAAGTGCAGTACCAACAGCAATAGCAGATTCGCTCCCAGGCTCGTATGTAGGCAACAAGCTATCATTAACCAATAGTGGTAAGTTGTTCGACCAGACAAAGAGTGCTATGCTTTTTGACATAGGAGCAGAGTCTATTAAGTCTGTTAGCAATACTGTTATTACGAGAAGGGTTAGAAAATCTGGTGTCTCGTTAGCTGACGATGGTCAAGGTAATAATGTAGATGCGGTAATCAATGCTGATGCAGGCGTAAGTCAACCTATAGCAAATGATAATGTATTTGGTATTGCAACTCCTTCGGGTGAGCAAACACCTAGAATCTACAGACCCATATTAGTAAGTGCTAGTAAAGATGTAAGTGGAGTATTTACTGGAATGACAGTAAGGTTCCCTGCAGGCACACCTACTAGTATTATTGTTTATTACGATCAAACCACTATTGGTGAAACGCATGATGATTTAGTGCTTGTTAGTGGATTCGTTAAAACTCAATATGACTCTGCATTTAGGGGTGCTACTTTAGGAAATTCTAATGTAGTTAGTATAGAAAAGATTTTAGTTAGCAGTGACGGAACGAACAATCCCGACTCACTAACTGATGTCACATCTAAGTTTTTCCTTGTCAACAATCAGACAGATACCATGTACGATACTTCTTACATAGAATTACGAAGCGGAGAGACTGCACCTTCTGCAAATAATTTAATAGTAGAGTTGAAGTGTCTTAAACTAGACAACATCGATAGCAGTGGCTATCTGACTGCGAATAGTTATCCAGAATCAGCAAAACAATATTTAAGAAATTATACTACAGATGATGGCGTATCTCATGATCTTTTAACTTTGTATGACTTTAGAAAATATAAGCAGTCAGTAAAAGAACCTGCGTCTGATTTTTCACTAATTTCTAGTTACATGGCTTTAGCTGATGCAGATAGTCTTCTTGTTCGAGAGAAGTTTCCGGGCGCAGGCAGTCATACTGGAATGCTTGCTGTCAATAGTGTGATCAATAGCACGATAGAACACTATCTGTCGAGAGTTGATAGTGTTGTATTAAACGAGTATGGCGATACACTACTAATCAGTGGTGATGAAAGTGATAAACCGGCTCCATTAGAATTGAATAATTTATATAAGATTGCCGATGTGTTGATACCTGGCAACTCTACCAGTGTTCGTGGAAAAAATGCCATACGAATACTGAATACTTCTAATAGAGTATACACGATGAAAGATATTGAAGATTTAGATAAAAGGTTAACTGCCCTCACTACATATGTGAAGTCTACATCTGCTGAAGATCGTGCCAATAATATTGTAATCGCAAATGATACTGGACATAGATTTAAAAACGCCATATTAACTGACAACTTTAATGACTTTAAAGGATCTGATATACTTGATCCATTATATCGTTCAGCCATTGGGGGCGATGGTGTTTTGATGCCTGCCGTAAATCGCTATAACATAAATTTGAAAGCTGATAGATCAACACTTTCAAATGTTTCCACTACAGCTACTTCAGATGCGTTTACAGAAGTGATTACACTAGCACCCAATGCACAAACGGTGCCTGTTGTTTCTCAGCCATATGCAACTGATACTAGAAATACTGTCACAAACACCTACAAATATGATGGTGAAGCTGATATGTACCCTAGATTTAGTTCAGATGTTGACTATCTTAATAATCCTTATGCAGACTCTACTGTTGACTTGTCTATCCCTTATCAGGCACAAATGGAGTATATACAAACATTTGTCGAACCCAATGCGGCAAACTATAACAAAGTAGCAGCCAATAAATTAATTTCTGATCTACAGTCACGAGTATTTAAGACAAAGGAAACAGCATTTGTAGAAGTCGATGAAAGGGATGTAGGAGCAGACCCTCATGAGAGTGTATTAGCTTACTTCCCCTATGGATCAACCTCTGATCTGTTTGGTAAGAAAATATCAACCCATATATTTATTCCATTTGTTGCCCCTCAGGGAATAAAAATATTTGCAACTGGTTTACGACCAAATGCACGACATTATGTATATTTCGATAAAAAAGCAGAAAATTTGATCAATATAAAACAAGGTCTTGAGAACACTAACTCGGCATACAGAAACGGAGTAAAGGCTGATAAACGATGGAATGCACATGATCAAGTCATGTTAGATCAAAATACGGAAGTCAGCCTTACTCCTGGTGCCGCTTATGAGTTGTTCACTGATAAATATGGAGTGCTTAGAGCCACCGCTCTGATTCCTGGTAAAACAGTTATAGCAGATGGATTCAACTTTTTAGAAATAGCTGATGTGGCTACATACGATGACATAAAAGATTTTTCATCATCTTATGCTAAAGTTGCATTTAGAGGAAATAATTTTGATGGAAGGGAATTAAGTTATAGCACCAGACCTCTAGAAGGAGCAAACAGTTTCTCCAAAGAAGTTACTCATGACGGCAGCACATTTACTACATTTATTAGTGGTATGGAGAGTGCTGAACCAGATAGAACATTCGGATCTAGTGGAAGCGATCCTATTGCACAAACATTCAAAATCAAATCTGCTTCGACTGGTAATTCACGATTTGCATATATTAATGATATTGATGTTTATTTTAGAACGGTTAGTTCCAATTTTGGAGTCACACTACAGATAAGAGAAGTCATAGATGGATATCCATCTAAAAATATTTTACCATTTGCAAGCAAAACATTATCTCAGTTTGATCCGCTTCTTGTGTCATCAGTCAACGGAACTCAAGCAACAAAGTTTAAGTTCGATAATCCAGTTAAATTGAGAACCGATACTGAGTATGCATTTACTATTAAACCAAATGCAAACGCTCCGCAGTATGTGCTATTCACATCTAAGGTAGGTAACCCTAGTTTATCTAAGTTGAATACCGCTGTAGTTGAATCGTCAGTAAGTGATTGGGGTGATGGTAAATTATTCGTATCAACAAACGATAGTTCATGGAAGCCTAATGTAGATGAAGATTTGAAATTTGTAATTAATAGATGTGACTTTAGTACTACTAACGGAACGGTTGATCTGATTCCTGATGATGTAGAGTTTTTAACCATAAGAGACAATGCAAGAGCCACAGGAACATCTGACATTATTCATTTTGAGAATGATGAACTCGTGTATGTCACAAACCCAGCAAACACAGTATACCCTATGACAATAGGTGGCGGCCTTGATGATAACAATGCGCCTACTATACTGACTCCTGGCGCAGGCACTATTGCACTTAATGAAGGCGACTATGTTCTTGTGCAGGCTTCTGATAGTACTGTATCAGATAAAGTTGTTGCTAGAATAGTTTCTGGACAGAGTGATGGTGGTACATTTACACTAGATTCTCCTTATCCACCAATTACTGCCGAAGGCGGTGTGTCTGTACAAGTCAGTCTCGTTGTTGCCGGCATAGTCTCACATTACAGTTCTGCCGATCCAAGTAAGTTACATCTAAAACAAAGTTCTGCAAAAGCAGGTAACTTTATAGACAACAATGCATCTCAGAATTTTAATCAAATAGCTACTGGAACAACATACACTATTGTAACACTTGGTGATAGTGCGGGTCATACTGCCGCATGGCAAGATGTTGGAGCAGGCTCTAACCCGCAACAGGGTGATGTGTTTGTTGCAGGTACTTTGCCGGCTAATCCGCAAAATTACAATGGAACAGTTAGGCCTAACACGCAGATTATTAGGTCTGTGAGAACTGGGGCTGAAGCAAAAATCACAAGTACAGATACTTTCAAGCTATCATATTTTGAGCCTAAAGTCGCAATCGATAATACAATTAATACTGGGTCTAAGTTAGAGTTATTTGAAAAGAATGATTCAGAAAATTATGTGATTGATAAGCCAATTTCATCAGGTGAGTATGTATATGGCTTTGGTGGTATGCGTAGTATTATAAGCAAGAGTGAGCAATTAAGAAGTGGTGGAACATTTAAAGAAGACTTTAGAATCAGAGCAACTTTGTCTAATAAAGGAATGAGTTCTGTTTCGCCTGTACTAGACACAGAACTGACTGGAATGTGTGCTGTTCAAGTTGATATTACTAATGACTCTAATGGAAATACTACATCTAATTGGATTTCTAGAGAAGTAATGTTAGAAAACGCTTTACCTGCTGTTGGGCTAAGTGTTTTCATTGATGCGTTTAGACCTGCTGGCACAATGATTGATGTATATGCTAGATTTAGACGAAATAGTAATCCAGATTCTAAAACAAATTTTGTGGATAACAAACTTATTTTGGCTAACCCAGAAGAGTATTCTAATCTGAGTAACCCTAATGATTATCGACACTATGAGTATAGTTTAAATGAAGGGGCGACTCCACCTGAGTACACATCATTCCAGTTAAGATTTGTATTGAGACATAGCACTAGCGATGAACTAGATTCCCCTGACCTGAATAGTATCACACCCGATATTAATCTTTTCCCAATAATTGATAGATTTGATGCGGTGGCGGTAACATAGTGGAGATCGACAAATTTGTTACATCTAAAAGCGGAGTCGGTGCAGTTAACACCGACATTTCTGCTTATAAGCAAGCTGTGGTCAAGCATAAACAAGATAAATACATTAAAGGATTAGAGCAGAGAATTGTAAAATTAGAAACTGCTATGGACCTATTACAAAAAACTGTTAAAGAGATTAAAAAATGAGTGTATCAATATCTACGATAAACAATTCAACTACATTTGGTCAGTGGCGAGATGTCACTAACGCAATAGGCGCAGGGATGGGTAAAGCCGTAACTATGACTAATGCAGGCACTGCGGGCGATAATAATGAAGGTAATATTGCGCTGAATGGTAACATTACTCTAGAATCAGGACATATCATTACTGTAGATAAGATTATCAAGACTGATAGTGCTAGTGAAGTAGAAATAGACTCAAATCTTGATGTTCATGGTGCATTGTTTGTAAATCAAATATCGACAGCGCAAGGTTCTGCTGATGAAACAGCTAGAATACAGTTTACTCAAGGAAGTGGAGAAACTTCTACTTGGCATATAAAGACTGATGCTGATCACTCAAATTTACAAATTGGTAAAGGTGATTTTGCTATAGACATTGATGGAGCGAGTGGTGCAATAACTTCTGTAGGAAATATTGCGGCAACAATATCTTCAACAATGTTATCTGGTGGAATTATTGGAGTTAGTATGGGAGCAGGTGCCGCCGGTAATAGAAGTACTGGTGCATTTACAACATTAGTTGTTGAGGGTGGTGGTATTAGTGCTATAGACAACACTCCAATTGGAGCAAATACAGCAAGCACTGGTAATTTTACAGACTTGGTTGTTCTGGGGACTAATAATACAAACTCTACACTTAATAGAGTTAGAATAGGAAATACTAATCCACTATCTGGTGCATTCACAACAATATCATCTTCTGCAGGTATAACTGGTGATCTGTATGGTGATGTATATGATCCGGGTGGCAATAACGATAAAGTTCTCGATGCTTCAGCCAAAACATTTGCAGGTACTGCTGACACGTTATCTGAGGCTGGCATCACTGCCGTTTTGCAAGCAGTATACCCTGTCGGTTCACTATACACAACAACAAGCAATGTAAGCCCAAACGGTTCAAGAGCGTCTGGTGGTTTAGGATTTGGTACTTGGGAAAGATATGCAGAAGGTCGAACTTTAATTGGTCACGATTCCGGGTCGCTACTCGACACTTTAAAAGTACTGGCTGGGCAAAGAAGAACAGTTGAAGTTACTGTGGTATCTGCACACCTTAACAAAACTAACGGGTCTGTGGATGCAAATAGAGACAATAGAGTTCCGTTTTCTGTTGGAGATGTACTAGATTTTAGCATTGGCGATGGGTCATACTCAAATATTAGTGGTTATAATGTTGATCTCCCTGCAAATGGAACTGCAACAGTTACTAATATTGTTGGAACTACTATAACACTACTAATGAGTTCTGATGTGCGAGATGATGCTACTCACCCCGACATAGATGTCACTGTAAATGGTGTACATATTAAAAATTCCAGATTTTCAACAAACGGTGCTGATACAACTGGTGGCAATACTAGAGAGATTCTAGACACGGAACATATTCCTGATCATATTCACAGCAATGTAGGTTGGAATGACGAACAATTCTATCTCTATAATGACTCTAACTCTGCTATTTCAGATGTTGGTTTAGATAGAGCGCAGGGTCCTGGCTCGGATGCAGATGCACACAGATACCAGTATAGTGGTAAAGTGTATGGAAGAGAGACTGATACTGGAGTTCAAGCAGTGACTATAGGACAGTCACATAACAACTTACCGCCATACCAAGTAGTGTATATTTGGAAAAGAATATCAGACTAAACTATAAATAAAGCATTAATATCAAGGACAATTAAGAATGGCTAAGAAGTTTACAGATTTAACAGCAACTACTAACCTCACAGATGGTGATATATTTGCTATTGTTGATGACGCAGGTAACTCAACGAGTAGAAGTGTTAATGCTGATACAGTTTCTAATTATGTTTTAAGTTTATCTAAACTTAATACTGAAACCAATCGAGGTAATATCATTACTGCTATTAACTCGCAGGCAACCCTCACAAATAATAACTTGCAAGCAGGTAAGATTTTCTTTAATAATTCTTACTCTGAATTGAAAGATGTGATGAAGTATGCGAATCTTGACGATGCGCCTGATGCTATTACAAATAATGCTCAGATTTCAAATCATATGTACTACAGTGGTCTTCAATTTCTAGATGGAGCATATAGATTAAAGGTAAGAAACGCCATAAATCAACCAGAGGGTATTCCCAATCCAATTCCATCAGAAATATTTGTTAATACTGATATGATTCAGGAGGGCTTGGTTAATAAGTTTTTCAATGACAGCGAAATCCAGAGCAAACTAGAAACAATATTTCCAACTGAGTTCAATAAATATAGTAATTCATTTGATGGTGGAGATGTAGCAGATAGTGTTCAAGATGTTCTTGGTGTTTGGAATCCAATAGGAGGCGATAGCGGCACCACATCAAGGTCTATTAGAGTTTCTAATACACACAAAAGTAACTTTCGAGATGGTCAAGTTCTACGAGTCTATGGTTGTAATCCAACTGATGCTTCAGCCCCATCTGCGGCCGCTACTGCTTTGGGGGCTATTTCATCAACTGGTTTTACTACAACTGTTGGTAGTTTTAATACACTAGAGTTTCAATACAAAATAGCACCATTTAATCTAGCGACAGGGCAAATTGGTCAAAGAGAAGCAACACAAAGTATTACATTCACCACCAGTAATGCTACAGAACAAACCTCTCAAAATGACATTTATAATGCATTCAACTTAAACAACTTTCTTTCGTTGTCGATTACTAAAGCAAGTACAGATGGTATATTAGTATATCGCAGAGTTGGGACTTCAGGAGCATTTAAACTGATAAGTGTTTTGGGCCCTAAAGATTTACCTACTGGTGGTGGAACTTTTATCGATTATTACACATTTGATTATGTTTCTTGGTCTGGTAAAAATGAGTTGGATAATTCTTATATAGAAACCGATCCAGAGACTGGAGAAAGATTACTGACACACTTCCCTGCAACACTGGTTGGTGATGAAACTATAACAACTACATATGCAGGCTGGGCTGATCTTACAATTACGGAGATTGTTGAAAACACTGATAACTTTGATATCGTCTTTGGCAGTAATTCTGTTTTCATAAACGGAATTAGTCACCCACAACAGAATAATGCGTATATAGCACATAATAATACTGCACTAATTGAAAGTGCTATATCTGATAAATCTGCAACTGGTATTGGTACTAAACGTGTACAATTTAACGCTAAGACTTACAATGTAAGCAGTATAGCAATACCAGATGACTTTGGTCTTATTGGTGTTCCGGGCGTTACTAAAATTAAGAAGTTGCCTTGGAGTACCTATCCAAATCCAAATGAAGCTAGTGCGTTTACTCCAATTCTAAGAACATCTAACCCAGGTGCTTGTAAGAATGTATCTTTGGTTGGATTGATTTTTGATGGTAATAATAGAAACCAATATCTTTTGAATGATAGTGGTGGTTTATCAATAAATACATTTGTAAATTTTGATGTAGCATCTTCTAATGTATTGATTGACAACTGCATATTTGAAAACATAGCAGGTGATGGTGTTTACGCAAGTAGCCCAATTGATCTTAAAATGATCAATAGTGAAGTATCGAATAGTGGCGTAAGTGATAGACTTCCTAGTAGAAGTCCGCTAGTCATTGATGACGGCGAAAATACTATGGTCAATGGTAATATATTTAAAAACTTCACTGATCCAATAGACGCCTCTGTAACTAAAGGTGGTTCTGTTATTGCTAATAATGTAATCAAGAATTGTGGTTCTGGTTTGTTTATATATGGAGCAACATTCTTAGTTAGTAGCCCTAATGTTATGATGGGACCTGCTAATGAGTTCTTGTCTACTCCAGATGTTCTTAACAGCGAATATGATTCTATTAATATTCTAAGAAGTAGAATAACACAACAGTTACAAGGTGGAACTCCTGTACATAGTGATGTGTTTGCGTATCAAGAAAATGGAGAAATATTTGACTTGACTCAGAGTTCAGTCGGCACTCCAGAAATTATATTCAGAGCAAACATGGTAAGAAAATATAGACCTGCCGCAGATTCGCCTGACGATACTGCTGAAGAGTTCTATGGTCATATAATTGGGCCCGGCGCCAAAGATATTAACGATCAAGCATTTTCAATTTCTGAATCTGCGGCAAGTAATGTAGCTTTAGTAACTGGTCAGAAATATACTATTGTTGATCTTGGTGCTGATGCCGCTACCGCAACAGATTGGACTAGAGCAGGTGCGGCTGTTAACAAGACTGGCGTACAGTTCACATATAATGGAGCAACACTAGTTGAAAAATCGGCTCATCCGGGCAGTGGTACACCAACAACAGGCACAGTAACACCTGATGAGTTTGTGGGCTATAAAAATACTGTTGCAATACCAACTCAAGGTGTAACTATTGGAGTTAAGCCAAAGATTTCTATTACAAATTATTCAGGTGGGTCAGTAGATGGTCAACCAGTTCTTCCAGAAAACGGGCAGTTCCAGTATCAGATCGATAATACAAATGCTCAGGCTTTGACTAGTTTACATTATACTCGTGGGCATTTAACAGATTTATACAACAGTAGAGTTAAGCAAAGTGCTACAGATAGTACTTCTGGTAGAATACATCCGTTTAATTCTTATCATGTAGGTGTTGCCTATTCAGCGAGTTATAGAAATGCAGTAAGAGTTGGTGATATAACAGATCAGGGATTCTGGGGTTATACTCTTGCTAATGGTACTGAGCAAGCAGGTCTTGGTAACGGTGTTGTTGGTTATTTTGACGCAACTACAGGCTTGGATCATTTAGGTAAAAACGCTGACGGTACTGACGCAAATGCCGCTTCAGGTAATATGTCAGCGATTATGAATACTAATAGAGTTTATAGAGACTTCAAAGTAACTGTTCAAAACTTTCAACATCTTGCAGTTGGTAGAGCGGTTACTGTAGACAATCATGGTACATTCCAAACTGGATCAACTCTTAAAGATTTCGGTATAATTGTAGACATACAACCAGATACAGCAACAACTAAAAAGGTAATCATTAGATACTTTGGTGAGTACTTCGGAACAACATATACTAATATGAGTGTTACTCCACACTCTACACAAGCAGGCTTGAGTGGTAGCAGTAACTTCATACCATACGATGCTACTGCGACAGACGACAGTATAGGACAGAAAAATGGGGGCGCCTCTGCATCTGGCGGAACACTAAATATAATAGACGACTTTGTGATGGCACAAGGGCTTATTAAATAGGGAAAAGAAATGGCAAGTATTACAAATGTAAACCAAAATGCAAGCGTAGTTAATGTAGGTCGAACGACCCCAGTAACACCTGGCGCACAATTAGCGGCAAAATCTATTCCGGTGGTGATGGCTTCGGATCAAACTGCTATCCCTGTAGTTGAACAGAATAAAGTTCAATCAGAAGTTGCTCTTTCTTTGCTAGGTATTCCTAGAGCAGAGATTGCACTTGGTATTTTTGCTGATGTAAACACTTATGATGTTAACCCATCTGAGTGGTCAATGAAGCCTGCATATCATGTTAGTGGAGATGGTATTAAGCATCTTCCTACAGAAGCCGGCGCCCTTGTAGAAGCATCACGAAACAAAATTGCTGTACTCACATCAAAGCGTTTCTTCAGATATCAGCCTGGTCGTGTATCTGCGGCTACATTTGGTATTAGAAGTTCTGTTTCAGAAGCCGATTTTGCAGAGAATCCAGTTATTCGTAAGTACGGCATCTATGACAAATATGATGGTTATTACTGGGAAACTAGAAATAGTGGAGTAGATGATAACTTTACTGCTGTAAGAAGAACACAATCTCTAGCATACAATCCAATAAGCCCATATGGTGTAAAAGCAGTAGACTCTGCTGACTCTACTCCATTAAGAGGAGAGAACCCAACTGCCGATGTACCTGCTACTCAGATTGATGATTATAGAATAGTTGGTTTGGGGGCACCAGAAAAAGCAGAGTTTGTTGGTGAACTTTTATCTGATAGACAAATTCTTCAAGACAATAGATACAAATTCATTGATGATGTGTTGAACAAAGTTACGGCTGCCTACACGGCTGACGCTGATGATACGGACATTGTTGTTGAAAGTGCTAAAACTTCTAATAAGACTCTTAGTAGAAGCGCCGGAAGTCATGCTCATAATTTTTATGAAGATTTAGCCGCCGCATTTAATCTTGCGGCAAGTGATGGTCTTACTTTGCTTACTGCCGCACAGATGGAAGCTAAGTGTAAGCGTGATCTAGATTACTGGATTGATAACTATCTACTCGACATGAAATATGGTGGTAACGCACACACCAAATGGAATACAACTAACTTTACTCTAATCACTAGTGGTGCAACTGCATGGACTGGCACAAGTGTTGGAGTTTTTCCTAAGATTACTGTATTTGAAAAACCAATTCACCAAGAAATACACAATGCATTTTTTGCAGGCGGTGTTTTCCCTGGCTATGATGGTGCTGGCGCAGGTACTGGCACTGTAACATTATCGCTACCATTCTCAGCGGCCGCAAAAGCAAAACTTTCTGGTACTGATGAAGACCCAGGTGATGCAGACACTGGCTTAACAGATATTACTCTTGCGGCTTTTAATACTGATACATTTGCACCACAAACATCTGGTATCACATATGGAACAAGAGACGCATTAGAAACTTTCTTTGATGTTAAGAGAAACTTCTGGTCATACTATGTAACAGCTAAGAAAGACACTATAACTACAGGTGCATCACTAGTTTCTGGTAGAAAATATACTATCAGGGCTACTGGTGGAAACTTGTCTAGCGTGGGTGCAGGATCAAGTCCGTTTGTTGGTCAAACATTTGTAGCTAATGGTAATACTGCTTTGACTGGTGGTACAGTATGTGAGACAATAGTATATACAGCACCAACTGAAGGAACTAGTTCAGACAGTACAACTACTGGTCTTCTTCCACTTGGACAAACGTATCTAGGAGCAAACAATAATGGTGCGGCTGATGACATTCTTGAAGAAATCATAGCCAACAAATGTCAGAGAGATGTTGGTTATATTATTGATGGATACAAGAATGATGCGATTGGTGGTGGTGATGCAGAAACGACATACAATGCTTCTATGTTTTTACGAGGAACTGGTATGTCAGTATACTCTCAAAGAGAAATTGGTGTAGATGGTCTTCTTGGATTATCAGAACCAGATAGACACGAACACCTTAGAAAAATATTAAAAATAGAGTTGTTTGAAGCTATCGATCAATTTGGATTACCTGGTTATGTTGCGGCTACAATTCGTGACAAAGTTGCAGGCGATTCTGGTTCATTAGCAAAATTAATTGTCAATAACTTCGAACAAGAAAATACTAAATCTTGCGAAACTGGCTCTAAGGGCTTCCCAGGTAACTTAGTTGCTCTTCGTGATGGATTGATTCATGTTCATGGTGCTGTATATGATCCATCTCTTCTAAAAGAAGCAGAAAAAATTAAAGCAATTGTAACTTTGGGAGATGTGGGAACCTCTCCAGTAACAGCCTCTGTATTTAAAATTGTTAAGGGTAGTGTTACTTTTGGTCAGCACGTTAAACTTAGTTGGACTGGTGATGCTACTGAAATTCCTATTCAGTCTGGTGGTTCAGCACAAAAAGTCAAAAAGGGTGAAGTGTTAAGAGTAAGTCGTGTTATAGGACCTAAAGGTAACGAGTTTAAGTTATTGAAAGAAGGTGGTGCAGGTAAACCACCAGTTGCATTAACTAATATCAGTACTGACATCGACACATTCTATATTGAAACTGTTGTTCCATTTATTTTCCCGAAAGATTATGATACACATGGAACAATTGGAGTTGTTGATTATACTTCAGAAATCGATACCACAGTAGCTACTCTTACTAATAGTGCAAGCACTGATAATCTTAATGCCGGCACTGGTCAAAGAGTATTTAATAATCGTGCCGCCGCATTTGATACAATACGAGTACCTAAAGGTGCTATGTTCCCATATATGTATGCCACTGAAGATGATCTCACAAGCACAGAACTAGGTGAAAAATACATAGGCTTTATTAATACAGCGACAGACCCACAAAAAACTGTTGGAGCGGTCACTAATGGTGGTGTTGATGTTATTAGATCCCAGATCGATAATGTAAACTTCTATCCAGAATATGTAAACTGGATTAAGAATAATGTTAAGCCAGAGTACTGGGGTGTTTATGAGTATCGTGTGCCTCGTTCACGATTCAGTCATGATGCACTTGATGGTATTAAAGGGAGCGCAGGTAATTTCAAAAGTCGAACTGCTTCAGGTAGAAGAAATAGAGTATTCAGTGATATAGCAACAACCTTTGATGGTAAGACAGCTAGACCAGGTGCTAACTATCTCGAATCTGAAGGTGTTTCAGAACAGCAAAATAGTCTGTACAACTTCGACTTCACTAAAGTAACGATGCTTAAAATTGAATTCTCGTGGTATGGTGCGGTAGGTGCATTGTTCTTGGCATACATTCCTGTTGGTAATGGTGAAGCACGATGGGTGCGAGTACATCACCTAAGAGCATCGAATCAGTTGAAGATTGCATCTCTTGGTAATGCAACACTTCCAATCACTTACACTACTTACGGTGGTGGTGATGTTAACGCATTGGGTGATGGTGAAGAAGTAGGTGATTCTGCAAATCCGGCACCACAGCATGGATACAGCACAGTGTCTCATAACATTGTTAAGTATGGTGCTTCATACTACATTGATGGTGGTGACCGTGGTACTGTTCGTCTATACAGTCATAACAATCAATCTACAGTGTCTGCTAGAGGTAAACAGTTTGCTGTTAGTAATGTAACTGCTTTAACTGGCACAATTACTGGTGAGCCGTCTACAACTCCTCGTCTCGTACCGAACGAAGTTTATATAGAAAAAACAATAGCACTAGATAGCAGTGCCGCTATTTCTAATGGTGCTGTTAGTAATGTAACTGCAGGTCATGGTATAAACGATGGTGATACAGTTAGACTCATAGACGGTTCTGGTAGTAATACCTTAGTTGCAGGTGATTACACAGTCTCTGCTTCGGGGGCTACTTCATTTACGCTGACTAACGCAGGTAGTGCAACATCAGGCGATCAAATGGCTGGCGTGATTTTACAGAAAATAGTAACTATTGACCCGACTTTCTATATAGGTGCTAAAGTTAAAACAGACAGTGCGCTAGATCAAAATGTTGAAGTCATTTGGGCTCAAGGTGCAAATGTGTTCTTGTCTGCTCCATTGAACTCTACTAGTGGAGTATCTTTGCTTCCAGATAGATCAGCTACAGTTTATGGTGTAGAAACTAAGAAGAGTATTAAGTCAACTCGTGAAGGTAATGTTGTTCGTAACAGAGTTCAGGTTTACCCAACCAAGATGTCAACTGCGAACATTGGTAACGATACAGTAAGACTTCGTTTCAAGAAGACTCCTTTGTTCCAGACTAATATTGCTCCAGACGAGACTGTGGATAGTAGCAGTGGTTTAAGGTTGAGTGCTGATTATACAATCGATAACACTAATGCGTCTCTACCAGTCGTGTCAGCCGCTTCTGGATATTTACAGAACGGACAAGATACTTATGGATGGTTTAGAGGTAGAGTTGAATCAGCAGGAGTAACTGTATTTGGTAGACTATATAAAGAAGCGGATTATTATTATTTCGAATTATTAGAAAGTTTTGAGGGTTCGGTTACTTTAATTAATGGTGGTAGATTCTTAGCCGATAAGAAGTTCCAAGCAGATGGTAACACTGTTACTTACACCAATACAAGTTCTAAAGTTTTAGAAGAAAAAGAAGGCTTGAGTTCTGTTGAGATTGCGTCTAACATTGTTGTACCCATTGCAAACACTGGAGTGAATGTGGCAACTACTTACCTAAGATCAGGTACTGAGCAGTTTGATTTAAGTGCTTATTTTGATTATAATAAAGAATATCTGTCGTTCCCTTTGACAGATGTTGCTGATACTTTATATTTTGCTGTTGACTCTGATACAGCAAGTACAAATACTGACGAGATAAGCCTAGGTGTAACATGGGAAGAGCAGTAGTCTATGGCAAAGCAAATAAAGATCGGGTTCGACATACATCCGGCCCCGGTCACGAAGCAGTTTACACAACTTGTAGATATAGAAGGCACACCATTATTTGATGATGCGGGCAACCCTCTTGTAACTGAAGAGAATACCGCAACCGATTCAGTACTTTCTGCATCAAACTCGTTACCAATTCACACCAACAATGAGGTGGATGATACTGGTGGCGGTGCCGTTCCTATTGAAGAACAATTCAAAGAGTTTTCTGAAGTAAGTAGTTCTCTTTTGGGTGTTCCTCGTGCTGAAGAACAGTTGTCTCTTTTTTCTGATGTTGCAACTTATGGTCTTGATGTAGACAACTGGGATGCAACAGACATATTCAGTGGACATGGAAATAACCCCTACGAATGGTATCGAAAAGAACACCCAGTTCATGGAAGAAGGTCTAACGCCAGCTTCAATGAAGGCACAGATGAGCAAGCATTATATCTTGAAGCATTTCCCTCTCAATATTCTTTTCCGTTCGGGCCTAAGGCTTTAAGACAAAGTACACCGACATCTAACTTTAAGCGATATATGAATTTTATCGCATTAGGTAGATATCTATATGAAGTATTCAAAAACGTAGACAGAAACTTTGCAGATAGAAACTTTTTAACTCGAACTCAAGCAGAGATCGTTAAAGTCGGTGATAACGAGCCAACAGCAGAGCCTATTATTCTTAATGTAGATACTGCTCAAACCACAGGGGAAGAAACATTCTTTAGTAATTCTGTCGAATGGTTTGATGTCAAGTATGGAGAAGATAATATACAAGACTCTTTTGATGCGATAGAAAGATTTACAGCGTTCTATACTCAAATAAGTGATAGAACAGCATTGTTTCCACAATTACCGGCAGAGATGTTGACAGTTGAGTCACAAGGTCTGGGCGGCGCCAGTATAGCAGAACTTCAAACGCAAGGATACCTAGCATTTCGTTCATATAAAAAAATACTCATATATGTAGCTAATGGATTTGTTAGACCAGGTGATAGGTCTAATATTGAGTATTATGGAATACTTCAAAGTAAAAGAACTTTTAGGTATCAACCAGGTCGTGTAAGTGGATTTACATTCGGAACAAGAATGGACACAAACGAGACATCGACAGAAACCACATTAGAGTGGGGTTGTGCTAACGATACAGATCAATATATGTTCCAGTTAAAGGGTAGTAGATTCAGTATTGTTAGAAGAAGTACTATACAAATGCCTGATGAACTTTTAGTGCGTCAAGGGTTAACTGCACAACACCAATCTTCTACTCCTGTTCCTGCAAAAGGAATAGGTAACGATAATTTACTTTACGAAACTACTATCTCTAGAACTGATTTTAATGGAGATCAGCTTTTAGGTTCTGGAGACTCTGGTGCATTTTTTAATGGATTTGAACAAGTTACCATGTATAAGATTGAGTTCTCGTGGTATGGTGCTATTGGTGCAAAGTTTTATGCGTATGTTCCAGTTGGTAATGGTGAAGCACGATGGGTGCTATTACACACCTTTGTTATTGAAAATGGATTGGGTGATTTTCTCT
>Ga0181379_1000172_pt1 | contig 32754 bp, 44 predicted proteins | sample 2SPOviralmetaG_FD_130115 | JGI IMG/M metagenome (GOLD analysis project Ga0181379, IMG submission 130115) | Marine viral communities from the oligotrophic San Pedro Time Series (SPOT) site, San Pedro Channel, CA, USA - 2 SPOT_SRF_2009-07-10 | ecosystem: Environmental > Aquatic > Marine > Strait... | reverse complement strand
ACACCACTGCCTCACATAACTATCTGCATCTGCACTCATTGCGAAGTGTGCATGGTTATGAAGCATCCCTATTGTGATGAGCACACCAATAGTGATCAGATTATAGTGTGTCGCTGGATGGCACACTATCACTTTCAGGTAGTTGAGAATTTTGGATTTCATACACCTTTCGTTTCTGGTGGTCTGGAATGATTCTTTGCAATTCTACCACAAGAAGTCCGTTAGTAAAACTGACTGTGCCGACTTCGACATCATCCGAAAGGTTGAATCCCCTAGTGAAGGTGCGTGAAGATAATCCACGATGCACATACTCATCATTCTCAATATCATTCTTAGATGCAACAGATTTTACTAAGAGTATATTTGACTCAGTAGTAACCTCAACATCTTTTGGATCCCATCCAGCAAGTGCTACTTCAATACGCCATTTAACATTTGATTCTTTGACGATATTGTATGGAGGATATTGTCCACCAGGATGATTCGATCCATATGAATGTAATCGATAGAAGATATCATCTAGTCCGACGCTGTATCTGTTTGCAGCATCAAAAATTTTATCAACATCTTTCGATGTCCATCTAGTAAGGTCCATGTAACTTCTCCTTATAAAGCGAGATTGTATTTTGTGGTCCCCGAAGGCAACCGAATTTATTTATTTAATATGCCTCGGCGTAAACCCACACCTCTCTATACGGTTTGCCGATGCTAAATAGAGATACTATCAATCGAGGACCAAGGGATGAAAAAGTCATTTCTTACTCTCGTTATGTTACTGATGACTACCAGTGTAGCGAATGCTGGTGGACTTGTATCAAAACACTCTTCTAGTGTACAACTAACTGTTGATGCTGCTAGGTCAACTGCCACAAGAGTTGGAAATTCTTATAGTATCTCAGGTAGTGGGATTAATACTACTGATGGTACTACAGCAGGAAGTATTTCTTCTGGTGCTATCACAAGTGGCATCTATTCTCCTGGTACTATCTCAGCGACACAGCATACAGATGGTAATGCTTTTAGTTATAGCACCTCGTTTACTCAAGGTGATGTAATCCCAACTGCTGCTGCTACTACAGGTGATATTCCTAACTTCAGTAATGTAATTTCTTACACTGCTGGTAGTGCTGGAAGTCTAGCAGGTACTGTAGGAACTTCAGGTGCTCTAACTGTGACGGCTGGTGGTGCAGGCACTACTGCAACAGGACAATTTGTGAGTGAAATCACAGTCATCGATTAGTGGAGGACATATATAGTGAAGACTATAATAATCTGGTCTGTGATGTCTGTGGTGGGTGCAAGTGCCATACTTGCTCCTGCCCAGGCGGTCCCCGTGGTCCCAAACTTCACCCAGGGATCGATGACGAGCCACACGGAAACGACATCGAAAGTGACTGAAACGATTAACTCAATGGATTACACCACTGGTTACTCATACTCAGTAACTGGTAGTGGTATAACTCCCAGTGGTAACCTATCACCAGGCACAGGTTCTAACAATGTAACAATTGATGGAGTGACATCATCATGGACGGGAGTAACGAGCAAACCTTCGTTTACACAGACGATACCAGGAGCAGCGTTTCAATTCACAGAAACGTACAATGGTCCAGGTCTAACACAGCAGACAATTATCCAAAGAGAAACAGAGGTTACAAGCGTAACCGATACTACAAGTATCTTTACCCAGTAATAGCACTGTTTATAGCAGCACCAGTCAACGCCGAAACAGTTGGTGGTGTATCAGCAACAGCATCCCCCATCGCGAATAGCTCTGGCTCAGTGACTAACCAGGCTATTCAGGTTTTGCAGGGTCCATACATAACTAACACTTATGGTGCAGGGATTCAGTGTCAAGGTCCCACGTTGAATGTCACTCCATATGTAACAGGGACTGCATCAGCATCTAAACCTTATGAGCCCTACTACAGAGATCCAGTCTACGATATGAGAGACCTGGATGAAGATGGAGTCTTAGATAACCCAGGTGACATCCTCTACCATGTGCCTACTAGGACTGGTCAGAAAGATAACTACAGTATTGGTGTAGGTTTCTCTGCCACCTGGTCAAGACCTCTAGATAAGAAACTGCAGGACCAATGTAAAGAAGCAGCTGCTGCTAACATCGCATTGATGCAACAGGCAACTGCCAATAAAAGATTAGACTTTGAGATTGCAAGACTTAAGAATTGTGGATCACTGATGAAGGAAGGGATCTCCTTCGTGCCAGGGTCAAAGTATTCTTCTATATGTGCTGACGTGATGGTAAAAAACGTCACGTATATTAAACAGCACAAGCACTCTATCCCTTCGGTTTCAGTGCCGACTTCAATACCCGTATCGCCTTTGTCCTCTCGCGCTGAAGATCTCGGCGCTCCTTTAGGGACAGAATAGGAAGTGACTTACCTCTAATAGCAGCAATCTTTTTAATAACTTTCTTAACCGTTGGTTTGACTACTTTCAATAGTAGGTCTGCCAGCGGTTTTGCTAATAGTGCTGATGTAGTAGCGATGACAGCAATGCCACCCACGGATGATACCTGGCCAGCACCAGGTAGACCAGCAATAATTTGTTGGGGTATACCTACTGCTTCTGTAATCTGAATACATTCATTGCCAACCAGTTTATATTCAGTAACTTTCTTTCTATACCCTTGCACATATGTGCCAATAGGTTCTTTTGCATTCTGTGATGCTGTTGGACAATCTGCGACAGCAGTAACAACAGGGGGTGGGGGTAATTCTGGTGCTGGTGGTACTTCAGGTGAGTCAGGAGACCCAACAGGAGGTATACTTGGTTTATAATCGAAATCTAATTGGTCTGGTTTATAATCCAAAGGATTAAAGTTAGGCATACCAGAATCGCAGTACGTGACCATACCGTTTTCATCATCAATCCCCACAGATTTAGATTTATTGTTTGATTCATGTGCCTCTACACACCCAGGCATGTCCACAATTGGAACACCGATCTGTGTAGTGACTGGTGCCGATGGTGGAATTGCCATAGGAGGATCCACCATCCAATCACGCACCTCAGGAATGGATATGTCTCTGATATCTATGTCAATATCAGGGATTCCCATATCAGAAAGGCAATGCCCCTCCAGTCATGCTAGGCACTTCACCCACACTAGGGACAGCACCACCAGTCATGCTAGGCATTTCAGGCATCATGCCACCCACCATAGCAGGGAGGGCACCTGTGACTGCTTCCATTGCTGCAGCAGTTGCTGCTTCTTTAGCACTCTCTAGGAGAGCATCTTTCTGCATGTAGACATAGACACCACCACCGACAAGACTTGCACAAGTCAGACCAGATAATAGTGCGATTACATTAATCAATTTTTGCATCTTTCTTCTCCAATGTAGGTGCTTGTTTCGATTCATCCTTCTTCTTAGAAGGCATGACCCCGAACGTAGCTAGCGTTCCAGTAAAGACGCTGGCGATAAAAGTCGGATCAATATTTTTCTGAGGAATACCAGGAACAGTTACATAATTAAGAGTCAGAATTGCTGCTGACCATCCAAGAATAATAACTCGGACGAGAGTTGATACACCCTCATCCGCCCACTCAAATTTATTTTCCTTTTTGGCTTCCTCTTTCTTTGGATTTGATTCCATGAGTAAAGAGTAAGGCAAATTTATTTATGCAGATTCAACTGGTTGTTTCTTTTTACCAATATTATATTTGGACTCAAGTGTCCATTCGGCCTTGTCCTTAAACGACAAAACTTTAATCTGATTTAGTGGTGCAAGATCTTCACACTCTTCTTCTCTAGCAATAGAGATTAGACCCCAGTCAGATAGCAGTTTAGAAATTCTATTACGACGTTGGATGTCGTTGATTGTAATGTTTGTTGCCTTGCCATCTAGGGCAAACAACTCTTTGAAATGCACAACGTAATATTTACCACGCTTATGCAAGATATGACATGATTGATATAGTTTACGCTCCTTCCTAGAGGCAACACCGATACGTGTCAGTGTTTCCCTCACCTTAAGAAAGTCATCTGGTTCTTTCAACATGACTTCAAGCATCATGTCCTGTGACCATTGCACATCTTCGGTCATTTTCTCCCTCCTGTATTCAATTTAGATGCAATAATTTTAAGTTGCTCTTGAGATAGAATATTGAGGGCTTGTTGTGCCTTCTCGGTATTATATCCATAGTAGCGTTTCACTAGGTCAAGATCATCACATTTGGATTTCTTATCCCAGGGAGAAAACCTTCGAGATTTTCTAATACTATGTAGGTAATACAAATATTGCAGATCTTTATCCAGGTGATCACATGCATTCATCTGATTGGCATTCATCACGGTGTCAATGTGTCCACCCATACACTTATTGATAACAAATGCTGGATACTTCTTCATTGCTAGGGGGTCTTCTGACAGATCCCCCTGCTTTAGGTTGATGCTGTTGAGATAGTCCTTGAGAGGAATGTCAAACTGTTTCATATAGAGCAGTCAATGGAGAGTATTCATTAAAATTAGTAACCAACAACTCAGTCTTGAGTTTGTTATCGGCACGATGCTTCATACCATATGTGATACGAAACTCTTCAATATTAAACTCTTGATATGCTTCCTTTAACTCATCATCAACATTGTATGTAACCAACCACTCATGCTTACAGTCCTTACAGTCATCAACAAATGTCTGGTGATTAAAATTCTTATGCATCTCAGCATTAGTGCCATACAGGAATGTATCAATCTTGTATGGAGGGTCTAGGAAGATGAAAGTATCCTTACCAGGAGCACTCATCACCTCACTGTAGTCTAGGTTAGTGATGCGCCAATTCTTAATAACCCCAGAGACATTCTTCAGGTGATTAGCACCACGGATAGTAAAATTCTGTCTGGATGCTGTGGGAGAGAATGAAGAATTCTCTGTCAACCCGCTGTAACTACACTTATTAAGAATCCAAAAAAGCACAGCTTGGCGAAAAGGATCCGCCTCGGATATCTCTTCCTTAGCAGATCGGAATAACTCTCTAGCCTTGTCTTCGTCACTATTGTCTTCCTTGATTGCAACCAAGGTTTCAGACAGAGCATCGCCATGCTTTTGTAGGGCGACCCAGAATTGATAGAGGTATTCATACTTATCATTTACCCACACAGGGATCTCAGGATACTTTTGGGAGAATAGAAGAGCAACAGATGCTCCCCCAATGAATGGCTCACGAAACTCTTTGATGTCTGATGGGAATTTCTCAATCAACATCTTTGCCACTCTAGATTTACCACCAGGGTAACGGAGTGGAGTCTTCAAATACTTCATACTATGTCGATGGTTGCTTGTGGAAGGTCAAAAGGTCCAACGTTAATCTTACCACAGGGTAAGACATTAAAGGACACTGTGTATCGGTCAAAGTTTTCTAGTTGTCGGCCTGAGTAATGCCTCAACCAAGATGGAAAGAGGATAAGTTTACCCTCTTCTGCTTCAACCTTTTCATTGATACCCCAGTCAGATTGCATTTGATCATGATTGAATACATCTAGGGTATCATATGTCCTAGGTGTTACAGGATCATCAAAGTAAGTAGGGGCACCAGGAGTAACATAATAGACAGCACTTAGGTAAGACATTGGATGTCTATGTAAAGGGTGTCCAACTCCACTCGATGCGGGGGCGTGGTTAAACCACATGCTAGAGATCTCTAGTCTGTCGCAATAAAGTTTCTGACTAGCGCGATACTCAGCAAGGCAGTCCCAGAAAAACTGCCTTAACTCCATTATATCAGGGTTTTCTGATTTGTGTAGGTTGGATATAGAAGTATACACACCCTCAGGGAAATTAGACATCTGAGTAGGCACATCTTTAAATGCCTCAATCAGTTTGATATGGAAATCAGGATCTATTTTGAGTTGAGGATTTTCATATACCCTACACTTAATAGGGAATAGATCTAACTCAGTTCCTCTCATAATCCTCGGGCGTATAGTCATCAAGATTTAGTGGTCCTAGGTCATCTTTCCATCCTTCAACGTCAACTCTTGCCATGGGTCTTTTCCACCCACCTGAGTTTACATCTCCAGAGGGAAACGTATTCATTGCAATACTGTATCGGTCACCCTCATCACCTTGTCCACAACTAGCATGGATCATGTAACTAGGGAAGACAATCATACCACCTGCTCCACCATGATAATAGATGTCCCTCTTCACAGTGCCGTCAATGTAGAAGGATCCCCATTCACGTTGGAATAGAGGGTCTATAAAGACCGTAGGAGCACCTGTGGTGAGGTATAGGATGGCACTATAGAATGACATGGGGTGTCTATGAGCGTCATGGTGCTGCCCTGAGGACCCCTTAGAGCGGTTTGACCATGCCTTGTTGATTACCAGACGATCACAGTTAAGACCTTGATCAAAATGGATGGTATCCACACACTCCTGTGCCCATGTCATCAAAGGTGAAAACTCTTCTCTCCTTTGTATGTCATCCGTTGTCATGACTCCTGTAGGTTCGTTATACGAACGATACTCCAAATCTTTGACAAGACCCAGAGTGTCATTTAGCAAGTCATCATCACAACGAAACTCATAACACTGAATGGGAAAGAAATTTAATCGTTGGTAATCCTGTCTCATAGATACTTTCCGTCTTCACCCGATACAACTGATACACTATCTAGCAGTCTCAAGAATGAATCGGCCATGATTCTGTATCCAGTGCCCACATACAATTGACCAAGCAATACAGACACTGTGGCAGTGCCCCAAAACAGATAGTAAAACCTTGACTTTACTTGATGCTTCTTAGTTTTCTTCATCATAAGACCAACTTACTACTGGGTTTGATGATGTCAGAATACATGTTGTTGTACTGCTCTACCACACCGTCTTGAAGATCTTCAGTCATATACACAACATAAGACTTAGGCACAGTCAATTCCTTACCTTTACCTTTTAGAAGTGGTGACCATGGAGAGAATCCAATTTGCCCTGGTGATGTAGGGACTGCAACAATGCCATTGCAGATAACAATGTTATCTTCGTTGTCTTCTAGAAGATCTGCAACAACATCTTCACCTGACCACATACGAATAAGTGTCACTTTCATGTTAATTCCTCATACTGTTTGATTAATCTTTCAATTTGTTTCTTGTCTGCTCCACAAGGAGCATTCCTTAGGCACATAAGGGTGGCAGCAGTGTCCGAGATTTTGGGTTTGATAGTAAACCCCCACTTGTCTACTTCACCTTCAGTAGGTGCTTCGACGTAATCGAATTCACTTGGCATTACTTAAACTCACACCTCATCATTAACTCAGTCATGAATGCCACCAGGTTGATCTCCTGGTCAACAACAAACCTTGCCTTGTATTGATACTCAGAGATCACTAGGACCGCTTCAGGGATACTAGCAGCAGCAAAGTAAGTATACAGACTATCGAATACCTTCCTCATGATGTCCTGAGGATCGTTATCCATATTCTGCACCACCCACTTCTTCATAGCAGTAAACTCTTTCTTACGGAGATACCCAATCAAGTTGGCAATGTTGATATCGTTAGAGATACCAAGGATACCAGCATCAATCTTACCTGTAGATGCATATCGCTGCAACTCATTAAGAGTGCGACGGAAATCAGGGAAGTACTTCTGGACTACCTCAGCAACAACCTTAGGCTCATAGTGGACACTCTCACCTTCAAGGATAGTTTTGACACGAGAGAAGAATGCACCTGCCAGTGCTCTCTTATCAGCACCCTTTAGGGTGAAGTCAACAACAGAGCACCGTGAATGTAGAGGAGAGATGATCTTATTCTTGTAGTTGCAAGTAAAGATGAATCTACAATTCTTTTGAAACTCCTCAATGCAGGCACGTAAGAGCATCTGCACATCAGGTGTGGTGTTGTCTGCCTCATCGATGATAATAACTTTATGCTTTGCTGTGGACGTTAGTGACACAGTAGATGCATAAACCTTTGCCTGGTTACGGACGGTATCGAGGAAACGACCTTCATCAGATCCGTTGATAACCAAGCAATCAGTGCCCAATTCCTTACACAATGCCTTAGCAATTGTGGTCTTTCCAACTCCAGCAGATCCTGCTAGAAGAAGGTTAGGGATCTCTCCCTGATCTAGAAATCCTTGAAAGATCTTCCTAGTATCATCAGGGAGAATACACTCCTGTATCGTTTGTGGACGATACTTTTCTACCCATAGGAATAGATCTCCAGACATAATCAATTAGGCTCTAGTGCGATAAAGTAGTTGAGTGAAGAGTTAGAGAGACTGGTGAAGTTAGCGATGTTGCGACGTGAAACTGTCACATGATACGTGCCAGGGAGGAGTTTGAGATTCTCAACCTTGAAACAGTAGCAGAAGTTACGACGCTCAATAGTCATCTCAGAAGGATCAGCGAAGACAACTTTCTTCAATGGAAGAGAGAAGACGTTAGAAGTCTCATTCTTCTTATCCTTAACACAGATGCTAAACTCACCCTCATAACCATAGATGCACAGGTCATCCACACCGTAGACTTTAGATGCTTGCATGAGTTGATCTAGATCCTGCTGTGGCAGGTCAAAGAAGAGCTCAGGATCAGCGAGGTCAGGGTTGAATTCAGGCACCTTACCAATGATCTCAGGGTCACTATAGTAGAAGGTGGTCTTACCCTTAGTATCTTCATCATAGATTACCACTTTCTTATCATCGGGGAAGAAGAGAGTGGGACTCTTGAAGAGTGACAACGCACCTAAGAAGAGTGGCAGATCATAGATTGCCAACTGGACTGGAAGGGTCTCACGAATTGTTGATGCGGCAATAATGTTTTTGTTTACCGAGATAGTTTCGGCAAAGTTGCCAGGATCAATCAAGATAGACTTGTTGATGTTACTGAAGTTACGCAGTAACTCAATTGTCCCTTTGCTGAGGCTGACATGTAGGCGGGCTTCGTCTTGCATAGTTACTGAGGGTAAGTTTCACGTTTGGCGTTGACATCATTGAAGTGCATCAACAACACTGCATAGTGTAACACCTTCATGATGTCACGTCTAGCAGTGCCTTTCTTATCGTAGCGAGATGCATACTTAAGAATATTGGATCTGCAGAATGATTCTGCATCACCACATGCTTGAATTAAGTCAAGCGTCTGAATACCGTCAACACCAGCAGAGTAGTGTTGACTGTAGGTTGAGGAGATGTAATCCTTCAACTCCTGAAGGATTTTGTCCTCATCATATCGATCGATTGCCATAGTATAGTTGTTTTTAAAAGACTATCAAAGATTAAGGGGATTGTCAACTGTCACATCAACATCAGCATCAATCTTATCATACAATTCGATGAAAGATTGCTTGGTCTCATCATCGAATCGGTTGAGACAAACCTTGATTGCCTTCAAACGATCAGAGAAAATGCTGTATGCACGAATGATGTGGACTAAACGACGGGTTGAGATGATCTCATCAACACCACCATCATCAAATGTTTTGCGGATGATATCTGCCCAAGTAACAAGGTTCTTGATGTAATCGTCATCACAACACTGCAACTCGGTGCAATAGTTGTTGAGCATCTTGGTTTCCATTGCAGGAGAGGGATACTCTTGCTCCAAAGTTACAGGAAATCTCTCCAGAAATGCCTCATTTAGCACGTTAGTGCCAATGAAACGACCATCATCCGACCCTTTACCCTTGGTGTTGGCAGTAGCGATGACATTGAAACCTGCAGAAGGTGTCACATACTTACCAATCTTCTTAAGGAAGACACCCTTGCCTTCTAGCACGGATTGTAGACAAAGGATTTTGTTGGAGGCAAGGTCAATCTCGTCAAGTAGCAAGACCGCGCCTCGCTGGAGCGCCTCGATGACTGGACCATTATGCCAGACAGTGTTGCCGTCCACAAGACGAAACCCACCAATAAGATCGTCTTCATCAGTTTCTACAGTAATGTTTACACGAATCAATTCACGACCCAGAGCAGCACATGCTTGCTCAACACCCAGAGTCTTACCATTACCAGACATACCAGTAATAAAAGTAGGGTAGAAGATCTTAGACTTGAGGATCTTCTTCAGGTCAGCGAAATTGCCAAACGGGACATAGTTTTTGTCCTTAGATGGCACTAAGGACGGTTGATCAACCACAGTAGTCTCCAGTTGCTCTCGGACTTCATCAATAGTGAGATTCCATTTGCCACGACTGACCTTAAAGTCAGACAGACGACGGACAACAGTCTGATATGTGAGATCAAAGTGGTCTGCTGCCTTCAGTAACTGCTCAGACTTAACCTCGTTACCAAACTCCTCGCGGATATAATTGGCAACTTGATCAGTGGTGGCTTGCATGGTGTCTCTCGATTACTTTGTAATTATAGCGTAGGTAGAGGGGCATAACAGTCAACCCAGGACGGTTTGTTATCTGGTTGCCTTAGGTAGTTGGTTGGCACCCATGGCTTGCTCGCAATATACCGTTGATATGCTTCATGGGTGGAGATGGAATCATCAAATTTCCATTCTTCTGGCATAGCACGAGCGAATGGAGTGTGCTTTGTAGGGCATCCATACTGGTAGTTGAGACCAGCAAGCGTCAATGAAGGGTGACACCCATGCATCTTATCGTATCTATATGTATACTCTTCACACAAGGCTAGACCATGTGCGATCAACCACTGGGTGTTATGTGGTGACTCAGCAACCCATTTAGTGCATGGGTGGTTACGAAATGCTCCCTTTTCCGTGGCATACTCAGTCCCATCTCTCTTGAGAACAACGCCACAGTTAAGATACCACTTGCTGAATACTACTGCCAGCATCTGACAGCACTCCAGTGGCATCTTAACTACATGCTTGTCAGGCAATTCCGATGCAGACAGGACAGGATCATCATGGACGGCAAAAATATTCATGCAATTTGAGTGATAAAGGATGAAAGGATCTTCTTGTTAGATGCTTTAGACTTGAGCGTTTTCCTGAAGGCATTTTTGATCTGTGCCTTAGTTGCATCATCGTCCACATCGAATGTCGCGTCAACCTGCAAGTCTTTAGATTGTATTAAATATAAATCTTGGAATCCCATCATCTCAACAGCGACAGACTTCGACTTAGCAAACTCCAGTCTCAACTTATCGGTCTCAGACATAGGCATATCGTTGTAAAACCTAAGCATATTATAGATCTCACGAGTATTACCGATCCTGAAACCAGTGAAGTTGCACTGTGGGAAACGTCCCTTCAACGACTTAAGAAGAGTCTCAGTCAAGCAGTTGCCCCATGATGGTGGGTTGTAGGTACGACCTGTCTTACGATCACGGACGCAAGTATTAGCCCTACATGCTGATCTGACGATCGCTGGCTCTTTCTCAGGGTTGAATTGATAGGTCAACTGCACCCACTCACCAGACCAACATGCTTCTCCGTCAGATAAAATGCTGACATGACACTTTTCAACGTCATTCTTTGCCTTAAATCGTGGGATGAGAGTCTGCATACACATCAATGCTTCATTCAATGGAGTGCCACCTAGCATCATGTGAGGAGGGAGACAATCAGGCACGTATCGTGGTGCATAATATGCCTGGCCATAACGTTGGTCCCATATCAGACCAATACGATACAGATTGTTGGCATACTTCTCAAACTCTTTGGTGTTAAGACTGCTGCTCAACAAATTAAGAAGATGGAATTGTTTAGGGATAAAGAATGTGCCCTCTTTACCTGGTTCGTCTCTGGTATAGTCTCTAATATTTGCATATGATGAATCTGTGATGAATGAATACACATCAAATGGGATGCCAACCTTACGACAGAAGAAGCAGAGAGACATCAACTGTTGGATTGTTGGATGAATGATGTCTGCCATAGATCCAGACCAATCTAGTAGGAAGATCAGACCATGATTCTTACCATCAGGACGGACAGTAACTTTCTTAAACAAATCCTCATTGAAAAGGTATGTGGACAGTTTTGTGGTGTCTAATACACCAGTTTTAGACTGACTCTGACGTGCATATGATGATGCAGACTTTCTCATCTCAAATTCTTTAGCAAGATATGCGACTTCACGTCCACATTCTTTCTTAAATTTACGCCACTTGGCATCAGCAATAGTCCAGTCGGACTCCTTATTCATCTCCATACCCCAGTATTCTTCTGTCATAGAATTGATCGTATGGGGATCAATAATGACGTGATCTAGATCTACTGAGGGAATTTCAACATACCTTACCTCATCTTTTGCAGACGTGCTAGTAGTGTCACCAATGGCATCAGACAATGCACTGTCAGTGAGTGATTCCTCACCACCACCCATGTCATAGGAAGGTGTGTCTAGGTCAGCATCGCCTGATGAGTCTTCCCTAGGAGGAGAATCAGTAAACCACTCGCTGTTATCCTGCTCAACCTCACCCTGGTCACCTTCTTTACCATCAGATCCAGTAGGAGATTCTTTGGGTGCGTTGGTCAATGGAGTACTTTCTTTCTTAGTCTTTTCAAAGTTGTAGATTTCCTCGGCAACATCAATTGCTTCTTGAAATGTCTCTGTTTTACCAGTCTTATCACGTAATAATGCCTCATCATCAGTGAAAGGCATGAATGCATTTGCACCAAGTTTGAAGTATAGATTGATTCTATCAATTAGTTTTAGAGTTGCTGTATTGATCTCCTTCACACTAAAGAAATCATCTTCATGCAGTTGTCTGTAACCACCATAGAAGTCTTTAGCAAGACCAGGAAACTTACGCTTCATAAGTTTCTCAATACGTGCGTCCTCAGTTACATTCACATAGGATTTGGGACAAGGGAATTGATCAAACTTATCATCATTGGGAGTAAATAGGGCGTGTCCGACTTCATGTCCGACTAGAAGATTATATACAATCTCTTTTACATTCCAGATAGGAAGAATCAACACACGCTTGGCAACATCAAAGGATGCGGTACTTACTGCCTTGTGCTCAACCACTAGATTTTCAGTGGCGAGGAGTCTGGCAAGAGTGCCTTTAACATCTGTCAGTTTCATGCTTGTTTTATTGTATGCATACAGTATAGGACCCCCAACCATGGTTGAGAGTCCCAGTGTGACGCTTTATAGACTGTCTTGAGTGAGACTGGAGAAGTCTCCGACCTTGCTGAAGGTGGCGATGCTGTCAAATTTATCTAAAAGTATGTCACCTTTGTGTGAGATAACAAATAGATTAGTAGTTGAGTCTAATCCTCTTAGAATCTTCATCAATTCATCAGTTGCCTGAGTATCTAGTGAAGAGTCAAACACTTCGTCAAGAATAAGAAGGTTTGTTGATGCAGAATTCTTCATCTTTGCAACGTCTCTCCAAGTAAACAGAAGTGCTAGGTCAATCTTCTGCTTCTCGCCTTCAGAGAAGGATGCATATGAGAAGTCATCGCGATAACGAGACTTGATTACCTCAGTAAACTCTTCATCAAGGTTAAAGTTGACAAAGAAGTCCATCTTGTGGAGATATTTATTGATCTGCTGGTTAATAACAGGCACATACTTGCTAATAACTTTACTTTTAATACCACTATCTTTGAGGAGAGCAGATACCATTTTATAATTGTCAGACTCTTTACTTACTCCAGCACACCTCTCCATGTTTTCTTGGAAGTGAGTCTCAAGATCATCCAGTTTGTCTTTCTCAGCATCAATATTAGGCATTTCTTTAGAAACTTCCTTACTAATCTTCTTATTCTCTTTATTAAGACGCTCCTCTTCCTTATTCAGTGCAATGATCTCATTTTGTAAGGTGACAATACTCTGACCACATCCTTTCATGTCACGTAGAGTGTCATATAAGGTCGATACTGTCTCATCAATCTTCTTATACCCCTCAGTAAACTTGACTTTACGAGAGTTAGCATCCACTAGCATCTTTGCCTTGTGCCTCTCCTCTAGAGGTTGCTCACACGTAGGACATTGATCATGTTTTGTATAGAATTTATAGTCTTTTTCTGCCTTATTCCTATTCTGCTCGATCTTTGCTCGCATATCACGCAGACCATCATACTTACCCTGCACTTCACGTTGATCACTGATCGTATCAGCAAGTTTAGAAATACTATTGTTGTTATCTTTTACGTCAGACTTGATTTTACGCAGTGATTTCTTGTTTTCTTTGACTTTATCCTGCAGTTTTGTGATCTGAAACTGCACCATCTGCTCCATCTTATTGATAGAGGATCTCTGGTGGTTAACTGACTGCTCTGCTAGTTGCAATTCATGCCTACATTCAGTCAAAGAGTCCTTATTATCCTTAACTCTGTCCTTCAACAGAGCATTCATCTTAGAGAAGATCTGAATATCAAGTAGGTCCTCAATGACCTCACGACGGTGTGCTGCAGGTAGTTGCATGAAGGGCACAAATGTGCTGCTACCTAGGATAACAACCTGTGTAAATGACTTATAGTTAAACTTAAGGATGCTCTGCTCCAGATACTTCTGGTAGTCCTTATTAGCAGCGTCCTGATCAAGCAATGATCCGTTTCTATAGACCTTAAATATGTTTGGTTTGATGCCTCTTTCCACCATATAAGAGACAGCACCGATCCTAAACTCCACTTGGACAACACAGTCTTTCTCATTGATACTGTTGATCAGTTGTCCCTTATTAATTCTTCGGAATGGTTTATTAAATAGCACAAAAGTCAACGCATCTAGCATCGTTGACTTACCAGCACCATTCAATCCCACCACAAGATGTGATTTGGATTCGTTGAGAATCATTTCTGTGTATGCGTTTCCAGTTGACAGAAAGTTTTTCCAACGAATCTTCTCAAATACAATCATTTTTGGGGTGGTGGAATAACAAAATCGTCAGTGTCGATAATACAGAAACGGTATCCGTATTGTCGGCAGTTTTCTTTGACCATCTCCTCTTCTACTTCAGAGACAACTAGGTCTCGGTCGTAGTCAGAAGCCTTCAAGAGCATATAATAGCGTTCTGCATCGTCCTTGTCAACGAAGAGTTGTACCACTCTTTCAACTGCCTCATCGTCTCTGACAGCATAGACGCCACCAGAGACGGTTTCAGTTAAAACAAACACAATTACACCTCCAGTGCCTCTACATATAAGGATTTTAGAATACTAAAGATCTCTTCACGATTAGTAAATTCTGATACACACGACTCAAGGATGGAAAGAGTATCTTCTACTTCAATCTCTCCATCAATTTCACCAGTTTCTTGAGTCACGTCTTCAACGATCTTCAAGTCTGCCAAATTTACTTGCTGGAGTTTTCTTACACACCTATCAAACTTAACTTGATCCTGCTTCTCACCTACGATTAGTTTAACATAAGTGCCTTCCAACTGTGGGAAGGTAGAAACATCAATGTCGTCCTTATAATAAATCTTATTAAATGTATTGAATGGATTCGTAATGAATTCCAATTCAAGGTCATCAGTATTTAGGACATGAAACCCACGATCGTGACCGTAATCATTCCAAAATAATTGGTAGGGATTACCGAGATAATGGATCGGTCCCTGGTTAGTTTTCATGTGATAGTGACCAGAGCAGGTCAGGTCAAACTTCTCAAATGGTTGCCTATCATACCCATGATCCATCTTCAGTCCAGGTATGACTTCAAATCCATTCAACTCAAGGTGACCTAGACACACAGATGCCTTAGACGCTTTTACTTTAGAGTATACCTTGTCCCTATTCTCATCACATATCCAGGGGATTAATAGGAAGTTTGTCTTACCAAACTTCTTAGCAGTAGGTTCTGAGATGACCTCAATATTATTGTAGTCTGAAAGCAGCAACTCAGGAGCATTGATCTTGAGAGTATTTTTGTAGTAGATGTCATGGTTACCGATGATCATCGACATACGAATACCACGGTCTGCTAGTGGTTGAAACCACATCTCCCGTGCTGCATCGAGACTATTAAAGTTTACAAATTTTCTACGATCAAAGGTATCACCTAAGCAAATCACTTGAGTGATACCCTCTCGGTCAATGTAAGGGAGGACAACCTCAGAATAGAATTTTCTATAAAGCTCTTGGAAGAAGAGATTATCATTCCGAACGCCGAAGTGTTGATCAGTTATCAGAAGGATCTTCATACTCGATTACTATTCTCTTGGTGTTGCCGCCCTTAGGATTGACGACTGTAGACGTAGTATAGGTCCCTTTTACGGATTCGGCAACTGCTTGGACCAGTTCGGTAACTGACACTTGCTTGCCAGACCAGTATTGCTGTATGTAATTCTGCATTAGAGTTTTCCAGAGACGAAAGAGTCGCCAACAACTCTTGTATATAGATGCAAAGTGCCGTCCTGCTCACACTTTAGGTGCCATCGTGACATGGAAAGCACACCTTCGCGAGTAGCGCCTGTAAGGAAGTTTTCACCGCTCTTCAGAACGCTTGTAAAGAGACCGAAGCGGGTCTCTTTAATATAGAATGCATCATCGATCCAGACTTGTTGTTGATTAGAATCCATTGTAGTTAATCGAAATTGCTACCCGCTTTCCAATTGCAGGTTGTGTGCGATGCCTTAACCAACCAGGAAACAAAAGGAAGTCTCCTGTAAGGGAAGGCACCGAGTCAGATAGTATAGCATCATCTATAGATCTAGCAAGGGGGGTAAACCGACGAATGTGATCCAGAGGGTCACAGAATTCAATATCTCCACCCTCACCCTTCTTCAGATAGAAGACCGATGAAACATGTGATTGACGGATACCAGCACTATGGGAATGCTCTTGTGTATAGTCACCATCTTCATGTAGGTTTGCCCATGCTGCAACTGGTTGGATGTCTGTGGGTGCATACCCCAAATCTTTATCCCAGTAATCAATTACATGAGGAAACATCTGGCCTATAATCCAGTCAAACTCATGATAGGTGTGTAGATCTAGTGTCTTCTGTCCTGTGCTTACGCCTGTCTCACCTGACCAAGCACCTCTATCACAAGAAACCCATATGTCTTGTAAGATATCCCACGTCTGTTGGATTTCCTTTGGAGTGCCAGAGATAAAACCTTTCTTAATTGGGATATCAAACATCAGTGTCTCATATTAGTTTCAATTCTATTCTTGATAGAATTTAATTCAGAGTGATTGTCGTTATCATCAGAATGGAATACTTGATCATATCCTTTCTTCTCGATAAGTTTGTCTCGGATATCCATTTGCCGTTTCTCTTTAGCAATCCTTCTCAGGAAAGCATAGTAAACGATCTGCGTAAAGTATGCAAATGGATTTCTTGATTTAGCGGGATCAAAGTTGTCGATATACTGCACACAATTTTCTACACCATCGGAGATCATATCCTCCTTATACATGTAGTTAATAAAGTTAGGTCTATATGACAGGTGGGTAGCAATCTTTAGGAAGCAATCCCCTAGGTAATGTGTAATCCTAGGTTTAGGTCTGTCTTGTAGTTTGCAACACTCCACGTCTTCTCGATACTTGATGATCTCCTCAAGAAATTTCTTGTTGTCAACGTAATGCTGTTTCTTCTTAGGAGTCATTAAATTCATATGTAAATGTTAACTCACCAATACATAATAACATCTAATGAGATAATGTCAAGCTTGACAGATTCAATAATAATAATTATAATCAACCATGTAAGGGTTGGAAAGGTACTACTTAGAGTTCTTCCATTGATCTTCTAGTTTCTTTCTCATCTCTGAGACTTTACCTACGAGACCCATGTTTTCATTAGCAGGGACTGGATTGGGATCGGTTGCAGTTTCACCATTCTCTTTTCTCCACCACATCTTATACATCATGATTGCTTCAGTTGACATCGGTGCGATGGTTACAATGTCTGATTCATTAATAATGTAAAACTCTTCGTCAGACCAGAGCATCCACTTGACAAATCCTGCAATCAATCCTTGCTGACCATCTTTATCGATGGGAGTTAAGGTTGGACACAATGGATCTGAAATATAAATGACTGTGCTTTCGTCTTCATCTGTAGCGATCATGACGCCCATGATCTCTTCGCCAGAGATCAACTTGACGATGCCATAGAATTCATTATCGTGTCGGATGTAGTTAATCATTTTCGTAGATTTACCTTCGTGATTTCATAATCAAATTTCTCTTCATCATAGATTTTTAATCTTTCAATGAGATGTCTGAGAGTGTAGTTGTGTCTGTTACCTCTGGAGCAATCATCGGCAATGTCATACAACACTGCTTGTGCTTTGTTATCTCCTTTACGCAAGACACGTCCAATAGACTGGAGGTTTCTTACTCGTGATTTACTTGGGGAAGCAAATATTACATTATGTAGGTTTCTAATATTGATTCCTGTTGAGAAGGTTCCGTATGAAGCAAGAATAATTGCATCCTTTTCTTGCTCACATATCTTTCGTGCCTCTTCTCTCTCAAGCGCATCAACGCCCCCATGTATGAAAAAGATCTTTCGATCTTTGTCCACCTTAGTATTTAGCATGTCCCATAATGGGTCACCGTGCTTCTCGATGTAGTTGAATAGGATGAGAGTGTTGCCACTCAAATCTTTCGCAAGGTTACAGATCAGGTTATTTCTCTTAGGTTGAGATACTATATAATCCATCTCTTGTTGATATGAATCGAATGGCACATGACCATGCTGCAGTAGAAGGACCTTTACCTTCAAAGGAGTTAACTGTCCCTTCTTCATCAGGTCCACAGTTGTGGTCACCCTGTCGCAGCGTCCAAACAAACCCTCAAGCACAAGCTGGTGACTGTGCAAACCATCCAACGTGCCTGTCAGCCCGACTCTATACTTAGCATCGTGGCATTTGTTTAAAATGCCTGAGAGACTCTTTGCTTTATAGAGGTGTGCTTCATCTCCAATAACCACATCAAACCTTTCAAAAAACTTTCTAGGTTCTTTGTATATGGATTGCCATGTAGAGATCACTACAGGGGCATCTACATACCTCTCAGTGCCTCCCATGATCTGATGCACATATGAATCTGCTTTCCATCCATAGTCTTTGAAGTCTTGCGTCAACTGAGAGACTAGAGAGACTGTGGGGACAATGATAAGTATTTGTCTTTTACTCTTAAGATGCCATCGCACCAGGGAATAAATGATCAGTGATTTTCCTGATCCCGTGGGGGATAGTAGTAACTTGCGACGTTGCTTAATTGCCGTGAAAACTGCTTTGAGTTGATAGTCGCGTATCTTAAATGGCAATCCCAAAGATCTAACAAAAGACGCAATGCTTTCAGGTGAGACATAATCTTCTTCCTCAGTGGGTAGTCCGTAAAATTTACTATCTTTAATTCGATATTCGTATCCCTTATCATCGAGATACTCACACACATAATCAAAAAGACCCACATATATCTCCCCAGTACCAGGAGAATATAAGCGGATCTTACCGTCCCATATACGCCTCTTATATTGAGGCATAAACTTTGCACCAGGCACTTCAAATTGGAAGTGCTCGCTTAGTTCTTTATGTAAATGTTGCTCACCTTCGACTTTAAGAAAAACTTCATTTTTCTTTTCGATAGTAATCATCTGATTCCATAATACTTCACAATTTCGATAGTATTCTTAATTGCAAATCCACGACTGTCGATCTGTTTAAGTATCCTATCAATACAATTTATACAAGTTTCAAGGTAGTCTATTTTCTGTTGTGCTTTAGTTAAGTCTGGGTCACTATCAATGTATATATTGAGATCACCCTTAAGCACTTTCAATGGAAAAGGTTTTTCTTTATAGACTGTGGCAGGTGCTTTACCTGAATAGTATTCAAACTTCTCACGCAGTAATACCTTGCGCTTTGCCTCTGCTTCTGATAGCATCAGTTTGAATTGATTAATAAATTGCAAATACTTTGCATGGAGTCTGGGAGTTTCCATACTGTCATTTGCCAGTAACTCAGGCAACTCCCTGTGATCAAAGAATCTCTCAGAATCCTTTGCCCACATCTCCTCAATTTTGTCTAGATTCATTAACTAAGTCGCTTGTCGCGTTTGTAGGTGTCGGTCTCTTGTATCTCATACCTCAAGTATTTAAACGATACTTGACCCATGGCATACTCTGTGCCATCTACTGTAGCATTAAATTCTAGTGCTGACAAGCTAGTAGGTATTAGGTCCTGGAAGACCACATTAAAATTCATTTGGAAGTTACTGTTAAGCACAGTCAGTGTGCCATCAGCACCCTGCTCACCAACATTGCCATACAGTGATTCCATTTTTCGATCAAATGCTGCACGATCAGCACCACCATCAGGTGTGCCTAATCCACGTATCCAGTTGTGCATGATCATGTAGTTACTTAGATTTTCGTCAATAAGAAACTGTAGATTCAGAGGTTCATATTCCATGAATCCATCCATAGGCAACCCTCTCATAGGAGAAGCTTGTATGGGGGTACTCATTGTGATGGCAGGGACGTTAGCAGACTGACAGAAGTATGCCACCTTCGGATACTTACCTAGGGTAAATTTAAATCCAATAGGCGACAGAAAGTTTCTATTTTCAATTTGTGAATTAAAGCTCGCCATCGTTATATACCTAGGTACTGGTATTTATAATACGATCTTCAATCCTGGTAGTAGAGGTGGGATCACTCCGATAAGTCGAAGAAGACCCTCAGCAAAAAGTGAGAGAACAACCCAACCAACACACATACTGATAATTCCAGCATTACGATTATGTTTTCGTATGGCATCATCAATCATCTCCTGGCATTCTTCTCTACTGAAGTTCTTCTCCATGCCAGAAGTCCTCCCAGTCTTTTTCATCTGCTTCATAGATTGGACACGGTTCCTCCATCAGAATCTCATTCTTCATTCGAGATACTTTCTTAAGGAGATCATCGATAAAATCCATGTCTTTCATAATCTGTATTCTTGTAATACTTTAAGGACTTCATTATAGGCATAATGAGCACCGTCCTGCCACTGTCCTGTCTTACCTTGGGACTCAGCATTCGTCTCATTCTCATATAATTCTGTCTTCAGTTTATATAGTCTAGCAAGTAGATCAACCTTTAACATGGTACTACGGGGCATTGGGTTAATCTCATACTAACATCGATATCAGTATTTAACAAAAAAAGACCCTACTACAGGGTCTTTTAGAAGTCTACTGTGTTGTCTTACTCACATAAGGACACCTCTACAAATACGTTTACATTGCATCTGACTATTAATATCGCACTCAATCATACATTCATAATAATCATTAAGGCGTTGCATTTCGACATCCATCTCATCGATAGTATCTTCAAAATGTCGCCATTGGTCCATTTGTGATCTGGAAAGAATGTTATGCATTTTAATACTCCTTTGCAAGCGTGTGCTCATACTCAAGATATATTTGGGATCATGACTCTCCATCCAATTCTACAACTACTTAGGAGACTTTATGTATCGTATATAACATTTGTGAAAATGACACATATAACACACAAAACCATAAAAAAAGAGACCCTTTCGGGTCTCCAGTGTAACGTTGTGTTGCGTAACGCAAGGATCACATGAGGTTGGTGACCTTAACACGACGGTAGTAACGGTTGGCGTTAGCGGTAAGTGCGCCCATGCCTTGGGTAAGACCCTCAGCATAAGGGTTGGCAACCATGCCGTAACGAGTCTTGAATCCGATCTTGGGCTGGAAGGTGTCAGGACCAACAGCACGGACCATCTGCAGAGGCACATATGGGCAGTAGAAGAGACCAGCGTCATAGGCGCTAGAACCCTTATAACCAGCAACATAGAAATGTGCGTCAGAAACGTTAGCAGAGTAAGGATCAACGTAGACCTTAATGCGTCCGTTAAGCGTACCAGCAAGGGTGCTGGAGTTGTCATCTGGAAGCAGGTTGCTGTTACCAGACAGAGCAGGGGTGTAATCAAGCACACCAGCCATGGACAGAGCAGATGCCACATCAGCAGAGCAGATGAGGATGTTGCCCTTCCCGCGACGAGTCTCGTGTCCGATCGCATTCATGTCTCTCTCGATTTGGAAGAGAAGACCTTTGAATTTCTCAACAGACCAGCGACCGTTGGAGTCAACGTCAAGGTCAAACACACCAGCAGTAGCGGTGTTGTTTTGAGCACCAGGACGAGCAATCTTGTAAACAGTACGGACAACCTCACGGTTGATCTCTGCCAGCACTTCAGTGCTGAGGATGTTTGCAAGCTCGCTTTCGGCGTCCAGACCATGGACTGCCTTAAGATCCTGAGCAAGCTCAAGACTGTATTCTGCTTTCAGAGCGCGTGACTTCGCAGTAACGGTGACTTTCTCAATCGAGAAACCCATTTCGTTGAAGTGGTTAGAAGCGCCATCACCCAGTGTTTCAGACTGAGCAGTGGTCATGCCCTGACCGCCGATCGTGTACTGACCAGCACCATCAGCAAGCAGACCAGGATTAGATCCAGTCTGGGTGTTGGATGCAAGACCGTTTGCACTATTCTCAGAAGAATGCTCGGAGTCAACTTCGTTGAAGAAGGTCTCAACGCCGCTGTTGTTGATGTCTCTGTTGGTGCCCTTAGTGGAGCGCATTGCAAAGATCAGTCCAGTAGGACCAGTCATTGGTTGCACACCGCAGATGTCATAAGCAATAAGCTTAGGCATGGAGCGACGGATGAGGCTGATCAGCACAGAGTCGAAACCTGCAACAGGACCAGTGTTGGTGCTACCACCAGTATAACCAGCGCCACCCAAAGAGTTGGTAGGTGCTGCTTCGTTGATCATCCCACGCTCTTCACGGAGGAATTTTTCTTGGTTTTCCAGGAGGACCGAGGTAACCGCCTTTCTATAGGTATCCTTAATAGGATCGAGCTCATTGTGCTCAAGAATGGGGTTCCACTTTTCCTGAAGTGCTTCTGCGTTAAACATTAGATTTACTTGTTAGGTTAGGTGAAATAAACTTTACTTGCTCCAACGGGAGATAGCAGCAGCATACGCCGACATTGCTTCGCCTGTAGGTGCGTTCTCTACTTGGACATCTTCAGTAACCGTAGTCACTTCAGGTTTAGTTGAGAAATATGATTCACGGAGGGTAGAAACTTTATTCTTAAAAGTCTCTTCATTTTCAAACTCAACAGCTTCCGCTAAGGTGGTAAGCTTCTCACGTTGTGAGAGACTCAAACCTTCAGCGATTTCTGTCACAATCCCATTCTTGATATAGCCGCCGAGATGTCTTGACAACTCGACATTTTCTTCAATAGACTCGTTGAGTTTTGTTTCCATGGTCTGGAGTTGTGTCTGAATTTCTTCTACAACATCAACTTTTTCTTCGGGGAGATCAATATAGTTCTCCACGAAAACTTGCTTGAGACCCGTCAGCATGGACTCTGCCATTTCGGTTTTAATGCCGTGCTCAATGGCGAGCTCATTCTTGGTCATCCACTGACCGACTGCATACGTCAGATACTCATCGACTGATTCAGCGAGAGTGGACTTAACGGACTCAATTTCTTCTTCAAGGACTTTAGCGTAGTCCTCGTGCATACGCTCCATCTCTTCATTGAGACGGGAAACCACTGCAGCTTCAAAGATAGTCTTTGCTTTTTCTTTGAAGTCTTCAGACAACTCTTCACCTTCGGTGAGAGCAGCAACGTCAGCGGAAAGATCCACTTCAATTACGGTGTCCTTAACTGCTTCTGTTTCAGCAATCACTTCACCGTCTGCCTCTACGTGATCGAAAGTAGGCTTCTTGGACAATGCGTCCTGCTTACTTGCCGATGCATCGGAAGGTTTTGTGGTTGGTGAAGTCGCGTTTCCACCAGCAATAGTTTTATACTTATTGCTGTCATCTGTGGGTTTGCTATTCTGTGGGGTAGGACCACCGAGGTCTTGCACACCAGCGAGACTACTACCGTCAGCACCCAATTTGGGTTGTGGTTCAGCAGCTTTAGCGCCAGCGGTTACACTCGATTCATCCAGATTTGTTTCAATCTCTTGTGACATTTATAGTCTCCTGGGTACAAACGTGCGGTTTTGCTATAGTTATTTATGATTAAAGATTTTTCATGAAGTTTGAAAACGCGGAGATTTTCATTTCTTCCAATTGACTACGTTGTGCGTTATCAATTCTTTTCTTAATCAACTCGATCTGTTGCTCATGGATTGCACCACCAGCACAGACCCATTCTCTTCCTTCCATAATTCCATTAACAAAAGCATCAGGAGCGGATGGATCTGCTACAATATCAGCAGCAGTTGCGAGCATGAAGTCGTCAGCAACAATTTTAACTCCGCCTTCTTCCTTAATGGACCCTAGTCCTCTAGAAGAAACGCCGAGTTTGACACCTTCATCGAGTAGAGACTTAGCGATATTACCCATAGGGGTATCGAGAAGTCTTGCCTTTCCCATGAAGTTGTTGCCTTCTCTTTGCAGAGAAGTGATTAGATGAGATACGCGATCAAGATTAATAGTAGGACCATCTGGATGACCCAACTCCCCTAATGCGCGACCTTTACTAATGTAGGACTCGTTGTATTTAGCAACTTCTCTTTCCAGAGTTTCTGCTCTATACATTCGTCCATTTCTGTTTTTGATTTCACCCTGCAGGAAAACACCTTCGATAAAATGGTTTTTCTTACCATTTTTACCTTCGGTGATAGTAACCTTGGCGGATTCAATCTCCTCCCTGATCAGTCTCATTTGATGTTTCCTCTGGTGGATTTTCTGGTGTGGCAAACATTTGCTTGCCAATTTCTTGTTTTTTGTTATCAAGTTGGTCAACTGCTACAGTTTTCATAGCAGTGTCTACATAATCAGAGAGGTCTTTTTGACCTGCAAATAGTGCGTTGATGATATCAAGCGCAGGTTGGGTAGGCATAATTAATAATTAATTCAATATTACTATTTAGATATCTCCTTTTTTACGATCCGCAGGATCGATTCCCTGGTCCGCGTATTGGTCCATAGCTTGTTGCTGAGGATCAACTGGCTCAGGTTCTAGAGATAGTGCCATCTGCTCATGCTCCATTTGTTGCATGGCCATGGGATCCATTGCCTTACCTTCGGCAATTTCTTTCTCCATCTCTTTGTCAATATCTTTCATGGTGAGGTCTGATTGCTTAAGAATCTGACGACGCATGTATTCGATTGAGAAGTAGCGACCCACAAATGGATCCATCTGCTCAAGCAATGCCATACGGGCAGTCATGATCTCTTGCTCTTTCAGCTCAGAGAAGTAGTTGTCTGCAATGAAGTCATATTGAATATGTTCCTTTGCTTCTTCCCATTCTTCTAAAGTAAACACACCTTTAAGGACAAGTTGTGTCTTCATCAGATCATTGAAAAGATCCGAGAATTTCTTACGAAGTCTAACAACAAACTTTTGGAATTTAACTTCATCACGAGTGATCTCTGCAGACCTACCAACGTTGAAAGAAGAGTCAGATTCTAAACGTGACTCAGGCACATTGAGTGATCGATACAGTTTCTTCTGGAAATACTTGACATCCTCCAACTCACCTAGGTTTTGTCCACCTGGGAGTGTGGTGATCTCAGTGCCGCGTCCACCTTCACGTCTTGGCAGCCAGAAGTCTTCCAGCATAGACATGAATTTCTTGTCATCACGAATCTCACCAGTGTCAGCATTGTATACCAACTTGTTTCTATAGCGAGACATCACCTCTCTGAGGTATTGCTCTGCCTTTTGCTTAGGCAAGTTACCCACATCGATGTAGAAAATTCTACGCTCAGGTGCGCGAGAGAGACGATAGATGACTAGCGAATCCTCAATCATTCTCAGTTGATTGAGTGCCTTGATTGCTTTATGTAAGTGTGATAATACACAGTTACGTTGCATATCAAGTTGTCCTGAGTGTGCAAAACAAATTGCATCAGGAGCAATCTTAATTCCATTGTTTTCGTAACCACGTAATCCCTTAGGAGCGTAAATATAATATTCAATTGCCTTAGGAATCAGCACGTTAACCTGTGGATCTGCAGGTGAAATGCGATCCTTGGGTTTATCATACTCGATAACTTTCTTGATTTTGCGAGGATCAATATACCTCAACTCTGTAATCCCATCCTTAGGATTATCAGGGTTAATCATCTTATGGTAATAGAGGCGACCATCAATATACCATCTACGGAAGATGTCATACGCCTTTTGATCAAAATCGAGGAGTGACAGTACATTGTCAAACTCCTCGCGAATACGTGTCTTAACAGCGTCAGACACTTTAAGATTAGAAAGCTCAATATCAACAGGGTGATCGTCAAGATCTCCAGCGATTGCCTCATTTACAATATCATTAATTGCAGCATCCGCTTCAGGATGCAAAGACATACCTCTATACCGACCAATAAGATCGGATTCACCAGCTTTGTTTGCCGAGTCTCCCAGATCTACATACTGACCAAAATGACCACCAGCCGCAATGGGTTGGGCGGCATCATCCGAATCTTTATGCACGAAAGAAGGACCCTTCTCAGAGCCCTTCTTCTTTCGATCTAGGGAATAACCAAATAGTTGTGACATTCAACTGTCCCTATACATTATCAATTATTTATACGAGATTAAATCACGAATCCGCATCAGGCACACTGTTAGGCATGTTCTCGTTATTACTGTAAGTCCAGTATTGTACTTGGAACTCAACGGTATACTCTTGGACAGTATCGTTGCTATCCCACGCAAGATCAATTGCGGAGATATTTGAGGGCCAAATACCTTGGAACTCATATGCTCTCACATGTGCCTGTCTTCTATCTAGTTGATAGACAACACCACTTGCTTGGTAGTCTGCAATGGTTGAAGGCTCCTGCTTGTTTTGCTGGAGGTTTTGGATCTTGGTGGACCATGACTCAAACTTAGCACGAAGTGCAAAGTCTCTGTCGTTAAGGACAGTAATTGTCCATGGTTCGAATGTGCGGTCTCCAGCAATCTTAAGTGTCCTACCTCTGTAGGGCACTTCGATCACACCGATTGTGGAAGCAGGGATGTTAGCTGCCTTAACAAGGAAGGTAACTAACTCGGTTGCGGCAACGGTGCCAGTCTGGGAAGCGCCAGCTTCCGACTGGGCAACATCTTCTTGGGAGTCTGGGGTTGCCCCCGTGCCGACTCCACCGTCATCGATGATAGATGGAAATGCGAGTCCTACTTGGAATAGGTTAGGTCTTGCAAGATCAGCAATTTTATTTCTAAAATCAAAGATCGAAGAACTAACTACGGTCTGCTCGGTTGCGCCTGGGGTTGTTTCTGACATTTTTAATTGTCTCCTGTGTTTTTGTTAGTAAAGTTTATTAATCAGTTAACGATTTCGCTAAAGGAGGCACCTGTCCTGGTTGCCGTGAATGTCAACTGGATGAAGTTAATCGAGCGCGTAGGCTTGACGAAGATCTCAGCATAGAATTCACCACGATCAATGGCTTCAGCGGGGTTATTCGATCCGTCGCAAACGACCAAGAAGTCAACAATACCACGGCGGGATTGGACTGAGCGAAGGAATGGCTCAACAATGTTCTTGAATTGTTGGCGAGTAAACTCGTCATTCAATTCAAAGAGTTGAGATTTAGCAGCGTCAGCAATTGCTTCTTCGATAACGAGGAAGAGACGACGGACGTTAATGCGATCGAATGCAGACTGATAACCAAGTGCAGTCTTATCACCGAAGAGGATCATACCTTCTCCAGGGAATGCAACGATAGGATTCACACGAGCAGCATAGAGAAGATCTCTATGATCCTTGAGTGGGGAGTATGCAAGTTTGATCGTATTTCTCAGGCGACCACGGTTAAATCCAGCAGGAGAGAACCAAGGCTCTTGGCGAAGAGAAGTGCTAAGCACCAAACCTGCCATGTCAGCGTTACAGGGGACATAACGATAGACATCGTTATACTTGTCATAGATATACTTATAGTTGTTATCAAAAACAGCGTAGGAAGAAGATCCTAACTGATCGTAATAATCGATAGTCTTACTAACAATGCTTGTCGTGTTGGGTTGACCAATCACGTCAGCACGGTGAGGGGAGATAAACGCAATACAATCAGTGCGGATATCAGCGATTCCGATGATGTGTTGTGCTTTAGCAATGGTATCAGCAACACTATTCATGCTGGGTCCCATCAGGATGTAGTCAACGTCAACCGTTTCGGCATCGTTGAAGAAGTTATATGCACCCAAGATGTTAGGACGTGAGATGGTATAACCATCGACACCACCTTGCAGTGAATAACGCAACGTTGCATTACCCTTCGTGCCAACCAGTGGTTGTGCAAGTGGGTTAGCAGTAGTTGGATCATCCATGTTGCTGAGAGCAGCATCAGACTTGATCAGGTCAAACTCTCTGTTTGCTCCACTCAGTCCGAATGCGCCAGCAGCGTTGATGTCGCGGTCATAGACACCAGCAGTTTCGTGAGATCCCCAGTAGATATACGCAGAGCGAGTCTTAATAACATCCTTATAGTAGATGTTATCACCTTGAGGAGATTTGCCATCCGATGCCTTAGAGACATTAAGATGCTTCTCAAGCAGAGCTCCAGGGGTGCCAGTCAATGCACCGTCGCCATCAAGGACGAGGATGTGCATAAGGTCGTTATAACCACCTCTTTCTTGCACGAATGCAGATGTGGTAGGACGAGCAGCAACGCTAGACCAACGTTGGTTGTTACCATACAAACGAGTTGCATAGTCACTTTCAACTGCTGCGATCAACACAGTAGTGGAGTTACCATCAGCAACGTTTTGGTTTGCTTGGAAGAGAGGTGATCCAGGGTTAAGAGAAACTCTCAACTCGCGACGGATTGACTGGACTTCACCAGCATCACCAGTTGCACTACCAGCAGATCCACTGTTGTTTGCCAATTCGGTAATGGTGTCACCAACTTCAAGCACGTCAGCAGAAGAAGAATCAATTGCAATTTCAACTTGGCGAGTAACCTTGTCGTATGCAACAACCTCACCTGTAACACCACCACTAACAGCAGTGATGAAGTTGCCTGCTTCAAATGACCCAATCAAAGAGGAGTCGTCTTTCAGAATTGCAAACGTATCATAACCGTAGACTTTACCATAGATGCCAGCAGCAGAGTATGAAACCTCAGCACCCTCGGTGAATGTCCACTCAGTGGATCCAGGTTGTGCTAAAAACAGCACCTGGTCTGCACCAGCGTCGGTCATCACCACGCGAATGGAGTTGCCGAATGCACCAGCAGTCTTAGCTCCCCACTTCCAGTTGTTTGCAGCAGTCTCAACGTTATTCTCATAATCATCCTGATTTTTGATGAGAGGAGAAGCAACACCAGTTGCAGTTGTTTCGTTGATTTCAGTCTTAGCTGCAGTAACAAGTTGCAGTGAAACAGAAGATCCGTCAGTGTGAGCAGCAGCAGTAGTGCCGAGCAGACCGCGAGTGACGTTAAGGTTATTACCAGAAACACCAGTAATCTGCATGATCTCATCGTCAACTCTGATGTAAGAGTTGGTGCCACCGCCGAGGGTGGTTGCTGAGGTCACGGTCAGAGTTGCGTCTGAATCGGTGAAGGTTGCGCCTTCGTTAACTGTGGTGCTTGTGCCTGCAGGTTCGATCAAAGTGATCGTAGCAGCAGTAGCGTGAGATGCAGCAGAAGTTGCCAGTTGACCACGCAGCACGGTAACATCAGTACCTGAGACTGCTTGGATGCTGAGCAATTCAGAGTCAACCAAAAGCAGATCGTTAACGTCGAAGTCTGTTGCCGAGACAACAGTCAACACGGTGTCGATGCTATTAAAAGATGTGACAGTGAACTGTGCTGTATCGATTGCGTTTTTGAGCGATGCATTCATTGCTCGGACGACTCTCAGAGTGCCTCCATAAAGCAAGAATTGCGCTGCGCTAAACCAATACTCGTAATTATACTCGTTGGGTTTACCAAAGATAGCAAGAAGTTCCTTCTCGCTAGTAATTGTTGTAAGTTCCTCTACGGGACCTCTTTCAAAGGACCCAACAATAGCAGCAACATTATCAATTGTTGCGTTCGCTACTGATGTTAGATCTCTTTCAAGTACAACAACCCCTGGTGAAAGTTGTGTGGATGCCATGTGTTTCTCCTGATTAGATTCCTAGTCGGATGCTGAAACTATTTAGAATAATCTGTAATTTCACAGGGTAAACAAGACGAAATCACCAGTCAGGATATTCAGTAATCCATATTTTTTTCTTCTTTCTATTGGCAGTATTACGCTTCACCTGACACTGTTTACAGGTATAAGAATATGCTGAAGCATTCTTGCCTCTATCAGGTCTAGTCTTATAGAAATGATCTACCAGTGACAGGGTGCGAAGACATTTACGGCATTGCCTATCTACAAATAGAAATTCTTCTAAATCGAGATTGTCTTCAAAATCCATTACTGATAATCCCACATGTATGACATGTCACCATACTCAGCAATTGATTCTCTTTCAGCAGCGTGCCATGCTTGTCCTTGTGGATCTACAATCACCTCACCTTCTCCAAGTCCATCATCCATAAATCCAAATGGTGCCATGTCTGCCTCAATAGCATCCTTCTGCTCAGTATACATCCGAGCACGCACATCACTATCATGCAATTCTCTGAAGTAATCCGATGTTGCTAACCATGAGAATATAACCAGACACATAGCAAGGTCATCATTACAACCCTCCTCTGCTTCCCATGCTTGCCCTCTCTGGATGAAGGTAGTCAACTCAGCAATAATATCATAGTCATGAAAGATGAGTTTATCATCCTCAATCAACTGTTTCATATTTGCACACCCAGTCTTCTTAACCGTGGTGGACATCTTGACACCTAGTTGCACCTTAGATCCAGAGAATCCCTGCCCCACAACCTGACCAGCACGTCCACGCATAGATGACATCAGGAGATTATCATACTCCAGATCAAACTGCATGATATCTGCTACTTGTCCACCGATATCATTTACCTCAATCAAGGTATATGCATGATTATAACTCGTCACTACCTGATGAATGATGTTAGGGAAGAGTAATGGTTTAATTTTATTGCTTCTATACTTTGCCACCATCTTATATGGAATGGTAGTAGTGTCCATTATAACAAATGCTGAATAGTCTTTAGTGATACCTCGGGCAACGTCAACTGTGCAGACATACGTGTGCTCTGGTTTAGGTTCTTCAAAGATATCCAAACCTGCATTTCTTGTTATTGGATCATCATAGACTAATGTTTTAAGTTTGGATGAGGTGATCAGTGTATTAACTGATCCTAGGAATTCACATTCAAACTCTTGGTTAAACTGCTCTTCTGATGTGTTACGAATGGTCTGCTCTTTCCAGTCGTTATCCCTACCAGGGACTTCTGACCAGTGGACTTCAGTAGTTACATATTCATTCCTACCTTTCTCTGCATCGTGCCAAATTTTGTAAAACATATTCATCCCCTTTGGCGTGGAGATGATAATTACCTTTGTAGACTTACCAGAAGATACAGTAGGATACACAGATGAAAAGAACTCATCAGCAATGTGTGTCGGAATGAAGGCGAATTCGTCCAGAAAAATGATATTAAAAGACATGCCCCTGACGGCAGAAGCGGAAGTAGAGGCAGCCATGATCTTACTGCCGTTTTCCAATTCCAGACTCCCCCTGTTCCAGTTGACGACACCTTGCTGGAGCCAGTTTGGAAGATTCTCATAACTAAGTTGCAAACGTTGTAGCATCTCACGAGCAGTCGCTGCCTTGTTAGCAAGGATTGCTATGTTAACATTGTCATTGAAGATACAATACCACAACAGATATGCTGTAACAACGGTAGACTTACCAGACTGTCTGGGTAGTTTTGCGATATTGAATCGATTCTCATGAAACTTGTTTACCATATCCGCCTGAAACGAATACAATTCAAATGGCACAAGACCTTTATCCAGTGAGATAATCTGGATGTAATTAATAATAAAATACACAGGATCTTTACTGCACTTGATGAATTCCTTTACTTGATCCTGAGTAAAGTCTTGTGCAACGTTTGCCCTTTTTAGGTTAGGATTACCTAAGTAGATCTCATTTTGGCTCATAAGGGAATCGTCTTGTGTTTTTTTCTTGGTGCTCTGCGTGTGCTAGCACTGCGTCTTCCTGTCCAGGACAGAATTGAAAGACTGCACTATATCTAGCAGCAACAGGACAATGTTTGGTTGGTGCTCTCCCACTATGTGGGACTAATCCTGGGAATATTACAACCCTTCCTGGTTTAGGAATGACTGTATCAGTTATCCTATCCCCAGACATGAATATAGTTTCGCCACCCCATTCAGGCACCCATGCTCTATTAGTATAGACCAGGAAACTGAGAGCGTCTAACTCTTCTCCATCGCAGTGGACAGAAGGAGAATCACCAAAACGGAAAGCATTATAAACAACTCTATGAAATGAAGGAATGGGTATCCCTGCACGTTTGAAAGCGTGGTCTCTACAAAAGTTTTCAAATTCGCCATAGTTTGGGTAGTCAATTACTCTACCTAAAGAGTAACCAGAAAGGGTATCGTCTGGCGCATTATCAAAGATAAGTTGCCATCCGTCAAAGTGGGTGAAGTATGTGTCCATGTAAAGGATCTCATCATCTGTGAAGAGATCGTCAATGACCATCACCTGGTCAAATTTCATTATATCCATTACTTTTATTCTACCAGCGTGCCGTGCGCCCTCCTGATCTCTTTGAGTTTCTCTAGATTCATATCCTTGGTGCCACCATCATATGCGTGAGCATACCCTTCAGTAATCATCTGCTCATTCAATGATACTTCTTCATCTCCAATATATAACCAACCAAGAAGGCGACCGTACTTACCCATACCGCCAACCAATTCAGTTCTGACAGAGAGTTCATCGTCACCAGCAATTGCTCCTTCTAGTTTT
>Ga0181379_1000170_pt1 | contig 32915 bp, 20 predicted proteins | sample 2SPOviralmetaG_FD_130115 | JGI IMG/M metagenome (GOLD analysis project Ga0181379, IMG submission 130115) | Marine viral communities from the oligotrophic San Pedro Time Series (SPOT) site, San Pedro Channel, CA, USA - 2 SPOT_SRF_2009-07-10 | ecosystem: Environmental > Aquatic > Marine > Strait... | reverse complement strand
GTGGTAGTAGTGGTAGTAGTGGTAGTGGTAGTAGTGGATCAACTGCTAAAAAAATTGATTGGTCAACGGTAAAGGGTTTTAATATTAAATCAGTGGAAGGAACAAATCAAGGTATTGCCTCTGGGAGTGTACCTACTGCATCATTAGGTAAAAATTCTTCCAATGTAAATGTTCCTCCACCACCAAACCGTTCAGAATCAAATGTTTCTACAGTATCAGCAGGAAGCAATTCATCTGAAGAGTCTGACATGTCACCTCCCCCAAATTCCACAAATATCCCAATAATAAGACTTCTCCCACCTTCAATAAGTAAGGCAAAAATATTGGGAGTAGTTGTGTGAGGAATGAATAATGGCAATTAACACTCAGAAACTCCTAGCACCATCGACTTCTTCTGGATTATCCATTAAGAAGAAAACTATTTCTGCTGCATCTTTATATTCGGATACTTCTACATCAAATAGTAGCGGAACATATTCTAAAAAGTTTGTAGAACTAAAAGTTAAAGTAATTGAAATTGATAAGATTCTGAAAGGAACTCTTGCTAATGAAAAGAAAACTATAGATGATAATAGAAAGAAAACTGAGCAAGAAAAAAGAGAAAAAAAAGAAAAATTATTAGAAAAAACTCCAGAGGAAAAGAAACAATCGAGCAAATTAACACTTCCAAAAATTAGTTTCTTTGACCGTATTAAGGAATTTTTTGGAAATATTTTATTGGGATTTGTTCTTACTAAATTAGTAGACCTAGCAGAATATATTGAACCATTTCTCCCTGCAATCAAAACTACTTTTGATTGGATCTCCAATTTTGTTGTAGGGATTGTTGATGGTCTAGGTACTTTTCTTGCTTGGGGACAGTCTGTAGTAGATTCATCTAAAGAATTCCTTGAAGAATATGGTGGAGAAGAGGCATTAGAAAGATTTAATCAACTTGGCAATTCTTTATTTAATTTATTTAATGCAATTCTTATAGTTGGTGCTGCTCAGTCGGTACTAAGAGATCCAAAAAAACCTGGAAAAAATCTTAGAGGAAAACCTGGAACTGGTTCTGGAACTGGTTCTGTAACAAAACCTACTGCTGCACAGAGGACTAGGAATGCAAGAATTAGAAGTATACAAAGAAAGCATGGACCAGCTGCAAGAAAAATATATGAAAATGCATTAAACAATGGAAAAACTCCATCACAAGCAGCTGCTGCTGTTAAAAGAGAACTTGGAAGAAGAATTACATCTAGACCTGGTGCAGATTCATTATCTGCAAAATCTGCACCAAAAGGAAATGTTTTAAAGGGTGGATTATCGAAGGCACCTGGAAAACTTGGATTAAAACTTTTTGGCAAACAAGGAGTTAATTTAGTCTCAAAAACTTTTGGTAGAATACCTGTAATGGGTCCTCTAATTGTTGCTGTTGCATCATTGCTTGCAGGGGAACCAATGGGGCAAGCAGTATTTAAAGGAATAGGTGCTGCTCTTGGTGGATTACTTGGATCATTTATTCCAATTCCTGTGATTGGAACAATCCTTGGCGAGACAATAGGTGTTCTCGTTGGTGATATGATGTACTCTTTACTTTTCGAAGGGAAAGAAGGAGTTGCAAATGCAGGCAAGAAGTTTATGAATGCTCTTAAGACTGCCTTAGATATTGGTGGTCTTATTCTAAACTTCTTTAAGGAAGGATTTGGTAGATTCTTTAATGATTTCCCAACAGTTGATGTTTCTGATGCTGGATGGGGAGCACTTCAAATAGCAATGGCAAAAGTATTCCCATTCCTTGATAAGGATGGGGATGGAAAAGTCGGTAAATTGCCAGACTTCAGTATATTATTTGATCCACTTAAAATAATTACTAAGTTAATACCTCATGCTGCAGCATCTTTTCTTCCTGCAATTTTTGGAGAAGGTGGATCTGCATTTAGTGGAGATAAAAAGGCACCAGACCCCGATAGTCTTAGCACTCAAGATAAAGAAACCACGGGAAAAATGGATACAAGATCTACGGGAGAAGGATCTGGACTTGCAGGTGAAGCAGGTAAATTTATTGAATCAAAACTATCAAGTCCAAATGATTATCAAGCAATTACAGAACACCCAGACTTTGGTGGAATAAAAGGAAGACATGCTAATAATTCATATCACTATCATGGTAGAGCAATTGATATTGGTGCATATTCACATGAACAAGGTCCAATTGTGGATGTGATTAATCAATTTAATAGAATGAAAGGAGTGTCTCCTGCTGAACTTATAACAGCACAGAAAGATCCTTCTGGTCATGGTGATCATGTGCATGTAGCATATAGAAAAGGTGGAATGACTTTTGATGGTCCACACGTTGCAATGATAGGTGAGGAAGGAAAAGAAATTGTTATTGACAATGATAGTAGTATTACCAAAGCAGCTCCAATGCTTCTTGCAATTAATGATGCCAAAGATGAAAAGGGAGTTATGGAGGCAATTTCAGATTATGCGCCATATGAAATTTTATCATCAAAGGTAATTATAATAGAAAAAATTAAAAAAATTAAGGGCAAAAACAATTATGATTCAAAGTCATCTCCCATTCCTGTCGGCAACTCGACAATAAGTAATGATCCATTTGAGTTTCTTGATTATCAAGGTTAAATATAATTAAGAGGTATAACCAAATGTCAGAAAGTATAGATTCAAGGAAAACAGTTCCAGCAAGTATTGAAAATATTTCAATCACTTCAAATAATGGTGGAAACAATACAAATCTTGCTACAGGTATTGTAAATCTTTGTTACTATGAAAGCATTCTACATGATAATGTTAGTGCAGCAGTTGTATATGCAGATACAGGAAACTCCATTAATGGAAAAGGTGTATTAGAAGGTCTTCCTCTTGTTGGTACAGAGAAAGTTGGATTAAAGTTTACTGACAACAATAATATTACTATAGAGTTTGATGATAATAAAAATAATCCATTGTATGTAAATAAAGTCACACCGATTTCTGATGACACAAGAAAAAGTATGGTTAGATTAGATTTAACGTCAAAAGAATTTATTTTAAACGATAAGATACGAGTTTTTGAAAGATTTGATGGTAAAATTTCAGACTCTGTTTCAAAATTATTAAAAGATTCAAATTATCTTGGAACTAAAAAAAATATTGATATTGAGGACACTTCAAATAATTTCAATTTTATTGGTAATAATAAAAAACCAATGTACTTAATTAATTGGTTATCAAAAAAAAGTATATCATCAGAGAATCAAAAGAAGGGTGATAGTGCAGGGTATTTTTACTTTGAAACTTCTGAAGGTTACAAGTTTAAGTCTATTGATGGTTTATTGGGTCAGGAAAAAAAGAAATCAATTATCTTTAATGAGACTAAAGATATTCCAGCTGGATATGATGTAAAGGCCCTAGAATATTCTCAAAATAATATGATTAATGCTAAGGAAAAAATGAAGATAGGTGCATTTTCTACGCGCACTATTTTATTTGATCCATTTAGTTGTTACTATGAAGTAATGACTATTAATTCAACTGAAAAAGAAAAGTCTCTTAAACTTGCAGGAAAATCTTTACCAAAACTCAATCCAGAATTTAATAGAACAGGTAGTAATAAAGAATTTTCAAGAACAAGTTACTATCTTCTTGATAAAGGAACAATTCCATCAGGAAATACTCAACAACAGATAGAAAAGTCAAGGAACGAAAACTTTGAATATAAAAATATTGCAAACCAAGCAAATATGAGATATAATCAGTTCTTCTCAGCACAAACAACTGTGACTATCCCTGGTGATTTTTCTTTACATGCAGGAGATGCAGTGTTTTTAGATGTTCCGGAATTAGATTCCAATAACCCTAAAAATTCTGATGAGGTCAACAAAGAAACAGGTGGCATATATATAATAACTGATCTATGCCATTACATTACTCCAAAGGAAACCTACACTAAGTTAAATCTAATGCGAGATTCTTTTGGTAGAACTGGAAATCACACTTCAAAAATAAACTAATATGGAAAGTATTGAAAAGCATATTAAAGTTGATAAAGAGATTCTAGATAATTCATCTATATCTCCACAACAGCGCCGTCATATCGAAGGGGAATTGCATGAACTAGAAGTTTATGCGGAAAATCATAAAGAAGAAATTGCTGCGGGGGACCATCATGATCCTACAGCACTAGAGTTATATTGTGAGATGGAACCAGAAGCAGATGAATGTAGAATCTATGAGGATTAATATCTAATGGAGGGAGGATCTTTATTTAATCCAGGTTTTCTTGGAGGTAGTTTTTCTTGGTGGGTTGGTCAGATTGCTGACGACTCTACTTGGAGAGACAACATGCTTAGTGGTAAGCATGAAGATTCTAATAGTGTTCCTGGTTGGGGAAGAAGATATAAGGTAAGAATTTTTGGACTTCATGATCTAGGTGAAAATGAAATTTCATCAGATCAACTTCCATGGGCACAAATAATGTATCCCGTTACTGGAGGTGGCGGACAAATATTATCAGGACAAACATCAAATCTCCGACAGGGGAATATGGTGTTCGGATTCTTCCTTGATGGGCAGGACCAACAAGTTCCTGTCATTATGGGAGTTCTTGGAAATAATTCACAGACAAAACTTTCAAATAAAATAGGCGATAGTAGAGTTACAAATACAACTCCTGGGTCGTTGGCAACTAGTGGAGCTGCTCAGGGAAAAACACCAAAAACAGGATCTGCAGTCGAAAAAGTTCCAGATGAAGGTCTTGTAGTAACAAAACCAAAGAGTCAAAAGCAATCAAGAGAATGTGCTACTGTTCCTACAGGAGTATCAGTAAATTCTTTTGGATTAAGATCTGATCTACCCCTCTCTCCTGAGCAATTTGCAGATTCTCAAAGTGCTAGAGCAGAAGCAGAAGAAAGAAATTTAAATGTACAAGATAGAGAAAATCTTGTACAGCAAAGAGTTGCGGAAGGAATAAAAAATCGTTGCCAACTAGCAAATAGTTCTTCTGCACCTACACAATCTGGTGCAACAAAAGAAAATGTAGATGATGTCCATGAATTATCTGCATCTGATGTAAAAAGATCTGAAAAGTATAAAGAAAAAATTATTTTACTAAAACCAGATCCTGATTCTTTTCTTGAATCTTCTTTAAAGGGAATTCAAACAACAATTGACAATTTTACACAAAAACTTGACAAATATTTAAGTGCATTTTCAAGTTATGTTGATGCTGTAACAAGTAAAATACAAGATATTAAAAAAATTATGAGAGACTTTGCATGTCAAATTGCAAAGTATATGAAACCTTTGTTTGATAAGGTTATGGAATATGTCTTAAAGATTTTAAACGAGCAATTATCCAAAGCAGTTTCCGCAATGCCATCTAGTATGCGGTTTATGTTTGCAGATATAAAAGAAATACTCACTCAATTAATATTGAGTCTTTATTCAAAACTTACTAATGGTCTTTGTGGTATGATTGAAAATGTATTAAATCAAGCCTTTGATCTTTCAAAGTTAGAATCTGAAGCAAGAAATAATTCGGATGGATCTTTTTCTAGAAGAAAAAAACCCAAAATTCCAGTTTGTTATGCAGAAGATATTGCTGGGCAAGTATTATCTGCAAGTAGTACACAGATAAATGATTTTAATCAATCCATTATTGGTAATGTAAATGGATTTTTATCTGATATTGAAAATGAAATCGCTGGAGTCGAAGGATCTCTTTCAGATATTACAAATCAATTATCATCTATTAGTGGAAATATTTCTTCAGCATTAAACTTTGCCAATATAATAATCAATATATTCCAAGGTGAGATTAAACCAGAAGTAGCAATATCAGATTTTTATCAGTTTGCAGTTGGAAGTTTGGGTCAAAAAGAAATACAAATGCCTAGTATTAAATCTATTGCTGATGCTGCAAATTCATCTACATCTGCATCCAAACAAGCAACTGTACCATTTGTTGAACCAACTAAGCATGAACCTGATGTTAATTATGCATGATAAATATTTTTATGAAGATTGGTCAGTAATAAACTAAATGGCAGCACCTGGAGAAATTAATTTTAACATCTTTCAAGAAACTACTGTAGATAATATCCGAGTGGGGTATATTTCTAGTGAGAGAGGTTTTATTCAGAATGTCAATGTTCCTGATGCTAATAGGTACGCAAAGAAAAATCCGGGAACAACATTTATCTTTAATAATAGAGATGGTGTAAGATATTTAAATATCAATGAAGTAAATTCACTATCAGTTAAAGATCTTTCTCCAAAGAAAACATCATCTCAGGGTAATTGTACACCAGTTATTGGTTTATCTGAGATTGATAGAATAACAGGAGTATCAGGAAGAGGATCAGTAGGAGTATCAGGAAGAGGATTAGGAGATGATAATTATAAGACTAGAGTAAGTTTTTATGGTGGTGGTGGAGTTGGTGCCAAAGGAAATCCTGTAATTGGATCAGATGGTTCTTTATTAGCTATTGACTTGGATTCTGGTGGATTTGGATATAAATTTGCACCATATGTTAAAGTAGATGACGAGTTAGATATTGGAAGTGGCGCTGTTATTCGTGCAATCCTTTGCAAAATTGAATCTGTTACTCAATTTTTCTCGACAGAAAAAGATTTTGAAGAATATATTATTCCAGATGATTTGGAAGTTGGATATGGCAGAAGATTTAATTCTAACGGAAAGGATGTTGGTTCTTGGAATCCCGAAGTATATGCAAATACAGATAAGAATCCATTCCGTAGAGAGATTCAACAGTATCAAAGATATTTAATTCAACTCACTAAACCTTGGTGGACAACTAGAAAGTTTGCCCCTCTAAGTGTAACATCACCTATTTCAAGAAATAGAACAAAATATGATGTAAAGCATCCAGAATGGGGTTCGGAACCAAAAGGAACGAAAAATAGGAATGAAAATTCTTTTATGAATAAGTATGCTATTTCTCCAGTTCCTGCAACAAATAGAAGGGGTAGTGACTTTGCTGGGATTCCATATACCTTTGAGTGGCAAGAGAATTTTCCTATTGATGGCGAATATGTTTTCAATGGTGCCTGTGATAATAAAGCACAACTATACTTGGACAGTAGTAAGGTCATGGATCTTGGTGGGTTTAGAAGTGACGGAACAAAATTAAAGAAGTTTATGAAGTCAGGTGTTCATAAAATTAGATTAGATTTATATAATATACCAATTAAAGAAAGGGTTCAAAAAGTAGTATCCGATGAAGGGTGTCCCACAAATATTGACTTTAAAATTACAACCTCTGCAAATTTTGCAAATTCAATAAGTATTCCTGGATTAAACATTGATCTTGGTAAAAAGCAGGGTGGACCACAATTAAGAGCAAAATTTAATCGTTCAGTTGAAAGAGGAAAGGAATATAGTGTTACTGTAAGAAGTCCTCAAAGTAAAAACATAAAACTAAGAACTAAAAGTGGTGGATCAGTTCTTCAAGTGGAAGAATCTACTGATAATGATTGGCAAGATTTAGTTTGTAGTGTAAGTTGTGGTAGATTTATAAAAATTAATGGAAATAAATGCAAACTTATATTTGATGCTCCTAAAGTTTCTGAAATTAGAACTATAGTTACATCATCTACAACCACTCAAGGAGAATCAAAATTAGTTTTCAATACATTAGATTATATTGGTAGAGCAAATAGAAGACTTTGGAAAATGAATCCTGGTTCAGGAAGAGGATCTGATTTTATAAATCTATATGGAGTTCTTCCTTTCGATCCAGGAAAAAAAGTTGCATCAACAAGGGCAGTAGATCCTAAATTAAAGTTTGAAAAAAAGGGTGATAAATTATTTTTAAAAGTTACTGGATCTGGAAGAATAAAAGCAACTCTTGAAATGGAGGTAGATGACAATCCAAGAACTGCTGGAGTTGCTGCTAATGAGATAAAAATTGAAACTGATGATAGAGATATTATTTTAAATAGAACCAGACAAAGACAAGTTGTAACTGGTAGAGGAGAATTTACTGCAGGAAAAGAGTATTTAATAAGAGTTATTGGTGGTGCAAGAGGTTCGCGATCTCCTGATGTAGGAAGAACTAAAATTGGATTAAAAGATGCTCATGGGAATGATAATAATATTAATCTAAGGATAAAAAGTACAAATGTAATAAGAACCGAGAATGATTATCCAAATACATCCTCAGATTCTTTTGCAGGTGTTCATGTAATAGATTGGAATAATATTGATTTTCCTATTGATGGAAACTATGTTATTGACACTCAAGTTGATGATAATGTAAATATTATTATTTCAAATAAATCTGGTGGAGTAAAAGATACTGTCATTAAAAAGAGAGGGTTTAGTTCTCCTGGAAAAAGCACTGGAAAAAGTTCATATGTAAGATATTTTGTAAAAGGAAAGTATAGTTTAAAAGCAGAACTTGAGCAAATACCAGGAAAAGGATTATCTAATGGCAATCCTATGGGAGTTGCTATTAATATATCTACTGCAGGACAAGGAGAAGAAGTTGTTGCAGCAAAATCTTGGATGGACAATCCTATGGGAGTTTCTTTGACAATTGATGCACCACTCCCACCAATTCCTCAAGAACCAATTCCTGCACAAGAAGGAAGATGTCCAAACAATCCAATCTGGACAACTAGGTTTCCTGGAGCAACAAGTAGATGGTGGCCTGTTGTTGATACTCTTGGTAGATGGGGAAAATTCCAAGATAGATATGCCATTTCTCCTGTTCCTCCTCTTGGAATAAAGAGTACTGATAATGGTGGAGTTAATTTTATTAATTCTTGGAGTATTGACATTCCATATGAAGGATTTTATGGAGTTCAAGGAACTGTTGATAATTCCGGTAAAGTACTTATTGACGGGAAAGAAGTACTAGGAAGAGGAACAATAAATGGATTCAAAGTTGACAATCCAAGCATTAAGAAAATATTTTTATCGGAAGGAAGACATACGATTCAAGTTGAAGTTGAGAATTTTTCTCAACAACTAACAAAAAAAATTGAACAGCAAGTTTTTAGAACAGCAGACTGGGCAGCAACCACTAATGTTTCATCTGAATCCAAAGAAGTTAATGTCACATTTAAAATTAATTCTGATGCAAGTTTTGCTAATAGAATTAAAATATCCGAACTTGGGATAGATGTATCGAAACGTAATAAAGGTAAACAAATAAATTCTAAACTAGATAAAAAAGTTAAATCTGGAAAAGTATATCATGTTGAGGTTTCTAGTCCACAAAGTAATAAAGTTAAATTAAGAGGTCGTGGAAGTGTATTGCAAACAGAAGAATCTACTGATGAAGATTGGTCAGATCTGACATGTGCTGCTAGTAAAGGAAGATTTTTTGATTTTAAAGAAGGAAAAAGTAAAGCAACATGTAAGTTTGTTGTTGGTGGAACTACAAAAAAACTAAAGGGTGGAACTAGGGGAGGTTCGACTAAGAAGGGAGTCACTTATAGTGGTCCAGTATTATCAACATATGCAAATAGCTCCTTGGGACCTTTTCTTACTCCAGCTTTTAAAGGTCCTGATGATTATAAAAATAATTTCCAAGGTAAAACTTGGACTATGAAGTGGTCTAATGTTGATTTTCCTGTTCGTGGTCGGTACACCGTTAAAGCAGTCGCAGATGATATTCTGACTATTAAAGTTGATGGTGTAGAAGTTAGTAAAGCAAAAGTCTTTGAAGGTGTTTCTACTGCAGAATTTAGTTCAGATGCTGGAAAGAAAACTATAGAACTAGTATTAGAAAATGCTAATATACCTGATAGTACTTTTGAAAATAATCCAACTGTTGCTGCGTGTGTAATTTCTACAAAAGTTGATGTTTCTGATGGAACTCAATCATGGAAATCAAATCCTATGGGTATTTCTGCAGTTCTTATTCCGCCACCATGCCCCAAAGAAATTAGAGGACAAGGTGTTGTTTGTAGAGTCATTGTTGATGATCCAGGGAATGGATATCAAGCACCTCCAGGAGAAGGTTATCCAGTGGCTTTAAAGTTAAAGAGTATTGAAGTTGAAAATCCTGGAATCAACTATAATTGTGGTGTTGATGAGATAATAATTGAACCTAGTAATGGTGCGATTCTTGATTATGATTGTGATCCATTTGGAAAAATTAGAAGTGTGAAAATTTTAGATGGTGGTTTTGGGTTTACTCAATATCCAGAAATTTCAATGGTGGGACCATTGGTGGGACCATTGGTTAATGGAGAAAGGCAAGCAACTACTGGAGTAAATGCTAAATTTAGACCCCAGTTTGAAGTTGTTAGAGACCCAATTGTTATAGATCAAGATAAACTCATTCAAGTTGTTGATTTGATAGGATTGCAGCAGACTGGATATGTTGAGGGTAGACCTTACTATGGCGCAGTCTTCTATAAAAATGAAGTTAGATATGCTGGATACTATGAAACTCCTGGGGATCTTGTTCAAGTATATGATACTCTACAAGAAAGTATTGATCAGACTACTACTACAAAACCATCTGCAATTCAGAGACAAGGTACAAATATTCAAAGCAACGACCCTCGTCTCAATATTCCTGGAACTCCAGAGAATCTCATTTAAAATTGTTAAATAGTTACTACAAAAATGAAATAACTATATGGCAATTTCTGCAAATAGTTCAGAATCACTTGATAGAATACCAAAATCAAATTCATCCAACAATCCAAAAGATACTGCTAAGAAAAATTATGATGCCATAAGATATGGGAATCGTCATGGTTCAATATCTTTTGGGCATATTCATAAAGAAGGGGATGTAACATCTTCTATTCTACTACAAGGATCTGATGGAGAGCACTCAATATGTTTAGATGAGGATGGGCAGAGAGAAGGATGGACTTCATGTATTGGTCCTGGAAATTTCCAAGTAGAATGTGGAAGTGATAATGAAAAATCTCAAGACAGCTTGATATTAAATGCAAAAAATGGTAATATACTAATTGTTGCAACGAATGGCAAAATTAGAATGGAGGCTGACGACATTGAGTTTGTTGCTAGAGGTTCTGATGGGGGTCAGGGCAATATAAAGATGAAGGCGACTGAAAATTTCTACCTAGATTCTAAGAAAATTCTTATGAATGGTTCAAATTATATTAAGATTGCAACTCCAGGTACTGCCGAAATCTGTGCCAATAGTGTTTTAAAAATATATGGTTCTATGATCAGAGGAGTTACTGACGCATGTGCAAAAAAAGATTCGAAAGTTGGTGGTCAAAGATTTCAACAACAGTCTGTTAAAGTATAAGGAGTAAACATGTCTTACAATTTTGACGATATAAATGTAGGTGGACAATTAAAAATAGGAACAGGTATTGTTCCTGCTATAGGAGAGGGTGATAGAAAAATTAATGGGTCTGGTTTTGCTGAAGGACCTTTGGTTTTTGGTACTCCAACAATATTTCCAACTGCATATGCAACAGTAAATATTGGACCACTGACTAATGCTGATCCAGATTCAAAACCTCCACAAATTCCAGGAGCTTTATGTTATGGAGTTAATAATCCATATTCACTTGCTGTAACTGGAGCAGCTGGATTCATGGGTCCTGTAGATACAGCAATGAATCTTACAGCTGGTCTAAATGTTATGGCGCAAGGTCATGTGATTTCTAATTGTGGCGGACATATTCTTGCTGCAAAGAAAAACTTTGATATTCCTCATCCAACAATGGATGGATATAGACTTCGCCATACTTGTCCAGAAGGTCCAAGTAATGATGTTTATTATCGTGGAAAAATTGTAAATAAAAAAGAAATTGTTCTCCCTGGTTACTGGGAAAAACTAGTTGATCCATCATCAATCACTGTAAATTTAACTCCAATTGGTGCTCACCAGAATATTATTGTAAAAAGAATTGCAAATAATAAAATATATCTCCAATCCAGTGGAGGTATTCCAATTCATTGTTACTATCACATTTATGGAACAAGAGCAGATGGTGAAAGGTTAATTCCAGAGTATAAAGGAAAAACTCCAGAAGATTATCCAGGAAACAACAATGAGTATTCCATTGTTGGTTATAATTACGACGTTCGTCAAGGAAATTAAAAAAAATGGCAGGAAAATTTATTCCAGGAAAAGATGGTAAAGATTGCTCTGAAAAGCAAGGTGGATGGGGACAAGCATCCGGCACATATGATTACATTTGGAAGGGTGATATTGATGAAGACAAATATCCAGAAGATGCATGTCCTCCAAGATATCACTCTACGGCAACGATTGATAATCTTAGAGTAACTGCAGATATTGATGGGTCAGGAACTTGTACCTTTCCATCATTCCAAGGAAACATTAATGTCCAATCTTGGAAAGGATTTGATATCAAGCATCCCAATAAAGATGGCCATCGTCTTCGTCACATCTGTTTAGAAGGTCCAGAGGCTGGAGTCTACATCCGAGGAAAACTTACTGATAGTAATGTGATTGATCTTCCAGATTATTGGATGGGATTAGTTGATCCAGAATCAATTACAGTTTCTCTCACTCAGATTGGATCTTCTCAAGATTTGATCGTTGATAAAATTGAGTGGGGTAAGAGAGTGTATATTAAATCGGGAAGCGCCTCAGCAATCAACTGTTTTTACACTATCCATGCATCCAGGATTGACGGAGAACCTCTAATTGTTGAATATGAAGGAGAGACACCGGCAGAGTACCCAGGTGGATCAAAACAGTTCTCAATCTCTGGATATGACTATGATGCCCGAGGTTGACAAATCTGCCCGAGCGTCCTACAATACCTAGGTAATCAAATGAACCCCATGCAAGACGACTACCTCACACGCTGCGTCGTGGACCCCGTAAAGCGTAAGTTCTATCTGTACTCTGAGCAGGGTGATGAGAAAGTTATTGATTGTGAAACTGTAGATCAATTCATGGATGTTCTAGAGTTATGTCGCGGTGTGCTTGATGATGACGTACTTGCGTATGCATCTCCACTCTGAGGGGGAAAAATGACTTTTAATTCCAAAAAGAGTGGGAAAAAAATCCCGGCAAAAATTTACCCTGAGGGGTTTTACGAAGAAATACTGACTTGCTACGATTATGAGACCAGAAACTCGACAGTCTATGGAAATGTTATTTTCAGCAAAGTGGAATCTTCCAAAAGCTGCAAAAAACTGCAACTTAACTGAAAAAGAGATGAAAATCACATTTAACGAATATTGTGTTTTTCATCCACCAACCTGGAAGTCGGAAGAAGGTTGACTTCTTGCGAGTATGGCGGAATCGGTAGACGCACCAGACTTAAAATCTGTTGGGCATTATGCTCGTGGGAGTTCAAGTCTCCCTACTCGCATTAATCTAAATATGTTCAGGGTAAATTTAAACCCATGAAATACCTCATAGAAACAAAATACACTTGGTATGATCATGATGAAATAAGTGAATTAATATTGTTATACTTAATACAAGGTATTCCATTTACATTTGACGAACTCCCTGAAATTGCTAAATCTCATCCGGAAATAATCAAACTTGCCGATGAAGAAAAAAGATGGCAACCAGAGGAAATGTACAAATCCTCAATGTACCTAATAGTAGAAGAATGTCATCCAATGTTATATGAACTAGAATTAGAAAATCCAGAACTATTACCTATAGATTAAATTAAAGAAAGCTTATGGTCATTAATCTTTGGCATAATAATGCAATGAATCAGTGGAGATGGACACTATCCAATCCCAAAACACTAGATCAATATTCAGGAACACAAGAAAACATCAGAAGCGCGATGAACGATATTGCAAATACTGTAGAGTATTTGGAAAAAGAAAAAAATGTGGATATGGACATAAAGAACCCAAAATGTGAGTAATTTTACTTAAATGAAACGTGATTTTTACATAGATAGAATTGATAAAAATAATGCAAAAAACTTGCTTTATAACTATCATTATCTAAAGGATGAATCTAAGGATTTTAAGTCGGGGTATAACTATGGACTTTTCAGGAATACTGATTGGGAATGCCCTCTTAGAATTGGCGGGTGTCATGCTGTTTGCATTTTTTCTGGCCTCCCAGTTCCAGAAATAGCAAAAGGTGCTTTTGGTTTAGAAAGAAATAACCAAGAGGGTTTATTTGAACTCTCTCGATTATGTGTTGATCCAATTCTTCAAAAAGAAGAGTATAATATTACCTCTTGGTTTGTAAGTCGTTGCATAAAAAGATTCAGAAAGGAAACAAAAGTTCGTGCCATTATCAGTTATGCTGATAGTTCTCGCCATAATGGAATCATATATCGTGCTACTAATTTCCACTACTATGGTCTAACAGACTCTAAGAAAGACTTTTACTATAGTGATGGTACAAAGCACTCTAGAGGTAGTATAAAGGGTTCTGAGGGTGAATGGAGAGACCGTACAAGGAAGCATAGATATATGTTGACTTTTGATAAAAAATTAAAAGTCTTGTGGAAAGAAAAAAAATATGGTAATATATAGTATCCGTGTGAAGGAATGCCAACTTGTGCAAATTAACCTCCCCCTTAAGGGAGGTTTTTTTATGGATAAATAATCCATAACAGAACTATAAGTATAATAAGATGGGTCTTTCCAGATTAGATAATTTTCTGAAATCTTCGCGTGGAACTATTCTTTATGTAGATCCGAATAGTTTAGATTCTACTGATAGTATTGAAAATCAGGGCAATTCACTGACTCGCCCATTCAAAACAATTCAACGTGCTTTGATCGAAGCAGCTAGATTTTCATATCAAAGAGGGTTGGATAATGATAGATTTGGAAACACAACTATTTTACTATATCCGGGTGAGCATATTGTAGATAATAGACCTGGATTTATAATTGATGGAACTAATAATTACAGACTAAGAAATGGTGGAAATACTAATGATCTTCCTCCATATGACTTAGCATCTAATTTTGATTTAAATTCTCCAGACAATGAGCTGTATAAAGTAAATAGTATCTATGGTGGAGTTATTATTCCAAGAGGTACTTCACTTGTTGGATTGGATCTTCGTAAAACAAAAGTTCGTCCAAAATATGTCCCCAATCCAGAAAACGATAATATTGAAAGATCTTGTCTTTTTAGAGTAACAGGGGCATGCTATCTTTGGCAGTTCACTATGTTTGTTGGTGATCCAAATGGAATAGTATATAGAGATTATACTACAAATGTTGCTGTTCCAAATTTTTCTCATCACAAACTTGCATGTTTTGAGTATGCTGATGGAAGAAACCGAACTTTCATTAGAGATGAGTTTTTAAATTTTGAATCAGATCTTACTGATCTTGATATGTATTATGCAAAAGTTGGTCTTGTATATGGACAATCATCTGGAAGACCTATCGAACCAGATTTCCCAACCAATACTCTTGATATTCAACCAAAAATTGATGAAACTAGAATTGTAGGATCTACTGGTCTTTCAGTTGGAATTAATAGTATTAGATCTGGGGATGGAATTACTCCATCAGATACAATTACAGTAACTACTAGTACTGATGTATCTGGATTGGATGTTGATACTCCGTTTAGAGTTGAGGGAGTTGTTGCTTCTGGATTCAATGGACAATTTGTTGTAAATCAAAAACTATCTTCAAATCAAATTCAATATAAAGTTCAAAATCCACCCAATATTGCTCTCCCTGCTACTTCAGGTTCCTCGTTATCATTACAGTCAGATACAGTTACATCTGCATCACCATATATGTTCAACCTCTCTTTGAGGTCTGTTTATGGCATGTGTGGATTAATTGCTGATGGTAATAAGGTCACTGGATTTAAATCTATGGTTGTGGCTCAATTCACTGGAATTGGTCTTCAGAAGGATGATAAAGCATTTGTTGTCTTCAATCAAGATTCTCCACCAACTGGCAATTATGATGACAATACAATTGCTGGAAATGAAACAATAAGTAATAATTCTAAAGCAAAATATAAACCAAATTATAAAAACTTTCATATTAAGGTCACAAACAATTCAATTATTCAGGCAGTTTCTGTATTTGCCATTGGATTTGCTGAACATTTTGTGACAGAGAGTGGTGGTGACATTTCAATCACAAACTCAAATTCAAACTTTGGTGCTAAAGCTTTAGTTTCTCAAGGATTTAAAAATGATTCATTCCCCAAGGATGATATTGGATATATAACCCATATTATTCCACCAAAAGAAATTCCTTTAACTGAAAGTTCTATTGAATTTGGAGCAATTGATGTAAGTAAAACTATTGGAATAGGATCTACCGGACATCTATTCTTATATGATCAAACCAATCAAGATGTTCCCCCAGAAAATGTTATTGAGGGTTATAGAGTTGGTGCTAAAGAAAATGATGATTTGAAATTACTTGTCGGGTCTAGTGAATATAAAGCTCGTATTGTAATGACTGGATCTCAATCGAGTTCAGAAAAATCTTCTATTGTTGAAAGAAACTTATCAGGGATTAATAGTATTGGAAGATATAGTAAGGATGGATTTGATAATGTAATTACTCTAAGAAGTTCCCATAGTTTTTCAAATGGAGAATCAATTCGTATTATAAGTGATGATGGTCAGCTTCCTGATGGGTTAAATGATAATAATGTGTATTATGCTATTACAGATACGAACATATTAAGTGGATTAACAACTAATAGAAATATTAAAATTGCAAAAACTTTCAACGATGCAATTAATGCAAACAATATTGTAATCAATGAAAAGGGTGGAAATTTAAAGGTTATAAGTAGAGTTTCCGATAAAAACTCTGGAGATATTGGGCACCCAATCCAATATGATACTATAAATTCTCAGTGGTATGTTAAAGTTGCAACTTCATCCACAGAGAATTCAATTTATTCTACAATTGTAAGTCTAGGAACAACATCTCTTGGGTCTGCAACTCCAAGAACATTTATCTCTAGAAAGAAAGATAGTAGAAATGCTGATGATATTCTTTACAAATTAAGATATGTAATTCCATCCACAGCAGAAATTTCAAGACCACCCACAGATGGATTTATTTTACAAGAATCAAATACATCAATCGGATCAACAAATTCTGAAATTGAAACTTATTTTGGAAGTGGGTCTATTACAAATGTAAACCAACAAAGAAACTTCAAGTTTATTGCAGGTGCTAATTGGTCAAATAATCAGGTAAAATTTGATACAGAATTGCCACACAAACTTTCAATTGGTTCTCAGGTTGAAATTAATAATATAAAAAGTACTTTAAATTCTACAGGAATTGGTAATTCTGGATTCAACAGAAACTTTATTGTTACTGGAATTTCTAGTGCAAAACAATTTACTGTTGGTCTTTCAACAAATCCAGGTACATTTGATACAGACACTACGCTAAGAACCACAGATCTTCCAAACTTTAAAAGAAAGAAGTTCAATAATACTTTCTATGCATATAGAATTACCGAATCACAAAACTACATTGCTGGAGAGCAAGATGGTATATATTATCTGACTATTTTAAATTCTTCAAATTCTCCTACTGTTACACCATTCACGGGAGAAAAATTCTCTCAACCAGTCAAAAATCTATTTCCACAGACAAATAGAGATACTCCAGTTTCAGATCCAGATGAAACAAAATGTTTTGCTACATCAGATTTGATTGGTGGAGTTGTTGTTAATGACCCAAGAAAAAGTGTAACAAAAGAAACCACTAATAAATTTATCCGTGATACTAATATAGGATTTGGTATAACCGATATTGCTTCACAAACAGGAACTGCTCATACAATCTATACAGGTATTGATCATGGACTTAATAGAATTACAAAATTAAGTATTATTGATGGAGGTTTTGGATATGGTTCAGGAGCACCGGCAAACATTTATAATGCAAGGTTAGTTGGATTTGGTGGAGCTAGTGATAATGGAGGGCATGCTACTGCCAAAATTACAGTCAATGCTAGTGGAACAATCACTGCTGTCAAATTGATGGATGGTGGTAGTGCATATGGTGTTGGCACCACTTTATCCATTGCTGGCGTAGCACAGACTACAGGATTCTCACAAGCAACAGTTCGTGTTGATTCGATTTATAATAATATTGGAGATTCAATTAAAGTAATTGGTGTTGGATCAGAATCATACTCTACATTCAATGGTCTCTATAGAATTAGTAATATCCAATCAGATAAAACTATTAATGTTGAGTCCGTCAATGTCAATAATAATAGGTCTATTTTAGGTATTGGAGTCACAGATTGTACAGATGCATATGGATATTTGACTGGAGAGTCTATACAAATTTCTAGTCTTGCATATGATTATACTTCTGGAATTGCAACTGTAACTTCCTCCAATGCACATGGTCTTGTAGTTGATAAAAAAGTCAAATTTACTGGTGCAAATCAGACACAATATAATGGAGATTTTATTGTTACAGAAATTCTTGATGATTTAGCAATTCCATCGTATTCATTCTCTGTAAGAATTGGAGTCGGAACTGCATCACCATCTGCAACGGGAACAATTTATGCATATAGAGAAGGTATTGCATCTAATGAAGGTGTTATTACTGTAGATAATGAAAACTTAAGTGGTAGAATGGTTTCAAATTATGCCGGAATCACTACAACACTTTCCTCTACAGTTTCAACACCATCCGATGAAAATATCTCACTGGCAGGAATAGCAAATCTTGATATTAATATTGGAGATTATCTTTCAATTAATGATGAGATTGTAAGAATTAAGACAACAACAACAGGATCAAATCCACTGACAGTATTCCGTGGAGTTCTTGGAACAAGAAGACAAGTACATTCAACAAATTCACTAGTTAGAAAGATTTTTGTTAATCCAATTGAGTTTAGAAGACACTCAATTATCCGTGCTTCTGGTCACACATTTGAATATGTTGGATTTGGTCCTGGTAATTATTCAACTGCACTACCAGACAAGCAAGATAGACAAATATCATCTGATGAAGAACTTTTGGCACAGTCAACCAAAAGAGAAGGTGGAATTAACTTCTATACTGGAATGAATGATAAGGGTATTTCATACTCTGGAAATAAGAAATTAAGTACTATCACTGGAAGTGAAGAAATTTTTGAGACTCCTATCCAGACTATTACTGGAGAAGATATTTCAAATGTACCTTCTCTTAATATAATTAGTCCAGTAGAGGGTTCTTTCAGTAGATCAATTCGTGTTGAAGGTGGTGCAGATAATAAGGTTGCATCAGAGTTTAATGGACCACTTGTTGTTAATAATAAGATCACATCAAACTCACCTAAGGGTATAGAGGCTAATTCTTTATTCTTACAAGGAGATGCTACTGTTTCTAGAAAACAAACAGTGGGAATTTCTACTCCCGTTCTTTCTGGAAATCCAGGAGATGTCGTTTATTACGCAAATCCAAATGAGGGTGGATATGTTGGTTGGATTTATACTTTAGAAAATGACTGGAGAAGATTTGGTAATGTAAGTCTTTCGAAAGACTCTGATAATATAACACTTGATAGAGTTGCAATTGGAACAAATAATCCATTAAATTCACTCCTAAAAGTTGGATCAGATGTACTTACAGTTAATGAATCTGGTGTTGGAATTGGAACAACTGCAGATAATTATTCATTGAATATTATAGGTAGTACTAATGTTGTTGGAACAGTTACTGCAACATTCTTTGTAGGTGATGGTCAATTCTTGAACAATTTGAATGCAGCTGCAACTGGTTGGGAAAATATTACTGGAGGAATTTACAATGTAAATCTGAATAATGTTGGAATTGGTACAACTACTCCAAGATTTGATTTGGAAGTTGGTCATATTGGGGAAACCAATAGAACATTGCATGTAAACGGTAAATCCGAATTTACAGATACTCTTACTGCAAATTCTGTAGCAGTTGGTGGAGCATTAACTGCATTTGGAACATATAATATTGATAATATTACATCTGGATTGATACGCGCATCATCAATTTCAGTTGGGACACAAACACCTTCACAACCATTCCAAGTTGGTAGTGGAAGTGACCTTCTCGTAGTTACTAGTACTGGATCTCTTGGGATTGGTACAAATTCTCCAAGATCTGATATTGATATTGTTGGGCATGCCAGAATTAAAACACAATCAGAAGATTCAAGTACAGTTTCTTCTATTGCAGGTGAAGTTCCTTTAAATCTATCAGAATCTCAAACATTCTATGTTGGTGAAGGTTCTGGTAATATTACAGACTTTATATTAGCAAATCCACCATCAGGAAGTAGCACATTTACGTTAGTAGTAACAAATACAAGTCCACCAAAAGCAATTGCCATTGATTCCTTTAAATTACAGAGTGATGGGGGAATTATTAATGTTAAGTGGCCAGGAGGAGTAGTTCCAATTGTGACAAATTCAGCAAATGCAGTTGATATTTACTCATTTAAGATTCTTGATGGAGAAACCCTATCTACATCAAGAAATGTTTACGGAGTGATTGGAGGACAAAACTTCTCATGAGTGATAAACTATTCTCAAACGTAAATACAACGTTGGATCTCAATGGTCCAACTTTAGTTTTTACTGAAAATCCTGTTGGTGTTGTAACATCTCATTTTGGATCAGCAACATTAACTGGAATTGTTACTGCAGTATTTCCAGATGGTCAAACTGAACGATCATCAAATACTGGTAATATTACTTTACGATGGCATATAAAAAACGGTGCTGTAGATATTCCTTTACTTGAAGGTACTTATCCATTGACTGGTTTGATTGCCACTGGGACAGGAACTACAACACTTTCTTTATCTAATATAACGAATCCTTCATTCGCTGAATCAGAATTTTTTCTTCGCGCAGATTATATTCCTTCCGCATATCAAAATGGCACTACTGGAAATGCAGTAACTGATCCTAAAGATTCCAATATTGCTATTATATCAGCAAAGCCTCTAATAAATGTAAATAATATATCTTCTCCTGTAACAGTAGCAGAAAATCAACCAGCATCATTTTCAGTATCTGCAGATATTACTGATGGTTCATCATTATCATATCAGTGGAAAATTGATGATCAAATTATAAACGAACCTGCATATGCCAGTGGGGATCAGTCCACTACATATACTGTTACGACAGGAAATATTGATGGGCAAAATCTTGGAATAGGGACGTATCTTGTTAATTGTTCAGTATCAAATTCAAATGCTATACCACCTCAGGTAGTATCTAACGATGTATTATTAAATGTAGTTTCTGCTAGATCTATTATTGCATATGAATTAGTAGATTCTTCATGGAATGGTGGAGGAAGTAAAGATCTAGTAAATCAAGGATTTTTGGAATTTGATGCAAATGATTCTGATGAGAGGTCTATATGCATATATCCAACAGAAAAAGATGTAGATGTACTTATCACTCTCAAAGGTTCTAAAGGTGATACAAAGAATGGAAATCGTGGAGGTGAGGGCGGAACCACATCATTTAGAGTGACTTTGAATCAAAATGAAGAATATTTTTTAAGACTTGGAGTTCCATATTCTGTAGGAACTGGAGATAGAGGTGGCGTTGTTGGGGGAGGAGGACCTTCTATTTTCTATAGAAAGGCAAATACTTCTGTCGTTTGTGGCGGTGGTGGTGGCGGCGGTCAAAGTAACAGGGGTGGTGATGGTGGAGGAGTTGGTTTTGATGGTGAAGATGGTGTAGGTAGAAATGGTGGTAATGGTGGAGAAGCATATTCTTCTGGCACATTAGACTCTGATGGTTCATTTGCAAGAAGTCTCAACAATTTTGATGTTGAGACATATACTACCAGTTCAAACAATATTATTGGAGGAGAACTTTCAACATGTGCGATAGGTGATTATTGGGCAAATCAGGGATATTCGCAATGTCAAGATTTGGGTAATATACAATACAGAAATGCAGCAGGAACTTTAATTACTCAAACTGCACAAATACAAAGGGGATTTAAAGCAGGTAAATCTTATAGAACAAATGGTGGAAATGGAAGTGGAAATCAAGGTGGTGGTGGATCTGGAGGATTTGGAGGAATGGCTGCTCTGACTGATGGATCTGGTGGAGGTGGTGGATCAGGTTATACAAGTGGAGGAGTTACTGTTATAAGTTCTCAAAGAGGTGGTAATAATGATTATGGATATGTAAAAATTGAAGATTATGGTAGTACTCTCACATAGTATAAATAATAAAAACTAAACGGGGGAGAGTGAACCCGAAATGGCAGTAAATAAGAATTTTGTCGTAAAGAATGGTATTGAGGTCAATGATGACCTCATCGTGGCAAATGCTCTTACAAATAGAGTTGGTATTGGATCAACTACTCCAGGATCGACTCTTGATATTATTGGTGAAACTAAAACCAATACCGCAAGAGTTGTAAATCAACTTATTGTTGGAACATCTGGTACAGTATTCAATGTTTTTTCGAACGAGGATAATACTGCTGGTGCAGGAGATACTGTTACAATTGGTGGAAAAGTTAATATTGACAATACACTAACAGTTACTGGATTAACTACTTTTAGAAATTCAGTTATAATTGATAGTGATGCAACTCTTCAACTTCCTGTTGGTGCAACAACGGAGAGACCTTCTCCTTCAGCAATAGGGCAAATAAGATATAATAATGATCTTAATACTTTTGAAGGTTATGGTTCAGGTAATGTCTGGAATAGTCTTGCAGGATTAAGAGACATTGATAATGATACTTTCATAATCCCAGAAAGTTCTCCAAGTTCAGATGAAGATATTTTATTCATCTTTAACAAAGGAGTTCTTTCTGGAACTATTTCATCAACAACTAAGAGTTTCGTAGGTCTCGTTTCAGCAACCACCTTTGAAGGTGATGGTGGGCGTTTAACTCTTGGAACTGGTTCTACAGATCAAAATTTACAATCTCCTGGAGCACTTAATACTTTTACAACAAGTACTAAATTAGTTGACAGTATTGACGATCTCAATGAATTAGCACTCAATATAATTAAAAACACTACTGTAACTGAAGTAGATTTCTCAACAGATACAGTAGCAGGTGGATCTCCACTTACTGTCAATGCAACAGTAAGTCATACTGGTAATGCAAATTTTTATGACTATGATTGGGGCGATGGAGACTTTGATTATAACCAGTCAACTGCAAATAAAACTCATATTTACGACGATGCCCTTGGAGGAATTTTTAGTGTTGCAATAACTGCTAAAGATAGTACTGGTGTGGGAGCAGGTAGTAGTCAAACTACTACCAAAAATAATTTAATTACAGTATACACTCCAGATCCTAATGTTACATTCGAACTTTATAGGACAACTACCGGAGGAAGCGCACTTACTGGAAATAATTTATATGTTCTAGAAGGGAACTACTTATACTTAGATAATAATACGACAAGAACTTCAAACTCAATTAATCCAACATATTCTGTCAACTGGGGAGATGGGTCTGCAATTGCAAATATCTCCGACAATATAGTTGGTGGTGGTGCTAGTGCAAGTGCTCCTAGACTTGGGCATCAATGGGTTGAAGGAACAAAGAGTGTTGGATTAGATTCAATTACTTTAAATCTTGCAACACATACAACTGCAGATCCATTAATTCTTCCGATAAGTGGAACTACGCAAATTAAAGTATATGATGATGCCCCAACTATACCAAATGGTCTGAGCACTAAAACTTTACCTGTTCCAGTAAATGTTGGAGTAGCTGCAAAACTTGCTGTCGGATTTGCAGATAATATTCCTGGTGGTACTAGTTTAAGTGCAGGAGATAATGTAAATAGAGTTACTGGAACTGCAACTGCTGGACCTCTTACATCATATGCATATAATGCTGATAGTGGATTTTTACAGGCGATTGTGAATGGTGTAGGTGCAGGAGGAAGAACTCTTACTACTGGAGATCAGACTGGAGCATATACAAACTTAGTAATTGATTCTGAACAGGATTATCAATTACTAGATGCTGATGGCGATGATGTTACTTTTGCAAATAGTATATATTATCCTGAATTTGCAAGAGGGTTTAAAGCATCTGTTTCCAGTTCAACATTACTTCCTGGCATGAACAGTATGCAAATTACTCATACTGAAACTGGAAATACAAATACTGCAGAGTTTATGAAGGATTATTTAACTACTACACCTGCAATTAATATTTCATCTGCACAAGTTACAGAGTTAAGTGGATCGAATAAGAGATATATATCAGGAATTCCGTATTATACTACGGGAGATCAAATTAGAGTTAGTGGGTTGAATATTGACAATTTAACTGGAAATACTTATGTAAATGGTTCAAATATTATTGAGATTGATGACTCAACCAATTTAGAAGGAACAACGGGAAGTTCAATAAGTAACAGTAGTTTTACTTATGCCCAAGTAAATAATCTTATCACACCTATGCTGACGGGAGCAATACCGAATGTAGGGGTTGGCACAATTACTGGATATGATGTTGGGGTTTTGCCAGTTAATATAACATCATCTAGTGTAAGATGTGTCAATAACTTGAAAATACGAGCACAAAATAATAATGGATTTGGTTCATATACTAGTGATCTTCCTACCAATATTAATGTTCATACTGCAGAACAAAGTGGAATTAGTGAAATTGCAATCTCCGTTGCTGATGCCTTAGGGTCGATTTATGATGATGACGGTGTTAGAATCTTTGATTTTAATGCTGCAATAACAGATAATCCATCATATAATGGATCAACTAACTTCTATACAAACAATCCATACACAGAATCTTCCGATCCTGGAGTTGCTGGAACTAAAGAAGCAGCAGTTAAATTTGGTATTGTAAAGTATGACGTAACAGATTATTCTAATGGATACTTACCACAGGGTCCAGATAGAACTCTAGATACTGGTACACAATATTTTACATTCGCATTTAGGCGACAATTAGTTGCCAACTTTACTTTAAATATTAATAGTTCTACCGGTATTCATGGAGTTTGGATTGCTGCACCAGGAACTCAAATAGATAGTACTAGTGGTTTGAATGGATGGTTAAATGCCAGCACAACATATGCAGGTTCTGGTGTTCCAGGATCTGATGCTGGTGGCAATGGAAGTGATGGATGTGCCTTCACTTCTGGTGATAGAGTTACAACAGGATCCTCTATAAATGATGCATTTACGCTGACTTTGGGAAGCGAAAATATGAGTAATGCAACTGGTAATGTGGTTTTAGTTAGAATCGCTTTAAACCCAGGACAAACAATATCAAGTCTCAGCATAAGTTAGGAGATTATTTAAACAAATGGCAATTTCAGACTCCCAAAAAATTGATTATCTTTGGAAAAAATTAGGTTATGGTAAAGCAAAGACAGATTTAAATTCTGTCAAAAATGCCAATAATGAGGCTATTGCTAGTCCTATACTTATGCGAGGCGGTAATGTCTGGGCACAATCGGACGAAGTGCCTACATCATTACCACTAAGCACTACAAATCTAGTTCAAGTTTATCCAACATCAAGTCCAGTAGAATGTACTGCAGACGGAACTGCAACTACAAATAGAACTTGGAAAACAAATTCATCTGATTGGATTCCCCCAGAATTTGGATCAACCTATTTTGTAAAAGTATATGTTCATACTTCTGGAGATGCCAGTAACGCTGCATCTAGTGGAACTCAGTTATTTGCCAGTGGTTCTGAAAATAATGACGAATGGTTCTTTGATTATCAAGCAGGAACACTGCATTTTATGGGAACTAATCTTCCCAATGGTATAAACTTTAATGGAAAAAGTATCTATATTAGTGGTGGTAGATACATTGGTATTCAAGGTGTAACCGAACTTAATGGTATTGGTATTCAAACCGGACCATCTGATATATCAGTTCCAGGAACTTTAGTTGGATCTGCTGTCACTTTATTTGACTTTAGGGGAGTTGGTGTTGCAACAGTATATTATGATTCGGGAATCAGCACAGTATTTTTTGAAGGTGCCGGACAATCAACAGTTGGGATCGGGACAGAACCGCCAGCAGATGCACTTGCTGGAGACCTTTGGTATAATGTCAATGATGGTCGAACATATGTGTATTATGATGAATCTATTACTGGAGTAGGTACTGCTCTATTCTGGATTGATGCTGCACCATTTAACGTTGGTGAAATTGATATTGTTAATATTAATGCTGATTCTTTGACAATTTCTGGTGCTTCTACAGTAGGCAATTTTGTTGCTGGTGGAACAGCATCAATCAATAATCTAAGTGTTTCTGGAGTATCCACAATTTCTGGTGCTGTAGGATTCCAAGCAGATTCAAACTTTACTGATAATGCAAAACTAACTTTTGGTAATGGTCTTGATCTTAGACTTTATCATGATACGACAAATAGTTATGTTGAAGATCTTGGATCTGGTAATTTAAGATTAAAATCAAATGGTGCTGGAGTAGAAATAGTTCATGGTACTACGACTAGGTTTATTTCATCAAGTGTTGGTAATAATTTATCTGGAGATACATTAAACAATGGTGGATTAAGTGTTACTGGAGTAACCACATTTAAGGGTGTTATTAATAATGGTGATCTTGCTGGTCAGATAAATGCAAGAAATATAAACTCTAGTGGTGTATCTACTTTCTCAAATATCATAGCATCGAATGTTAATGTAAGTGGATTTCTTAATGTCAATGAAATCACTGAGGTTGTCAGTACACTAACAAGTGCTGGATCTGCAGGAGACGTGGAACATGACTTAACGACTTCTGCTATATGGTATCATACTACTCTTGCTGGAAACTTTACTATAGATCTGACAAATGTACCCACTACAAATAATAAAGCCATAGCAGTTACAATTATTCTAGATCAAGGTGCAAATGGATATATTCCAAATGGTTTCAAAATAGATGGAGTTGCTCAAGTTATTAAATGGCAAGGTGGGGTACAACCAACACCCAGTAATTTTAATTTAGACACAGTAATTTTCTCACTATTAAGAGTAAATAACACATGGCAAGTTCTCGGACAATTAACGGTATTTGATTGATGTCTCCAATTATTTCTACAACTTCTTCTGGTTTAGCATTTGGCAGAACTCCGCCAACTCTTTCATATGCTATATCAGCGTCTTCATTACTTTTAGACGAAACTTCAAACAGACTAACAACATTCACTGTTACAACAGAAAATGTTGTACCTGGAACTGTACTTTATTATACCCTATCAGGATCTGGGATTCAAGATTATGATTTTGTTTCTGGTCAGGCATTTGGGTCTGTTACAATTACTAATGATTCAGGAACTTTTCAAATTGAAACTTTACAAGATTACCTTTCAGAGGGGCAAGAAACGTTTACAGTTTCTTTAAGAATTGGAAGTGTAGTTGGTTCAGTTGTTGCAACAGAAACAGTAATAATTCAAGACACATCAATTAATCCTATTTTTACCGTAGGTGCTTCAACAGGATCTTTAAATGAAGATGAGTCATTAAATTTTACAATTTTTACTGATCTACCTGTAGAACAAACAGTATATTATACATTTGCTGGTACAATAGAAAATGAAGATACTGATGTATCTGCTGGCATCGGTTCAGTACAAATAGGAGGAATAACAGGAACAACCAAAGTCATCAATGTTGGAATAACAAGTGACTATTTGACAGAAGGAACTGAGTCTTTTGCTATGCAAGTTAGAAGATTAGAACCATCTGGGTTGATTGCCACAACATCTAACTTAGTTACAATCAATGACACATCTATAACTCCAGTAGTCACTGTAACATCTAGCTCTACTTCAATAAATGAAGGAGATACTGTCACATTTACTGCTGTAACTAGTGGAAATTACTTAGTAGGAGATACGTTTTATTGGTCCATTAATACGACAGGATCTGCCCTTGACTTTTCTACCCCAATGAGTGGTTCTTTTGTTATACCTGGATCTGCAACAAATACTGTAGATATAACTACAATAGAAGACCAAACTACAGAAGGACCAGAAACTTTTACTTTGTCAGTAAGAAGAGGTTCTATAAGTGGAGAAATTTTAGGAACAAGTCCAACAGTAACTGTTAATGATACATCTCAAAATCCCACCTATGCAATTGCAGGACCAGCATCAATTGATGAATATGCTACAGGAACAATAAATATTACAACCACATATGTATTTGATGCAACAGTATTGTATTGGGATTTATCGAATACGACTGATTTTGATACAGCAACTTCTGGATCTGTAACTATTTCATCAAATGCAGCAAGTTTTAGCGTAACTCCTACAGGAGATAGAACTACAGAAGGTACTGAAACATTTACTGCACGAATTTACTCAGATGCTGGAAGAACGAATCTTCTTGCAGAAAGTGCTAATATAACAATTAATGATACTTCAGAAGATCCAACATATTCAATTTCAGGACCGACTTCGGTTGATGAAGGATCGACTGCAACATTTAATATAACGACCACGGAAGTTGATAATGGAACAGTAGTATACTGGGATATAACAAACTCTGGTGATTTTAGTAGCGGAACTTCTGGATCTGCAACAATTTCATCCAGTGACGGAGGACTTACTGGTACTGGCAGTTTCACTACTGGAACTGTCACAGAAGATGAAACTACAGAAGGTGCTGAAACATTTACTGCACGACTTTACTCAGATGCTGGAAGAACAACTCTTCTTGCAACTAGCCCTAGTGTTACAATTAACGATACTTCTGTACCGAATCTTTCTCATGATGTATGGTTTGAATATAATATGTATGGTGCTTCAATAGGAATATTAAAAGTTTATATCCAATATGATGGGGATTCTTCACTAACGGGACCATTAACATTTAATGCTAATGGAACCAATGTAACCCAACTTAGTGGTCCCCAGACGAGTGCAACGGTGTGGTACACTGCAAAAATTACTGGATTAACTAATTATGGAAAAATTTATTGGCGATATTCATCAGGAAATAGTTATACTAGTGATGCGGCTATAGATTATATTCGAGTAATGGATGCAGGTACTAGTAATGAAAGATCTGCGATCTCTTTGGCCAACTTTGAAACCACCAGGGATTACAGCAGTAGTCCCCATACACCTTCAAGCACCTATCATACTCTTACAAGTAGTACATCTGGCGGGCGATGGAATTATGATTCTGGCGGGACACCATCAGGAAGTACAGGTCCTAGTAACGATTCTCCTCTTGATACTCAAACTTATTACATATATGCTGAAGCAAGTGGTGCTGGATTTCCATTTAAGTATTTTACTCTTAGAATGAAAAATTCTACATCAACATATTAAAAAAAAATGATAAATAAAAGAAAAAGTCTATTATAATGCCATCTCTTAATTTTCCAGACCAACCAGGCATAGGAACAGTATTTTTTACTGGTGAGCATTATTATCGTTGGAATGGAACTGTTTGGAAAAGTTATTATGAGGGAAGTTCTCAAGATATTAAAAAATTAGATAATATTTCTCATATGTTTAATGGGGTTAGGCAAACTTTTCCCCTAACAGTTAATGCATCATCTGCTCTTCCTGGGCAACCTGAAAAATATATGATTATTCTTGGTGGTATTCAGCAAGCACCTCACACAGACTATACAACTTCAATAGAGGGAAGTGCTGAAATTACTTTTCAAATTCCACCAAATGAAATTCTTACATTTCATGGAGTAAGTTTATCAGGAACTTCACCAAATAGCGCAACACAACTTCTTAATGGTGCTGTAACTCCACCAAAAATAAGTACAGGAGGACCAAGTTGGAGTGGAGTAGGAACAGTTTATGCTATAGAGTTTTCTGGTGGTGGTAGTCGATTGTCCGGCATTACATCAACATTAAATGCTGGTGTTCAAGTTGTGGCACAAAATGCCCAAGTTGGAGTTGTAACTCAACTAAACTTTGCTAGTCCAGAATTTGAGGCATCGTTCAATAGTAATGCATTAGGTGATGCAACTGCTGAGATTACAATAAAAATGCCTCAAGGTATTGATATTACATCATTCTTATTTCAATAAATACTAAAAAGAGTTAATTAATAAAATGGATTTAAAAAAAACAAGATTAACTGAGGTTGTTTCCCTAGTTGGACCATGTACTGTTGGGATATTTACTGTTGGTCAAACTGTAACTCCTGTTGGTATTGCAAGTACTACCTTTGTTAAAGGAATTGTAATGCACAATTGTGGTATTGGCTCCATTGTTTCTTCATTATATTTTTATCCAGGATCTTCTGGTGATCCGGCAAATGCATCTCATGCACATACGACACACAGAATGGCAAGAGTTGATCTTGTAGAGAATGAAACATTTTTTTATGAAATGAATTATCCACTCACTCTTGCCCAGTCAGATAGGGTAGTTGTTGAATTGTACCCATCCGTATTTGGACCATCAGATGGAAATGTAAGAGTTAATTTTCAAATCCTTGGAGATACTGCAGTAGGATAAAGTTATGGGTTTTAGAAGAATCAGAAGTCAACCAAAATCTTTAAGAATTGGTCGTATTGATAAATTTCAAACATCATATAAAATTCCTGGATTTAGAGTAGAGAATTATCATACTACCAGAAGAATTAGTGTACCATACCCAACTCCAAAAATTGGAGATCCGGAATTTAGTGCTTCTCCATGGGATGAATTGAGAATGTCTTTCCATTCTTATGGTACTGTTGATGGTTCTTTTAAAATGTTATGGCAAAAGTTAGTGGGAGATCCAGTAACACAAGGAAAAAATGCTTGGGATAATGATTTAACAGTAAAAAACTTTGAATATGCAAGATTTCCAGGAGAACCATTAATAACTACAAATGAATTGTCCAGTGGTATGAGCACTCTTCATAAAGCACAAAGTGTAAATGATCCGCCTGAATATCCAACACTTTATTTGGAAACAAATTTATCTAGTGGTCCAAATACCGGCGGTACAACTGCATGGGGAGAAATGAGAGTTAAAAACCCAGATACTAGTATTGGTGGAGATGGAAGATTTTGGTTTTGGACTGCCTTTTCAGATAGAAATAATACAGAATACCCATGTTTCGCAATAACAAAAGTACAGGCATTTAAACATGGATCTCTAGTAAAAGAATTTCCGGTAAATCCGTCCGAGGGAGCTCATTGGACTCTATCACCAGGACTTGGAATGGTCACTATGGATGATCGTAGTCAAGATGATGAGTTTGGAGGCTCAATTGGAATAGGTAATAGTACAATTATTATTGCTTCCTCTGGTAGGGATCCTAAAAGAATTTATATTAATGATTTAGATAGTAATTATGTAAATGATATTATTATGGGTTCTGGATATAGCTATAATGTGACATCAATTGCAATAGGAGATAATGATAATACAATAGTTGTTGGACGCCCATTCTATAACTCCCCTTCAACGCAGTATGGAACAGCATATATTTATAACAGAGATGGAACTTTACGTACTACACTGAGCCCGGTCGATACGGGTGGAGGATATGGATCATTCTTTCAATTTGGATACTCAGTCGCAATAGGTAATAATAAGGTTGTTGTTAGTAGTAGCGGAGAAGGGGTATTTGTTTATGATTTAGATGGATCTAATGGATTTAAACTCCTTCCTTCTGACCATACCTCTGCATATGATGGTTTTGGACATGCTCTTGCAGTAGGTAATAATAAGATCGTTGTTGGTTCTGAATATGATGATGATGATGGTAGTAGTTCTGGTTCCGTATATGTTTATGATTTAGACGGAACTAATGAAGTTAAGATTACTGCTTCTGATGGTGCTGGTTTAGATTACTTTGGACGATCAGTTGCAGTAGGTAATAATAAGATCGTTGTTGGGTCCCCACAAAGTGAACTCAATAACAGGGGTTCAGTATATGTTTATGATTTAAACGGAACCAATGAAGTAAAGATCACTGCATCTGATCAAGGTTATTATGATTACTTTGGACGATCAGTTGCAGTAGGTAATAATAAAATCGTTGTTGGTGCTTATGGTGATGATGATGATTCTGGTTCCGCATATGTTTATGATTTAGATGGATCTAATGAAGTAAAGATTACTGCCTCTGATGCTGCTTCTGATGATACGTTTGGAGATGAGGTTGGGATAGGCACCGCTCACATTTTCGTTAGTGCTCCTGATGAGTTTAACTCAAGAGGGGCAGTATATCGTTATGACTTAGATGGAACCAATGAATTAAAAATCACAGCTAAAAACGACCCTGCGACTGTTCTTCCAATGCAACCAATAAATTATCAAGGATTGGAATATGGTGGGAACAATGTCACGGGTCTCTTACAAAGAGATACAAGAACTCCAGTATCTACTAGTTACAATAACAGCTATACTGTAGATTGGAAAATAGCGAATAATGTTAGAACAGGCTGGATGAACATCAACTTGAGTAGCTGGACATTTGGTCCAAGAGGTAGTCAAGCAGCTGAAGGTGCTAATCCATATATTCCACTTGAAGCAAACAATGGTATTATAAATGGAACCACCCATTTCATATACGCACAAGCTGCTAATATGGGGCAGATGACTGGTTCGAACAGTCTTCCGTATCCGGTTCCAATACAGGCAGCAGCTTTGTCAATAAGTGACTACTCAACATATACATCACCAGTATCAGGTGACGACAATAGCACATATACCCCACCTGTATAAATATATAAAAAAGTATTATTGTAATATAAATGTCTCAAACTAGAGCACAATTAATAAGTAGCAATGTTGGATCTGGGGCATCTTTTGCTGGAATCGTAACTTCTAGAGGTCTTGGTGTTCTAGGGGATGCGTCAATTTCTGGAGATGCATCAATTTCTGGAGATGTATCAATTTCTGGTGTTATAACTGCAACTCAATTTGTTGGTGATGGTTCTCCCCTCACTGGTCTTGCCACCAACTTTACAACATCAGTTGGTATTCAGTCAGAAGGAACGTCTATTGGCGCTGGTATAACTCAATTAAACTTCACAGGAGCAGGAAACACTTTTTCTGTTGATGGAGGTAC
>Ga0181379_1000168_pt1 | contig 32921 bp, 35 predicted proteins | sample 2SPOviralmetaG_FD_130115 | JGI IMG/M metagenome (GOLD analysis project Ga0181379, IMG submission 130115) | Marine viral communities from the oligotrophic San Pedro Time Series (SPOT) site, San Pedro Channel, CA, USA - 2 SPOT_SRF_2009-07-10 | ecosystem: Environmental > Aquatic > Marine > Strait... | reverse complement strand
TTCCTGAAGTACCTGAAGTGCCATCTTCGCCCGAAGTTCCAGAAGTACCACTTGTGCCATCTTCGCCCGAGGTTCCGCTTGTACCTGAAGTGCCATCTTCGCCTGATGTACCTGAAGTACCGCTTGTGCCATCTTCTCCCGAGGTTCCGCTTGTACCTGAAGTACCGTCTTCACCACTTGTGCCTGAAGTACCTGAAGTGCCCTCTTCGCCTGAGGTTCCGCTTGTACCTGAAGTACCGTCTTCACCACTTGTGCCTGAAGTGCCTGAAGTGCCTGAAGTGCCGTCTTCGCCTGAAGTGCCTGAAGTGCCTGAAGTGCCATCTTCGCCACTTGTGCCTGATGTACCTGAAGTACCATCTTCACCTGAGGTTCCACTTGTGCCTGAGGTACCATCTTCGCCACTTGTGCCTGAAGTACCTGAAGTGCCATCTTCGCCACTTGTGCCTGAAGTACCTGAAGTGCCATCTTCGCCTGAAGTACCTGAAGTGCCATCTTCGCCTGAAGTACCTGAAGTGCCTGAAGTGCCTGAAGTGCCATCTTCTCCACTTGTTCCTGAAGTGCCTGATGTACCGTCTTCGCCTGAGGTTCCACTTGTACCTGATGTACCGTCTTCACCTGAAGTGCCTGTTGTACCAGATGTACCATTTGTACCGCTTGAACCAGTTGTTCCTGAAGTTCCGCTTGATCCTGTTGTACCTGAAGTGCCTGAAGTGCCTGTTGTACCAGATGTTCCACTAGTACCTGATGTTCCAGAAGTTCCACTTGTATGGCCTCCTCCTGAAGTTGAATATTTTATTAAACCATTATCATCTACTACTAATGTTTTAGTTGAAGTAGTATCTAATTCTAAATCTTTTACACCTAAAGAACCTGTAATTGTTACACTACCTGTAAATTGGTGTGTATCATCTAATGTGTCTCCAAATTTGGTAGAACCACTAGAATATATAATAGATGATGTTTCGTATGTTGTATGAATTACATCAAATGATCCTGTACCAGTAACACGTAAATCGCCAAGTATATTGGTAGATCCCGTTATTTCAGCGCTACCAGATACATTTAGGCTACCTGTTATAAGTACATCTTTTGATGCGCTTAAATATGTTTCTCCTTCAAACCAATCTGTATCTGCTCCTGAAGCACCTGCTAACATTAAAAGATGAGGTGGTTCACCATCAACATTATATACTCCACCTATGTTAGTAGTATTTCCCCAGTTACCAGTTAGATAAATAGACCCTCCGTCTTTTCTATTAAGAGCTAAATAATTTTCTGGTGTTGAGGCAGTGAATGTTCCTGTAGGTAATCCTGTACCTGAAAGTGTACCCACAAGTGGTGTTGAGTTGGGTAAAGTAAAGTTTGTTACATTATTTATTGTTAATTCCCCCCCATTTGTGGTTTGGATTGTAAGTACACCAGTTGTAGAACTAGCAGCAAAAGGTGCTCCTGCTGCTGAGGCGGATGTGTTTATTTCTTCCGCCAATTGAACTTCATCAGCATATGCATAACCACTATATACTTGATTTGCAGTTTTAGGATGTATTAATAATTGTCCTCCATTACTAGAAGTTATAGCAAATTGGCCGGGGGCACCACTATAAAATCCTGTACCACTTTGACCCATTATTACTAAAACACCATCTCCAACTGATGGGAATTTTTTAGTACCATCTACACCTCCACTTCCTGCAGAATCTAAACTAGATACACTAGCATTTCCTCCCTTTACAACTACAGAAGCTGTAGTAAAGTGATTTGAAGATTGATTATTTATAGATTGAGTAATATCATTTAAAGGTAATGATGCATTTCCTCCTCCATTTTGAGCAATAACTTCTATACCATTTATTACAAGGTTGTATTGAGTTTCATCAAATGTTGGGTTATTAACACTACCAGTTACTAAACTATTTGTAGGAAGTGTTAATTGGAGAAACTTTTGATCACCTTTATCACTACTTGTAGTTAACTGTCCACTTCCACTTGAATACCAAATAGTACCCACTTCTCCACCTACTAATTTTTCTGCTGATGGGTAGTCAATTAATATTTTACTATAAGGTTTAACTATTACATTTTCAGTATATATTTCTGATACTGTTCCTACAACGGTATCATTTAAAGATGAAGTTATTAATTCATATCCTGTTCCACTTCCTGTAATTGATACTAAATCTCCTATTTTTAATGACCCTGTTGTAGTTGGAGTAAATGAAAAATTTTGGTTAGGTTTATTAACATTAAAATAAGACTGGATGGAGTCAACAGCATTATTAACTGTTAATGATGATATTTCATCAAATGATAGTTGTGGGTTATTATCTTCATCTACTCTGTAGATAACTATACTAGTAGATGCCCCAGGATTATTATTTCCTGTAACTCTTTCTACAATCATATCTACATCTTCAATAACACAAGTAATTCCTAATCCATCAGTTGCTTTTTCAGATATAGAAAGTATTTTAAATGTTTTTGTACCATTAGTGATGGAAATATAATCTCCAACTCTAATATCTTGACTTGTATATGTGCCCTTAATCCCATCCCCTAAAGTTTGAGTTTGAACCGTTAAAACAACATCATAAGTTTGATATTTACTGTTTAGTCCTGATCCATCATTAGATGAATAAAAATCTTTTCCTGATATACTTGAAATTGCTCCCTGTAAGGTTAGTGGGGGAAGAGATAAAATATATTTACTCATAATTTTATTTATAAATGGATTTTATTATAAATATTAAAAAAGGGTTTCTATTATTAGAAACCCCTTTATTATTAATAGAAATAGTTTATGTTTTTTAAAATGTAAATATTACATATGCATGTCCGTTTTTTAATGATAATCCGGTAGAACCTCCTATATCACCGTAATCTAAATCTAATTTCATTGTTGATGCCGCTGTTAATAAATCTGATGTAACATCTGTACCTGTGGTATTAAAACTATTAGGTGTGTTTTTTATTAAACTATCAGTATTATAAGGTGCTGTTGCTACTTCATATCTTAAGTTATCAGCATTATAAGCATATATTATAATGCTGTTTGGTGGTTGGCTTTCAGATGAAAATAAGAAAGTAACCGCACTAGAAACAGCATGGTTTATTGTTACTGAATTACTACTATATGGGGAAGAAGTTTGTTGAACTATATCACCATCTGTATTACTTAAAGATTCTCCATTATAAGTAACTAAAAAGGCATATTTAGTACTTCCACCACCACCACCGGCGCCAGATGTTCCACTTGTACCTGGAATACCTTGAGCTCCTGAAGTTCCACTTGTTCCTGAAGTGCCATTTCCACTTGTTCCTGAAGTGCCATTTCCACTTGTTCCTGAAGTACCTGGGGCACCTTGGTCTCCTGAAGTACCACTTGTGCCATTTCCACTTGTTCCTGAAGTACCTGGGATGCCTTGGTCTCCTGAGGTACCACTTGTGCCATTTCCACTTGTTCCACTTGTACCTGGAATACCTTGAGCTCCTGAAGTTCCACTTGTTCCTGAAGTGCCTTCTGCTGAAGTTCCGCTTGAACCTGTTGTACCTGAAGTACCTGATGTACCATTACCTGAAGTACCGCTTGAACCTGAAGTACCTGAACCATCTGTACCTGAAGTGCCTTCTGTACCTGAAGTTCCACTTGTACCTGGGATACCTTGGTCTCCTGAGGTACCACTTGTACCTGGGATACCTTGGTCTCCTGAAGTTCCACTTGATCCTGAAGTGCCTGAAGTGCCTTCTGCTGAAGTACCGCTTGATCCTGTTGTGCCTGAAGTTCCTGAAGTTCCACCACCTGAAGTACCGCTTGATCCTGAAGTACCTGAACCATCTGTACCTGAAGTACCTGAGGTACCTTCTGTACCTGAAGTACCTGAAGTACCGGGTTGACCCTGATTACCTGAAGTACCTGATGTGCCATTTCCACTTGTACCACTTGTACCTGGAATACCTTGGTCTCCTGAAGTACCTGAAGTGCCTTCTGCTGAAGTACCACTTGAACCTGTTGTGCCCGAGGTACCTGAAGTTCCGCCACCTGAAGTTCCACTTGATCCTGAAGTACCTGAACCATCTGTACCTGAAGTACCTGAGGTACCTTCTGTACCTGAAGTACCTGGGATGCCTTGGTCCCCTGAAGTACCTGAAGTACCTGGTTGGCCTTGATTACCTGATGTACCACTTGATCCTGAAGTGCCGTTTCCACTTGTTCCTGAAGTACCACCACCTGAAGTACCTGAGGTACCATTTCCACTAGTTCCTGAAGTACCTGAGGTACCTTCTGTACCTGAAGTACCTTCTGTACCTGAAGTTCCTGATGTATTAGATCCTCCACCCCCTCCGTAAGAACCTGTATAATAAAATTGACCAGTATTAGTATCAACCATTAAAGTATTATATGCCCCTCCACTAGCGTCAGTAGCTCCGGGGTTTGATAATGATCCACTAACTACAACATTAGATGATCCAGTTAGTGTTAAGGAACCTGAAATTACAATATCGTATTCTTGTTGCCCTGTAAATGCGTCAACTGATTGTGTGACATGGTCAGCTCGTATAGTAAGTCCGGGGGAGATATTACTACTACCTACTGATCCTGATAAGGTTAATTTTTTTCCTGCCATTTTATTTTGAATATTTTGTTATAAATATATAATTTTTTATTGTCTGTCAATGTTTATTAAAATAGATGTATCTGTTGTTTGAGAAGTGGGTAAAGGTTGTCCTAATTTAGCTACTGCAAGTAAATCTTTTTGGTCATTATATAATCCAACGCTGGTAACATATGGAGAAAAATAATCTTGGGTTGCAAAATTTGATAACTTCCCATCTGCGTCTGCTATACTAGGATTTTGAGAAACATTAAATTCACTTTCTCCTATAGTACATGAATATTGAGTTTCATATATAGTATAAGAACTAGAAAAGGAACAAGTAATTTCACTCCCTGTTACAAAATTCATAACATCTCTAGAATCAAATAAACGCCCTTCATAATTACTATTTTCATACTCATCTCCTTCATATCCTTCACCATCACCTAAACCATCAGTTCTATTACCTCCTGTTAAAATTATAATACCATGTTCATATATTACATTTCCAATAAAAATAGAAGTATTTCCTACTTGTCTTTTTAATCGGCCTTCTCCATCATCAAAATAACTTCCACTGTCTGTAGTTATTTCTATAGAATTAGGTTGGATATGATCCCCAAATAGATATTGAGGTATTGATAAAATTCCTATAGTATCATTTGAACCTGTAGGTAGATATCTTTTAGCTAATAAATTAGAAGACAAATAATTTTGGTTATAAGTAGTTTCAAGTGAAGATGAAATTTCACCCCCAACATATAATCTTTCTTCTAATAAACCTTGAGGTGTAAAACTTGCAGTTGGTGCTAAAGAAATTTCTCCATCACTTCCTGATATATAATTACTGTAATATAGTTGTTGGGTTTGAGAATATACTAAAGATTCATATTGTTTAGAAACTTCACCTGTTTGGTTTTTATTAGACTCAAAACTTGAATTTTTTCCTAAATATCTTTCAATATTAACATTTGAAGAAGTTAGTTCTGATACTCCTTCAAATCTAAATCCTTTATTTAGTTTTAGAGGAGCAATTATAAAATCCTTCGAAGTAAGTGTTTTGAAAGCGCTCATTCATTTTAAAAATCTAGTTTAACTCTAATAAGAGCTTCTTTTGTAAAATCTTTTCTTAGAGGTCTAGATAATTTAGCTACGGCTAATAGTTCATTTGCATCATTATATAAACCTACTGTAGTAGGATATACTTGTGGGTTATTAATAAAATAATTATAAATAACTTCTCCATTAGTTCCTGATATAAAGCTTGGGTTTTCAGAATAATTAAATTCACTATTTCTTGCTCTAACAAATATATAATCTGAAGATATAGTTTCTTCTGCGTTTAAAGAAAAAGCTCCACTCCCAGATATTACTTGATATAATCTTTGGTTGTTATTATCAGGAGAATTTATATTTCTTAATGTACCTAAGTTAATGCCTTCAATGTTATTTAAATCTAAAGCTGCAGCATTTAACATAATTACACCTGTATCTGGTAGGAATAATCCATATGAACCAGAATTTGAAGTATAACCTGTGCCCAAATATGCTTTACCACTAGAACCACTTACAATTTGATATGCTCTTTGGGTTCCATAATAAGTTGGTAAAGTAACATCTAAAGAATTATCTGTTAATTTTAATTCTGGGTTTCCTGCTCCACTACCACTTAAAGTTAAATTAAAAGAACCTGGTAGTAATTTTTCTTTATATCTCGCCCTAGATATATTTAAAACATAAAAAGATTCTTGATCAACATTTCCAAAACTAAAATCAGAAGTTTCGTCTTCAAGTACTAATGTTCTATATTGACCATAAATGGTTTTTGTATAGGATTTACTTTGGTCTACATCAGGATTATATGCTGATGATCCTTTTCCATTTTTTTCTCCAAATGCAATATCAAATTGAGTTTGAAAAGCAGGTTCACCTGAACCAGTGTTAAAAATAGATAAATAATATTTTCCTGATCTATCGTTTTCTTGAGCAGAAGATGTAAAAAATTCAGTTAATGGGTTTACATTATTAGTAAATAAAGTTTGAGAAACAGAATCTATACTTACTACAAAATCCTCGGGGTCTAATCTTTTAAAAGCCATATCTTATTATATTGTAGTTTTATTAATAGTTACGGGGATAGTAATTCTTGCTCCACTATCTAATCCTACTACAGTTAGTGTAGTATTTAGAGAAGTTTGAGAACCAAATAATGTATTTACAGTTGTTGCTCTTAAATTAATTTGAGTACCAATTACTGTTTTAGATACATTTGTTCCTAAAGTTGATTGTGTGTTTGCTGTTGTTGCTGCTTCTGTGTTTATACCTAAACCTTCAAAACTAGACATTAAACGAACATCAGCAATAGTAACAGAATATCCACTAGTTTCAAATGTTTGTTCATTATCTAAATAATTTAAAGTTTGAGGAGTGATTGCTAATTGAGCTCCTTGTTTTAAAGTAATAGCTGCATATCCTAAATTTAAAATAGGTAATTTAGCTGTACCCCTTGGTAAGGTTGTTAATTTATATTTCATTATTTGAGCTTCATCAGGAAATGCTTCTAATAAAGGCATCCCATCAATCCCTTCTCCATAAAATGCAGAACCTGAGGGATGTGATGGATTAAATAATGTATAATCTATTTCATCATCGGCTAATGCGAATTGGGTAATTCGAAATGAGCCATCATTACGTGCTAATGCTTCTCTTCCTTTTTTAGTTAAAATAGCATCAACGGTTATTACTGAATTGTTTAAATATCCCATTTGTATTGTTTTATATAAATATTGTTATATGGTTATAAATATGTTATTCTATTAGTTTTTGTTCAAGAAGGTTTTTTAATACTTCATCTGGTTTAACACTTAATTCTCTTACTGGAAATTCTGGAAATATTAAACCTGTTGCAGTATTAGGTTCTTCAGGAACATCATATGGTTTTCTACTATCAATAAGAATAGTTCCTTCATCTATTATATATCTTCTAATTAAAAAGAAATCTAAATCTACTGTTGGATCAATTGCTCTATCAAAAACCACTCTTACTCCATCTCCTGCTTGTTGTGGGTCTCCATATAAATCATCATTTGTTAAGGTAATTTTAGTGTCTTGACCATCTGATTGTCCATTTCCAAGAGAACTTGATGGAATTGTAATTACATCATTTACTATATACCCCGAACCTGTTGTAGTAACAGTTATACTTGAAATATTATTAGGGGAATCAAGTATAATAGTTGCCGTTGCAGTATTTGCTCCTGAACCTGTATCTGCATTTAAAGGTATTCCCGTATATTCACCTGCTGCTCCATTGATCGGATCTTGTGTAACACTACTTAATAAAGCATCAGTATTTGATTTTAATTTACCTGCGGCAGTTGAAGATCCATCATTTGTCATAGAAGGGAGTATTACATTAGCAACTGTATAGGTAAGAATTTCATTATTTTCAAATCTAAATTCATCCCCGGGTAATATATACCAATCATGTTTTACTTGTGGGAAACGAACAAAATCTGGTTCTCTTCCTGATGGGAAATAGGGGGTGATAGAGGATGATACTGATAAATCATCACTTGGTCCTGTTGAGGCAGTTGGATAGAATCCTTCTGGTCCACTATTATATGGGGTAAAAGATTGTCTAAAACCCTCTCTACCATAAGTTATATTTCCGTTTAAGGGTAGTAATTCAATTACACTAAAATCACTAATTAAACCATCTGAACCTGTTGGCCAAGCCCAATATGGACCTGATAAAGCATCTGTTGGGGCCGATGATGCCGCTTGTGATGTAAACTTGATACTTTGTTCTGATTGCATAGCTCCATTATTACTAGGATATGCATATGTTTGATATTTATTAGGTTCTTTTGATTCAGGTATATTTACGTTATAATAAGCTTTAAATTCATCTCCTTGTTTAAAAGTTTCTGAAGATGTATTTTGTCTTACTTTATATTTCATATTCCACCTTACTCTAAGTAAGTTACCTCCATCTCTATAATCTGTTGTTCCGTAACCATTTGATTGGAATGCTTGTTTTACCCATTGGTGGTTTAAATTGAGTTTTAAAACTTTATTACTTGATTCAAAAGAAATTGCTTGATTCATAAATACTTCAACATCAAATGATTTTTCTACTACTCCATTTGCAGATGAAGGGTTTGAGTATAGGGCATCACAAGTCATTGATACTAATTCAATTCTAACTTTTACTCCATTTTTTTCAACGTAATTTCTAATATCCCCAACAGTATCGCTGTATTCTGATGATTGACCAAATGGTTTAGAATAGGACGCATTTTCTCCATTTTGGGTTTTTCTTCTTTTTATATAGTTAGTTTCTACTGAATTCTCTACTATAAATTCATATGAATCTGATAATGGTCGGCCATTACCTGCACCATTAGGACCTTTATCATCTCCTGGAACTGATCCATCTGGTGGGAAAAATCTTCTACCATTTGCTGAATCAAATGATGCTGTAAAATTAATTGCAGATCCTGTAAAGATGGATTGGTTGGGTATTAAGACTGTATCATCTATAATTCTATTTTCAGCTCCAATATTTGTTGCAGATGCTACTACAGTATAATCATTATAAGATGCTGGTTCATTGGAAACTGGTCTATCTCCTAATATGAATATAGAACCTGTGAAAGTATTTGCTGAGATTTGACTATATAAAATGGGAACAGGTTTTTTTCCTGTTTTAAATATTCTTTTTTTTCCATTTAATTCATATAAAACTTCAGTACTTCTATCAGTAATTGAAATTTTACCTACTTCTTGATCTGATAAGGATCCTTCTAAATTAAAATAAGTATAATCACTTATTCTAGGTTGAGCTGCATTTCCATTTTCATCAATTACATATTTTACTTCAAAAGCTGTTTTATTATTTAATAAAGGATAAGTTTCATATATTCTATTAAAATAAGCCGAATATGCTTTGCTTAAACTAATATTAGGAACTTTTCCATATCCTCCTACATCCCCAGCTGTATAGTAGTTTATTTGTTTGTTTGTAGACTTACTTCCATTATATCTAGGGGTAGTAAGAGAAGCAATAGTATAATTAGAGTCTGGGATTGCGGCTTTTATAGCTGTGTTTGAAATGATTTGATCAAAATTAACTGGTATAGAACCGCTACTATAATCAACTTTCATTATTACATTATTAGGACTACCATTTAAAGCATTTCCTACTATAGGATTACAATCATCTGTTACTTGTAATATATTATCTAAATATGTAGGGACTAAATCACTACCTAATGGGGTTGAAGCTGATATAGACATACTATATTCACTTACTAATAAAGAAGAATTTGGTGGTTGGGATTGGCTTGCTGAGTCTACTAATAGAGATAATCTTAAAACCGTCCCAGGAAATATTAAGCTAGAAGTTAATAATGTATTTAATACAATATTATTATTACTATTGATATCATTTATATATAAACTTTGAGATTGTAATATAGAACCAGTATTATAAAGGTTTCCTATATATAAATTTAATGAAGCAGTTTCCCAAGTAATAGCTGATGGTGCAGGATCTGGGGTTTGGTTGTATTCATCAAAATTATCATATGAAGCTGTTTCATATCCTCCTACGGGATAAGGTCTAGATGAAGTTAAATTAATAGAAGCGGTTAATGCAACATTTTGTTCAACTAATGTAGAATTAAATATATAAGCACCATCTGTTGGTCTTTCACTAGATAAAGATGAGGAAAAGGAAACAAATACTTTTTCAAAATGGGAAGGTAAATTATTAGACCCTGTAGTGGTTACCATATATATTTTATAAGGTCTATGTAAATATCTATTATAGTTCCATGCATTGTTATCACCTGTTCCTGAGGGTTGGTATCCTCTATACACCCATAATTGGTTTTCAGTTTTTATTTCAAATTCATGACCTTCTGTTGTTATGTAGGTTTGTGGGTTGCCTATGTCTATTAAGGGAGAATTTCTTAAAGAATCCACAGTTATAATATTAGATTTAGGATCAGTTAAAATATTATTTGGATCATTTATTAATATTTCATTAGTGTCTTCTTTATAAAAATAAGAGAATATACCTTCTGTATTATCCCCGTCATATTCTGCATCTTCATAAATTGAACTTTCATATATAGCTGCTGGAGTTGTATATGTAAATCTAGGTCCTATAGGAACTATTCTATTTTGGTTAGTATAACTACTAAAGGATTCTGATTGGATTAAAAATGATGATGATGGGGCATTCATAAACCAGGGTAATTGACTAACTACATATGGATTTAAATTATCATTATCTTTTTCAGAAGAACCCGTATTAAAATTATCTAAAAAGTCAAGTTCAACTCCTCCAATTTCATTTAAATCATCTTGATAATAATAACTAGCACTAGCCCATCCCCTAAAAAATTGTTCAGAACCAAAGTCTTCTATGTTAATAGGGAAATATCCTTGTGCTTTTGATTCAGTATACCCAGAAGAAGAAATAGGTTCATCTGACCTTCCTGAAGCTGTTGCATACCATATAAAATTACCACTAGCAGAAAAATTAAAATTTTGGAATTGACCATTTAAAGCATCTACAGCATCAGATGTAATTGGGTCATCTTGGTCTACATTTAAAATATTATAGTTTTCAGGTTTTTCTGTACTATTACTTAATTGGTAATCTTCTAAAGATTGTGAAGTTTCTCCTACTAAGTAATTACCTGATGAATCTAAAGCTCCTATTAATAAAAAAGATATAATGTTAGTATTATTTATAAAAGGACCTATATTTTCGTTGTTAGCAGACTCGTGATTAATTTTTATATATTTAACCTTTGTCCCATCATTCCATAAATAAGCATACCCAGGGGAAGGATAGAAACTATCTGATAGGAAATCTATTTCACTTGTACCAACATTAAGGTTATAAGGTAATATTCCACTTTCAATTATTTCAAAACTATTACCTAATACATTAATTGTAAAATCAGTATAGGGTTCACTACTACCACTAGTATAAGCAAATTGTTTTAAATCTGCTGAATGGTTGGTAATTTTGTAATAACTTAAACTCATATTATATTTTTATTATAAATATTTATTTTTTAATAGATTAATATTAATTATGGAATTCCAGGTATATTGGTTCTTGGATTGGCAACATCAGGATTTCCTTGATTTGTACATGAATAAATGTTGTATGATACAACTTGATATGATGTTTGTTGAGTGAAAACGCTCCTATACCCGTAATGATTTGAATAAAAACCAGTAGGGGCAAAATTATTGGTTGATGCATTATTTAATAAGTACAATTTTGTAAAAGTATTAAATGATGGTGTATCAGCATAATATGTTTCTTTTTGATCTGAACATGCTAAACCTGGAACTGTTTGGTGAAATCCTAATTCAATTTCATATAAAGTTACTGTAGGGACACAAATTTGAGTTGGAGTATCTTCAGAGGGGATATCTGTAGAGTTACTAGTTGATATTATTTCCCAACACCCTGGTGTGTTTTGTAGATTTATGTTATTACCTACGGCATAAGGAAATGTTGGTACATCCACAAATTTTTGATCTGAAAAATCAGCTAAATTTCTTACTTTAACTAATTGGATTGTAACTTTACAAAGTTTTTTTTCTAAAACTACTCCTGCTTCTGTTCCATTATTACTTCCAATTGTAATATTAAATTGGTTTCTGTTGTATTGTCCAGTTACATCAGAAGTTCTTACTCCATATATATAACTATTTCCTTCAAAAGGTATTGTCAGATTTTCATCAGCATATCCTATAGAACCTTCTACAATATTATGTATTGAAGTTACATCAAAATATATACTACCCGTTCCTCTATCATTACATGCATCATTATACCCCGCAAACCCCATTGATGCTGTATATTGAACTCCAGATGAACCTGATGTGTTTGATACGTAAAATAAAGATCCTGTTCTTGGAGGTGGAGGGGTATAAGGTTCTATAGTAAAATTTTGATTAGAGCCACTAAAGAATGATAACCTATATAATAATTCAGGAACATTTTCCCAGTTGGTGAATTCATAACAAGGATCATCATTTCCTATATTTAATCCTCTTTGTAGTTTAACATGGCTAGATTGGCTAAATTCACCATTATAAAATTCTCTTTGATCATCCCTAATATATGCTACTGTTCCTGAAATTGTTAGAGTAGGTTCGTTCCAACTTTGAGTAATACCAAATCTATTATCAGGACCATTGCCATCACTACCACTAGGAGAAGTGTTTAAACTATTAAATCTTTCAAAGATGCCACCTGTTCCACCTTTAAATACCTCAATAGTTGATCCATTAATTGTTTCATATGCCCCCGTATCACCAGATCCTGTACTATAACCACGAGCAAATGATTTTATTGAGCCAGAGTATGTTTGATCTTCTACAAATAAAGGAATTGCGGAATATGCACTTCTTTCTAGTAAATGTTGTTTTACAACTACCCCTGAAGATAAATTAGTTCTAGCGGGTGTAAAATCTTTAATCATTTTAAATAATGAATTATCAAAGAATTTAATTAACCTTACAAAATCTTTAACTTCATATCCTTTTATATATTTTTTAAAATATCTGTCTCTTAAATTATCTAAATCTGGATAGTTAGTTCGTGATTCTGAAATATGTCTTGGATCTCCAATATAATCTCCTATATTAAAATTACCTAACTCTGCCGTTATATCATCATTAATTTGATCCGTGGGTGAAAAAGCTACTTCTAAGTAATCTGCATCCGGAGTAGTACTTTGGGTTAAATAAGAATATTGTTGGATTGAACGTTCCGATGATAAAGTATTTCCTGAGGGGATTATATTATTAAAAATTGAAATTTTATCACTTATTTTATTTTTAACACCTTGAGGAGTTTGATTTTGATATATATTCTCAGTATTAGAAATAAATGTGTTATTTTTTATATAAAATGAACTATCATTAGAAACAAAAGAAGAAGTTATATCCCAAGATCCAGTTACCTTTGGGTGGATAGAATTACGTGAACTTGTCGATGATAAAGTTCCTAAATCTGATCTAAATAATAGTTGGGATGGGGTATCAAGTCCATTTCCTTTAAAAGAATATGGGTTTAATACAAAATCATTAAAAGAACTTTCACTAATTGTAGTATTATAATACCTAATTTCTTGAATAGACCCTGATAAGGGAGTATATTGGTTTCCTCCTAATGTAGTATTAGTATAAAAAGGTACATATAATTTTGTGCTATTATTATAACTATTAGCATTATACCCCGTTACATTACTAGATCCCGTAAATCCTAGCTTATTATTAATATTATTAGCAACATATAAACTTGCTGTTAAATTATCATTAGTAGTCATTACAGACCACCACCCTTTATCAAAAATAGGTAAGTATAAACTTGCACTTATATTTGGGGATGTGGTATCGGGTATAAATTTAACATTACCATATTCATTATAGGGATCTATTATTGAACCAGAATATGAACCACTAGTATTGCTAGACCCAGTATATTCTATTACTACAAGGCTACCAACACTATCAGTACCCCATAGTGATTGTGAAGTATAAGAAGATGGAACACCTGGGGTTTTAAATCTAAATTGAATTGTATTAGGAACAGTAGTATCAAAATCAGAATTAGATTCTAAAGATGAACTAAAAAAGTTAGTACCATCTAAATCTAAAGCATAATTAAATACATTTTGATTATAATCCCAATTTTGATTTTTTATAGGGTTTTTACCACCAAATTCATTAATTCTTAAAATTGTATCTGGGATACCATATGAAGTTATTAATGCTCTTAAACCTGCTATTGTACCTTTAGTTTTAAGTAAATAAGGTATATTATGGTAAATACGTTTATATAAACTTTTATTTACATCATCTTGTGGGACTATATTATTTGTTAATGATATTTTATTATCTATATACTCATACCCAGTTGAAGCCGGAAGATAATCAGTATTAGGACCATAAGGAAAAGTATTCCCTTCGGGGGTTATTCCTAAAAAGGCTTCATATAGATCATTAGTATTAAAATTATTAGAATATAATTTAATACCAAAATCTTTAATAGCATCTGCAACTAAATCTTTAGAAATACCATAATTTAAACGGTTATCATTATTAAATTTATTTGTAATATCTTTTACATATACCCAAATATTGTCAAAATGTTGACCCACCATATCAATAAATAAATCATATTGAGAGTTATTTGGGTCATCCCTTAAATACTCGGGGATATTCCAATGTAAATAATCTTGATTATCTTGATCATAATCTAAAGCTAAAGATATTGAAGATGTTATCCAAGATTGTACTTGAGAACTTCCTGTTGAGTATAAATTGTAGGGAGGTGTTGAGTTTTGCTTTGGGTAACTAGATTCTGATCCTGAATTATAATAAAGAAAATATTCATAAGAATCAAAGTTTTTTATAATAGTATTAATATTATTTTCGAATAATAATTTTGATGAACTAAATTCTGTTGTTACCGTTGTAGGGCTAGTTATACTATTATTTAAAGCTATTATTTGGTTATTATTGTGTTCTATTAACCCAACTTTATAATAAAAATTTTCTAATCTTGTTTTAGCGGATGAAAATTTAATAAAATTATTAAAATCTTCATAATCAATATTTATTTTAATTCCTTTTTCTTCTAATAAACTTTGAATTTGTGAAGTTGAAGAAGTAATATTAGAATTAACTAAAGTTTCATAAGAATATTCTTTTGAAGAAACTCCACTTTCATCTTTTATATTCAAACTTAAATTAGGACCAGATATAAACTCAAAATCCTGGGGGTCAAATATAGGAATGGGAAATTTTACTTGGTAAGTTTGTGGGGTAGATATACTTTCTACTACCCAACATTTAAATTTTAAATCTAGTTCTATTGGGAGTGGTTCATATAACTTAATTAAAACTGAGTAATCATCTTCATTAATTATATCAAGTTTAATATTATTAGCAATTACTAAATTATTTTCCCCAAAATTAAGATAAAAATCTACAAAATAAGATTGTGTAGAACGGTATTCAATAAAACTATTTGTTGAAGATTCTATTAATTCATTATCAATAGTAGTAGAATTTAATCTTACTTCTGTCCTATCTGAACTTATTTCTTCTATATAATATTTAGAACTTAAGGAAGAATTAAGATGGGTTTTATAAAAATTATAATTTATATAATAATTCCCTTCATTAAAATTTAATCTTTGTAAATCTTGTTTTGGGTCTAGCAAAACATGACCTTCTTTAATATTATAAGTTAGTAATTCTTCTGTAGTTTGGGGATATATTAAATTTTGATTTTCATCAAAAATATAATACTCTATATAATCACTAGATTGTGTAAAACTAGTATCAATTTCAAATTGTTCAATCAAAGAAGAGTCCTTAGATGAATATTCTTCAACTTTTAAGGTTTGATTATTTACAGGAAATACTAAAACTTTATCTTCCATTTACTTTATTTTGTTTTTTTAATATCCACCACCACCACCAGAAACTCCTCCTATCCCAGATAACCCACCAGCTCCAATAGTATTTAAAACATCAGTTGTTGATTCTGATTTGGTTTGATCATCTACATTTGTAGTAAGTGATATATTTTCTCCTGTTAGAATTTTAACTTTTTCCATTTCAAGCTCTAAGTTTTGTTCTCTTAAAGCATTTATTTCTTCTTGAAGTGCTTGTATGATTTCACTATTTTCATCAAAATCTATGTACTCACCACTAGTTTTTACTAAATATTCATGAGAATTAGTTTCACCTGTAGCAGGGATTTCATAAAAAATTTCATTATAATTTTCAAAAAATTTTTCTACAGTTAATGTAGATTCTATGTCCTCAGTAATATTAGTTACCCCTAATTCATTAAACCCAGTATCAATTGTTTTTTGATATTGGGCTTTATTAAATACTGTTTTTTTTACATCTACTTTATTTTCCATTATCCATTAATTACTTTAAAGTAATAATCTTCATCTTTAATTATAGTACTATTATTAATAAAAGTTTTGATTAAAATTTTATAATATCTTTCAGGTTCTAAACCATTCATGTATATATCAAAATAATTACTAGTATTATCACAACTAATTTTTGTAAAATTATCATCAAAGTCTACTACAAATTCGTTAGTATCTAAATCTTTTATAGCATAGTAAGAAGATGTTGGTAAAACAAAATTTTCTGTGTATAAGGATGATGTTTGGAATGTACGAACCGGAAATTCAGGGCGCACGTTTAATCTAAATCTATTTATACTTTCACTATAAAATACACCTGGATTGGAGTCTAATCCTATGAATAAATCAGTTGTTGAAATTTCAGTTAATGTTGTACTATAAGATGAATCATCCCATTTAAATTCTAAAGTAGGAGGATAAATAGTATTTGTATCAACTGAATAATATTTAAATGTGGGTTGAATTGATCTTGATGGGTTATATTCAATACTACTTGTTAATTTTAAAAGAAAACCATTATTATCTATTTTATTAATAGGTGAGTCTTTAGAACCTGTATACCAAGCATCTATAATTTTAGTAACATTCATATTAAGATCTTTTTCAGATCTTAAACCAAAGGTTTGAGTAGAAACAATTTCACCATCAATATAACTTGAACCTGTATACCAGTTACCTCCTACTCCCATAACTAAACCATTACTAATACTTCCTGAGTATGAACCTGTTACATAAGGAGTATATCCACCTGTTTTCCAAATATCTGAACCAGAATATTCTATATACTTCCAACTAGATCCATTTACAGTTTGGGGTGAATCTCCATACTCCCCAGTACCATTACCCCAATTTTCAGAAGCGGGATAAGCTTTAATAATAGTATCTAAATTAATTCCTTGAGCTTCTGATATAAATAGTTTTAAACTACCTGACCAGCTAGACCCACTAATTTTATTATCAATAACATCTTCAATTTCTATTTGATTAAATTGTACTAATGACCTTGCTACTCTTGGAGATGGAGATATTGAGGGTACGGTATTAGATACTTCTAAAATAGCATCTATTCCTGTATTTTGGGCAGGAAATGCTGAGTAAAGTGTGGTATCTTTTTCGGGAAATAATTTATATACTGCCATCTTTTATATTGTTACTATTTTTCCTATAATATCTTGGTTTAAATATTTTAATTCAAATATAGAAGGATCTAAAGATGGATAAATTACTCCATTTTGAGTAGCTCCCTTAATATCATAAGCATATTTAGAATATCCAGAAGAAGTTCCTACTTTATTACTTATTTCTACATTTTTAACAGTTTGAACCCCTTCAATGTTATCCAATAATACTTGAATGTCTTTTAATATAATAGGTTGATTTATTTGCCATTTATTTACGTTAAAATAATCTTGTAACGATGTAATACAATTTAATAATATTTCATTATTGTTTACATTAGGTAAAGTAATAATTTCAAAATTACAACCTATATTAACTACAAAAGCATCTTTAATAGAAATAGTATCACCTATCATTCTATATTGATTTAAATAGGTTTTTAAGTTTTGTTTTAAGGTTGAAGATGCTCTAGAAAGATTTTTTGTTTGAGTATAAGATAAAACATATATATCTAAAGAAGATAAATAATCTTCAGTATTAGGTTTTTGTGTATAAGCTTTAGAAATTATTCCATATTTAGAAGGCATACTTAAAGCTCTAACTAAATAGTCATCCGCTGTAACATTTCTTAATTGGGATGAATAATTGGATATTGAATTTTGTCTAATTTCTTCAACTGTATCACCATCTTTACCTCCACTGGCAGCACTATTATTATTTGAAGCTAAAGTATTAAATATATAATTAGCCATATTAGGTGTTAAATTATTTTTTAAAAACTTTATTGTTGAAGTATTTAGTGATGTTAAATTGTTTGAAGGAACATTTGAACTAACTCCACCACCTGTTAAATATCTAACGGTTAGTGTTATATTTGAAGGGGAAATTCCATAACTATTTGTAAATATAAAATTAGTAGGACTATATGCAGTTGTTAATTTTGATTTTTCAAAAGGTAAACCCATCCCTACATTTGTAGGATTTGGAATTACATTCTCATCATTAATAGTTGGATCTCCTACTCCAAATTGAATTTGTAGTTGATTTTCTGAGAGGAATCTGGTTGTAAATCTTCTTTGGATTTTTTTAGTTTGTAAAATATAAGGGGTATCTAAGTTTTGATAATTATTAGGATCATTTACATTAGTATTTTTAATACCATCAAATACCATATCTTGTGCTAAATGGTCTACTTCATACCAAGTATTACCATCTGAATCTGTAATATCTATTATATTAGATATATTTTCTGAAGAGAGTATGATTGTAGGGAATTCGGTAGGGGAACCAAAAGTAAATTCTTGAGTTACTATTTTACCAGATACTGCTTTTCTAGATTTTTTTAATAAAAAATAAACAGGTTCTCCATCAGATACTTGAGAAATTTTTATTGTAGTTGGGTCTGATGAACTTGAGATAGTAAAATCAACAGGGTCTTCTATTGTAAATACATTAGATTGGTTTGTATTTGATGTAATTTGAGTATTTTCTCCTATATATAAGGCGTAATCATAATCTGGGATAGTTTTACCATCTACTATTTTAGCAGGAAGTTCTTGAAAAAACTCTAAATCAACAATTGCTAAACCTGTTACTTTAGGTTTATAACCAAACATATAAGCTAAATCATATATATTAGATGTTTGTCTTGAGTATTGTAAAAAATTTTCTTGTATTTGATTATTTAGATAATAAGTTAAAACATCACCTACATAAGAAGTCATTTCCATAAACATCACTCCAGGTGATGATGGGGAAAAATCTGTATAAGTATTAGGGAAATAGGTTTGGGCATAATTTATTAGATTAGCTCTATAACCACTAAAGTCTTGATTCAAATATTTTATTTCTCTATTTATAGCCATTATATAAAGCTTAATTCTAGTCTATCATTTATACCAGTATTAATAATAGAATATGTTACTGTTATTTTTATTTCATTTTTATCTTGATTAGATGTTAATTCAACACCATCAACCTTAACATTAGAAAATTGGGTTTTTAATTTTTCTTGTATATTTTCTTCTAAAAAATCTAAATTATCTTCAGTAATTTGTTCAAATAAAAAATTTCTTAAACCTCCCCCAAATGTAGGATTTCCTAACCTTTGATTAGGATTTGTCAAAAAATAATTAATTAAGTTGTTTTTTATTGAATCTTTTGTTTGGTAATTTGATATAAATACTGCACTACCATTAAATGGTAAATCTACACCAATAGCAACTCTTGCTCTGGTATCATTAGGAAATATTTGTTTAGCTCCAAATGCCATTTTTATTTATTCATTAATCCCATTATTTGATCCATAGAAACATTACCTTGGGGTAAAGCACCATTTGGGCTTGTTGTGTCTATTTTCCCATTTACTTGTAAGGGCATATTATTTGTATTAGCAGATATATTACCATTCTTACCTGGCATCATGCCACCTAAAATATTCATATAATTTTCTCTAATTTCTTCCCTTGTTTTTGTTGCTACTGGATTAGTAGGAGAAGGAATTGGGGATGCTACATCTGTAGTAGGAGTACCCATTCCATTTTCATAAATAGTTTGTTTAGGTGACTTAACCGCTTCAAGAAGGATATCTTTCATTTCCTCTTGAATTGCCTCTCTAACAGCTTCCTTTATTATATTTTTTAATTGGTTAACTTTCATATGTATTATGATTTATTATAAATATTAAATTAATAGGCTTTTAAATCATTTGATTTAATATAAAATATAAGTTCATTTTTTAATACTGTATCACTTGAACTAAATGATTCATCCCCTCTAACAAGTATTATTCCTTGAGAGTTTTTACCTACTGCTTGTTTTCTTTTGTAATTATCCACTTGGTTCTTATCTAACTCTACTACTTCAATAGTAAAACCATTAATATTATTTGGTGTTACAATATTATCCTCTGTTTCTTTTGTTAAATCTTGTATAGCAGGATTTAATGTTTCTAAGGATATATTTTTATCAGTAGCACATTCAAATATTAAAGAATCTACTGTTTTTAAAATCATAGCTAGTATTATCATAGCTACTACAAAAAATATTAAAGCTATAATTAATTGTATATTTAATTGTTTATTATTTTCTGATAATTCTTTAAGTAGTTCTTTTATATTTTCTAAACTAGATATTAAAGAATAGGGAACACCAACCCCTGGGGGAGATGCAGTAGGAAAAGATAAAGAACTTACTTGGGCTCTTATTCCTTTTAATTGGATTGCCAGATAATTAAATATTATAGCTAATGCTATATTCAAGGCTAACATAGCATATATTTGGTTTAATTGTCTGGCTATAGAATTTCTAGTTTTAATTGCTCTGGCTAGCTGTTCTGGGGTAGGACATATTTTTTTTCCTCTATCTTTAATTTTAGTAATACCGAATATTAATAATAAACTAATAGCTAAAGGTAATAATTTAAACAATAAAGTATTTGTAAATTTTTCAATAGCTTTTCTTCTAACTAATAAGATTTTTTCGGGGATAGATAAAGCTAATTTTGCTGCTTCTTCTATTTTTTTATATACTTGTCTTTGTAAATCATTAATAGCTTCTTTAGCTTCTAATTTTATATTAATTAAAGGTTTTGCTTTTAAATCACTTTTAACTTGTCTTTGTTGGGTTAATAGTTCGGAATAGGCAGGTACATATTTTTTTTTAGTGAAAACTAATTTAGCTTCTAGTAGTCCTTTATTATTATAAGGTAATACAGGCAATTTAAAATCAATTTCAAATTCCCCATTTTTATCAGTAAATGTTTTTTTTCCTTTTGCTAATAAAGTTTCAACTTTAACTCCTTCAAGTGGTTGGGATGTTGTTTTATCATATAATCTACCTTTAACCTTTTTAAATTCCCTCATTTCTGGGATATAAGATTTTAGTTTATCCTTAATTGCTTCTTTTGTTTGGGGGTCCTTAGCGGATTGAGTAAGGGTTTTAAATTGATTGACATCTAATTTTATGCCTAAAGCTTTACTCCCAGCTTTGGTTTTCATGTAATCTAATGCTGCCGCTAATAATTCTTTTTCTGACATTTTAACTTAATTTAACTTTTTTAGAAGTAAAATTATCATAATTTTCATTAAATTCTTTTAATACTTCATTAAGATTATTTCCGGCAAATTGAGTTGTAGGTCCTACTTTTGGGTCATTATTAATAGCATTAGCTAAAGCTTGAAGAGCAAATGTTAAATTTTTAAGATTTGCTAAAAAGGTTTGCCCCGCAATAGCAGGTTGTGTAGAATTAGTCCCCCCCAAAGTAATTTCTTCTGCTTCTAAATTAATAGATTTTCTACTGGCTAATCCAATATCCCCTAAAGCAGCTAAGTTTATTACTTTTTTAGAAGATAATAATATACTATCACTAGTGCTATTTAATAATAATCTACCAGAATTTAATAATATTTGGGGAGAATCTGAATAGCTGTTAGGATATTTTGGAGTTTGTTTGGATGATATAGCGGTAAAATTTAAACTAGAAGCCGAAATTGGAATATTTTGGGTTGAAGTCATATAGATTGAACAAGGGTCTTCATTAATATTTTCTACTATTGGAAAAAATCCAATATTTTTTTTAGAAGCAGGTTGTCCATTTCTTAATATTGTTATTGGATCTCCATTTTCCCCAAAATCAGACCAATTATTATTGATTAAAGTATTAGTTTTTTTAGTACTTCCTAATCTAAAAGAACTTCCATATCTACTTTCAATTATATTATCCCCACTAAAGGGCATAAGAGGAGAAACATTTGCTTTTTCTTTAAATTTACCTCCAGTTATGTTATCACTATTTAAATTAATACCTTTAGAACCTGTATTATTTACATTAGAATATTTATAAACATTTGGATAAGCATTATGGTGGGGGTGATTCCATATAGAAACAGAATTTAAATAATAATATATTTTAGAAGTATCATTCTTTCCCATATCTTTATCTGGGAGGTGTATTAATAATACTATCTCATTTACTAATGGAGGTGTATTAAATTGAGGGAAAAGGGGTTTAGCTATAGGATAAGTTTTATTTTTTTTATTTAATTGGTTTATGGGTTCAAAATTAATAGTACCTATACCATTCCATTCTCCATATTCAATAAATTTAGGATGTGTTTCATCTAAAACTATATCTATAACTCTTCCAGAAATTACTTTTGAATTTAATTCATCAAATGAATTAGAATTTAAAGAATCTTCTTGGAGAGGATTCATATAATTCATTAAATATCCAATCCCACTAAACATCTTTATCTTTTTTTTCGTAATTTTCGTTGAGCTTATCTAACTCAGCCATTAACTCTGCTTTTTCTTCTTCAGTTATACCCATTGAATCTTCGCTAGAACTATTATTAAGCGCACGTTGTACTATAGTGGCCATTTTAATTAATTGTTCATCGTTACGAACGCCAATTTCCATGTATTCTTTAATAAGGGGGACGATTAAAGTAGCATCTCCTATATCATTTATAAGGGGTTTTAATTCTGAAATTAAACCTGTTATTTGTTTTTCTTTTTTCTTTTGGTTATCGTAGATTTCGTTAAGAATATCCGAAAATTTTTTCTTACCAAATACTACATTATCTAATGCTCCCATAATATTTTTGGTTATAAATATTGATATAAAGAGGGGTTAGAATTTAGTATACCCGTTTTCTAAATAAAATATATATTGTGATTTAAATATATCATGAAGTTTATCAGCTATTTTAGTTATTTTTGGGGTTTTTACGTCTACCATTTCACGAATATAAATGTAAAGTGCTTTTTTATTAAACACTTCTAAATCTTCCCTTTTACGAAATAATTCTAATATTGCATCTGCTATCTGGGCGTCATTTTTTTTAGGAAATAAATCGTAAATATTTTCTGATACATAATGTGTAAATATATCAACGTATCTATCTAAATCACTTTTTACTTTATCATCACCTATGTTGTAAGTATAAGTTGAATTTTCTCCGGTTAAAATATCTACTTCAACTTTTTTTATTTTCTTTTTATAATTTTTGGTGTTATATAATATTAACCATCTCTTAACTATAGTTCCAAAATAAGAATATGCCTTTGCTCCTCGAGTAGGATCAAATAAATGCATTTTAGATAATAAAAAAGTAATAATTTCATGTTGAAGATGTTCTAAATTTTCTACTTCTGTATGATAAAATTTAAAGGTGTGGATGATATTTTGAGTAAGTTTAAAAAAAGGATAATGAATATGAGTTTCATATATTTTACTTCTTACTTCGGGATCGCGTTGGTTGTTATATTTTACAATATAGTCCTCTGTCTCTTGAGTAAAATAATTTTTACTCTTTTTTCTTCTTTTCTTTGGGGCCATTATTGGTTGGATTTAAACCTTAAAAGGTTATTTTGAATTTGCTTTATTTCTTTAAAAAACCAACCTATTTCATCATCACTTTGAAATACTCCTTTTTCGTCAATTTCATTTAAACGAGATTGTGATTGTTTAAGTTGTGTTGAAAAACCGTTGATGAAATTAGATTGAGAAATAATAATATCTTCTGCTTTTTCATTTTTCCTTAAAAGGTTAAAAGTCGTATATCCTAAGATAACGACTAAAATACCTAAAATCCCAATTATTATTTCTAATATCATAAATTATCTAACATATTCTTTAATCCTGGACTTGATAAAGTATTAAGTGCTTTAGATTTTGAACTAGTTTTCGTTTTCAATGTATAATTATTTTTTGGCTTATCCACGCTATCTTGAGAAAACTTTGGCAACCATTCAATTTCAAATTCAATACGCGCGGCCATCATATCTGCTTGGTGTAAAATATAAGGTAAAGATGTACGTGGTTTTTGTTCTGGCATGAATGTTTTTAAATATTTTTCATTAGCAGCATCATATAAACCATCATGAGTCTGGATGGCTATCATCTCATTAAATGTGTAAGAAATATCATGTTGTTGTAATAAAAATAACCCACGATCTGGTATAGAACAAAATGCTAATTTTTTATTAAACATATAATCCTCACCTAATTTATCTTTTCTCCATTGGTCAGTCTGAGGGATGTATGCATCATGATCTTTATCACCCATTTTCCCTAAATCATGGTTAATAGCAGAAAATATTAATTCTTCAATAGTAAATGTAGTTATATCACAACCTTCTTCTTTCCATAATTCATATTGTTTCAAGGCACAACGAACCACTCTATTAACATGATCTACATACCCTCCAGGAAATGCTGAATGGTATTCTTTTTTATGGGCGGCAGGCATTAAGATAATACGCTCTTCATATCGTTTATAAAAATTAGTTAATTGTTCTCCTCGGTTTCCTGGGATGTGTACTTTAATATTATCTAAAAATATTTCCCAATTCGCTTGGATTTGTTCTGCTGTTAATTTCATAACCTTAATTTATTTTAATATCTATTTAATTCTGAGGGAGACATAGGTTGTGATTCTACCATATCTCTAATATCATTTACTAATCCTTGGGCTTTAATAATATTTGCTTTGTAAGATTCAATGGGTTGTTGTGTATTGACAATTCTCTGGAGGTTAATTAGGGTTGATTCCAAATTGTCTAATTTTTTGTTTACTAAATTTCTATTTCTCATGACTTATTTATATTTAAAACAGGATGTTCCTTAAACCCCTATTATTACCTTTATTTCCAATCCTTTTTATTCCTTATTTCCCAAAATCTGTAATACCAAGGTACATGGAGAGTTTTATATATCCTAACTATTTTTAAAGTCTTTTAACTATTTGTTGGATGTTCAATAAATGTGCACATCTTTCGTATTGTTCACAATTTTCAAAGTATATAATGGAACTTTGTAAAGCTTTATTAAATATTTTTGGATCAAAATTTAGTATAGCTTCAATACAAGCAGGATTATCAATATCAATATCCTTTATATAATGCCATGATCTATTAAATATAGTAAAATCTGCAGCTTCTCTTGTTGATTGTGAATTGTAAGAAGGTTGTTCTTTATCTAAAAACTTTTTTAATTTTTCATGAAATACAAAATGGTTTAAAATTAATTTAGTAAACATACCAATTTTAGCAAATGGAGATTTTATAAAATCATCAAGTGATTTCCTAGATGTGATGGTTTCTTGTTGGGGTGAATCATCAAATAAATTAAAAAGTTTATTTTTATCAATCATACTTATAGTTTAATATTACTTCCTTGGGTAAGTAATGATTCATATGCCTGTTCGGCTGCTACATCTAATAAAACATCTTTTTCTTGGGCTATAGATGAAGTCCTAGTTTGCCATTCTTCAAAGAATCCATTACGGCTCGCCATAAATCCATATTCTTCATATATTTTAGCATTAAAATCTTTCATCTATTATACATATGTACCTTGGGTGGGAATCGAACCCACACGAGCTTTCAGCCCACAGGATTTTAAGTCCGGCGTGTCTACCTATTCCACCACCAAGGCATTAAAATCTATTCAAGATTTTTAAGTTCTTCTTCAATATCCTTTTGAATATTTTTTAACATTTCATATTCTGAAAGAACATCTTTTTTATTAGGATTATCTGGGTGGTAATTCCATAATTCTTCTAATACTGTTGATGTTGCTAATAAATCATTGATTAATTCTGCTTTTTGTAGATCTAATTTATCTTGGTCTGTCATATTATTTAAATTTACTTCCTATTAAGTTAATTGTTTTCTTTGCCTCTTCCAAACTAATTTGAAAAAATTCCTTACTATTATTGACACGTTGTGCCTTTAATTTATGATGTACTTCTCTTTCTACCATTTCCCCATTAAAACATTGATATGCCCATTCTACTTTATATGGTAAAGCAACACCGGTTGCAGAAGAGATTTGCCTCGCTCTTTCTTCAGGTAGTTTTTTAGTATAACCGATTTTTAACAAACCTGGGGATGTTGGGTTAGATAAGATATAAACCCATTGATCCCCATCCCCTTTATCTGCATATAAACCATACTTTTTATTCGTATAATACGTTACTGTTTCCCATCCATCACCTTTTTCACTAGGTGTTAGGGTGAAATATCTAGCATGTTCTAAATCCGTATTTCCATAGTTTTCCTTTAATGGAATAAATTGCTTAGCTTTTTCAACTGTAATTTTATTTAAACTCATATTATATTTTTAGTAATAGTATCTTAATTTATTATTTCCTTCGGGATAAAACCAATCTAATTCTTCATTTTCTTCAATTTCTTCTATAATTCCCCTTTTTGAAAGTTTATTTAAATTTATATTATTAGATTTATCTCTAATTGGTGATAATTTATATTTTTTGTGTAGTATACCATCTTTATATTGATGACAAAAAGAACCATCACTATGTTGATCAAACAAATAAGTAGCTAAAATTTGATTATTTACATCATACCTATATTCATCCCATTCTCCAATTTTATATAGATCATATCCTGTATATAAAGAGTCAAATTTATAACCAAATTTAGTATTATTAAATTTTAGTAGATTAGAACGAGTTTTATCTATAGTTGTTACATATAAATAAAATTCTTCAATCTGTTCTCCATTAATTCTAATTCCTCCTCTTACTTTATCATCATACCCATGTTTATGATTATAAAAATCGATATCCCATCTATTTATAAAACTTTGAGGAATTAAAGGTATAATTGTTTTATTAATCCATCCTTTTTTAAAGAATACATTTGCTTTTGGTTTTTTCATTTATTCAAATATTATATTAAATTCATTTTCAATAATTACTCTTTCCCCAATATCACTATTAAATTTAGTTTCAATAAAAACTTTAGCGGTATCTCCTACCATTTGAGTATCAAAAAATATTTGTTGTTGAGGGTTATAATTATATTTGCTATAAGTTCCTATTAAAGTTTCTGAGTAAGGACAATCTAAACATTGATTTTTATTAATTTGATATCCTACTATATTAAGTGGGGGATGATTTTGTGCCATGTCTTCAATAGTATAGGTTAAATTACCAATTGGTATTGGATTAGTATAATTACCATTAGTAAAAAACCCTAAAATACTATATAACGGAACAGTAAATGTAATTCCATCAATCCATACCCAATAATTCGAATCAAATATGGTTTCAACTAATGGTGCTCCATTAACAATATAATCAGGGTGCAATTCATCCAATTGGCCTTTAATTGTAAAATAGTTATAACCCTGATGTTCAATATGAAAATAACCATTATCATCTTGGTACACACCAGGTGATACTAAGGGATCAATTTCAAAAAATGCTTCACAATCACCACTTAAACAAGGATAAGGTGAAATAAGCTCCTCTGGGCTACATGCCCAGAAGAAACTTATTAAGGTTATGTAAATTAACTTTTTCATATTAGTATTAGGTTTTATAAATTTAATTTTTTCATTGTTTCTTCCATATGACCATTCATATAATGTTGTATAGCCAGATGAGAATTTAGTTCTGATATATCTGGTATTCCTATGTTATGGGGGTCAAATGCTAATTTTACATAATTTGACTCAAAACAAATTCTTGAATCATGTAAAAGTGGTACCCTACTTTCCCACATCGCTCTTCCTAATACTAAATCATCCATTTCAAAATCACATTTTTGTTGGATTTTCATTTTATCCAATGCTATTTTCATTCCCCTCTTGGATACCAAATACCCACATCCAGATGCAAAAAACCCAGTTCTACATATTATTTTTGTGAAATAATAATGTGGGTTATATCCAAAATTAGGATGACCACACCCCATATAATCTAAGTCTGGGAAGTCTTTTAGATTATCTTCTAACATTTTTTTAAATCTTTCTGGATGGACAAATGAATCAGAATCTATTCTAAAATAATATTCATAATCAGTTTCATTTAATACCCATTTAGATGGAAGTTTTATGCTTTTATCAAACAATCCTAATTTTGAATCAAATGTTCTAAATTCTATTGTATTCTTATCTAAGAATTTAAAATAATTTTCAAAATCATTTAAAGTTAAAACCCCATTTTTATCAACTTCAGTACTTCCTAAACTAATTAATACCTTAAATCCTAATTCTCTAAGTTTTGGAATCCAAGTTCTCTCACATTCTTTATAGTTATCGGGTTGTGCATGACAACCCGTAACCATTATTACTATTTTTTTAGTTATATCCATTATGCTACAAACTCTAATGCTTTACTAAACATCTTCTTATTTAAGTCCTGATCCTGCTTGAAATTTTTAATAATTCGAGCTTGACGTGGTTTTCCTTTAACTGTAAGATATTCAAAATTACCTTCCATAATGTTCTCTTGAACACGATTAAACACTTCCCACAATCCATTCCCTATATCTTCTGAACGTTGAGGATCTAGAACTTCTGTAATTGCATCTTTGTTATAAGTATTATTTGTACCTTCAACTCTCATATCAAGGAATGATTTTGCTAAATTGAACATTTGCTCTTCATTAAGCTCTGTTTCTTTCATTTTATTCATTGATTCAACAGTTAAATCAAGATTACTAATAATCTCTTTAATTGTATCTTGAAGTGTTTCAAAATCATAACCCATATGTTTAACTTTAAAATCTTCAAACTTAGTATCAGCAACAACTAATCCATTTTCACAAATCATTCTAAATAAACCTGCAGTAAAGGTAAATGAATTTTTACCATCATGAGAATTGGTAAGTAATACTTGTGGGTAAACAGTATCACCATCTTCACCATTAATAACAACATCAGGATTTCTAAATACAACTAAATGCTTTTGGAAACCAACATTTTCACGGGCTTTAACCTCTTTAGCATCAACAACTTTCCAACCTAGTAACTCCATATCTGTAATAACTCGATCAGTAGGAATATGTGTGTACTTATCTGAAGTACTTTCTGAACCTTTTGTAGTAAAAATACTAGGAGCGATTTCTTTTAACTCTTCTAAACTTTTGAAATTTGAACTTGTGTAATCTAACATAACTTTTATTTTAATTTAATTAATTTTAATAGCTCGAAACATTCGAACACGTAAATATACGAAAGGCTGCCTGGGAAGCCAAGCTTCCCGTGCATTACTTTTAAAGCTTTTCTAATAAACTTGGTGAAACTCTAACCATACCAAAACCACCTATTTCTGAAACTCTAATATTTTTAGACATAATTTTTTCTACTAACCATTCTTTACCATTGGCACTTTTATGGTTAATTTTAACTTTATCACCTACTTGAAAAGCTTCTTTTGTTAATTTAGGGGTAACTTTACCTTTACGAGCGGTAACTTTAAATCTTAATTCACTATCTGAATAACGGATAGTACCTGTGCTAATATTAACACCATACTTTTTTTGCAATTCTGTAACTGCATTTTGAAAATCACTTCTGAAATTTTTAACATCTGTACTTGTCATAACCTTTATTTAATTAGTGTTGCAACTTTATTATCACAACATGGTAAATATACGAACGATATCCCGGGTAGCCAAACCTCCGGCGTATTACTTTTAAGAAATTACTAAAGAAATTTCCCCTGTTCCTCTTAGTAAAGAACTACTCTCAGCTACATTAACAGTAGGATTAAATCTAAATGAACTTTCTCCCTCAGGTACAACAACAGAAGCGATATAAGAAGAAGTAACCAAAGAATCTTCATCTATGGATACAAATTGATCATAAACACCAATAGCATTTGTAGGCTTACCACTAAATGAACCAGTGTTATTAGCAATAGTTTCAATAGTAAAATAAACACTACCAGTAGAATTATTTGTGAGAGTAAAAGTTTTATTCCCAGAAAGAACTTCAGTTGGTGTTCCTTCTCTAAGTTGTGACTTTGTATATGACGCCATTTTTAATTTTATTATAAATATATAGAAAAAAACGACTCTTTCTCTCTTACATATCCACATCCATCTATCCGTATATACTAAATTACTTACATATTTTTTATAAAATTATGTGGTTCCCATGATTGGGGTTCGTATATTCGATGCAAATAAAAATGGGTTAAATATGGAATTATTATATTTTATAAGTGGGGTACTATCGGTAGGAGTACTATATGGGGTTAGGTTATTACGTAGTGTTAAATCTTCGCATGCGGAATTACTGAGCTCGTTCAATAAATCATCTCATATTTCCTCTGCCCGAAGAGCAGATCTTAGGGAGGAGATAGAAGATATAAAAACATTGATAATGGATATTCAGTCGAATATGGAGAAGGATCAGTATGAGAGTCTGGGTAATATAAATAAGCGTATAAGGGAATTAGATACTGTTGTATATGGTAATGTGGATAAGATTAAACAGTCGAACCAAGTGTTTAATAAAAATGTTACGGACGCATTTAATGAAATAACGCAATTGAAACAAAATATAAAAACCTTGGGTCAAGATCCAAATATGTTAAGTAGATATTAAATGAAGTTTGCATTAATAGCACACGATAATAAAAAGGCCGATATGGTGGCTTTTGTCTCTAAACGTTTACCATTTTTTAACCGCAAAGATGTTAACATTGTAACAACAGGTACTACGGGTAAAAAAGTAAAACATGCGGGTATTGATAATGTAGAGAGGGTAAATTCAGGACCAATGGGTGGGGATGCCGAGATAGCCGCTATGGTAGTACGTGGTGAGATAACAGGTGTTATATTTTTAAGGGATCCACTGGATAAACACCCACATGATGTTGATATTTCTATGTTAATGCGTTTATGTGATGTTCATGATATACCACTGGCAACTAACTATAGAACTGCTTCTATATTAATTAAATGGTTTAAACAAAAATGATTTTAGGTTTAATTATGTTATTACTGTTAATAGGTTTTGTTTCTATTAAACTAGGTAAACTATTACCCAACGAACTTGTATTATTACCCTTGATTATAATGTTGGGGTTAGATATAATGTGTATATTTGGGTTTAAAGAATTTTTGGGTATGGAGAATAGACTGATATCCTTTTCAATCATAGCATCTACTTTTTTAAAAATTATATTATTTCTATTATTAATGCCTAAAGAAAAAAATATTTCCTCGACACCAAAAGGTTTTTGAAAAAAGAAGGTTGCCATTTTTATATTTTTTAAAATTTGGTGTTAAATGGAAAAAGGGCCCCCAAATGGGGGCTCTTGTTATACCCCACATATATAAGATATAAGTATATACAACCCGAGGGTGTAAGATTGTGTTCGAGTTATGAATTGCCCTACACCCTTTTCTTCACATATACACGCTATATGGATATCAACGCGCGTGGTATTATATACAGTATACGGCGCCGGTATGGCAGCACCCCCAACGCGGTACATAAGTACGGGGCACCCCATAACGGGATACCCACGTACTACAAACTAAAAACTAATGGAAAATACTACACTAATAAAATAGTGATAATGCGTTTTGCAATCCATCATCCGTTGCTAGATGAACAGATGACATACGTGGATTTAATGTCGATGAATCTCTATACTCAGCGATTGCTTGTTTACGAGCACCTGGAAGTGATTTCGCCCACACGGTATTCCAACCGCCTTCCTCAAATGTGAACATATACTGTTTTAATTTCGTTGCCATATAACCTTTATTTTAATTTAACTATTTCTAATGCTTCAATGTATGATAAATCAATGCCTCGTTCCTCGGCCATCATCATCTCTAATCTTGCTAAGTGGTGTAACATATCTGTCATAACCTTTATTTATTGTATGTGAATGATTGTTTTAACTCATCGCTAAACGCTTTTAGACTTGCTATCTCATATGCATTCATCACACGACCTTTTTTGAGTCGTTTAAACTGTTTCAAATAATTTTTACCTCTATTATAACTCATAACCTTTATTTATAATTGATTTACTGTTAATTGTTTAAATTCCAATTGCCTGTGTAGTGTAACACAATCGATTAAGTCATTCCATACGTCTTTGGATAAATGTCCATCACGTAATAACTGATTTAACCTGTTTTCTAATAATAAATGATGATTTACTGTTGGATTTACTGTCATAACCTTAATTTTACCCTGTAAATATACGAACCATATCCCATGTATCCAAATTTATCCAACATTATTTGTGAACAGCGTGTTCATGCTTTATCAAAAATATATTTGGCTTTGTCACATGCTCATTTTTAATGCCAGGCCATTGTGAATAAGAAAGATCTACACGTGTGCCAATTGTGAATAATGCAATTCGACGTATATATTTTAAGGTAGGTCGAAAAGGCTTGGCTTGCAATGTAAATGGGTTATT
>Ga0181379_1000166_pt1 | contig 33041 bp, 46 predicted proteins | sample 2SPOviralmetaG_FD_130115 | JGI IMG/M metagenome (GOLD analysis project Ga0181379, IMG submission 130115) | Marine viral communities from the oligotrophic San Pedro Time Series (SPOT) site, San Pedro Channel, CA, USA - 2 SPOT_SRF_2009-07-10 | ecosystem: Environmental > Aquatic > Marine > Strait... | reverse complement strand
GGGGGGGGGGGTGCTGGGGGGGGGGGGGGGGGGGGGGGGGGGGGGGGGGGGGGGGGGGGCGGGGGGGGGGGGGGTGGTGGTGGTGGTGGAGGTGGTGGAGGTGGTGTTACAGGTGCAGGCGCACCTTCTTCACCTTGACCTTGCTGTGGTTGCTCTTGCTCAACAGGCTCTGGTTCGGGCGGAGGCTCAGGCGTTAACTCTGGCTCTTCTTCATATTCAAACGGCTCTACCTCTACCTCTGTTTCAAGCGGAGTATCCGGTGTTGGTGCGGCCATAGAGCTTTCAAGAGTAGGGTTATTTACGTCTTGCCAGCCAGCTTCCATGTTTTCAAGGATTCTATTAGTCATAGAATCTTCAGGTGTTCCAGCGCCATCAATAGTAACGTTAAGCCATCTTGCGTTATTTGTGTCTGTAGGAAGCCCTCCACCAGAAACTAAGTGAGAATCTAGCCAGCTAATCTGTGCGTTGTTGTGTGTTAAATCAGATGCACCTTGGTACTCAACAAGGTTTGTTCCGTCAGATACATACAAACGTCCATTTGAGCCTCTAATTAATGTGTATTCAATACCTGACTCATCTACGTGTTGAGTGTGATATGCTAAATAAGTATCGCCTACCTCCATAGGGCCATATTCGTAATCACCTGACCCGTCTAGCGTTGTAACTACTGTTGACCCCTCAAGAATCTCAGCAACCCTATCTGCTGGAACGGCTTGGTCATCAACATACATTATTGATTCCATTGGGCCATCGTCGATAGTAGTGTCAGCAGTTAAGTCAGCCGTAGTGTCTGCAAGTTCAGAATCTGCTTCATCTACTGAACTAGCCATAAAGTCTTCTAAAGAAGGGCCGCTAGGCTGAGGAGATACGTCGTAAGCTTCTTCATAAATAGACTGCAAGTTTCCTGCTAAAGCTTGAAGCTGATTAGCCATTGCTTCATTTTGTTGTGCGGCTATAGCTTCGTTAACAGTATTTCCCATGACTCTGTTAACTTCAGCCATCGTGTCTTCATTAACAATAGCCGCGTATTCTGCAAATTGCTCTTCTAATTCTCGCTGTTGCTCTTCAGAAATTGCTTGTTGCCCAGCAAGATCGCTAAATAAAAACTCAACAACCTCTTGAGCGCCAGTCAGCAAGCCCGATGCAACAATGCCCTCCATGTCTAGCTCGCCATCAAATACTGCTTGACGGATAGCTGTTTGACCCATTGCATTAAGAACGTTGTCTAGTTCTTCAATGCCAGTTATTTCTGAAATATCTAAGCCGTTTAAAGCTTCTTTAAGTTCGGGGCCAATAACTTGATTAAGTGCCTGACTAAATCCTGCGGTAGCGGCTGTTTGCAAAAGCTCATCAGGATCTATAGAGCCGGTAGTAATTCCTTGGGTAATAGCATTGCTTACAACAGAAGAGCCAACAGTGCCTAATGACGGAGCAACAGCAGATACTGCACCACCCGTCATAATCCCCATTGCAGTAACAATGCCCATTTTTACGTAGTCAACAAGACCTGCTTGATCTTGTTTAACTGTCTTTACATAGGCAGAGCCGTTCCATTCGTACTTGTCACCATCGTTGTTATAAATGGCAGAGCCAACGCCATACTTGGCTAGGAGTTCTTGATTAGCTTCGGAGTTGACCCAGCGATCATAAGCAGAAGACTGCTCCTGCATTCGTCGGCCATAGGCTTCCGTATAAACGTCTTGGTCATCATCGGAGTATTGAGTAAGATCCTCTCCTTCAAGAATCATTAACTCATCTTCAGTTAGTGAACCAGTGTATTCGTCCCAGTTACCTACATCGTAGTCACCAGACTGAATTAACTGCTCTCGCTCAGTCATGTAAGCAAAATAGTTATCAAAGTCACCGAAGGCTTGTTTAAGCATCTGAGAACCCTGAGCATTAAAGTACTCACGTAGTTCAGCTTCTGTTACCTGCGTAGCATCACCCCTTGCATACAACGCATTAGGATTGGCGTCACCTCGCTCAACACCTTCAAAGAATGTAAAGGTGGAAATGCCTTCTGTCTCCGAAGGCGGCGGTGCTTCGGCTTCTTCTGGCGCAGATGGCGGAGGAAGTTCTACCTCTGAATACTCGTCTGAGCTTTCTGCTTCAGTTAACATTCCTTCTTTTGTTGCAGGCGCAGGTTTGCTTTCTACAGGCTCAGACGTAATCTCTACCCCCTCTTGAGGGTTTTGAGCTAAGTATCTAGCCGCCGCATAGACGCTAGGAAATTCTTTTGTACCTACGTAATACGCCATTTACTTTTCCCTCGATACGCCCTTAGTCTTTTCATAAGAGCGCATTGCACCCAATCCCAGCATACCCATCAATACAGGCATCATGGTCTCTAAGTCAATCAGCGGTATAACAACTTCTACAGCAAGCAGTGCCAAAACAAAGTTAGTAAAGGGAATAACCATAAAGTTACCCACCATACCCAATACACAGCACCAACCTACCGCTGGTCTCCAGCCAGAAACAAAAAGCGACTTATGTGCCGCCTCTACTTTATTGATCTCTAGTTGAGCCTTAGACAGTTCTTGAGCGTGTCGTTCAGCCATTGTTGACAACTCATGTGCCAACTTAGCCTTCTGATCTTTGTCCTCAATGAACTTATCAAGGAGGCCCGTTACTGGGCCAATCAATGCATCAATCATGCAAAGTACTCCGCACCTTTAAGCACACCTACAATTAACAAGCTGTTAGCAAGAATCATTTTTTCTAGCCTTTTAAACTGTAAGCCGCCATCGTCTAGTCTTTTTTCGATACGGTCTAGCCGATCGTCAATAGACTTACGAAGAATCTCGCACTCTGCCTGATGTATGTCGATACGCTTTAATGCCTCTTCTGCTGGTGTCATTTAACCGCTCACTATAAATACTGCTGTACCTACCACTATTGCAATCGCTAACAAAACTAAAAGCCCCGCAAGCATTTGCTCTTTTGCTTCTTGCTGGCGATAAATCGTATCTGCTCGCTCCCTTGCAATCTGCTTTCTCATATCGCGAAACTCTTGCAATCCTTCTTTCCCATAGACCATTCCTATTATGGAAAGTAATTCTTTTTGTTGAGCCTCCATCTTTTTCTTTGCGGCAAATGCCTGCATTGCTTCTTGCTGTACACTCCCGCTAAAAACAACCCGCTTAAAAGGATTTACATTTCTAACTTTCTTTTCAGCGTACATTACATCTGAAGCGTGACCGTACCACTTGCCTATCTGCATCATTGTATCTTCAGCAGACTTTCCGGCTTCTACCATTGCCTTAACTATCGTAAAGGCTTTAGTTGCTCCAGCGATGGCAGTTACCGGATCAATCATCTTTAAATCTCACATACGGTGGGCAATCATAAATTCCTGGGACATACCACCGATACCGCTTATCTGATTCTGTGTAGATTTCTTTGTATTCACATACTGTGTGGTAAACGACTCGTCTGCCTATGTATGCTGAAGTACCTCCTTCTAACACCAGAACCAAAACAAGCGTTTTTACCAAGGCATACCATCAGCAGACACAGGGTTTTTCTGTACTTCGATGTTTGCTGTTAGTGCCGCCTCAGTAGCGTCCTTGTCTACGTCTGCGTGTACCCAGCCCATAACAACTTCTTCTGTCAGGCTCTTGTATGCAACAAAGTCACTAGCAGAAGCGTCAGGTGTAAAACCTACAGTGCCATATGCAGAAGCAGTGAATGTGTCGTCGCCAACAGTTTCAGATTCAGTAACATGCCAGTGTGCAACGGTTACACCGCCGTCTGCAACGTTATGCTCAAGGTTAGCTATAGTCCATGTAGCCATTAGTTTTCTCCTAGTTAAATAGCGGCTATGATAAAGGCAAGTAACTCAGAGTAACGCACACCCATTCGTGTACGCTCTTCGCCAGTTTCTTCATCAGTCCAAGTTGTTGAAATAAACATTGCATAGCGTCCAGCGTCTAAGCCTTCAGCAGTAAATGCATCTTGTAAGTCTTGAGCAATAATGCCGAAGTGAATACGTGCGTCGTTGCCTTTTTCAGCAACTGCTGACTTCCAACGGAACTTACGAAGCAAACCTTTACACGCTACAGCTACACGTTGCTCTGCGTCAGACAGTTCTTCAATGTCTTGTTTTTCGTTGCGGTCAGAAGTTTGAATAGTTCCGTTGGTAGCGTGAATATCATCAAAACGCTTGCTTCCACTTCCTATATCTTGTGCATCGTCTGTACCTGCTAAAATATTGCCGCTAGAGTCGATACGCATGCGCTCGATTCCAGTAGTTGAGCCAGTACCGAATGTCAAATAGTTTTCGGTAAAAGAACTGCCTCTGTAACCACGGATCCAAAGATTAGGCGTTCCAGTATCATTTGTACTTGCAGAAAACGCTAACTGCCCATAAGTATTTTCTGTAGTGCTGTTACGTTGAATTGTGATTCCATTGCCATCAGTATCAGTTTTTACATGGACTGTATTTGCTGGAGTGCTAGTACCAATACCAACATTCCCGCTAGATTTCATCGTAGCAATCGTAACGCCACCGTTTACAAATCTAGTCTCTGACGGTGACGAAAGTTGGGTTACATTTGCCAGTGTTGCGTGGCTTTGCCCATACTGCGAAAGTATTCCGTTTGCAGTGCCTGCTGTTACATAAATTCTAGCGTTTCCCGTGGCGGTGGTGTTTTCAAACTGAGAAACAATAGTGTCTGTTCCTACTACGTTTAAAAGACGGCTTGGACTGGTAGTGCCAATACCTAATTGACCACTGGAGTTAAGGCGCATTGCTTCTGTGCCGTTAACACCAAAAGTAGTTACAGAGCTTGTTGCAGAAATGAAGTTATTGGTATTAATTTTTAATCGAGCAGTAGTAGCTTCTAAGTTTAGTGCTACTTCGCTATCTGATGATTTAACATGCAATTCACTACTTGGACTGGTAGTACCAATACCTAATTGACCACTAGAGTCGATACGCATGCGTTCTGTTGGTGCGCCACTAGAAGCGTTAGTAAAGAAACGCATCGTTGAAGCGGCATTAGATGGTGCCGCTAAGTCTAATTGGGAAGATGAAGTTGTTCCAATCTGTCCAGCCGCCGTAGAGGAGGTTAATCCGCCACTATGAAGATAGCCTAAACGCAATCTATCAGAGTTGTCCCCAATAGAAACGGTCGTTGTATTGAATTGTGCGCCTCTAATGGTTAATTCATCAGACGGACTACTGGTACCAATTCCTAGTCGTTCCGCAGAAGCATCCCAGAACAACTTCGCAGTTGTACTCGTGTCTTCGTAGAAGCTGATGTCGCCGCCATTATCAATTTTTAAAAATGAAGCTCCACCAGCACCTAAATATAAATCACCAGATGAATCTGAGGCTGTAATAAAGTTATTACCTGCCCTTGTCATATTGACTGAATTACCTGTTGTGGCTACTTCAAAGTTTCCATTGGTTCCTTCAACAGTCAAACCATCAGCAGTCACTGTGCCAGTAACGTTGATGCCTGTGTTCGTCGTGGCTAGTTTGGTTGCCCCTCCATACATTAGCTCAACTTCTGCACCGTCTATTGCTTTAAGGTAGTTATTATCTCCTGCCGCATTTTGCAGGCGCATGTCTGTCCCGCGAATAAGCAGGTTGCCTGTACCAGAATCTTCAATTACAGATACTGAGCCTGTGTGGTAAATCTGTAGGTCAGAGCCAGCACCGAAGACAGCCTTGTCGTTGTCAGCAAACAGAATGTCACTACCGTTGGTATCAAGATTACCGCCTAGCTGTGGCGTAGTGTCTTCTACAACTTCATTGGTTGCCGCTACAGTTGCATCAACATACGCCTTAATTGACTGTTGAGTAGCTAGTTGTGTAGCTGAGTTAGACGCCATGTTGTCTTCATCAAGCACAGCCGTACCTGATACACCTGTGTTTAGTACAGCAGATGTCAGCGTCTTGTTAGTCAGTGTGTCAGTGGTTGCACGACCTACCAGCGTATCCGTAGAGGTCGGAAGTGTAATCGTACCTGTGTTACTGATTGTGCTAATAACAGGTGACGTTAATGTTTTGTTTGTCAGCGTATCTGTAGTCGCTCGACCAACTAGTGTATCTGTTGATGTTGGAAGCGTTAGTGTGCCTGTATTGCTAATGCTTGAGATAACAGGCGTAGTCAGAGTTTTATTAGTAAGCGTTTGTGTACCAGTCAGTGTGGTAACGGTAGAGTCAATAGCAAAGGTAACAGCATTGCCTGAGCCAGACGTATCAATACCAGTACCACCAGTAAACGTCATAGTTTCAGTGTCTAGGTCAATGCTTAATGCACCACCAGAGTCTGCTTGAAAGTCTAGGTCTTGAGCTTGGAGTTCTGTGGTTACGGAGTCAACGTACGCTTTTACGGACTGCTGTGTAGGAACCAAGGTTGCACTGTTAGACGACATATTGTCTTCATCAACGAATGCAGTGACGTTTATAGTTCCATCAGAAATAGTTTCAAAGGTAAGGGTTCCGGTAAACGTTGGCCCTGCGGTATCTGCTTTAGTTGCAATAGCTGTAGAGATTGCATCGAACTCGGTTTCAAATTCAGAACCCCGAATGATCTTTCCTGAATCACCCGTTGGTAACGAGTCTTTAGCTTCAAAGTCTGTGGTTTTAGTGTAGTTAGACATCTGAGGTTCCTATAGCAGATAAAAGAAGAAAAGCCCCCCGAAGGGGGCCAGGTATCATTACTCAGCGATTGCGAGTACGAAACCAGCTTCAGGACGGTATACCTGAACACCGTACAGGCAATCAGCCGTGTACAGAGTCGAGAGGTATTCCTGCTTGTACTGAGTCTGTGAACGAACAGCCTGCTGTTCTGCCATGACGATAGCGTCAGTGTGGAACAGAAGTGCCGCACGAGTATCGATAGAAGACGCAGTGTTGTCACCCGCCGCCTCAATAGTTCGGCAGTTAGCTGAAACGTAGATGTCTACACCGTACAAGTTTCCGATAAGACCGGAGTTCACAGCCTGACCAGTTACGAAGTCAGAAGACACGTAACGATCAATACCCATGATGGTGTTACGAACAGAAGGAGGAATAACAAGCGAACGTCCATCCATAGGTACGTTGTTGTCATCAAGCTTCTGAATCATGTTGCGGAAGAAAGCATCAGTAAACACGTCAGCCGCTACCATAGTGTCGTCGGTATACTGAGTAGTAGTACCAGCGTCATTAAAGAAGCAACCAGTGTGCTGATAGTCAGTAGCCGCTGGGCTAAATACGACAGCACCGCCATCACCAAAACCAGTACCCGCCGCGTGAAGGTCATTGTCAACCTGCACTGAAAGCGCGTAACCCGCATCTTCAGTGTAGAACTGACGGAGACTAGAAAGAGCCTGAACTTCTACGATGTCTTCGATAAGACGTGAGTACTCAAAGTGACGGTCGATATCAACTGTCAATTCGCTTTCGGTGTTTGCGATGATAGTAACCGCAGTGTCAGCCGCTTTAGCATTCGCATCGCCACGAGTAGGCTTTGGAATGTGAAGCTTATCGCCTTTCTTACCTGACATAGCAAGCTTTTTAACAAGCGGAGCCATCTTCAGGTTCTTTTGATAAGCGGCAATAATTTCATCACTCCAGATCTCTGGAATAAACGTAGCCGCTTCTGTCTTCGCGGTATTACCAGCCGCGCCTGGGTATGTTGCAGTAGCCATGTCAATCTCCTATAGGATTATTTGACTCGACCCTCTGCGTATGCCTGAAGGATTTCACCTGACAGGGCTTGGTAACGCTCGGGGTCAGTTTTCATCAGTTTAATGATGTCGGCCCTGCGATACTGTTTTCTTGCGGTTGACTCTGCACTGCCTCGAGCTTTACCCGTATTAGCCGCCCTTAGTTGTTGCTTACGCACCTGTTTTTCAACATTAGCGGTTTGCTGAGCAACTACCTTTCTTTCTTTCCAGAGAGAAAAAAGTTCATCAGCCGCGTCAGCATTATACTGTTGGTCAGCTTCTACAAATAATTGAGTCCTAATCTTTGAGCCTGATATCCACTCTGCGAACTTAGGATCTTTAAGAATTGTTTGCATATCTGGGTGTTTGTTACCCAAAGATGCTAACGCCGCTTGTTTCCTATAGTCCTCAGTGTATCTCTCAGCCTCCCTAATCTTAGGATGGTTCTCAATTGCCCTATTAACAGCCCCTTGAGGATCCGTAAAATAATCAATATCGCTTTCAGGCTCAACATTCTGTTGAGGTGCTGGCGATGGTGTTTGAGTCGTAATGTACTCATCCACTATCTTACGAAGCTCCCCGACCTCGTTAGAGTGCCGACTCATCACCTTTTCAACTTCTTGGTGCATCTGAACAACTTCTTTCAGAGATTTACCTCGGTATTGCTCTGGAATATCGTTGTTAGTGTCGGTCTCTACCGCGTCTTGAGTCTGCTCAACGGCTTCAGCTTGTTGAGTCTCTTCGGCTTCGTTTTCGATGTTTTCCGCATTCCCCTCTTCTTCGAGGTGAGGATCAACCATCGTTGCTCTAGACATAATTAAACTCCGTTTGGAGATTTACGTTTTCTGCCACCTTCTTCATGTTCCCGTACCCACTTCATGTGGCGACCTGGAAAGTCTCCACTAGATCCGTCGAGTACGCATTTAGGCGCTGACAGCATTTTAGTAGCAGTCAAGCCACAGTCGCACCTACTGACTGTCTCTCCACTGCGTACCATTCTTTCAAATATACGACCGCAATCACAGCGAAAGTCATATATCTTATACATCTAATTCTTCTTGCCCTTCCGCTTCGGCTTGGTCTCGCGCCGCAGTAATCGTTGCCTCTAAGTTAATTACTGTAGCTAGAGCGGCAACCTGGCCTTTGCGATAGAACAACTCCTCCTGATCTTTAACTGTTTGAAGGTCTGCTAACTGTCTTGCGTTGTTAGCTAACTCTTCTGTCAACTGCTTAAACCCAGCATGGTTAAACAGTTCATTGTAATTAGTAAAGTACTCCTCAAGTTCAGGTGTCATAAATTCCCATCTCTCTTTCGTTGATTATGTGCCTTGTAGCACGGTTTTTAAAAAATGTCAGGCTTTTTTGGTTGTCTTCCTGCGACGACCTGACGCTGTAACAGCATGTTTAATCCTGGCAGGGCCAGTCTTACGCTTTGCCGAAGATCGTTTTTCTGCCGCAGTCATTTTAGCCGCTACTGCTTTTGGCCTACAAGAAGGATAAGGGCGTTTACTTTTCTTAGCAGACTTACGACCGCAAGGCTTGCCTGTTTTAACGTCAACCCATTCTTCTTTAAACCACTTAGTAAGACCGCCTTTCGTTTTAGCCATACGTGCCACCACGTTTTTTATAGGTCTTAACTAACCAGGCATTAGCATACGCTGAGGGATATACATCAAATTTACGTTTAGCCTCAGACTTTACCCGCGAATAAAGAGCTTTGTTCTTTACATTCGCAGGTATCGTACTTTTCTTTTTAGGTTTACTTTTTGCCTTTGCCACGACGTAATCCTTTAAAGTCTGCGCCCGTGATTTTATTTCTTGGAGCCGCAACACGGGCTATCTTTTTTTGCTTAGGGCTATAACCCTTACCTTTAGCCTTTGGCATGACTACTTCTTTTTCTTTCGATTAGTCATTGTGCGCTGACCACGCTTAGGCATGGCTGGCGATTTGCCTCTTGGTTTTGATGAGGGCGTTTTTTTGGGTGTCTTCATTCCATAACCAGGCATAACATTCTCCTTAATTTATTTACCAAACATCATTACAGTAAATGATTCCATTTTGCCAACATCTTCTGGTTTGTCTTTTGCATCGTACTTAGTAGGAAATCCTTGATCTTGCATTTCCTTAACACGACGTTTAGACGATTCGCACATAGAGTAATACTCAAGAGGCGTGTAACTAACTGTGTGGTCTTTGTCTTTCACTTCTTACCTCCATGTACTTTTTGAACTGCAAAGTCTGCTGACTTAGATGCACCTTTGTGTGGCTTGTAGCCTTCAGCAGGGTCTTTCATTAACTTATACTCTTTACCGGACTTCATCCAGTGATAACCTTTGGGTGCTGGAACTTTCATTGTGTTTACCATTTAACCTTATGCGACCAATAACGCGCAGATAGTTTACTGGGATTTGCGTCTTGAGCATTGTGACGGGCGTAGTAACTCTTTTTTCGCGCTTTATCTTTTGCGGTTTTAGGATTCTTGCCTGCACCTTTAACTCCCTGCTGACCAAAACGAATTGTTTTGATCTTATCACCCTGTTTCGCTACAACAACGTGCGATTTAGTGGGATGGTTGGGAGTTTTCTTCGGCTTGTTGTACCCGCTTACGCCTACGCGCTCTAGTCGGGGATCCCTGTTGCTCATTGGTTAAAGCCTCCACCTTGGACTGGAGTTCTTGGATTTGGCGTCGGAGCGGCTCCACTTGGGCGTTGAGCCTGTTCAGTAGCATTTGGAATTCTCTGTCGGTTAGCATTCTCTTTCCCTTGGATTTGTTTCTCTTTGATTAAGCGATCAGCAACCTGCATACGACGTTCAAACTCTTTGTCGTCTTGGTCGCCTTCACGCAAGTTTCGTGTAACAGCGTTGATTCTGTCAATCTCAAGCTCTTGCGGTACGACCGCCGCTTCAGCCGCAAGCTTCTGCGCTCTGGCCGAAGACTCTTGCGCCTGTGCAGATAGGGCCTCAGTTTGTGACTGCTGGAACTGCAACTGCGCTTGTTGAGCCGCCATTTGCATTTGCTGTGCTTGTGGGTTGGGTTGCATTGCCTGAGACATTGCCGCTAACAATTCTTCACGGTTAGACAGGTTCATGTTGTCTACAACCGACTGGATTAGCGTTGTATAAAGTGGTGAGTCTTTGCCCATAGTCTGCAATAACTGTACCAACTGAGTAACTTCGTATTCCCTAGCAATAATGCCTAGTGTACTGCTTGCATTGAACTTGTAGTCCGCAACCGGATAGTTTTCAGGATCAAACTGCATATACCGATGTGCGGCTTTCTTAACAAATGGGATTAGGAAAGACTGTTGGAAGTTAATAAGGGTGCGCTTATGACGCTTAATAAGAGCACCAAGAGACATACTAATACCAGCCGCTGTTGACTCCCCATTAACTTGTCCAGCGATGCCAGCAGAATCAACTGCACCGGTGGCTTGTTGAACCATCTGTTGTAACGCTCCGGCTTGCGCGAACGTAATCTGGCTAACCTGACCAAAGTTAAACGGTTGAAGTACTTCACGGGGATCTCCATTCGTAAGAATCATCTTGCCAGGACGAATTTCTGGCTTTGCGCCTCGTGGCAATCGAGTTGCATCAAGCGCCATCATTGGGTGAATCGTTAAGCTTAGTGCATCAATACGCGCTCTAAGTTCTGTATCCAAAGCCTTTTGGCTGTTATAGCCTTTTTCACAGACGCCTCTTCCCCAAAAACGTCCAGGCACTACATCCCACGGGAATGCTACAACAGGCCTGTCGCCCATCATGTACGGATTAGCTTCCGCTTTTAGAAGTGTGCCACCGTTAGCAACAACAATAACGGCTTCTACATACTTACCTTCTTCCTCAACTTCCTCATCCATAGCTTCGCTAAGAAGTTCTCTAGGAACGAGGCCGTAGTATTTAGTGAGTCGAACCTTGTCATCGTTGTAAATTGTAATGTCTTGATCGGGTTCCAGGTCAGTATCAGGAGCCGCAGATCCTACATAGGTATCACGATATACACCTTGCTCTTGAAGAAGCTCGACTTGGTGCTTACTAACAAACTCATCAATGCAAACACCCATAGCCTCATCAACACTAGTGGCTACAGGGTCAATCAAAAAGTTTTGAGGTAAGACAGGGCGTAGCTTTACTTTGACTCGATCTTGGACATTGACGCCTACAGCTTGAAGATCCCCATCCATAATGGGTTGAGTAGCAGGTGCCATTTCTTTCATTTCTTCAATGACGATTTCGCCAATTCCTGTGCCAAATACGGCGGCATTGATAAGACATTCCGCAACAGACTTGCGAATCATGCAGTCTTCAAAGTCTTCGGTGAGTTTGTTTCTTAGGAAAAGAACGTCGTCCCTAGAGGTGTCACCTAGATTATCGGAGACATCAAACCACTTTCCTCTACCGAATGTAGCTTCTTCCAGCTCTGCCACGTTGGATTCAACAGCTTGTTGTAAAGCAGGAGAAATAATACGGCTACGCTCACTCCGACGCTCGCTATCAGCAGGATCCCAAATCCCACGCCAAAGCCGATAGTATTCTTCAAAACGCGCTTCATAGTTAGATTCATAGTAATCCCGCCAGTTTTCGCACTTTGTTATCACCCAATCCTCTACGGATTGTTCAGCCATCAAAGGATCCTGCTCGTATATCTCGTCCATATTAGTATCCCGCCACTATGTCTAAGATGTCGTGGTCGTCTATTTCGTATTCGTAGTCATAAGCTACTTGAGCCAATTGGTCAATGTACGCTAAAGCGTCCACTAAGTCGTCATGCGTCAAAGGATCAGGGAATTGGAACAGTTGGTCAAGGAATCTTACGTTCCAATCGCCTTTGTTTAATGTGACATAGCCGTTTTCAAAACGACCTTGTAGCGCCCACATGACCCGATCGGTCTTCTTTTTGTTGCCGTGGGTTAGTTCTTGCACCCGAAAAAACGTGCCGTACTTTTTTTGTAAGTCAGTCAAGGGAGACATAACCGCTTGCTTGGCTATGCCCCTTTCAATACCCACCGATATAGGCTTGTAGTCCCTTACTGCTTGGAAGATTTTGATCGCGGTTTCGTCGAGCGTCCACCTGCCGTGGATGATGTTTTCGACGTACCAGCCTTCTTCCGAGACGTTGACGACGGCGATTGCCGTTTCGTCGAGCTTTGAGCTTTTGGTGCGCTTTTTGTTGACTTCTTCGAAGCCGGCGAGGTCGATGGCGATGTAGTAGTCTCCGGTCGGATCTTTATCAGCTTCGACCCGAACCCAATCTTCCTTAAACATTTCTGACCCACGAGCTTCAAATGATGCCATAAATTCTTGACGGAACGCATAACTAGACATACTCCTCTTAGCGATATCAATTTCATTCTTGTCCAATAGTGGATTGTCATAAGAAGTAAAGTGCCAAGCACAGTACGTCGGATCATCCCCTAACTCCGCATATTTGTACAATTCGTAAAAATGGTTCCTGCCCATAGGTGTGCCTATGAACATTGCACATCCCTTTTGGTCAGCAAGGGCAGGTCTTAAAATTTGCTCGAATACTTCGGGCTTCATGTCCGCGTATTCATCTAGAACAAGGAACTTTAGCGAGACACCTCGCATGGTTTCTGGTCGGTCGGCACCTTTGAGGCTGATGGTTGCACCGTTGACCAGTTTGATCTGTAGATTATTGATGTGACTACCAGCAATAACAGGATGACCAAGCTCAAGAAGGGTCTGCCACATGATGTCTCTGGCCTGTCCTTGGGTTGGTGCAACATAAAATACATGACCTCTATCGGCTTGAAGTGCATTAACAATCAACATCCATGCCGCAAGACGTGACTTACCTGTTCGTCTACCGGCGGCTACGATTTTAAAACGAGTATCGTCTGCCCAAACCTGTTGTTGCCAAGGCAGTAATTCGATATTTAGGTCACTCAAAAGTTCAACCTTGGTGTTGCCGTAACTAGCTCAAACGAAATGATGCTAACAAACGTAGATCCTGCTTCCGGAGTAAGACTTAGGGTGTCACCCTCTTTTGCAACAAGGAACTCACCAAACTGACCGCCAAATTCTAAGAAATCTTTTGAGCCAACGTTTTTTCCAGATAGAAAATCAATGTTTACACTGTTATGAACCCAACGAGCATCAATGCTTTTACTGCTACCTGTGGTATTTGAGATAAACAGATAGCTAACAATAGCATCGTAGCCTGTTGGTACGTCTAATATCGTGTTACTTGACCCTGCGGTTAGGGCGTCACCGTGAGAAAACTTCATGCGTATGTCCACAAAACGGGAGTTGTTGTACGGGTATCCACGTGTACGAATGTTTTGGCAATACCTATGCCATTAAATCGCAGGGCAACCGCCATCCTTACAATCTTCATGCGTTCTGCACCGTTAGATACCGCGATATCAGCCGCGATACCTTGATTGTGTGTGCCAGGAACTTCTTTTCGGGCCTCATTGGGGTGGGTTTCATCTCTGTAACCCGATGTAATCTTAAAAGGAAAGCCACATAACTCACGCAACTGATCCAACTTCTCCAGAAATGCGTCATCCATTTCATTCTTGTTAGTGTGCGTACAGTTAAACTCTTCTCTTTTAAAGTATTTCATTACTTTTTCTTACGCTTAGGTGCCGCCTTTGCTTTCGCTTTTGGCTTCGGCTTTGGTTTTTTTGAATTTTCTTTTTTATCTAGCATTTGCTGGATTGTTTGCTGTCTAACACTTACCGGTAGGCCAGTATCACCCGGAGGAAAACCAGCGCGCACACGATTAGCTTCGCTCATTTTGATTGGCTTGCCGTCTTTATTTACTTCGTAGGCACCATTAGGGGTAACAATTACATCCCCCGGTTTCATATTTGCTTTTCTAGTGGATTTCTTTGTATTAGCCATAATTTAATCCTCTGGTATCTGTTCAATAATTGTAGGTTGGATAGTGTTAGGGTCAATTTCTTTAACATCTGCCGTGCCAACCCCAGTAATGTTGATCTGAATAGCAGATTTACCGCCATTTTGCACGACATCTTTTTCAAATGCGGCTACAGGCAATATCCGATCCATGACTAACTTCCATGCGGCGGACTGATTCTTGTGGTCATTATCTAACGCGGCATCAAATATGGTGTCTAAGACTAGTTTGGATTTAGGAGAGGCCAGCATACGAGCCTTGTACTCGTTAATTATACCCGCATCACCTTTAGGACGGCCTGGTTTACCCCTACCACCTTTAGAGTTAGCGGCTAATGCTTGCCTGCTGGGTTTGGTGCGTTTCTTTTCTTCTTTTATTTGCGCTTTACGACGTTGCTTGTAAGTCAAACCATCGTCTTTGGGTACTTCTACTCTCTTGTCTGTCATAAATTTTTAAGGCTGTACTTAACCAACCCGCCCTCCCTATCCTAACTATATACTACGGACTCTACAACCCTCACCTTACCTGATAAGAATGCTAATGCAAAACAGTTATAAAAACATGAGGTGGATCAAAGAGTTGGAATAAGGCGTAAATGACTTTTTTTTGTGTCTGGGTGGCAACCCGCGCCTGCGCGCGCACGCAACCCCCTCCCCCCGTCCCAAAATGCGAGGCAAATTGCAAAGCGATATGCGATGCAATATGCAAGGCAGGATGCGATGCGGAATGAGAAGAGTGAGAGTGGATGAAGTACCCCCATAGACCAATCAGCCAACCCAACCCAAAATGTCACATTTGCAAAAAAACAAAAAAAGTTTTGTCACATTCTGAAAATCCGGAGCTGTCCCATAGTAGCTTGTACCTGTCATCAACAAACAGAGAGACGACACAATGAAAGCAATCATCGTTACAAAGCGGAACGTCTACGGACAGGACAAGATCTACCCAGTATGTGAACACGCTCAAATGCTGGCAGAGCTTGCAGGCACTAAGACGTTCACTGATCACGCGATCAGACTAATTAAGAAGATGGGAATACAAGTAGCTCTCGAAGAGCTAAAGCCATCGCACCGATACATCTAATCAACCAAAGAGGGTAACGACATGATCGACAACATCACCGAAATTGAAACCAGCGAGTTATTTAAACGCTACGCCAACGCCTGCAACACCTATTACTTCGCGGGCGGGCATGGCAAAACGCACTACAACAAAGCGTATGCCAAGCATTACGCGGAGGAGCTGGAGTCACGTGGCGAGACTGTCCCAGAAATGAACGTCGCGAGCAAATTCGGCATCTTCAATGGGAGGGGTTCTTACTGAGAGCATAGCCGACTAGCCATCTTCGGGTGGCTTTTCGGGTGCGCTTTGCATCATCAACCCAACAAACAGAGAGAGTTAACCAATGAACAAATGTCATCTAGACCGCAAAACAGCGGAAAAATTCGGCCATGACTTCTTCCGCGTCAATAACGACGCGAACGGCAACCCGCGTTACGTCATCCACTTTTTAGCATTCGACAGCGACTACGACACAGCGAAGGTCTTAGCTAACTCTATCGGCTTTCGGGTATACCGTGGGCGCGATTTTGGTGGCGGCTTTGTAGGTATGAGCTACAACCTAGAGAATACAGCGGAGCGCATTATCGAAGCGCGGGAGGCGATCTCATGATTATTGAACTGACAAGAAAAGAGAAGATCTTTGTGTCCGCGTACTTTGACGCGCTCGACTTCACGGAAGATTCTCAGGGGCGCGAACTGTGCGAGGTATTCAAAAGAGAGCAAGTTATCGAGTGTCTAGCGTTCTTTGTTTACGCTGAGTGCTACTTGAGCGACGACAACATCGAGCAAGCTGGACACGACTTTTGGTTTTCACGTAACGGACACGGCACGGGATTCTGGGATCGTGATTCTGATTACTACACGCCATACGTCCGCGATTGGCTACAACGCAAAGCCGAAACATTTAAAGAGGTAGATGTCATTTACGAGGAATATGCCGCATGAATTTACAGAAAAGCGTAGCCACATACATTAAATGCCTTGAGTCTCCACCCAATGGCAACGGGCGGCACTACATAAAATTTAGTGATGGTCGAGTGCTTTTTTCAGATGAATATCTTTCCGCGCTTTATGGCGCTTATGGGAGAAATGAAACGAACGCAGAACTAGACAGGCAATTCATCGAAAGGCGGGTTCAATCATGAGCAAAGCAAACGTCACTCTGGCCGCTATCACGGCGGCCCTTTTACTAACCGGCGCAATGTTAGCGCTTAACTTCGAATGGCTAGGAGCGTTCGCGTTCCTTACCGGCGGACTCTTAGGCTTATTTAGCCTAGAAGCTATCAATGGAGGGCTTTAATCATGGAAACCAAAACAATCAAATTCAAAAACGGAAGCGAGGCTGAAGCTAAGCCAGTTACATTCTCGATTGATGATGCACACGATTGCACCGGCTTTGATGGCTTCCACATCGAGGGCCGTCGCTGGAATGGTTGGTTACAACCCTACGTCACGCGGGAGACTTTCCTTCAGATCATAGCGGAGTGCATTACTCCAGTGATGGATATCCCCAGCGAAAAAGAGTTGATGTTCGAGTGGTTCGAGGGCGATGACTACGTTAACGGCATTCCAAGCGCCGACGATAAGCCGGACACTGAGTGCGGACTTTATGCGATTTGGTGGGGATGGTGCTGGGATGAGCAAGCCGAAAAGCCTTTGGTTGCACAATCTGCCGCCATTGACTGAGACAAACAACGTCAAGGCAGAGATGGACAAGCTACCGAAGAATAAACAGCAGAGACTGCATTACCTACCGCCTAGCGCGGACAGATGGAAGATCAGAAGCACCACATTCCAAGGCATAGCGGATGCTATGGCCGATCAATGGGGATCTAAAGAGTTATTCGGCTTTACTGTCATCGACCGCGATGGCGGCGAGATGTTCACGTCAGACCCTGAATATCCCAGCTACAAGGAAGCAGAACGCGCCGGAGATTATTCGCTGTGCGATTTAAATGGCGGCAGTCTCGAAGTGTGGCTATGGGATGAGAGTCTCGAAGACATCAGCAAAACATGGGAGGTGTAAAAGTGTCAGTAGAAATAGAAACGGGGGTGCCGGTGCCTACGCAGAAAGTCGGCAAGTTAGGACGCTGGAAAGAGATTGCCCAGGGTATGGAGGTAAACGGCCCTGGCGTACTCCTAAAAGGCGAGACAGCGCGAAGCAATGCGGCTCGAAGTCTACGCACAGCGGCGACTACATTGGGCCACAAGGTCAAATCACAAACGACTGCCGAAGGTGTGGTGGTCTGGAGGGTGGAATGATGGAGCCAGAGTGGTACGCACGAGGCGATGTCGGTGAGCATCTCTTGACGCTGGTCGAGCATCACTTGATTAACCAATGGGATGAGGTCGGCTTTATCTGGTCAGCAATCGACATCGGCATGTCAGATGATGAGATCGCGAAGGTAATCGAACAGGAGAAAAACAAATGAGCAAGATGGGTGCAATAGTTTGCGAGTGGGATACGTTGCATAACGAAATCTATGCGTCACGCTTGGACTGGGAGGAGTTCAGAAGGCGACGAATGCAACAACGGAGCAATGGCACTGCGATGTTTGATTTTGATGATGCTTGGTTAATTGTCGCTGAAATGAAAAAGGAAAAGCTGGAACAGAATCAATAACTTCTGTAAACTTTTACAAACATCAACAAAAGAGGGTAACAATATGAGTTGGGATTTTAAGTATGTATCTGCCGCGTGTCCTGAGTTAACCAAGGCTGAGATCGAGGTGCTAATTGACCATCTGCGCTCAGACTCTCGATACGACTCAGCTACAGCGAGCGGTATTCAGGAGCTTGCACGTCAGATCTTTCCTGATATCTACAGGCACAGAGAGGCAGTGACTAACCAGCACGTCCGTGAGGCCATCGAACTGATGGAGCGATCAGCGAGTTTAGTGTCAAGGGTGCCAAATAAAACCGATGAAATGGCGCGAACTGAGATCGAAATAAAGAACAACATTGTTTGGCTGAAGAAAGAGATCGGGGAGGCGTAGATGAATATCTTTCTTGACTCCTCTTCTACTTCTGGCGGCTGGGTAAATGTCGGCGGCAAAGGTTCAAACACGGGCTTCCGTGTTTTTACACCGCCCCGTCGTATTGTAGAGACTGGAAAGCAGGCCCGCCGTCGTATCTGTCGAGAGAATCTCAGCAAGATGTGGCCTCCCTCGGAGACTACCCGTCGCCATCGCAAGGAAGTAAGGGTGACAGACCTAGCAAGGCCGTCGATTTATCTTTTATTTCGTGATGATGTGGTGGTCTATGTTGGGCAGTCTATCAACCCGTATGCAAGGATGTCGCAACACCTGAAGGACAAGCGCTTCACGCATATACGCATCATGTCATGTAGGAAGCTACGCCTTAGACACTGGGAAGAGAAGCTAATCAAGGCTTACAAGCCCCAATACAACATTGCTCATAACCTCTGCAAATGAGGAAGGGGAGGACGACTTTATGGAAAGGCTATATCCCGAAACACTGTTGCAAATCTACTTCAACAAGTGCAAGTTCGATGATGAGCGGCCCACAGTTGAAGGGTTAAACAAGTTCGCTGAAGAGATCGCCGGATGCTACAAGTCCGGCCCTCACTACGAGACCATAACGGACTACATAAAAAGGAAGCAGGGCGATGAACCTACCAAGAGGTAAAGCACTAATCAACATCGTGGCGCTTGTACATGACGACGCTGACGACTTCATGGGCGCACAGATCGATGACTTCGACCGCAAGACAGGAGTCGCGTCACTGATCGTTGATGCAGATGAGATACAACACGATGAAATCCTACATCAAGATTGGGATACGACTGAGTTTCACGGGAACGTGGCGACACTGCCGCACACGTGGATAGAGCCAGTTAGTTGCACATGGAACGGCTACGAAATTATTAACAATCAAGATGTATGCGAGAGGTTGCACCACTATGAAGTTTAAAGCACCAAAGGAACTACCGATGGATTCGCTGGAGCAGTCGCTTCAGATGTTAAGAGACATCAAGGTAGTCAATGAAGTAGATCAGAAACCAGAACTAGGATCGTGCGAGTTCTACATGAACGATTATCTCGACATGATCGAGCGTGATTACAAGCATGGCTGGTCTGATTGCATGAAGAATCGCTCGAATCTATGTACGTCTGATGCGTATATGCAGGGTTATCAAGACTGCCGATACGAAAAACAGTACATAAGAGAGCATGGTGACTGCTAAGATGATGCAGTCTAAGGCATTCTCTTGCCTGTTGGCCGGTTGGCCGCGTTCCGGTAGACGAAATCGCGGCACCCTTACTTAGAGATCAAGATGCATTTCCTGCACCCCTTCTTCTCCGTCATGGATTCTCTGCCACCCATCGGCGTCATGCCAGAACTCAAAGAAGCCCTCAAGGATATCTTGAATGTCGTCTTCAGTAGGAATTTCAACAAACTCAATCAATGCCAGAGTGTTATTTTGCGAGTTTGATATTCGATAGACTTTACTCATGACTAATTACTGCCCCCTTCTAACGCACCATCGATAGCGGCCCTTGTTGTAAAGGGTTTCTCGCTGGCATCCTTGAAGTAATTAATGCCTTGCTCATCGAGAATACGGATCAGCTTTGGCACCTGGTACACCTTGAAGATGTCAAACAGGTCGCGGTAGTACAGGTATTCAGTTTGCTCTGTCATTTTAATCTCCTAAAAAAGCCCCGCACTAAACGGGGCAATGGACGTTGGTACGGAACCAGACCAACGGACTTAACCTTTCATCCACTCCGGCATTGAATCATCTTTGGGCTTCTCTTGCTTTTGCGGCTTCCACATATCGCGCTCTGCGTACAGCTTGCCACCCTGAGACTGCTTGATGTCAATGTTGATCCATTCAAGGTCAGGCTCTGCCTTTTTCTGTGCGGCAACCCATGCACCAAACTCATCGAGCTTGAGAGAGATCTTCTCTTTCACCCAGTCCGGTGTGCCTTCTGACTTGCTTTTGATGATCATGCCATCAACAAACACTTTCTCTTCACTCATGGTTACTCTCCCATTACTTTTCTTGCGGCATTGAACTCATCGGATTTGAGCGCGGCACGTTCAGCCGTAGTAAATACCCCGCCCTTTGAAGGAGCCAGCCACAAGGCTTGCTTGTCTTCATTTGGAATCTCAGCCCATGCTTCAGCCACGTTCTCCCACTTAGGCTCATCCATGTTGATGTACTCTTTGATGAAGTAGATTGAGGCTGAGTTGTTTCGCCATGCTTCGTTATGGGCCACCAGCCTTTCCATTTCCTCGTTGGAACCTTGACTATTCTGCTGACTGATAGCGTTGGCCACCTCATCCGCTGAGGCTATTTCAGAGCCACCCAATCCAAAGAACGCCAAGGCTCTTCCTACTGCGCTGGTCTCTGCATTCTCTAACGCTGAAGTGCGGTTGATCTTGCTGGCTGTCCTAACCTCTTCGGCATAGCCTGTGGCAATGACCATGCCACCGGCAGATATCGTGGCTTTCATGACGACCAAGGTATCGTTAGCCTCAACCAGCTCTGTCTGAATGGTGAAGTCGGGATGCTTCTCCCTGAACTCCTGAATACGCAAGGCTACAGTCTTGTATTCCTTGCCATGAATCTTGACGGTTCCTGTCATCTCTCTCTCCTTTGTTGTGTTGAGATGTAATGGAGTGTACTAAAGTTGTATAAAGATGTAAACATCTGTAAACATTTGTAACAACAGTCAGATCATGTTTGACAGTTAGGAAAAACTAGGCCAAAGTTAAAGGCTTTCTGGGCCAAAAAAGGAGACACCAATGCAGGATGATTGGGCAATGTACTGCGAAGAACTCAATAAAATCCAAGTAAACCCCACTCAAATACCCACCCCGAATATCAACGGAGCCACCCACCAAAACGGAACGTCATCAGCACTATCAAAACTCATGTTCGCGGCAGTCAATGACCGCATTGAAGAGATGGAGGAGCGCCTTGCTAAAGAGCGAGACGTGATTCCAGGCATGATTACGACCGGCACAGTCACCCTTGTGTACGCACCTAGCGGCGCAGGTAAGACAGTATGGATACTGGGCAACCTATTTCAGAGCATTCGGAATAACCTCATAAAAGGTTCCGACGTGATCTATTTCAACGAAGACGACGGTGCTAAGGGTGTACTCCAGAAGGCGAAGATGGGCAGGAAGCACGGGATGACCATGATCACCTTGGCTAACTCGCCAGATCCTATGCTGAGAAACACCGATGATGCGCTACGGCTACTCAGTGCAATACGCGAAGAGGGTCAAGCCGATGGCAAGATCGTCATCTGTGACACGCTAAAGAAGTTTGCGCCAGTGTTAAACAAGGGTGATATGCGGGACGTGCTACACGTTTTTCGTGAGTTTGCGGCGGCAGGTGGTACAGTCATTCTATTAGGCCACTGCAACAAGCACAGAAGCATGGACGGTCGCTTGATCTATGAAGGTGTAGGGGATCTGAAGTCAGACGTAGACAATATGTTTGGCCTTGACCCAGTAAACGATAAGTTCGCCGCCTATCAAGAACTTCTAGTAATCAATGAAAAAGATCGTAGTCAGATCAGCTTCGAGGGTGGGTTCAAGTACAAGCAAACTAGCGCAGTTGTTCATTACGAAGAGTCCGTGGATTCTGTCCAGTTCATGAGTACCGATGACATCAGCGAGCTAAAAGAGAAGCAGAAGTCTCAAATCAACATCGGCAAGGCCATGACCAAGTACGAAGATGAGTACATCCTGCTGAGTAGTGTGATGAAGGAAGGCAAGCTATGGGCGCAGTCAGAGTTGTTTGACCTGCTGAGCGACCATGAGGTGAATCCCAACGGCTGTACAAGGAAGATGCTTCGCAACTGCATTGATCTTCTGAAGGGAAACAACCTCACGCTGGAGCGTAGAGGCGCACACGGAAAGAAGTATTACCGATGGAACCCAATGTAAGGAGAGCGAAATGAACGAATATCAATTTAAAAAACAAGTAAAGCTTAAGTTTAGAGAAGAAAAGTTTAGGCTTTATTTAAAGGCAATTGACATTGTGCTGGAGACAGATAAAGAGCTTCCCCTTGACGATGTTTATGGACGTGCCGCATGGGAAGCAAGGCGAATGTGGCATGAGTTTTCTGAAAGCATTCTTAGTGAAGAAACTGCAAATTGGCTCATGCGTGTTGATGAGGCCGGACAGTCAAGGCCGTCAGATTACCAAATATATAACGAGTGGATACAAAACAAGCTTTAACAGAATGCCCAGAATGCCCCGTTAGCCCCTAAAGCCCTTGTTTAACCCCCCACCCCTAGCGGGATTACCACCTAACCCGCCCCCTAAAACTAAGGCATTGGGGGATTTCTGGGCAAACTGGGCAAACTGGGCAAACTGAATGGAGATAATATGACAGACCCTGCACATCGCTGGATAGTCGATAACAAAAACAAGCTGAAGTTTTTTATTAGCTTCGTGCAAAAGCAGTACGAGGATGGCAAGCACGTCATGTACTCGATTAAGGACACCACACGCAGTGACCGGCAGAACAACGCCATGCACTTGTGGTTCAGGCAGATAGCTATCGAGCTAAACGATGCTGGCTACTGGGTGCGACATCCATTCAGTGATAACTTTGAGATACCGTTTACTGAGGTGCTGGTAAAGGAGATGCTCTACAAGCCCACTGCAAAGGCCATGTTCAACAAAGAGACCACCACCAAGCTTACCCCTGCTGAATTATCAGAAGCCGCTGAGGTGCTTGTTAGGTGGCTCTCAGAGAACAAGCAGGTCTATGTGCCATTCCCTCAACAACTAAAGGATGAATTGAAGTGAAGTTAAAAAGAACAGCGGCAGATCATTGGTTCAGTAGATGCGTCAGGCTACGCAACGACTTCAAGTGCCAGGGGTGTGGCGCACAGTACGAGTCAAACAGTACAGGATTGCACTGCTCCCACTACTTTAGCCGATCAAAAAAAGGAATCCGTTACGATGGCATGAATGCCTTTGCTCACTGCTACGGCTGTCACCAGAAGTACGGTAGCAACCCTGATTACTTTGTCCGTCACTACATTGATACCTATGGCGAAGGCGCCTTGGAGTTGATCAGGGAAAAGGCAGAGGACATCAACCTCGGCAAGAGGATGAACAAGGAACAGAAGCTAATCGCTAAACACTATAAAACTGAGGCCGCACGTATGGAGAACGAACGAGCCTCAGGGGTAGCAGGTTGGTTAGAGTTTGTTAGTTGGGATTAGTCGTCAGTTAACAGCCGTTCGCCGTCCATGTATCGGAGAAAGTCGTCTAGCGTACTGACTCCAGGCACCCATCTTTGTATCGCTTTGCCAAAATCATCCACCTCTGATTGGCCCGTGGCTGTTTCGTATGTAAGGCTTCCTAAGTCTCTGGCTATCGAAAGCTGTGGCGGGTTTAGTGGGTCAAATACAGGGCGACCGTATTGTTGCGCTCTTGGCTGAACCATACCAAAGGTTCCTAGTTGGACAAGTTGGTTTGCTGTTGATTCAACGGGGTCATATTCGGCGCCCTCTTCTCCTCGCAATATCTTTCTTCCGTCATCAAATAGACCTGCCATTCCTGCGGTAAATACGACATATCGAAGCCCGTAGTCTCCTGCTTTTCTAAAGTGCGCCCTGCCTTCTTTTGTGTTCAGACCTTTTTTGTAACCCTGAACAACATTTCTTCCTACGTTTTCTCGAAGCAAGTTTTGCTGTTGAATCATAAAAGAAAGCATGCTGTAAAAAACTCTGCCATCAGGATGCTCATTGAATGCTTTAGGCATTGAGGCTCTGGAGACTGGAGCTACATCTGTCAGATCCCTAAAGATTAAGTCTTTAACCAAGGGATGGCGAATGTTGTTATTGTTTAGCTGTTGCTCGATCTGTTTGATTTCAGCCTCACTCAGGCCTTTTGCAGACTTGAATTCAGACAGCTTGCCTTTCTTTGCTAAGGACTTGGCTTGATTCAGAGCCGCATTGATTGCCACCTCTTGACCAAGCCTGGTTATTTTTCTGACGCCAGCAACAGAGAACAACCGATCTGACCACTTATCAACAAAACCAGATCCTTTTTGCTTTATTTCTCCTAAGAACTGATTGACTACACCCAAGTCTGGGGCGCGAAGATGGTTTCCAAAATCATCAACAATAGTGTCACCGTTGGTTAACAACATTGACCTAATAGATCCTGGCAAAGCCTTTAGAGCATTTATAGTTCCATAATTAGTTGCCGCAATGCCAAGCTCAGAAAGGCTTAGTATGGTGTTTGAAAGCTTTGCAAGTTGAGACGTGGTTACAACAACTCGGACTCCATCAAGGAAGCTGTTTGCGCTTTTTCTTCCGTTTATGAATGTGGTCGTAAGTATCTCTCTTTGGTTTGCTTTTTGCGCCTCGTTAAGACCGTTATCAAGTTTGTATATGGCGCTAATGACTTCCTCAGTATTGGACTTGGGTATTTGTCTAAGCTGATTGGAAACCTTGTCAATTATTTCTTTTTCACTTAGCCCTTGCTTTTCCAAAGACAGAGCATACTTCCTAACATCATTGGCGCTTCTCATGGGGCGCAACTTTCTAACATCAACCCCGTAGTTTTTGGCTAATGTATGGGCTACTCGAACATCTTCTATGTACTCCAGTGCTGATGCTACTGGGGATTTGTATGAAGAGGTGGACGCGGCGTACTCAACACCATCAACAAGGCCGTAGTGCCAATAATCTCCCGTCGCCCTGTTGCTAGGGTCTAGCTCTTTAACCATTCTTAGCTCTTGGTTAATAGAGTCGAAAATCTTACGCATTTCAGTCGGAGCTTCGTAGCGAATAATGTTGTAAGCCTTGTTGAAGTTGCTTTGCCGAACAGCAGGATCATCTACAACCCCATACTTTCCAGTTTTTCCTGCATCTGCCAAAGCCTGTTTAGCTCTGTCGCCCGCATCTGTGGTTTCAAACCAATCACTTAAACGAGCAAGAGAGTCTTTCTTACCAGAAGAGTTGTCTAGGCGCTGTATTGTTTCCGCCATCGCCCTCATGGTTTGACCATCTGAATCAACCATCTTTCTTGCGCTGGCTTCACTTACATTTTCTGCGTGCCAGTTTTTAGACCTAAGACCCAGGGCATCTGTTGTTCTTTTTAGTTTTTCAGTAATTGATGTTCCAGGATCTGTAACAACTTGTCGTCTTGGCCCTAATGCGCCACGAGTTGCGGCGGCAGAAGCCTCACTGACAATGGTATCTTTTTTTGTTGCAACCGCTCTGTCAAAGATTTGTTTTTGCTGTGGGGTTTCAGCAATGCCTCTAAGAAAAGCGCCGCCAATTCCGCCAATGCCTAAGCCTAGAAGCACAGACGCAGGATTTATACCTTCAACTCTGGCTTGTATTCCGCCTTCGCCTTCGCCTATCTCGTAAACTGCAACCTCAGCGGCAGATGTTGCCCCGAGCCTTGCTACGTTTCCGACTCGTGTTGCGGCCATGCCAGCGCCAGCCAAGCCACCTGTGCCGATTGTTGCGCCTAATGCGCCAGCTATTTCAAGGCCGGTAGAGACAATTGGGTTGTCGCGCTCAAACCTTTCTTCTATAGCTCGACCTTTCTCAAGGCGGTCTTCGTAATCTTTGAGCGTGTCTTCATCTTGAAAAAACGATAAGGCGGAAGCACCGAGGCCCGCCATTATTTTTGTTGGAATCATGCCAGGAGCTTTTTTAAAGGCATCAAAAAACTCTTCATGCGTTGCTTGGGTAGCCGCAATAAACTCATCACCAAAGCCAAGGAACAAACCATCCAATACTTTTTGGTTAGCCGCCTGATAATTGTCAAGAAGAGTGTTTTGCTCATCCTCTTCAGCAAGTCCATAAGTACCAAAAATTTCTTCAAGCTCCGCTTCGGTAGGCGGCGAATTACCGGTTAAAGATAAGGTACGTCCAGTGGTCGGGTCTGTTACTTCATAAGTAGGCATTATTTAACTTCTCGAACTGTGAATCTGCCTGTCGTTTGCGTTTCTTGTTCTGTGCTAGTTTCAGTTTTTTCTGAAGACTCAGCTCTTTCATAAGAAGGCACCAGTATTTTCAGTCTGTCCTCTTGACGTTCTTCATACTCCTCAATTAGTAGCTTTTCTGCTTGAACCTCAAGGCTTTCTGCTTTTGTCTCAAAAAATCCAGGAATAAACGGACTATCTAGCGCGTCTTCTAGCTCTTGTGCTTTTGCAGTTACTTGAGCCTTAGTGGGGCGATAGGTGGCAATGTCAGACTCAACTTGCCTGATGACGTTTCTATCAAACCTTTCATCAGCTATTCTGGCGGAGTCTTCTGCAACAACAGCCCTAAAAGCCTTTTCATTTATTGCTTTGAGTTGGGCGGCAAGCTTTGCTCGCTGTCCTGCGTAACTGTATTCTTTGCCCTTGGCTGGTATTAAATCAGAAACCGCCTTTAGATCAGCCTTCAAGGCCTTTTTTACATTACCGTCAGTCAAGCTATCAATGATGCCCTCAACAGACGTTACGGGTAATGGAGCGTCTTTTGAGACCTGCCAAGCCTCAATCTCTTCAATACGCTTTTGTCTTTCGAGATCTTTTAGCTCTGCATTATCAATTAACAACTGATCATCCGCAGATAAATTATCTTTAAACAGCTTTCTGTCTTTGTCGCCCATGCGAGTCCAAGCAGAAATTAAACTCTTAGATCGTTCAGCATCTAATCGTTTTTCTTGAGCGGCCATAGCCTCTTCTAAGTTTAGCTCTCTAACCTGCTCTGCTTGGGTTCGCCCTGAAATACTGGCTGGATCTACGCCAGCTTGCACGGCGACTCTTGCCATTATGTTTTCTATGCGTTCTTTTTCTTCAATTGTTTCTGCGGCCTGTCTAGCCGCTTCAAGGCCGCGAAGACTTTCAAGACCGCTTTGTTTAAGGGCGGCATTTTTTGATGCTTCTGCCTGCATTAACTCTTCAGGCGTTTTTGCTCTTTCCGCCATAAACTCTGCACGCTCGACAGCACCCATCCCGCGAAGCTTTTGCATTTCTTCTCGTTGCTGTTGTTGCTGTCTTAGCAATCCTGGGGTTTCGCCAAGACCTCGAGCCGCAGTAAACAACCCCTCTTGAAACGAGGGCTGAGTCATTGACCGTAAAAATGATTCTGAAAACTTAGCCATGGTTAAGCCCCTTAGAAATTAAAAAGTCGTCTGATGCCCGAGCCTACAGTACCAAGGTCATCAACGATATCACCAAACAAGCCACCTAAACCTGAGCTACCACCACCCGAAGGTTGTGCGGCGGCGGCACGTTGTTGGTTCATAAGACCAGTAATTAGGTTACTACCAACACCGCCCAGTAGATTAGCTCGTGCCTGTTCTGCAAGTAACTGCGCTTCGATACCAGACAGTGCAGTCTCACCAAAGAGTCCTGTACCAAACTGTTGTGCCTGCTGTGCAAGCTCCTGCTGAATCAAACCAGGCTGTAATGCCGCAATCAATTGTTGCTGTGGCAAGTAACCAGCACCCAAGAACTGACCGCCTAGTGCCGCTTGCTGTGCTTGCTCTGCTTGCGCCTGTTGCATTGCGCTCAACATTGCTCGATTACGCGCTTCACCAATGGCTGTTTGTTGTGCCATAAGTTCTGGCGTAGCACCACCAAAGGCCGCTGAGGACGTTCCTAATCGCCCCTGAGCCGCTAAACGCTCTTCGAGTGCTAGACGTTGCCTTTCTTCTTCAGGACGCTGTGCGGCCCGTATGCGATCAAATACAGTCTGCTCACGATCTACAGTAGGTTGCATTGCTTGACCGAAGAATCCACCAGCACCACCTAACAACTGTTGTTGCAGTGCTTGTTCTTCAGGAGAAAGCGTCATGCCTATTTCAAGACCTTCACCGGCAGGCGCTACGGGTACTTGTGGTTGAAATGCCCCAGGAGGCGGAGTCATATCTATAACGTCTGTATACCCAGTTGGTACAGGCTGACCTGTCATTGGCAATGAAGACACCATTGGAGCTTGTATTGCTTGGCCCATGCCTACCGGCTGACCAACCATTCTTCCTGTTGGTTTTGCCGCAGTATCTGTTGCTGGCGGTAATCCCATAGAGGGTTGATCTGTAATTCTAGGTGCTGGCATTGGCCCCGATATTGTTGGTCTAATTGGCATCGGGCCTGATAGCGTTGGTGTAAACGGTTGTGGCCGACTGCCCATGCGTGCAGTAAACATAGCGCCGGTAGGAGTTGTTACCGTAAATGGCCGGAACTGCGACTCTGCTTGACCACGCTCTGCAATCCCCATTGCCTCGCGCCTAGCCTGTTCGCCAACACCACTGAGGCGGTCATACGCTTCTCTGGTTAGCAAGCCACCAGCAATACCTGTAAGCGCATCAGGGGAAGACAAGATGGATTGTCCGGCTCCCATTAGGCCGCTAAATATATCACCCAATCCACCTAAAAAATTTCCGGCCCCACCAGAAGAAGTTGTAGACGCTGTAGCAGGATTGGCCCCCATAACCATATTGGTTACTTGTTGTGGAGTAAGTCCTGAAGGCCCCGTATAAGTACCAAATGCTTTTAACATCTGGTCATCCAGTTGTTTTTGGGCGGCATTTGCGGCGGCAATGCCTGCTGGGGTGAAGTCTGCTGGGGTAGTCATCGTTATCTCCCGATTAAAGTAGCTTACCTATCAAAGCCATTACGTTAATTTCTTGTAGTGATAAGGGCGATCCATCAATTTCTGATTCCAGACCTACCTGAACACTAGTGCCATATCCTGTGGTGTTTAAGCTACGTTGGTTGGTTAGCTGTCCACCTGTGAACTCTACTGTCGTGTACTCACTTTCACCGTAGAACCCAGTAATCTGCGTACCTACCGTAAACTCTGCCGTAGCGTATGTCGTATCAAAGTCATACGCCCACTTCATAAAGACTGTCGCGTTGTTAGCGCCTACCAATGTGGGCTTTAGTTTTTTAAGGATCTTAATTCGTGAGCTATCGCCAAAGGTCAGACTTGGGCTGTAATACTTAAACCGATAGCCAGATCCGTTATCGCTGTATCCCGTGTATGTACTAATGCCATCAGTAGTACCGACATGAAGAGTGCCATTATCGAGTCTTGTGTATGCAGTAAAGCCTGTAGAGGGCCAACGTGTCACACGATATGAGCCATTCTCCAACGTGCCTCGCACATCAAAGCAGTACGTTACGTCTTGCCCTGTAAAGGTCAGTAAGTAAAAGCCTTCTTCTGGGCTGTATACCGACCTAAAAAACTCACTTTCATTTTGTAGCGCGGCAATAATGTCTTTTGTGATGTTGTTAGACAGACTGCTAATCGGCAAAGACTTTTCTTGGATTGTCCGACCAAAGCTTTTGAGTCCTGTGTGCGACAAGAACAATACGTCTGTGCCGGTGTACTGCACCGTATCTCGATCAACACAACCAACACCCGCTACGGTATCGGCAAGTGACATGGTGGCAGGAGCCTCTGCTCCCTGATACGCAACGATGCTGTGCTTACCAAAGATAATTAGTAAGCCGTTGTGTGCCGCCAGCGCAACTATCTCGTCATAGCCGTCAGGCCATACCTTTGAGATATCAATATTGCCGCTAGTACCACCAGACCAGTTATGCCCAATAAGTAGATCAGACCAGTAAATAGTAGATTTGTTAGTGCTAAAGTCAGCCGTCCAGAGCCGACCATAGGCCGCCAGAACCTCATTGCCGTACATGGCACTCGTAACACCAGCCGCACCAGAAACGCTACTGAGCGTAATTACAGAGCCTCCTGCGTTGTCATAGACAAGCGGTTGGAACCCGCGCTGGAAGAAATAGATCTTGTCGTTAAAATCTACAAGCTTCCAGTTGTTAGCATTGATTGTGTAGCTACCAGGCGTTTCATCAGCCAATGTAGTTGTGCCACTAATAATCTTGTTGTTACCTACAGAAAAGATCTTAGTGTTACCGGCATCATCCCTGAACTCTTTAATGGCTCGTAAAGAGTCAGTGCCAAGCACAGTCTTGTTAGTCGTAACAGCCGCATAACCCTTACGTGCGGCAATACGTCCTCGCTTGTCGATTACAGCGTTATCTGCAATCTCAGCAAAAGATGGATCTTGTGCCAACGGAGAGTCTTCGGTGTTAACACCCTTAAAGGCCGGAGCTACAAGATTGATGCTTTGCAGTTGTTGAGCCATATCAAACCGTCCTAAATACCATTTCTTCTGGGTGCTTTGCCGCATCAATTGCTATGGCATCTGATAGATACTGGTTAGCAATCTGGAAGTATTCCGCAGTTGATGTACCGCCTGTCTCACCACGCTCACGCGCAAGTAACGCTACTGCCAAGTGAATGACAGGCTGAGCAGGAATAAGCAGTGAGTCAGTGTTTGCTGAAAGGTCTGCCTGTCGTTTAACAAGATCAACCCGAATGCTGTACACGCCATCAGGCGTAGGGCCAACCAAGATTTGAGTATCGCCGTTACCGTCTAGACCGTTGTAAGTAAAGTACTTAGGCGCACCCTCAGAAGCATTAGCAATGTACAGCGCATCGTTAAACCAATCTTTAGTTTGATACTCCATAAAGCAGTTTTGAGTATCGTTGAGCATTGACATAACTTTTACGTTATCGCCACCACCTGTTAGTGAATAGGTGTTGTCCGAAGCAGTCGTTGAGATCGTGAGTGTTTCCCGAAGTGCAGACCAATCTGTTGCCTGACCTACCAAGGTCTTAGCATCGTTAATAAAGTCACCCACCATCTTGTTGTAGGTAGTGCTTGTAACGGATGTGGTCTCTTCTTCTCGAAGACGACGCAGTACGCTATTCATTAGGTTTAAATATGTCATACGCTTCTAGCGCCTCCAGTAAACATTCCAATCCGTAACGGGTCAGCCAACTTACGTCGTGTTAAACCTCGCTGGAACTTCTCAAACTTTTGAGGTTGGATAGGTGTAGCCGCCGCTATCTGACCTGGCAACATAGCTTGCTGTGCCGCAAGACCCATAAGTCCTGCGCCCAAGCCTTCTCCGATGCCAGCAATGCCTTGACCAAGACCTTCCAAGCCTTGACCGATGCCAGACACTTCAGACATCAATCCACCAACCTGACCGCCTATCTGACCTAGCTGTCCAGTAACATCACCAAACTGTTCAGCAACACTGGTCTGGAATGCTTCTTGTGCTTCAGCCTGACTAATCTGACCTTCTTGTAGTGCTTCAATATCGACGTTTACATCCGAGAACAGATCATCAACGGTGCCGCCAAACTCTTCAAATTGCTTCTTAGTAGATTCATCTAATGCAGTAATGTCGCCACCAACAGCAATAATGGCTTCTTGCAGATCAGCTCTTTCTTCTGCCGCTTCTTCAGCTTGTGCTAGTGCATCTTCTTGGTATTCGGCAAACGCTTCTGCTTGGCTAATTTGGCCTTCCTGCAAAGCTTCAATATCAACACCAACACCTTCAAATAGTTCATCAATGCTTTCGCCAAACTCCTCAAACTGCTTCTGTGTTGCCTCGTCAAGCTTTGTTATATCTCCGCCAACAGCAATGATGGCTTCTTGTAACTCTAGCCTTTCTTCTGCCGCCGCTTCCTGACCAAGAGTTATTGCGTCACTTAAATCTTGTTGAACATTCCCAACAATCTCATTGACTTGATCTTCGCTTACAGATGGCGGGAACTCTATGTTTCCAATAGCAGTCTTTACAATCTCTCCAACCTGATCCTCAGTCATGCCCTCTGGAAACTCGATGTTGCCAATAGCGTTATTAACTATTGTTCTAACATCGTCTGATGTCATGCCAGGAGGAATGTTACTAACTGCCTCATTAACAATATTAGTTACATCTTCTGTTGTTACTCCTGAAGGCTGTTCTACAGGTGTAGGCACTCCTATTCCTTCATCTTTAGGAGGCTCAGTAGATGGCACAGGCTCGGTAGGTTGAGCGGGCGGAGGTTCAGTAGCGTATTCAGGGAATAACGCATCTGTAATTGGAGTATCTGACTCCTGACCTGTAGCTTGTTCCCCTGCCGGAACTCCAGTTCCTTGGCCTGTACCTACATCGGTTTGTGTCGCCGCATCAATAGCCTCTTGAATTGGATCCGCAGGCGGTTGTGCAGGAGGCTCTCCTGTTGCCGCTCCTGTGTCAGCAGGTTGCCCCGCACCAGATGTAGGCTCTCCAGTAACTGGCTGTCCTTCTACAGGTTGCCCTTCAACTGGTTGTGCAGAAGGCTGTCCAGTAACCGGTTGTCCTGTAGATGGATCAACAGGAGGTTGTGCGGGTGCCTCACCGGCAGGTGCCTCACCGGCAGGTGCCTCACCGGCAGGAGGCGCTTCTGGCGGCTCCTCTACAGGCGGCGGCGGATCTTCCGGTGGAGGCGGAGGAGGGGGCGGCGGCGGAGGGGGCGGCGGCGGAGGAGGAGGGGGGGGTGGTGGTGGTGGAGGTGGTGGAGGTGGTGTTACAGGTGCAGGCGCACCTTCTTCACCTTGACCTTGCTGTGGT
>Ga0181379_1000165_pt1 | contig 33172 bp, 48 predicted proteins | sample 2SPOviralmetaG_FD_130115 | JGI IMG/M metagenome (GOLD analysis project Ga0181379, IMG submission 130115) | Marine viral communities from the oligotrophic San Pedro Time Series (SPOT) site, San Pedro Channel, CA, USA - 2 SPOT_SRF_2009-07-10 | ecosystem: Environmental > Aquatic > Marine > Strait... | reverse complement strand
GAGAGAGCATTTGGAAGATAAGTTGTGAAACCTAATCTTTCTTGAACTCTAACTGTTATAAAGTTCTTTTGAACATTATCAGAATCTTGCTCGAAGAATTCAACACTAATGTTCTCTCTCTGCCAAATCTGTGCAGCTTGACTAAAGTTACCTACGATAAACTCTCCCTCTGCCATTGCAGTTGAGATTCTTACAGGTACTCCCATAAATGTTGGTTGTAGTCCTTGATAAACTTGATCTTTTAGATATCTGTTGTCAGAATCTTTAAGAGCAAGAATTTTGTGGAAATCAGTTGGGTGTAATAAAATACCATCTGAAGTATAGTTAGCTTTTGCCACTTGGTTTAATGCAGTTATAAGTACATCAAATTGTTGTGGGTTAGCAAAGTCAGCAGCACCAAAACCTGATGCACCTGTACTCCAAACTGTAGCTGAATTTCTTAATCCCTCTAAATTTGGTGCAGTACCATTACCACCTAATAACTGGTCATCTTCTACTGCCATAAGTTTACTTGGAACTCTTGCTGAAATATATGAACTTAATTGTTCAGTATCTTCCATCATTTGTCTTGATAATCTTAGGTATGTACCAATCGTTTCGACAGGTGCAGTTGATGCAGTTAAGTTAAAATCTGTTTGACCTAAAGCAGAACCCTCTGCCGTAGCAGCAGCACCTTGTGTATAAGCACTTTCTTTTACAAATCTAATTAGATCAGAATTTGTAGTTCCCACAGGAACAATTTGTCTTATATGTACTGCATTACTTGGATCAAACTTGTATCCAGGTACTCTTGTCGCTGCGATAACCTCACCAGTATAATCTGCACCAGTTGTCATATCAGCTTTAACTTCAAATGATGAAGCTCTTGATTTACCTTTTTTAAGTGCTTCAATAGCACCACCATCAATCGCATCTTTAATTGCGGATTTGAAGTTCATTGGCTTACTATCTACGGCATTTTTTTTAGCTGCCATTTCGATAATATCCATTCTCTTTTGCATTTCATCATTCTTTGCAAGATAGTCGTTAGTTAAGTTTGAAATCTCACTCTTAAGTGATTCTTCAACCTCGCCTTTAGCGTTATCTTGTGCCGAATTAAATGCTTTTTCAATTTTAGAATCAACTAAATCTCCGATTTGGTCTAATTCTTTTTTGATTTCATCGTTCATTTTTTACGAATTTAATTTATTAAACAAATAATTATAAATATCACTATTATCAGCTTTTATCTGTGTCGGCTCTGTAACTTCAATTTCGGTTGGCAAAGTGGCACTATCGTTAAAAATAGATTTTAGCTTAACGAGTTCTGCTTCGATAGCATAACCCATATTGTCAGAAATGTTACCCTTGCGAATTAACTTCACAAGTTTATCAAATCTTTTCAATACTTTCTCCTTATCTACATTCCCTTTTACATCTAATATCATTGCTTCATCATTTGCAGCAAGTGTAACGGCAGAAATCTCATAGAGTTTTACCTCTGTTAGTTTTCTATTGTAATCATCACCCATTCCTGCTTCTTTCTGAAGTGGTAATATACCAACACTATTTTCGGTAATCACTCCTGCTTTCATAAGTTCTAATACATCAGTTCCAAGTTGAGTTTTTGGTATTTTCGCTTCGAACATTAATCCTTTGTCATCTTCATATAGGTTTACCATTTTTCCTAAAGGTTGATCCATATTGTGCTGATATAGGTATTTAACACGACTACCATTTTCCATAATCGTTTTTGTATATGCACCAGGTGTAATTATATCACCATCACTATCTACATTGTTAAACACAGAACCATACCCTTTTACGATTCCACTCTTTTCATCGGCATCAATTAATTCACCGATTGGACTTGACTTATATATTATATTTTCCATTTTACAAAGATATTAATTTTAATTGTTTTCATTTTCTTGTAGTGCATCATTAATAATTGCAACACTACCTGCTGCAACCAAACTATTTACAACACCACCTTGTCTTTCATTTAAAGTTTCTTCTTTTGGAAAAGGTGCATTGGTACATCTACAATTAATGACATTGGCAGCACTTCCTCTACTATCACCTGGATAACTTAATTCCTCACCACCAACTAAAAAGTTTTTATCCATATCGACTACTTGTCCATTGGCTTCTATATGATCTATTCGTGTTCTACTATCAAAAGTTGCAATCCATTCCTTTTGTAGATTCTCTTTGCCAAAAACATCAGTAGCACTTTGATTTGTCGCATAATTAGCAGCATTTACACTTTCGGTTCTAACAATTCGTTTTGCATTATTAACCGACATATTTTTAAACTTCTTTCGCAGTATTCTTCCTGCTTGTACCTCATTCATTGATTGAAAGTCAGGATCTGCCATATATCTTTGTAAAACCCTTACTAATTCTTTTTTACGATTACCACCAACACTCACAACTCTTGCACCTGCTACTTGACTACCTATATATGCAAACTTTTCATTCCATATATCCATATAATCCATATCAATATTTTTAGTAATGTATTTCTCAAAGTTTTGAGCATACCACTTGGCAAACTTATTTCCAACCTCTTGATAAAGTTCAACATAAAGATTTATTAAGTCGCTATCCTTAAACTTAAATTGCAAGTCAGGTATTTGTTTATTGGCTTTTAGAAACTCATCAATTATTTGATTGTTTTCACTAACAAGATATTTTGTCCATTTCTTGTCTTGTTTCGCTTCCTCAATGTCTAATTGATTAAGCCAATCTTTATGATAGTTTTTTTTGAATTTTTTAGTCAGCATTTTGAGAAATCCTTTTTGCCCAAGAAATCATTGCTTTACCACCCCAAAGATTATAAGCTACATATCCTTTGTCTTTATAAGGTTCGTTTCTATAATCTTCTGATATTTTAGCATTTTCTTCGTGTCTTGCTAAAAAGCTATTTATTCGTTTTACAGTATCAAGTGATATTGGTTCTCTGTTAGCAAGTTGATTTGCTCGTTTCCAACCAACTTCTGTACCACCCTTGACTACATCACGACCATATTTCTCTCTCCACTCTAACATTCTTTTTGCATTGTTGGTAGCACCTTGTGGGTAATCATTATAGCTTTCGGCTTTAGTAATTGATTTCTTGCTTGACATTGGGTGTCCACTTGGTAAAAGGTCTGTGTCGTGTTTACCACTTCTAAATTTACCATTACGAAGAACATATAAAAATGAATTTACTCTTGCATAAGCCCATTGATCTTCACTTGTAACACTTGGTCTTACTGATGATGGATTGTTTCTATATGCACCAACACCTCTATTGAATACAGTTTGCAAAGTTCTATAAGAAGTTCTTTTTGATTTATTGTCGCCAACTTTCTCGTTGTGTTCTTCTACCTTGTTTTTAAGACCAGTTTCTACTGCACTACCAGGTTTTACTGGTTTATCAATATATTCATCTTTAACATCTTGTCCAATAATCGCAATATAATCTTCGTGTGATGCACACGGCATATAAATCTTATTTCCATTATCATCGTGTGAATGAACACCTTGACAACCTATTGCTTCTGCTCTTTCACTTGCTTCGGTTTCGGTTGTATAGACATCTCTACGAACCTCTCTCTTAACATCAAGAAGTTCATCGTAATTTACTTTAACACTTTTAAAATCATCTGCAATCACTTCATCTTGTAATGGCATAAGATTCATTGGAATATAGTAGTCATTAAGTTTTTCATTGTCAGCTTCAACACCATAACTCATTGCTTGTCTTTTCTCATTTGGAGTAAGCCACCAAGCTTGACTCATTTGCCCAACCACTTTATCCATTTCTTCTTGCATTTCAGAAATACTTGTGTAATCAAAGTCAATGTATAGTTTATCGCCATAAGCAGGAACTAACCATCTGTTTAATTCATCTTTGATTTTATTAAGTTCAGGAATTACTGCATTTTGATACAATGTCTTTTTAGCTTCTATTACATTGTTGTATGTAGAAGATTCTGTGTTGTTTAAAAGAACCGCAGGTACAGAATAAATATTACATAAATCCTTAATACTTGCATTGTACTGTTCTATTAGAGATAAATCAGATGCAGACATTCCAAAGTTAATCCAAGATAGTTTCTTTGGTGTTATTACAATATCACCTGCACTATTAGAACCTTGATAGTTTTGTCTAAACTTCTCTTTTAATTGTTGTGCTTGAACTTCATTAATATCCCCCTCATCACTCATAAGCACACCTCTTGCAGTTTGATTCTGTAAATACTTCGCACCAGTTGTAACTGCTTCGTTATTCGTATCTAATGATCTTAAACCTGCTTTAAGTGGCGACATTCCGTACAAATGACTACCAGTTCCATCATAATAAGGGTTAAAATCTTTAATGTGGCAAATATCCTCTGCTGCCATCTTATATTGCCCATTGTACTCTAATGAATATGATTTGATTGGATCAAATATTCCACCACTATTAATCTCTACCTTTTGACTTGGTAATACATATAATTCTTTGAATTTACCTTTATTAGCACCTGTATCAGGTTTTAAACCATAGATGTAACGATTACCAGTTAGTTTACCAAAAGCTATTATCTCTTGAATCCAAGCATTGTATGATTGTGCAGGATTAGGTCTTGATAGTAATTCGTGTAATTCAGTATCTGCTACTTCTTCAAGAGCGTGTTTTCTTAAAACCTCTGCTTTGTGTAATGCAGAACCATTAGCGATACCACTTGTCATTGCTTTGTATCTCTTTAACTCATTCTCACTTTTAATCTCATATATTTGAAATGGAATTGTTGCTGCCGTTTTCGCAATAAGATTTACAATAGAATAAATAGTTGTGTTGTATTGATACCCCTTTTCGATGTATGTACTATCGTTTTCAGGATTCCAAATAATACTATTCCCTATGTAGTTATATATCGCTTTATTAAACTCTGCATTAGTTTGTTGAAAATTCTTTGATACGAGTTTCTGAAATCTTGATAATATTGATGCCATCGAATAACTTTTATTTTACAAAAATACTAATTAAATTACAAAAAAGTTTTCTTTCTTACCAAAGGAAGAATAAACGGCATAACGAATAGAATCCATTAAGTGATTTTCCTTGTCTTGTGGCTTATTTATTATTGTTCCATCTTTTAATTGTTCCCAATAATAACTTTGATATTCTCGCAATATATTCTTTGATTCATTGCTTACAATTATATCGTACTCTTTTAATTTAGATATTCCTGCATTTATACTTCCTTGACCTTTTGTTGCAGGTTTTATATATAACCCTAATCTTCTCATCTCCTCAATAGATTTTGGTTCAGCAGAATCAGCATAAGTAATTACCTCGCCATACCCTTTAGCTTTTAATATATCTACAATATCGCTATTAGTTAAACCTTTTTGGTATAATATCTCGTGCAAGTACACCCTATCGTGCTTTTTAAAGACAAGAACACAAGCAGTTGGATCATTACTATACCCATAGTCAATTCCGACTATTCCCTCTACATCTAAATCAAATTCAGGAAATTCATCGTAATCTATAAAAGTCCAGTTATTAAATATTTGTCTTGCACTAAAGATTGCTTTTAATCCCTCTCCGTAAACTCTCCAGTAATCAGGATCACGAAGCTTCATTCTCTCTATTTCGTGAACTAACTCATCTGACAAGAAGTTGTTGTCTTTGTATGTTGTTACCCAAGTATCGCAATCATCTCTTGGAATTAAGTCGCTATAAATCCAATGGATAGGATCTGATGGGTTAAAATCAACAATTACCATATCAAGAGTTCTCATATTGATTTGTCTAAAATCCTCTATGTTTAATTCATTACCCTCATTTAGAAATGCAATGTTTCTTTTACGACCACGAATCTTTTGTGGTTCATCTACTGATAAAAACTCAATAAGATGATTATTATATTTAAAAGTGTTTTCAGCTTTGTTATGAGTACCTGAATAGTAGATTCCAGTTTCCTGGAGTATAATCATAATATCACGAAGAACAGAACCTTTTAATGCAGGTAATGTCTTACGAACTATTGAGATAGTCAAAGGTTTCTTAGATGTTGTAATTAGATATACTATGTATTGACAGACTGCGACTGTTTTTCCTGACCTTGTTCCTCCTTGATGGACTTTAAATCTTTTGTTTGATCTAATAAGGTCGTAGAATTGTCTATTGCATCTTTGTTCAATTTTCTTGGTGGTGTCCATTCTATAATGGTTGATTTAATTTGATTGTCGTGAATTATCTCCTGTCTTTCAACATAACCTCTTTTCTTTCCCTTTGTCTTTAGAAGAAAGATTGTAGCAGTTGTATTGCCCTCACTTATTTGTTTGTGTAGTTGTGATTCAGCAAAATCAAGTGCAATGTTCTCAATATCTTTTACTTGCTTTGCAAACTCCTCATCTTCTTTTAGATACTTGTAAAAGGTGGTTCTATTGATTCCAACTTTCCTACAAGTAGTTGTAACAACCCCCAAAGATTTTTCTAATGCTTCGAGAATTGCTTTTTTAGTATGTTGCTTTTTGTTGGTTTTCACTTCACAAAAATACATAAAAAAACCCACCGATTAAAGTGGGTTAATTTTAAAACAATGATTTAGGTTAATTATAAATCATACTCTTTTCTTGTTTCCCAATTATCATCTGATATTTGCATATAAATATTTTCCCATTTTTTTACATTGGAATAACCAATACCTTTTATTTTTCTTATACCAACCCAAACTTTTTTTCCTATCCATTTATCAAAATTTATTTCTGAATAGAAATCTCTAATAATTTGTGGAACATCTTTTGCTCTACGATTTGTTGATTTTGCAACCATATGTAAAATGTGCCATTTCATTCTATTGTTATGTAATTCAGTATCATAACCATATTCTATTAATTTATCTGAAGCAAATTTATCACATCTAAATTCACTAACAGTTCTTGGTTTTACTCTACCATCAATGATATGTTTAATTTCGTGAAAACAAACAGATAATCTATCTTCATCAGTTGGTCTTGGTATTTCTATTTCACTTTGTTTATTAGCATTTAATCTGCTAAGGTAAGCACAACCACTTGATGTAGTTCGCCATTTTTTTACTACTATGTTGTATTGCTTAAAATATTTTTGCAAAATTTTCATTGCATTTTTTTCAAAATTTTCTTTTTTTATTTTTTTCATTTTAATTGTATTTAGTTAAGTGGGGGTGATTTTCACCCCCTTGATTTTTATTTATATAGCTTGTCCCATTAATGTATCATTCTTAATATCATCTGCCCAAATTGAATACATATCAATTAATTCATCATAAGTTTTGAAATAAGTTGAAGTATAAGGAAAATCAGAACCTTTTAAAGACCAAACCTGGTAGTAAGTTCTTCCACAATCTGTTACTATTTTAGTTATTTGTGCATTTAACACAAAACCATCTTTTTGTTCTAATGTGAAATAGTGTTGAGTAGTTAATGTTTCTTGACCTATTGAACAGTATTCAGTATGTCCAAAATCTTCTTTTTTTACTAATTTTAAGTTTTTACTTTTTTCCATTTTAATTAATTTTAGTTATTATTAGTTTTTAATTATACTGCAATATAAAGAATATTTTACAATATAAAAAATATTTTATGTAAATAATTAGTAAATAATTGCTAACTAATTGATAATCAATGAGAAAAATTTATTCTTCTTCGTTAGGAGTAAAGTAATTTATGTTGATTATTACAAAGAAAAAGATAATTTGTATCGTGTGTCGTAGATCATCGGCTATATATTCCAATCCCTCAATATCTTCATTAGAGTAGTTAAAACCTATCCCAAAACCCCTCATAACCGATATGCTTACTTCATACATATTACAAAGTTAAAACAATTTAGTTTGTATTAAATATGGTTTTAATCTATTGTTTGCAAGGTCGCAATATTCTTTAAAAATTTCAGATCCGATAAATTTTCGTTTTTCTTCTATTGAAGCAACAGCTGTTGTACCAGTTCCCATATAACAATCATACCATATATCATTTTCCTTACCAAAAACTTGCATAAAGTATCTTGGTATATCAAGGGGAAATATTGCTTTATGTTTATCAGCAAATGGATTTGAATGTTTGTTTTTTATACGAAACACATTTTGTTGTGTACCTTTAAAATCTACATCATAAAATTTTCTTTTATTTGGTTGGTCATTACTAAATATTATAATATACTCATAAGCACTATTAAAAACTCCAGGTTCCATAGCAGGTACTCCAAATTTTTTATCCCAAATAATTATTTCTTTAATCTTATCATTAAAATAACCCATAAGTTTTAAAACACTTTGTTTGTTATTTGAAAGCATTTGAATATTATAAAACAAATGGTATTTAGTTACTCTCAATAATTCTTCAATAAGCTGTTTTTGATTTTCAAAATATTGATCTTTAGTCATTTTATCATTTATTGATTCATATTTTTTACCCTCACCATTTAATTGATTGTTTCCAACATTATAAGGTGGTGATGTAAGTGAATAATCTACAAAGTCATTTGGCATTTTAGCCATTGTTTCTAAACAATCTTCGTTGTATATTTTATTTAGTTCCATATCTAAAAAGGTATATTATCTTTTATTACTTCAAACCTTTGAATATCCTTATCTATTTCTTTATATACACCCCCATTTTGAAAGTCAGGTGCAACCATAAAATCGCCTTGTTTGCCATTTTCTTTTCTCTTTACCTTTTGCACATATACTTGTACACTATCACTTCCGTAAATAGTTTTTTGACCAAGATTACGATAAACCGTGATACAATTATATGCTTTATTAAAAAAGTCAGATGATTGAGAAATATCATAGGGATTTGGAACTCTATATTTGCCATCTATACTTTCCATCTTTCTTGGGTGTGCTACTAAAAACAAATGAGTATTGGTTTGTTGGCAGAATTGTGTTATCTCTGATAGTAGTTTACCAACATAAGTAAAATCTCGTTGAGCAGAATGGTCTAACATATTATATGGATCAATCACACATATATTTACACCTTTTTGGAATACAAGTTGCTTAAAAGCATCTAAAATGCCTTTTAGGGTTAAGTTTTCAATGTCTATTCGAACAAAGAAAAAGTGTTCTTCAATAAATGTTTTGGTATTGTTTAAATCTTGAGTGGTACATTCTTTCTCATTAACCTTATTCGCTAACCTTTTTATATGTGATTCATAAGGAAATGATTCAGGTGAAAACATTGCTACTCTAAAGTTTTCTTGTAATGCAAGATTAACACATATTTGGTCGATGACATCTGACTTTCCTGCATTTGGAATCCCTGTGCATACAGTCCATTCTCCGAAGCTAATGTTATAATACTCAGTAGAGTTTCCCAATCGCACATTATAATTCTTGATTCCATTCTCGTTAAAGTTTAAAACACTATCCCAAATATCGTTAATATTTAGTACACCCTCAATCGGAAAGTTCTTCGCTTTACTAACAACTTCTCGAAGTTCACTTGCACCTTTGTTGATTAATATATCGTTAGCATCTTTATAATCGCCAAATTCAACATACTTACATCTACCTTGTCCAAATCTTCTTGCAAGTTCTCCTCGAAGTGATAATCCTGCTTGGTCGTTATCTGTACATAATATAATCTCTGTTTTATCCACAAAGTATTCCCAACAGTTGTCAAGATATTCTAATCGTTGTGATCCTTTAGATGCACCATTAGGAACTGAACAAACACTATATAGACCTGCTTCGTGTAATGACAAAGCATCTATTTCACCCTCTACAATGTAAATCTTTTCCATTTCCTTGATATTGTCAAGACCATAAAAGATTAGTTCAGCATCTTTAAAAAGTTTAAAATTCTTTTGACCATCACGATACTTTATGTTTATTAGTTGCTTTTCACGATAGTAATTAAAGTTAATTGCTATTCTTTCTTTTTTGACTTGTGGAAAATACTCTATGGATTCGCTAATGTTCCAATTAAAGATTGTGGTTTCAGATATACCTCTTTTAGCAAACCACTTTAGAGTTTTCTCCGATAGTTCAGATTTGACCTCAATAGGTTTTACATATTCTTTTTTTTGTTGAAGATTAACATTACCACTATATCCACAATGATGACAGTTAAATAAACCTTTTGGTTCATTTATGGATAAGCACCTTTCGGTTTTCTTTTTTCTTGTACTACTGCACTTTGGACAAGTAGTGTGGAACTCCCCTTGCTTGAAACCGATGTCGATTCCAAAATCTAAAAATTTATCTTTCATTATGTGTATTTAAAATATATTTAGGAACTCTTTTTTCAATTATTTCTAATAAAACAATCATTTGCTTTTCACTTAAACCTTTTTTAGATGTAATTAATCTATAAATGTCTTTAACAAATTTATTAGTGAAGTCATCATAATTATTCCCCAATATGTAGTGGATTTTAAAAAACTCTTTTTCTTTAATTCTAAAACAACCCATTAAATCAGTTTCGTAATCTAATAGCTTTTTATAACCTTTAGTTTTTTTTAATTCTTTTTTTAAATATTTATTTTCTCTTTTTAGTGTTTTATTTTTCATTATTATTTCTATTCATTAATTCTTCAGTAGCTTCTTTTATAAATATCGCAGCTTCTCTAATTTCACCTTGAAGTTGTTCTATACTTTTCTTATATTTTTTTTGTGTAAATTTCATTTGAAGTTTTCTTTATAATTATTCCTTTCAACTTCTAATTTATAAAAATTAAATGATTGCATACCAATAATATGGGCATCGGTTGGTACAAAATATTGCCAACCCTTTGACATACCTCTATTGAGATAGTAGAAAAAGAAAACTGCTTTCTTTCCAGTATTCTTTTTAAATATTACTGAAGCCGTATGATCTGACATTGGAATAACCTCAACAACTTTAAATAATTCATTGTTAAAATTACCCTCACGATTCTTTTTAGAAAAGTTATCGGCTACAACTTCAGCTTTTGCTTTAAGTTCTTTGACAAGAGATTTATTCATCGTTCATTTCTAAAAACTTCTCCAATGCACCAAGTGTTCTCCAAGCAGCTTTACCAAGATGTAATAATCCATCATCATCTAATGGTTCTTCTGTGTGGTCTATTAAATGTCTTACACAAGCATCTAATTCATCTTTTGATTTATCCCTATCCCAATGAAGTGGTGTTCCTGGATTGTGTTGTTCATTTCCAACATAACTTACTTTAGAAACATATCTAATTGCTTTTGGAAAATATTTTAGAACTCCTGAAAAAACAGGAATTTCTTTTCTTTCTTGATGTTTATTCTTTTTACTCATATAATTTAATTTGATTTGGTGATGTATGTTTAAAATTTTCTATAATCATTTTTTTTCTTCTTTTATTTTTATTGATGGTATAAATCCAAATTATTTTTGGTAAACCAATTATTATTTCAGCATTACCGTTTTTAATAGCCTCTCTTAATTTGTAAGAATAATCTCTATCAATACTTAAACTTCTTGGGTGATATTGTTTATTGTTCCAAACAATATATTTTGTAGGTGCAGTTTTACCTATTTTTACAAAATTTGAAGCCTTATAAATAGTGCCAATATGATTTACTGTTAAATCACTATAAGAAAGTACATAATCATAGTTTGTGTTACAAGTAATCCATTTTATTATTTGACCTAAAAAAAAACTCTCTGAATTAGATGGAGATTCATCTATACAAGCCATTCTTCTAATGTCAATACAATTTTTATATTTTTTTTCGTGTCTTGGTTTACCTAAAACACTACCACCAACTAAATTGTTTTTTATAAACATTGCAAAACAATAACTTATACCACCACCCATATTATCTTTTTTATAGTGATAATTTTTAAAAATATGAGATATATGAGAAAAATCACATAGCATAATTTTGCTTTCTTTTTTTCTTAATTTAATCATATATTTATTTGTTTTAGATTCTTACCAAACTTGGCTTCGAATAGGTTAATGTATTTTAAACCATCTTTATTTTTCTTTCTAAGTTTTAAAATGGTCAAAAAATTGTTTCTCCAAAAATCATCTGATCTAACTTTTTGGACTATGTAATAAACTTTTCTTGGTGAATATCCATCTAACCTTTCAAGTTTATCGATACAATCAAGCCAAGTGTTTTTATCGGCTTGTGTTTTTGGTTGTGTTTGAATTGGAAATAACTCACAAATAGGTTGAAATGATTTTAAAACCATATCTGAAAATTCTTTCTTCTTATATTCTAATGTATTATTATTGTTATTTATATATATATTATCCTGGTGATTATCTTCTATAGGGGGTGCATTTTTTTTCACTACCTCACGAAAATTTATGATGTATATTTCACGACTTTCAATTTCCTTTGAATTTTCTTTATAAGTCATTTTTAATTTAATATATTTTCTTGTTTTTAATTGTCCAATCCAATCAGTAATTGATCTTGTTTTTACACCATATAGGTCAGCAAAATATTTATTTCTTGCAAAACAAAAACCTTTTTCATTACATAGGGCAGTAATTTCGCCATACAATAATTTGGCATTAGGGGTTAGTGTTTGGTCATATCTGACAAATGCAGGTATGATAGCATAATAACTTTTTTTCATTTAATCTTTACAGGTTTTCGGTAATGTTTTTTAATTCATTACAAAATTTTCTTAATCGGTCATACATTAATTGGACATCTTCAAATGAAATTTCTTCATCTTGAAACTTTAAAAAAAGTGCTTCAATTAATAGATCAAACTCAACTTTAGTTAAAGAACCTATGTAGTCATAGTTTTCAAAGTCATCAAAATTATGATTGACAGTATAACGAATCCTTTGCTTAGATTCTGACCAATAAACCATTTTATAACTCTGTACCATTGGAAAGGGATAAATAAAGGTCTATAATTTCAATAGTTTTATCATAATCATTTGTCCAATGACACTCCCAATTCTCTTTTCTTAATCTCTCTAAAGCATCTTTTTGACTATCGGTTGGTTTATTATACCCAATCTTTAGTTCTATTGCAAGACCACTTTTATTATTACCACCAGGTCTAAATATTAAGATGTCAGGAATACCTGCTTTGCCACCTAAATATTTAAACTTAAATCTTTCAAAAGGACTTCTTTTTCCCTCGTTAGCACAATGTATTGCATAAACATCAGGGTATTGAAACCCTAAATATTCCATTACACTATGTTGTAACTTATCCTCTTTGCTAAGATATTTTTCGTATGGATTTGCCAATTTATCTATATTTCTTAAACATATATGTTTTAAAGTTAAGTAATTATTTTGGGTTGGTTTGTCAAACTCTAAAAAAGAGTGCAAAGTTTTAATGCCGTGATTTACCGAAGCGTGATCTTTGTGAACAGATTTGCCAATTCTTTCAAGAGTAGCACCAGGAATTAATTCCCTTGACAAACTATAATACATACTCCTTGCATCAACAAATTGTCTTTTCCTTGATTTGCTTGTTATATTAACCTCAAAAAATTCATTTACTATTCCTTTTATTGTGTTTAAATCTTTCATCTTTTTTTCCAACCTTTTAAAATTATAGTACCATCATCATCAAAATCTTGGGATTGATACCCAGTTACAATTCCCTTTTCTTTATAGAGTTTCCAAAATGTAAATGCTCTTTCAAAATCTAATTCAGCATTTTCAAGATGGACTTCATCTAATTTAAAAACTTCAATACCAAAAGGGTGATTAGTTTCACAAGCTATAAATCTAAACCTCGATGGATCAATGCCTAACATAAAGCAGTAAAAATATGCCTGTATATGATAGTTTCTATTTTGAATTTCTTTATTAAACTTTTCAGGTGAACTATCTTGACAAGTTTTTATATCGCTAATCCAATCATCGCCCATACAATCAGGTCTTACTCTAACTGGTATGCCTTGATAAGTTCCATAATGAGAAACCTCAATTTTACCTTTTGACCATTTTTTAACCTTATCATTGCTAATAAAATTCTCGTGTACTCCCCTTATGATATTATCTTCTTCTTCATCTAAAGGTATTTTACCTTTATTTTTTTCAATAAGTATTGCTTTTAATTCTTTGTCATCTTTTTTTCTTAGATCAAGTTTTGGCATAACATAGTATTCCTTTTTAAATGCTTCAATACCCTCATAACAAATTGTGTGTACGGCATTACCCCTTGTCATATATTTAGTTGTCTTAATGGGTTTTCGCTTTAAATAGTGCCAAACTGATTTCTCAGCTATGAATTTCAAGCTACTTGCTGAAATTGAATCTTTTGAGTGATAATCCTTAATACTATCATTTTTTACTTCTAAGTTTTCTATTTTCATTTTTAAGTTCTTTTATTTCTTTTTCTAATTGTTTATTTTTTTCTTCTTCTAATTTCAGCTTTTCATCGTAGTTAGCTAAAATATTGTGATATAAGATGTGTTCATTCATAATATTGTATTAAAAAAGGGGGTGATTAACCCCCTTAAAGTTAGAATGGTAAGTCATCATCTTGCTCTGCAATAACAGGTATAGATTCTGATTTAACTTCTTTTTGCTGCATATCATTTGTCTTGCCATTGCCAAGATAATTTGTTTTTGCACCACCATCTCTTTCTTCTTTTGTTTGAGATTGTGCTATTGCAACATTGTTATTGAACTGGTCAGGTTCATCATTTACAAAAAGAACTAAATTTAAATAAGTTCCTTTTTGACCTTTTATAAGTTTTGATTTATCAATTTTAGATAAATTAATACTTGCAGTAATTGTTCGTGCCATATTATATTTTGTTATGATAAACTTTTTTATTTTGATTTACAGAAGTTATTGATCTGCTTTGATTTATTGTTTTTCCCGATGCTTGGTTTGCATCATCATCTTTAGTTCTAATTCCTATCAATCCTTGTAAAGTAAATCTTCTAAAATAAGTGATTGTGCTTCCAAGTTTTTGAGGATCAGATACAGGTTGTAATTCTAAACTTGATGATTTAGATTGTCCTGTTTCAACACAAGTCAAAATAGTAAAAACTTTACCATCTTTCATTGGTTGTTCAATACACACTTTATATTTATTTAATAAAGGTTGTAATTGTTCTAACATCGCATTGATGTCTGCATAATTAGATTTAAAAAAAGGATTATTAGCATCTTTTATAATAGCTTCAATCTCATTTTGAATTCTAAATATTTTAAGATTGATACTCCAATTTGGAAAATCCATCTTTTTAACAACTGTCTTTTTAGGAGTTGTCGTAGCTTTCTCTTTATTCATTATTATATATTAATAGTTTCTAAATTAAATTCTAATTCTTTCAAATTACTCAAATCCTTAACAGTTAATGTATCAGGGTTTTGAATCTTTGAATTAAGTGTGGGCATAGTCATTTCTAACTTTTCTGCCACATCTTTCTTTTTAAGACCTAATCGCCTTAAATCATCAATGAATTCTATTTCGAACTCACTAATAAATGTTTGTATTTTATCCATAAATTACCATTTATCTAAAGGACATTTAGAAGATGGTGAAAGAGTTTTAGCAGGTAATCCACAACCACAACCTTTACGAATTTCGCCTGTAATTACATTAATACCAGACTTGGTTGGGTTACATATTGCAAATGATCTTAGTTCACAAATATTGCAAATTAACATTCTATGCTTTGCCATTTCTTTTAAAGAGGGTTGTAATAATTTTAATTTATCCTTTACAAGATTACCCCAACCATCTAAAATCTCCTTTAGTAACATACTGCAATATAAAATTATTTTTTGATTTTAAAAAATTTTTAATCAAAATTAAATTTATCTGTGTTTTGGTTATCGTTTGCATCAAAAATTTGAAACTCGGTTTCATTAACTTCAAATTCACTACCAACATTGGGTAAGTGCATATTTAATTTAAATGTATTTGCTTTAACATTATATTCCATAGTATCAATCATAGCACTCACAAAATCTTGTAAAACTGTATCACCAAAGTTTACCCAAATTTTATGATAAAAGTATATTGGTATTTCACTTACATCATCACGATAAAATTCACCTTCATATTTTTTTAATGGGCTTCTAAAATCATTTAAAATTTCTTGTAATTGCAATTTATCTAATGTATCATTTTGGATTTCAACTCTATCAATTCTTCCAAAATCACCTGCAACATTACTTAAATCATCATCATCAAGCTCATTTGTTAAATAATTACTACTTGTTTTATATTCACCAGTAAAATTATTTGAAACACCAATATTTAAAAAATCAAGCAAACCACCTGCCGTTTTTGTGTGTGTTAATTTTTTAAAATCTTTTGTTTGTGCAATATAAAAATTGTCAATAAAAGTATAACCTATTGAAAGATCAAAAAAACCATTAACACTTAAAGGAAAAAGTTTTACCTCTAATTTTGCACTAATATTTGCCAATCCAAAAGAAACATTATCTAAGGTTGTTTTATAACGATTCCACTTATTGTAAGATGTTACCTCAACAATTTTAAAAAATTGATCTTGTGTGAATGTACCAGTAGTAAATTTATTATCGTTAAAATCATACATTAAATCAATTGAACCATTACCACTTGTGTCAGCACCAACAGATATAAAAAACCTTGATTTGACAGGTTCAACTTTATTTGCAATCGTGTGATAAGAAAAATTTATTTCAATTGGTCTTTCAGTAATTGCAGTTGTACTTGCCAATACATTTTTAATTAATGGATTTGTTTTGTCATCATTGATACTTGGTCGCCCTTGATATAAACAAAACACACCAGATATTGGCATAACTGTCAAATATATTTGATTGGGTTGTATAATTCCTGAAGGTATATTAGATTGTGCACGAGGTATAGTTGTAATTGACCAGTTGAAATTACCATAACGAAATGTAGGATTTTGATTTAATAATTTTATTGGATTTATATTGGTTTCTTTAATAGCTTTTTTTAAAGGCCTTAAATATTCAACAGATAAATTTTCGTTTATTGGTCTTAAAGTCGTTGGGCATTGTAACAAAACATCTCTTATTACATTAGTTTTTTGCACCCCATCTTTATCATATACTTTAAATTCAATGTTTTCTTGACCAGTATTTTTTAATGCTTCGTTTTGTTGTTTTCTAATACCCATAATACAAATTTACAATATTTCCTTTATAAGTTGATAGTAATTGTAACAAGCTAAATTTGGATTTACTTCAAGGTCTTTTGGTGGTTTTTTAGTTCTGTAATGTCCTTTTTGAAATTCTTTATTTTTTGATGATACTATTCCTGCATTGTGATATATTGAATTTTTTTCCCAACTATCAATTGAGTGTGTTGCCCAAGTAAAATCTAATTCTTTAATAATTTTTGTTGGTTTATCAATTTTCCATAAATTCCACAAAACTGCCCACATATCGGCACACCAAATTTGTAATTCGTGATAATCTTTATCTTTTTTTTTCTTTTTGTTATTTAATTTAAAAACTTGTGAATATAAATTCTCACAATCATTTTCTACATCTTCCCAAAATTTAGCATTAATGTCTTTTAAAACATATTGACAACCTCCTGAATTTTCTTGATTATCTTTTAATATGTTTTTATCAATACCAACAACACTGCACATTAACTCTAAAACATCTTCGCCTTTTGATAATATATAATCATAACCAATATAGCTTTTGGTATTGCTTAAATAACAATTTGGATCACAACCACACAATTTATCACTTAAATCTAAAGGTTTTGTTAAAACTATATCGCAATCGTGATACATAAATGTACCTCTATATTTCCACCAATACTTTTTAAAATGTTTTTTTAATAAATGTGGTCTAATACTTGAAATGTATTTAATATCAGTTCTTGTATCAGGATAAATATGAAAATTTACTTTTGGATATTTAATTTTTAAAAGGATATATTCATTTATATCGTTTTTAAAATCAGAAAAAATAATGTCAATCTTATCTTGTTCGATACCAACTCGGATAAAACTTGAAATCATTACATCAATTTGCCAACAAAAATAAAGTTGTCCTGGTTGAGCAGAAATATATCTCATAATTTATGGACAAGCAGGACAAGTAATTAATGTTAAACTAAATCCATTCCAAAAATAAGTTGTGTTTGCTTGTCTTATATAGTTACCTGGTGCAATTATTTCAGTACATAAAAAGTCCGTATATATAGTAGAGGAGTTTGCTAAACTTGTTCCATTTACATAAGCAGTTACGGCACGACCACCACAACAAGCAGTTACGGCATCGTTGCCAATGTAAACTTGGATTGCAGTACAAGGTGTTTGTGTTGTTATAGGTGCAGGTGTTGTTGTAGTTGCTAAATATAACTGACAAGTATTACAATCTGCAAAATTTAAATATTCATCAACATCACCATCTACTCCAGCACCACCATTTGAATGACTTGAATAACATACAACTCCATCTGATATTACTGCAGGAAAACTATTTGTTTGATTAGAAACCTCAATGATAATATCATCTTGCGAACAATCTGTGTTTAACCCTAAATATTTTCTGTAAAATATTGTAGGTGCAGCAGTTGTGGAAGTTGTTGTTGATGGAAGTTGAGTTGTTGTAACACCCTCACAATCATCACAACTTAAAAAAGCATTGTTTGCTAAATCTACTTCTTGAAATTTACTTGTTGGAAAACAACCTAAATTATTATTGTCATTTTGTACTTCAGTTGAAACTGTACCTACTTTGAAAAAACAAATACCTGTGCTAATTTGCTTGACAAAATCAGGTAATTCATTTTTATTTCTTCCAAATATTTCTATTTGGTCATCACCACAACCTTGATAATTTGCAAAAAATGTCATAGTAGGACAAGTTTCTGCAGGTTGTGTTGTTACAATATCACAAGAACCTACAATAGTTGTTGTTGGTGTTGTACCTAAATCAATAGAACCTTGAACAATGTAACAATTATCATTATCAGTATTAATTCTTACTTTTGAACCACTACCATCAAAATTACTATTATAAGCAACATTAATTCTTTGACCTGTAGTTTCATTTTCTACTATTAATGCAACAGGATTATCTACATCAGGATCACATTCAGGACATAATATTTTTGAACCAAGAGTTGTGCCATTAAAATATCTGTAATATTGTCCATCATTTGCAAAATATTGTGCTGCTACCAATGTTGAACAAGTATCATCTGTAAAAACTTTTGTGGTTTCATCACTATATAAATTTGCACCGTTAATATATACATTTTTAGCTGCGATGTCATTACAACAAACTGCATAAGGAGATGCTGCACCAAATACCGATTCTATTAAACAAGTAGTAATTTCTTCAGTAGTTATTTCTTGGGTTGTTGTTATACATACACCACTAATTGTAGGTAATCCACTTGTACTTGCAATCGTTGCACCTGAAGTTATTGTATAACAAGTTGCCCCTGTATCAGATAATGTGATAGTTGTACCTGATGAATAAGTGTCATCATATACGGCATTCCTTACTGCATTTGTACTTGCATTTACAACTTTCCAAATATTATGAGTTCGTTTTTTTACTTGTGAACCTACAGATTCACCTGCAGTGTTAACGGCAAAAGCATTTATGTAATATTGTGTGCCAGGTGTAAGAGTTAATGCAGGACTTGTTACTGATGATGTGTCCAAAGTAAATTGATTTGTACCTCCTGTGTAATTAACTGTTTGTGGTATTCTTCTATTTTGTGTGTAATTAAAACTATTTGTTCCAAAGTAAAAACCAACTTGTGTGACATTTGATGAACCAATATCTTCAACTCTACCTGTCAATGTCATTTTATCATCAAATATTTGATTATTTGTGGGTTCAACTGTTACAACAGTAGCTTTTGTTTGTACTTGTCCTTGTGTGGTTGTTGTTGTTGATGCAATAAAAGAATTTGTTGCACCCCTTCCTTCATCAAATAAACTGTTTGTGGCAAATGCAGTAACAAAATATTGCCTACCTGCTATTAAATTACTTTGATTTAATGTAAATGTTGATGTGGTTTCAGTTGATTCAATTCTTAAATTATTTGAATATTGGTTGCTTTCACCAAAATAAAATCCTCTTGTGTTAATTGGTAAACCTCTATCGTTTGTTACAGTACCACTTAATGTAACACTTGTTTCGGTTATATTAGATGGACTGTTAGTTGTTACTAATGGGCTTGTATTACTCTTATTTGTTGTATTGCTACCTACTCCTGCAATAACAGTTCTGTCATAATAATTACTATTTGATACAATATACCAAGAAGCATTAGCTTGATATATTCTTGAATTTGTAAGTTTTAATATTTGCTTCAAAACATTTTTTGCATTTTTACGAACAAAATCATCTGTAAGTGCAAATTCATTTATAAATATGTCGTGAAATATTGTTTTATTAGAATCAATAACAACATTGTTTATTTTTCTTCTAATATTATTTTGAATAAATATGTCAAAATCTAAACCAGTTAATTTTAATATTTCTTTTATATAGTAAAAAGCTGAATCAAAATTATTTTGGTCAGAAGATGTTGTTTTTATACTTCCATCTGCATTAAGATTTATGTTACCGTTTGGAACTAAATATGAATCAAGTGTGCCTAAATTATCTATTGCCTTTAATTTTATATCAAATGGCTTTGAAATTATTGATTCATTATAATTATCAAAAACTAAAAAACCTTCCCAATAAACCTCAAAAACCTCACTCTTTTGCCACAATAAATCTGTTTGTTCCCAATCTGTGTTTGCTACATTCCATAGGGGTGAATCTAAAGTTATTGAATTATCTTCTTGCCCTGCTAAAATTCTAATTTTAAAATCTCTTTCATTAAAATTTTGAAATTCATCGTAAGAAATGTTATCAGTAGTTTTTAAATTTACAATACAAGATGATCCGATAATAGGATTATAAATATCATCAGAACTTGAATATCTTAAAATAGCAGGTGTTTCAGTACCAACAAGACTTAATATATCACCCTCGTAGTCTTTTTTTAATATTTCTAAAGTCCTTTTATGCCCTCTATTATCTGAAAATTTTATTTCGTATTTGACTCCGTATGCTGCCATTATAACATTCTGTTTCTACTTTTATTTGCTCTTTCAAGTGCTATTATTAAATCTTCTCCTCTTAAAACAAACTCCCCTTGTACTGCACCAGTTGTTCCTAACATCTTTTTAAGTTTACTTAAAGGTGCAACTACTTCAGGGTTTGATCTTGCACCAGGATATTCTCCAATTAAAGCATTTGTTGGCCCTGATACAATACCACCTTCAGCGAAAGGTGATACAAGACCTGTTAAACCTTTAAAAAATCCTCCAAAACCTTTAAATGTACCCATTGCACCACCAGATCCTCCTAAAAAAAATGATAATACTGCTGCTGCTGCAGCTGCTGCCATTAACCTCACTACTAATGCTTTTATTGTTGTTTCTAATCTTCTTAATGGTGCTTCACCATCTGCTATTGCTGCAAAACTATCAGTTAATGCTTGACCGACTTGTGGAATTAATTGCTCACCAAAAGTTTTAAAATCTTCAACTAAAGGTTTTACTGCTTGTGTATTTAAATCTTGAAATGCACTTGTTGTTGTTGTTATTATTGGGCTTAAAGATTCAAGTGCAGGTCTTACAACTGTATTAATACCAACACCTGCAGATTCAATCATACCAAATATAGATTGATGTAAACTTGCTGCACCCTCACTTAGCCCTGTAAATTTTGGTGGTGTTGTTGTTGCAGTAGAAGTAGATGCAGTTGTTGCACCAGGAAATAATAAATTTTGTAAATTTCTTGTTTGTCCTTTTTGCAAAGGCCCCATTACCCCCTCCATTGATTTTTTTAAAGCATCTAATTCAAGTTTTGCAGCTAATGAACCTGCTTGTAATGCTGCAAAAAGACCTCCACTTCCTTTTGATTTAACTAAATTTTTAAGTGTTTCTCCAAATGATATTCCTGATGCTCTTGCAGTCAAAAATGTAGTAGATAATGTTCCTAAAACAAATATTAATGCAGTAATTAAAGGGTTTAATGCTATAACTGTAGTTACAATGGTAGATAAAGAAGCAGTTAATAAACCTAAAACCATTATAATAGGTGGAATAGCTGCTGCCATTAAAGAAGCGTTAATTATAAATTTTTGTGTATCATCATCTAAATTCTTAAACCTTTTTACTAATTCTCCAATCTTTTTAGATAAAGCAGGAATACCTTCTTTTAAATTAAGTGTATCTGCAATTTCTTGACCAAGTTCTGCAAGTGCAATATTTACATTATCTTTTAATGTACTGAACAATCCCTCTAAAGTTTGTGAAAGTATCTTTAAACCATTGTTAAAACGACCACCCTCGCCTGTTGCAAATTTAAAACCATCTTGTAAAATTTTAAAAGATATTTTACCCTCTGAAGCCATCTCCATTATTTCACCCCTTGCAACTCCCATTGACTCTGCAAGTATATCAAGAATTGGCACACCATTGTTTATAAACTGCCTTAAATCCCTTGTCATTACCCTACCCTCTGCAGCAGCTTGACCAAATGCTACGGCTATACCTGTCAGATTACCACCTGAAACTGCTGCAACATCACCCAACATTTTAAGCGATTTAAAAGCATCATCAGATGTCTGCCCAAATCCCATTAACATATTGTTCACTCTTGTTAGTTCCTCTAATTGCAGTGGTGTTTCTGCACTAAATTGAACCAATCTTTCAAATGCTTTTGCACCCTCCTCTGCTGATCCTGTTAAAGTGTTTAATGTAACTTGTAATCTTTCAAACTTTGCAGCTTGTCTAACGGCTAAAGTACCAACTGCAAGTAAAGGAAGTGATAATCTCGTGGACAACATTTTACCTGTCCTTGTAGCTTGTTGGCTAAACTTATCAATTTTACCCCTTGCTTTATCAATATTAACATTAAACTGTGCAGTTTTAGCAATAAACTCGAATAATAACCTAAAATCTTGATTTGCCATAGTACAAAAATAACTATTTTTTATTCAACTTACTATTAATGAGTTCTTGATACTTTTCAAAATCTTCTCTTGATGTTTTAGCCGTATTTCTCTTTATGTTGTCTTGTGGTAATTCAAAGAGTTGGTGGGGTTTTATCATATCAGATTTCTTACCAACATTAACATTGTGAATCATTGTCGCTACAAAACGATGTTGTTCCCAAAGTGCATTTATTTGGATTACATAGGATTCCGACATAAGTTTGTTTTCCTTAAATGTATTTGTCCAAAAGTCGTTAGGATTAATACCACAATAACCAATGTAGAAATCGGTTATATCCTCCCAAGAAGTTTTATCGGTTATTTTTTTTTTGAATCAGTTTGTGGATTCCTATTTAAACCTGCATTTAAATCATTACCTAAGATTCGAGATTCTGTCATTGCTTTGATAATCTTTTCAATATCCTCAGAAGTAATATCTTCAAGCCAATTACCAACATCGAAATTATCATAGTCAATTTCTTTTTTGTTTTCTTGATCGTAAGTTAAAATACCTGCATATACTATCGTGATGATAGCTTTAAGTGAAACACCTTTTTCAAAAATACCTCCAATTTCATCAAGAGAAACACCAAGCATATCCGTAAAGGTTGCCCAAAAGTTCATACTAAAGTGAAGTGTACGATTCTTTCCTCCGATTTTAAGAGTGTAATAACCTCTTTGTTTTGTCATTTAAAATAGTTTACAATAACAAATATAACAATTACACATTAAAAATCAAGTGTTAGTTTGTAGATTCAGTAATTGCACCAGTAACTGTGATTGTTCCTGAATAAGTAACTGCTTCTTCCATTGCACCACTTATTTCACAACTTGACATAAAACCCTCACCACTGTAAATAGTGTCGCCAGTAGCAGCAGTTCCAAATGTCCAATCTATTTTTTGTTTTGTAAGTAGCTTGTGTGCAATTTCTTTACCACCATTAGCATCAGTATAATCAACTAAACCATCAAAAGATATTTCTGCAGATCTTAATCCTGCGATTGATTCTGAAAATCCTGCTGAATCTTTTGTAGTGGCAGCTGCCATATCGTTTGTAAATGAAATTGAACACGATGTAGTATGCCCAATAGTCGCTGGCGAACCTGCATCATCAGCGATTTTGATTAAAAGGTTAGTACCATTGAAAATTGTTGAAGCCATAACTTATAATTTTTATACTACAAATATAATTAATTTTTGATTAATAATTTTCTAACGATATTATTCCAACCAGTTGCAAACCAACCATTGAAATTTCTTATCTTTTGTGCTAAATATTCGAATAATCTTGCCATCTTAATTTTGTTTTTGTTTTTGTAATAATTGTACGATCTTAATTATTGTATAAACCAAAGTTGCTATTATTAGAAGTCCTTGAAGTACTGAATTTATTTCTGATATTGTCATTATTATTGTAACTACTCCTAATACTGTTGGTTCAAATCCATTCATAACATTATTCTATTGTAAGTTCAACTATTTTCCACTCTTGGTTTTCTTCATTCCAATCATAAATATTATCATCTTCAGGATAAGGAACTGGTGCTTCCCATATATAATTTTCATTTAATGACCAACTTGCAAAAGGTTGTGGTGTATAAAAAGCATCATTATCATTATCCCAAGTATAACCTACTCCTGCAAAATTATGTCTAATAGTTCCATTATAAGATGTTTGTACCCAATCTCTATGTCCATAAATAGATTCACAAAAATCAATTCCTTTAGTTTCTGATTCTTCACCATCAACTAATAATTCGTTATTGTGTATGACAATTACCTGTGTTACTATATTATTTTCATCTATTTGTGCAAAATGTGCCATATCTATTTATTTATGAGTGTACATAAGTTCCACTTCCTGTGTATTTTATTATTGTAAAATCTCCATCTGTTGTTACTGTTGGTGAACCTGTTACAGAACTTGAATATTCAGATGTAAGTAATCTTAAAATTACAACTCCTGAACCTCCAACACCTCCATCAGTTGGCGTACCTCCACCTCCTGCACCACCACCACCACCTGTGTTAGCCGTTCCGTCTATTCCTCTTGATGGTATGCCTTGTGTAGCACCTCCACCACCACCTCCATCACCACCTGGAGTAACTGTAGAGTCATTTCTTGAACCTCCACCACCTCCTGCATATGTAACAGAAGAACCTGTTATTTCGACTGCTAATCCATCTCCACCATATCCTGCACCATCTGTACCTCCTGCTTCAGAAGCACCTCCACCTCCACCACCATTAGCAGGTTGAGTTGGTGCATTTCCAATACTACCACCAAATCCTTGATTTGCCGTTCCTGAACTTGTTGTTGTTGAATTATGTCCTGAACCACCACCAGAACCACCATCTAAACCATTTCCATATGTATCTTTACCACCTCCACCACCTAAAGATGTTATAGTTGTTAATCCTGATGCAGCTATTGATGAATTACCACCATTTGTTTGAGTAACTCCACCTGCACCAATTGTAATTGTATAAGTTCCTGCTGCTAAAGTTATATCGCTTTCAGAACTTGAACCACCACCTGAAGTAGGACCATAAGATGTACGAAGTCCTCCTGCACCTCCACCACCACCAATGGAATTAGTACAACCACCACCTCCACCAGCAATAACAAGGAATGACATATTACCTGCGACTGGATATAGTGTTGGGTTCATTTTTATTGCCCAGTATATAGAACTTTGTCCACTATCATTATAATAACCTGATGTAAATTCAAATCCAGTACTTGTAAAATTTATATTAGTAGTTTCATCAACTTCTGCATCTGAATTGTTAGCTTCTAATCTTTTTCTTTTTGGATTTCCATCTCTTACACTATCAAAAATCATCCAATCCTGACCGCTTGTATATTTTCGAAGCATTACAAAATCAGGTTTAAAACCAACATTAATTGATTGCGAAGTTCCATTACCTGCATAACTTCCAAACTTTTGATACGATGTAACATCGTGGAAACAGTAAGCTATGTAAGTACCACTATTAGAATTAATACAAGAACCTGAAGCACAATTACTTAAAGTAAATACCGTGCTTGAAGGGGTTGTGTTATTAAATGCAGCATCAGTTACTTCAGCATCATCTGTGTTTAAGTTTAATGTTTTTGTATTACCTAATGATGAGTGATATACTACCCAATCTTCTGCATAATCTAATCTTTTAACAATTATCATATTAGGTGCTGCTGAAAGACCGTGACCAACTGTAGCCCCTGCTGCTTGTGTTCCATCATATTTAACGATTGAAAAACCTGCATTAGCATTTGCACTAACAAGTGAATTTATGCTACCATTATCATTAATTGTCGGTTCGTTATCATCAGCTTTCCAAGTCCAAGCTACAAATTTTGAATTATTATAATTATGACCTGATTCGCTTCCTACTGTAAACCCATCTGAATCAAATGAAGTTAATCCATTGGCTATTGTTCCTTCAGCACCAGTTGTATTTGGTAAAATATATTTGCCAGTACCTCTTGTTGAATCGTATATGACGTGATTAAAATTTAAATCTCTACCTTTAATCCAAACAAAAGATGGCGAAAATCCTAATCCTGTAATACTTTGTGTTCCACCATTACCAGTATAAGTTTTTACATTAAAACTATCTGCAAGTGTTGGTGCTTCTGTGTCAGGATCAGCAGCAAATGCCATATAGATAAATGTACCATTGTTTAAATTTACAGGACCTGAATTTGTGTTTATTCTAAATCCATTAGATAAAAACTCTAAATAATATCCACCATCATATTCAGCACCACTTGTATCCGCTCTTAATATTAATCTTTTTTCTTGACCAGGATTTCTTTTATTATCAAACATATACCAACCATAATTAGATGTATTTGTGTTTTTTATCATCACAAAAGCAGGTTCAAATCCTGTTTCTATAATTGGTCCTCCTCCAGATACTCCATTACCTGTGTATGAACCAATCTTTGAAAAGCCATCAACTGAATGAAAACAGTAGGCAATAAAATTATCACTTGATTTTGCTACTGAATTATCAGCCCCTATACCAAACACTGTAGCATTTCCTGCTTGTGCAGTTGTAGAATCATCAGATTTTCCAGAAGTGCCATCAAGTAACATTCTTGCATTATCTCCTAATTGTGGCAATTGTACTATCCAATTATTTACACTATCTCTTGTTTTAATTATTACTAAATCACATTTAGCTGAAAGTCCGTGTCCTATTGTTCCTGCACTACCACTTCCAGTATATTTAACTATTGAGAATCCTGCATCTTGATTTGCTTGTACTGTACTTGTAACACTTCCATCTGAATTACTGCTTGTAGTTCCTCCGTTTGCTTTCCAACACCAAGCTACGTATTGAGTATTACTGTGGTTAAAATTAGAACCAGCTGCATTTGTTCCTTTTCTAACTGTAAATCCATCTGAATCAAATGAATCTAATTGTCCATATAACCCTCTCCAAGATGATGAATATGTTGATTCTGGGCTTGTGCCATCACTTCCAAGAATAGAGTTTATTCCACGAGTACTATCCATAACAGTATGAGACCAAGCATAAGTTCTTGTTTTAATCCACACAAAGTCAGGTTTAAATCCAAGACCTGTAATAGATTGAGTTGAATTTCCATCGCCTGTGTATGCAACTACCTTAAAGTTTTCACTTGGAGTTACTGCACCACTTCCAACAGCACCTGCACCAATTAATCTTTTATTTAAACCCATTTATTAAATTGTTGGGAAATCAAATGTAATAACTGCACCTTTTGCACTTAAAGCATTGATTTCAGTTTCAGTTGTATCAGATAATTCTCTTAAATCTTCTCTTGCATCAGCTATCTCTTGTGGCACTTCTGTTCCATTATCAGCTTTTCTAATAATGTACCAATCGGTTTTTGAAAGTTCACTTCCTATTTGTGCTTTAAAGTTGCTTATTGATTGCTCTTTTAATTCGCTTAATGATTTACTAAATGTTTTATTAGATATGTCTTTTTTAAAACAAGTAGCTTCTGTATCCCAATATATCTCACCTAAATCGTGAATCCTTGAATCATAGCTATCATCTATCATTACATTGAAAAGACCGTTGTTTTCCATTTCATCTTCACTCCACTCTTTTACATTTAAATGCAATCCAGTTGATGATCTAAATGAATTAGGTACTGATTGATAAAAAGTTATTACACCTGCGTTATTTACTGCTTTCATATTATGCTACTTTATTTATTGTTGCGAATTGCTCTGTGTTTCCATTTGTAGAAACTATACTAATTAAATTTTCTCCACTTCCATCATAAGTAGAAGCATTTGTAAGTTCTTTTACACTTGCAGGCAAAGTCAAAGTGTAATTACCACTAATAACTAAATTAATCTGCATTCCAGTTGATACATTAGCAAATGTTAATGTTGTATTGCTTCCTAATGTTTTAGTAAATGTTGTAGCAGTTGCCCAATCTACAGATGTACCACTTAATGCTGCTGCAGTAGTAAACTCTGCACCTAACTTAGAATATCCTACGGCATCTGCTGCAATCATTCCACTTGCCACACTTCCTGTATCTCCTGTTGCTACAATAGTTCCTGTTGCAGTTGGCAAAGTTAATACTGCTGAACTTGCTGCACTATGTGGTGCTGCTTGTATTGTTTGAAAATGTGCATTAGAGCTTTCACAATACATTTTAATTTTTGCAACATTACCAGTACCAGTTCTTACTTGCACATCACCATCATTAATTGTTACACCACCAGTTGATCCATTACCACCCATTGTAAAAGCATTTGTGGTTGAAGCAGCTAAACTTACAGTAACATCTCCACTTGTTCCACCACCTGATAAACCTGCTCCTGCCGTAACGGCAGATATGTCACCACCACCTGCTGCTGATGTATAACTAAACGATCCATCTCCATCTGATTGTATTAATTGTCCACTTGTACCATTTCCACTAATGTTAAGTTGAGTGGCAGTAACGGCATTGTCGGCAATCATTGTTGAAGCTACCTCTCCAGTTGAAGATGTACCAACTAAAGTACCCTTAGATGTTGAAACAATTACACCTGCATTTGTCAATGTAAGTCCAAGTGCATTACCTGCACCATCAGTTAGTGCTTGTGCTGAAGCATCTATTGTAGAATTATCACCCACTTTAAGTAGTGATGTATAAGTATCTTTTATTTTATTACCTGTTAAACTTGCCATATTTTGTTATTTTATAATGATTCCCAATTTTTATTTACATTTTGCCATTGTTGTTGATTCTTATTCCAATATTGTCTAACTTTAGAAATAGCAATAGCAACCTTGTTGCCCATTTTCGCTAAATTCATTCCAAGTCCTAACATACTATTCGATATAAGCAATTACTTTTCCTGCTGCACAACTTATTGTATGAAATGTTCCATATATAATAATCCCTGCTGATAATTCTAAACTTGTTATCGCAGTATCTCCACCTGTTGCTGCATTTGTACAAGTTATCGTAGAATCTTCCATTGCTTGAATAGCATTGTATTTCTCACCAACTGTACTTGTACCACCTGAAGCTATGATTCTTAAACCAAATTCACCGAATGCTGCTTTCTGATAATTTCCTGAATAATATAAATCGTTTGACATAAGTAATAATTTATTACAAAAATAACAAATTAATTATTAATGCTTTCGACCTTGCCCACGATATTTTTTTTTGTAACCTGATTGACCTTTACTTGCATTTTTACTATGGCGACCAGATCTTTTTTTCTTTGGCTTTTCAATATAAGAAACAAATACTTTTCGTGCCATTAGTTTGACTTGTTGTTAAACTTTTCAAAAGTTCTCATTCCTCCAAGACCAAGCATACCTATTAAAACTGTCATTAAATGTTCCATTTGCAAAGCAGGTGGTGCTGATTCAACCCCAACATACCAAACAAGCAAATCTCTTAAAACAAAATTATATGCAAGTGCAAACCCACATACCCAACCGATAAAAGGTCTCCAACCTGCTACAAAAATTGTTCTGTGCTTGGCTTCTTGTTCGTTAATTTGTGCTTGTAATTCAATTAATGTTTGTGGATCAATCTCTTTCCCCTTGATGAGTTCCCTTATTTCAAGACCAAGCCCACCAATATTATCACTTGATTTAAACCCTAAAAGTTTTTTAAGAAGTTTCAGCATCGTAATTAATATCTAAGTCAAAATGAGTATATGTAGAATAACCTTTCCCCTCTTTTCTTTTTGCTTGGTACACTAACTTTCTATTATTTCCTTTTACATAAGAAATGTGAATCCAAGCAGGGTTATCGTTATCTCCTAATTCCCATATAAGTTTATCAAAATCCATTTCATTTTTAATTATATAAAATAATTCACAATTAGTAATGCCAGTAGCATCTAAATCTATTGCACAACCCTTAATGTGTTGTGATGTTGCAGCTGCACCTGAAATAGCATTATTTAATTTCTCTGATCTAAAAAAACTATTTACTATAATTGGTTCACCTACTTTTTCTCTTAAAGGTTCAAAAAACTCATCTGCCAATATTTTCATATTCGCTAATTGTTCATCGTTAGGTGTGTTTTTGATTTTTAATTTTTTAGCAGTTGCAGAACCAAATGCTTCTTTCCAAGATATATTTGTACTAAAGTTTTCTTTTTTAGATTTTGCCATAATTATTAATTTTGTTGAACTCTATTTGCAATGTCAATAATTGCTCTGTAATAAGTTTTTTCATCATCATCATCATTACTATAAGCAACTCCATTAATGTTGCTTGTAAACACATTAAAATTGTTTGATGTAAGGTCAAAGTAATCTGTCGTAGATGTCTTAATTAGTTCTAAAATAGATTCTACAATATCATTTACTTGTAGTTCTCCACCATCATCAGAAAAGAAAGCAGTAACGACCTCGATTCTTGTGATACATTCTACTATAAAATCACTTTGATTTTGATTTGTTTGTGCAGAATCAGCAGAATACACAATTATATAAGGTTCGCTTTGTGAAGATGGCACACGATTATATACAGGTATATTTGCACCACCATAACTTACATTCCCATTTAAAAGTGTAAATATTTTTTGTCTTATAAATCGTATTGGTTCTTTCATCTTAAACTTCTTTTAATTGCATTGTTTAAATCTAACATTAACCTTTTTAATCCTAAGTTTATTTTCCCAAAGAAATAAGGTTGTGCTTTTTGAAATCTTGTACCAAATTCAAGAAACCCTGAATAAGGTGCTTTAGATTCTATTGATTTGTCTTTTGCATTATAAACAACATTGTTTCTTAAATTACCTGTATCAACTGGAATAGGTGGCAATTTTATTTCTCTTGATATTAATAATCCATTCTTGTCAATTATCATATCAACCCCTTTATTGCCAAGTGCATCTAACTTGTCAAACATTTTATTGACTTTTCTAAGATCAGATTTATTAACTCTAATATCCATTACTCCCTTTTTGTTGCCGTTATTGTTGTGTAATACTTGTAATTGCTATTAAACATATTGTTTATTTGAAATTGACCACTTTCATTTTCTATTTCTAACAGATCTGTCGTATTTATAGCATCAGCAGTTTTTTTCCTAACAGTTAGTTCAATCACAAGGTTTCGATCTCTTTTACCATTCTTTGTTGCTACATCACCACTTGTATAATTGACCATCGCCCAAATCGTTGTTTGTGTTGCAAGAGTAGATGAAAAACCACCAAACCCATCAGCAGTTTTAGATTGTCTTTTAATCAAAACTCTTGTATCTAATTTTCCTGAATTCATTATATAAACATCGTTTTATACGAACTTAATAACTCCTTTACACTTGTTGGGATTTCATTAACAGTATTGCCAATCACAAAATCAGCTCTATTATCATATAAAGTAGAAACAAGTTGTAAGTTCGCTTGAATTAAAAAACTATCATTCATTCCTGCCGTTGTATAACTGACGATTACTTCCTTTGATGGTAAACTATTAAGTTCAACAATAGTATCATCAAGACCATATTCTGTATAAGCAGTTGTTGCAGTTCCCTCAACAGTTATTGATTGAATTGAAGCTATGGGTGAAAATGGAAGAACAAACCTTTCATCAACACTCGCTAAATACAATTTTCTTGTTTTAGCAGCTATGTCTTTCGTAATGTAGTTTTCTATTATAATCCTGGCTTGTGTTATCATTTGACCTATTAGAGTATCATCAGCACTTGTATCAACTCTTAAATAAGATTTAGCAGTTGCCGTATTGATTATCTCTGATCCAGTCGTTGCAGTAATTTTCATTTGTGTATGAAAACGATTTAAAGGATTACTATAATATTTCATTACTTATTTTTTTTAATTTTTTTCTTGTATGCTTGTTTTAGTTCCTTTGTTTCTTTTGTCTTTTTAGTATCTCTTTCTATGATTCCTAAAAACTCTAATATATCTTCTAACATAATTTATTATTTAAAACAAAAATACAAAAAAAATGCACCATAAAGTTTACAGTGCATTTGATTGAAAAAGAATAAAGAAAGAAAAAACTATTTAAAGTCAAAGTTATTAAAAAATTTTGAATAATTATTTGTCAAACTTAATCTTACGGCTAATCTTGTACCATCATTTTTAAAAATAAAAAAACCTTCAAATTTTTCTACCCATATCGCAAAATAATCTACATCTACTTTTTCATAAGTTCGTTTCCATTGTATGTGTACAGTTTTTCTATTTCTTTGAAAACCTTGAAATGTTGATTTGATTTGAATTCTATAAATATTATCTCCAGTGTCTGCAAGACAATCATATACGGAAGTATGGAGCAAGGGATAGGATATTTTTATGTCTCTTTTAAGACATTCAATACCGAATTTATATTCAGCAATACAACCCTTTGAATTGCTATCCACAAATGTAAAGTTAAAAAAAAAGTGGCTAACCGAAATTAACCACTCATCACCTAATTAATATGAAAAAAAAACTAATTAACTAAACACTTTATTTTTTTTACTCTTTTCTACTTCATCTTCTATACTATAAACCAAACCTAATATTTTAAAATACATATCTTGGGTAACATCATCTTTATTTAAATTATCTGATACTATTCTCATAATCTTTGGTGCTATTTTTTTATTCATTGCCATTATCTAAATAACCAAAATAAAAATTCAATTGCTAATGTTGCCCAAAATGTAAATAATCCTAATCCCCAACATAAATACTTTAGTATTCTTTTTTGCAGTTGCTCATCAACTGGCATATTCAAATCTTGTTGTGTTGCTTTATATATTACTTTCATTAATG
>Ga0181379_1000164_pt1 | contig 33366 bp, 36 predicted proteins | sample 2SPOviralmetaG_FD_130115 | JGI IMG/M metagenome (GOLD analysis project Ga0181379, IMG submission 130115) | Marine viral communities from the oligotrophic San Pedro Time Series (SPOT) site, San Pedro Channel, CA, USA - 2 SPOT_SRF_2009-07-10 | ecosystem: Environmental > Aquatic > Marine > Strait... | reverse complement strand
TCGTTAGTCAAAAAAATACACAGACATATAAACCTCACAATGGGATATGATTCTTATGTCGAACAAGAAAATGGACTCCGCCGGAGCCCTCCCCCTAGCGAACGGAATTGGATTTGTGTTTGGATTGATTGGTGTAGTTGCCATCTTCATTCAACAATCCTTAGCGGCGTTTTTGCCGCTGCTGTTGCCTGCCACATTGTGCACAATCTTTTGTGTGCTCTTATACAAAAACCAGCCATCCACCACGGGATCGTCAGATTCTCCAAATCCCATACGAATCGATGTGATTTGATTTCGATGAACCTACGGTTCTGAATCAACAACCTTCGAAAAGCGGCTCAGGAAATCCCACTGCAGTTGATTGGTGTCGTAGAGGCCCTGGTTGCCAAAGCAATTCCAGATGACGTCGGGAGTGCAAACATCGTTTGCATACAGATTGTGGCCTCCACTGTGCACCGTGATGAGAACGACCTCGCTGCCTGATGCACAGTTGGTGAACCCTTGTATGCTGTAAATGGCGCCTGGCTCATTTCGATTTGGGACAGAATCTTCACATTCATTGTACTCTGCCCAGTCATACATGTTCTCGATCGCTCCGGTTTGTATGGATTCGAGGTTTCTTCGATGCTCGTCAACAAGCGCCCAATTCAAAGTGTTGGTGTATTGTTGGTTCTCATCGATGAAGCCATGCATCTCAAGCACTGGAACGGGTGTGTATCCTTCTGCTTCGTGGATGCTGAGGTAGCCTGAAGTGCATGCCACGGCAGCGATAAGGTCGCTGGCCTGAAGCGCCATGCGTTGCGCCATCATGCATCCGTTGGACCAACCAGTGAGGTAGATTCGGCTTTCATCGACAGGGTATGCTTCAACCGTCTGAGCGATGACCTGCCGCAAATATTCCACATCGTCGATTTCCAAGGCCACGGCGTCCCCGCAACAATACCCGGCGTTCCAAGACTCCTCGTTCCCTCCAAGGTTGTTGGTCGTGTTCTCCACAAGGACGCCCTCTGCGTGGACGACGATGGCTCCAACCTCATCAGCTAGCATCGTGATTTCCGTGTGGTTTCGTGTTTGGAAGGCTGAGGCAGCCCAACCATGCAACTCGACGATGAGAGGGGCTTCGCTTGAACTGTTCACACTTTCAGGAATGTAAGTGATGTAGCATCGTTCCCACCCGTCAAGAAGAAAGCACGTGTAAACGTCAGGATCGGGTCGTTCAATAGCGTTCATTTCCTCGGTGGTTTGAGCCGCTGTGTCGGAGATGGTCGCCGAAAGACAGCCTTGCATGGCCATCAAGACGACCAGTGCTAACACAAGCACATGCGTCTGGCTCTGAGGCATGAAGGTGGCTTGGTGCTGTGAGCAATTATTCTTTCTCCATCGAGGGTCGCGGCCGCACACAACCAAAGAAAAGTCGGCTTATCGCCCTATTGTGAGTCCATCACTTCGTGATTTTGCGACCAATGAGGAAGCCAAGGGCAAGGCTGCCACCAAATACGCCCATCTCTACTAGGCTGTCAAACATTGATTGCGCCTCTTGAATGGCGAACTCCTTTTGACCGATCAAACCAGCAGAGAGTCGGTTCCAATCAACGACAAGGATGCCACGAGCTTCCAACCACTTGATGAGGACAAATTGGACCACAAGCATGGTTCGAATGGTTTTGGAGGCCAATTGGAACACGACGCCAATAATGAGGCCGATGACCAGACCTTGAGAGACGTTTTCAGTGAGGAGGGCTGCAATATCCATGAGGGTTCGTGCCCCCTCGGGGGTATAACTCTGGTGCTTGGCAAATCCCGCTTTGGCCTCTTCTTGGGCTCACCCTCGCAGCGACTTCATTCGTTTCCATCGTTCTCGGACCCTCATCATTCGCACAATCAACGCTGGCTCGAGAAAACGAGAATGTCAGTGATTCAATCCAAGATTCTGCTGAGGAAACCCCGTTTTTCTTTTGTTATGTTCCTTACAAAAGGGTGCTTGACAAAATAATTTACCCTGCATGGTGGTGAATGTATTTGCTGGATGTCGGACATGAATGGGGCTGTTCGCCGGTATGCGAAGGGTTGATGCGTCGCCCGATGCTCTCATATAGGGAAGGCAAGTGGGATGCCTGTTCACCATGAAGCGAGGGTCACGTGCTTGGAAAAAAACCGGCAATCAACGTTGGAAGTGGCGCAAGAAGAAATTGCGACGCCGAAAGCGAGCACGCCGACAAGCCAAGGCCTGATGCTCAAGGATGAAAACACACGGGAGTATAGTATAGCTTGGTAGTATCGCGGGCTCCAGTTGCACGGGAATGACGACGAGTGGGTTTGCTGAAGGTTGATGACCAACTGGAGCGCCGACCCGTTGCAATCCTGAAGACTGCCCATCTGATGCGCAGTTTCAGAAGAAATCCGCTGGGGGGGGTTCAAATCCCTCTGCTCCCACTTTCACAACACATCGTTAGGTTGATGCCATCGCTGTGGTTCGCAATGTTTGAGGCATGTTTATGCAACGTTTTCTAGCAGTTTTGGTGCTTGCTTTGTTGATGGGTCCTTTAACAGGATCTTTGGTCGCTAAATCTGAACCTCTCGATTGGGATGCCGTGGACGATGAGCGCTTCCAATGGATGCCCTCTGATTACAGCCTTAGCGTTCCTGACCAAACGTCCCCGTCTTGGGTTGACGACGATACGCCGTGGTGGGAGCGAACGTCCCTCGATATGAATCGAAACAACATTCACGACAGCCTCGAGTCCTACCAAGGCCTCACTGGCATCGGACTTTCCTACGGCATCGATGTCAATGATGCTCACCTCGAGACCCTTGCGTCAATGAACTTGACCGTCGTTGATGTCATCGAATCTGTGAACGGCGTTCTCTTGGGACACATCAACGCCTCGTTGGTGTCTCAACTTGCTGCTCTGGATGATGTGGTGATGGTTGAACGGTACGGCAGCGTCGTGTTTTATGGGGACATTCAGACGCCAGCGGTGAAGGCACGCAACTCCAGTTTCTATCCAATGGGAGCCTGGGATCTAGGATTTACTGGGAAGGATGTCAACATCGCCATGGTTGACACTGGAGTCGATAACGAGCACCCCGGCCTGAGCGAGAAATTCATTTCAGGATATGATGCGGTGTGCTACGTTCACTCTGACCCTCTGTGCACGGCTGGCGGCGCTCGTCAAACCGATGGCACCTACGACCCGGACGATGGGAATCAACACGGTACAGCCTGCATGGGCATGGCCGCTGCGAGTGGAGTCGACGCCTCAGGTGCTCAAACTGACTTTTACGGTTCAGCCCCTGACGCTGACCTCGTTGACGTACGCATTGGAACTGATTTGGGGGCGGGTCCGTTCGAAAATTACATTGTTGAACAGGAATTTTACGAATCGGCCATGAACGGGCTCCAATGGATCATTGACAACAAGGACACAGCATGGCAGGGTGCTGACGAGGCCAATTACGGCATCGACATCATCTCGCTTTCGTGGGGTATCACCTCGCACGAAGGGGGCGGTTCTGATGGCGAGGACATGCACAGCAGAATCCTTAACGAAGCGATGTTGGCCGGCCTCGTCGTAAGTGCGGCTGCTGGAAACGATGGGCCCGACAACGACGGTCTTTCTGGAATGGGCTCGTCAAGCCTCTCCATTACCGTCGGCGCTACCGATGACAAGAATACGATTGATCGCAGCGACGATACCGTCGCCTCCTATTCCTCCCGTGGCCCACGAAGGGATAACGGAGACGGAAATCCACTGAATGAGTTGAAACCCGAAGTCTCTGCACCGGGCACCAACATCGTACAAGCTGAAGGATGTGTCACCTCCGGTGGTTGCGTCAATCTTGCAGGAGGCTCCGCTGAAGACAATGGCTACACAGGGCGCGGTTCCGGTACATCGTACGCCACCCCCGCTGTGTCCGGCATCTTGGCCATGATGATCGAAGCCAACCCTGAGCTATCGCCTGCTGAGATGAAGGAGATTTTGAAACTCACCTCAGAACGGCGTGGCGAACCATCTGCTCCGAATGTCGACCCGTTCTGGAACCGTGACTTTGGCTGGGGCATGGTCGATGCTTACGAAGCCGTGTCCATGTCCATCTATCTACGAGATGAAGGTTTGACTGGCATTATTGACGTCTCCTCGCAAGTTCACATCATGAACTCAAGCCTCAACGAAGAAACCGGCCTCTACGAAGTTCGTGGATTGGCATGGGGTCAAGCAGGTTCCATCAGCGCCGTTGAAGGCCGTCTTGGAGATGGGTCTTGGATGCAAGCGGCTTACGAGGTTGTGGATGGGGGGCTCGGTGCCCTCGAGCGCTTTGAATGGGTGATGGCCTTCGACCTCGGTAAACTCGAGAAAGGCCAACATGTCCTCGAGGTCCGAGGATTGAATGAGGAAGGTGCGCCCTCTCTCCCAGTGTTTGCATCGCTTCAGGGTACGGGGGCTGAGATGGATGGTTCGGAAGGACTGACCGGCGATCTCCTCACGATGGTCATCCTCGTTGTTCTCCTTGCCTTGGTGCTCATCGCACTCGTAGGAGGTCGAATCGATCCGCCGCTCCACCTTCATCAAGCGGAAGATGAAGGAAAGAACACTGAATTGGTTGTCGACGCTGTGCTGGTGGATGAGGATGGCCAAGAAAGCCAAAATGCGCCGATTGAATCATAACTGCATTCAAATGCAAGCCATTGGTGGACGAGGCTATGCGCACCTTTAGCGATCGTGCCCTTGCCATTCAGCCAACTGGCGTACGCAAGATGTTCGACCTCGCAGGTGATGATGTCATCTCATTCGGATTGGGGGAACCTGATTTCCAACCTCCGTCCGTTGCCATCGAGGCTTTTTACAACGCCATGAAGGATGGCCGCAACAAATACACCACCACCGCAGGCTTGCCGGCGCTTCGTCGAAAAATCGCAGAATCGTGGGCTCCGTATCAACCAGGGATGGACGAAGCCAATGTTTGCATGACCATGTCAGGAACAAACGCTCTGTTGAATCTCTTCATGACGCTGGTCAATCCCGGGGAGAACGTCCTTCTCCCAGAACCTTACTTTCCCCTTTACGGCCCTGATGCAACCCTCGTTGGGGGGAATGCAAAATATTACCCGTGTTTGTTTGAAAATGAATTTATTCCATCGGTCGAAGATCTGGAATCCCTCGTTGATGAAAAGACAGTGGCTATTCTTTACAACTTCCCGAGCAACCCCACAGGTGGAACGCTCAATGAAGATGAAAGGGATGCTCTCCTTGCCTTTGCAAAGAAGCATGATCTATGGTTGATTTCGGACGAGGTTTACGACCGCATTGTGTTTGAGGAGGACCACGTTTCGTTCATGGGTACCGGCTACGACAAAGTGCTGGTTGTGAATTCGTTTTCCAAGACATTTGCCATGACCGGCTGGCGTATCGGATACATTATTTCAACCAACCTTGAGGCTATGAAACAGGTTGTGAAAATCCAATACTACATCGCTGCATGTTCCAACGATGCCATGCAGTATGCAGTCCTTGAAGCGATGGAACGGGCGAATGAGTACCCCTCCATGATGGCGACTGAGTTTCAGAAGCGGTGCAACTTGATCGTTGACCGGTTGAACGCCATGCCAGGCGTGCAATGCCACAGGCCAAAAGGAGCCATCTATGTCTTCCCGAAGGTTGAGGTTGAAGGCATGACCTCAGAAGACATTGCTATGGCGTTGTTGACTGACGGTGTGTTGTGTTCTCCGGGAAGTGCCTTTGGGCCATCCGGTGAAGGGCATCTGCGATTTGCTTACACCATCAGTCAAGAGGACATTTCACGGGGCATGGATAAGGTTGAGGCGACCTTGAAACGACTTCAAGGATTGTGAGGCGTGAGCATGGGCCTCGTTGGGACGATGTTTTTGTTCGCTCTTGGTGCGATTATTGGCCATGTCTCTCCTCGGCTCCCTACGCTGTTTATGACTCGGCCGAAGGGATTCAACATTCGCTTTTCCTCCCACCCTGACCCGGTTGAACTTTCTCCTTATCTCACCCAGCGTGTTCTTCATCTGCGGACCTTTTACTGGTCGAGTTTTTTACTGGCAGGCATCGTGATGTTCTTCGGTGGCGTCAGCCTCAGATGGGGTTCTGCTGGTTTCGGCTTTGGCCTCTGGGTGGCCTCTTCATGGACCATTCTTTCGCGTCTTCAAGCTTTCTTGGGCGGTCGGCCCGCACCTTGGACGCATGCCATGGCTGTTGAACTCCAATCGGTCATGGATGCTTCGAGAAGCGAAATTCGCTGTTGTTCTCATCCCGTTCCAGTTTGGCAGCAGCAATGCATTCAATGTTCGTCGTGCAAGGCCGTCCTCTCTCGCATTGCTCGGCCTGATTTGGGTCGAAAACGGTCCGATGGGTGGGTTGCCGCAACGCTCCGCCTCCTCATCACCGATGGCCACCCCTTCACCGACCCTCTGCCCGAACTCACTTTAGAGCAAGAATAGGGGTTGACCTCTGCTCCGAAGGGCAACCTTTGAGAAACGCACGGCTTGGCTGAACGCTATGGACGGTCGACCTGCCTCAGGGTCTCTTCTTGCCCGGTTAGGTTTGACCGGTCAATTATTGGGGCAGATTTTCCTCACTCCGATGGCTGCATTTTCCCTCACCTACCTTCTGGGTTTCTCCGCTAGTGGGGGGGATTTCCGGCTTACGATCGAAATAGAAATGATCCCGTGGATTGGTCTCGCATCTCTGTTTTATGGGATGCTTGCGCTTGTGCTGGCGTTAGGAATGGGCGGATTCACGCCCATGCGAGTCATCGAAGCCGGTGGTTGGAGAATGGCGCTTGGACTCACACGACATCAAGGGACCCATTCCATGCATCAATTCAACACGCGTCAACGCTATGCATCATCATCCCATGCACGCTTGTCCCTCCTCGTCCACGACCGCTTCCTCGCTGGTCATGCACTGTGGACCACTCGGGGTTCGCTGGTCCTTCTCGCTATTCCGTTCCAAGTCTTGCTCGCCACCATCCCTTTGACCCTCGTGCTCCTGTTTCCTGAAGGCGTTGTCCATCAACATCGTCAGCTCGAACTGGCTTTTCTTCTCTACTGCATCTGCCTCTTTTTCTCCATTCGAGTTTTTCCGAGATTTGCACGACGCTACATCACGCTGGCATCGTTGGGAAGGAAGTTTCTTGGCAACACCCTGAAGATCTCTTGGGCTTTTCCAGTCTTCTTGCTGTGGTCCATGGGGCAACTTTCCACCTACGTCGTGCAGCAGGCTTTGGGCGATGATATCGCCCTTAACATCGGATTTGAGAAACAACTCTTTGAGTCTTTGATTTCCGCTGGGTCAACTCCAGAAAGTTCGTTTTTGAATTTGCTCACGGCCCTTGCTGTCATGCCCATGGCGGCGTTCACAACCCTCGCAGTTCTCGGTGGGGGAGCAGGAGCGCCTCCCTCTTGGCTCCGACCAGGTTCGCCGACCGCACCCGACGAAACACAGGAGCAACTCGATGCTTTGTCCTCAAGCATCAACCGCCTTGCTGCAGATGTAGAGGCTACGAAAAACAACCCCCCCTCTCCTCAAGTTCATACGCCTGCACTTGTGCAGCACGTGGTTGTTCCCTTGATGGCGGCACCTTCAACCCAACAACCTGTTGAACAGAATTCGGATGCCACGGTGTCCATGGTTGACGACCTTGATTTCACCAATATTGGGGCCTCTCTCAAGGACACGCCCTCTGAAACCCAAGAAGGTCCACTTGGCCACGACCAGCCTGTCATTCGCGGATTTAGCCTTGATGACGACAATTGAATCTCTTCGTCGCTAGGTTCGAGCGAACCACGGAAAGGCGACCTTCTTATGCTTCATCCTGTTGGGAGGAGTTGATGATGTCCTCACGCCGATTGATGCCTTTCACCATTGTCGTGCTCATGTTGATGCAAACCGTAGCACTGAACTTCGTTACGCCCGTGGAGGCAGCCTCCGGCCGAGGCGGTACAAACGACGACTTTACAGTCAAATCCATCTCTGTCGGAAACTCCACTGTGAGCGCCAATGAGTGGATTCAAGCCGATGGCACCGTCATGGAGTATATTTTCATTGACGAGACCATCGAAGTTACCGTTTCGCTCCAGCGCTATGGGACTTCTGCAATCAGTCGTGATGCACCTGTCACCCTCGAAGTGGTCCACCCGGTTGGATTCGTGATGGAGACCTTCAGCTTCATCACCAACCCTCTCACGGGCGGGCAATCCTACAACTATCAGGTCGAGTGGGCCCCAACCGCCGCCCATTCCATTCTCAACACCACCACCAACGATCTCTCCGGCGGTTTGATTCTCCGTGCGACCGTTGCATACGATGACGACGACAAGAACGCCAATGACATGCGAGAGAAAACCGTCCCAGTCGCTGTTACAGCCAACGCCATGGAAGATTGGACGGCAACTGCCGGGCCACAATTCCTCTCCGGAAAGTACCCCGCCGCAGGTGGGGACGCCATCGCAGCAGGCTCATGGCAAACCGACGCCACCACCAGCGCCGCTGGTTCCAAGCACTGGCGCCATTCTGCACCCGGAAGCAACTACCCTTCCAGCGCAGAAGCTACTCGACTCGTGTACGCTCGATACATGACTGGAAACTCTTGCGATACCGACGCATCCGACCCGGGGATGACTCAAATCTATCAGGCATACCTTTGCCGAGTCCTCTTCTACTCCAATGATTTCGTCTCAAGTCAGTTCCACCTACAAGCATGGGGGAGCATGGCTGCGGGAGACTCAGTCTCAATGGAATTGTGGCGAGGCTCCGGCAACATCAACAATGAATACGAATCCATTTCTTGGGATATCTCCCAAGGCAACCCAAGTGCGGCTCCTGGACAATGGACCAACCTCTCGTGGGATCCACAAGAGACATGGAGTCAAATCCCAGGACTGACCAATCCTGATGTGTTCTTGGGAGGCAACTCCTATGCATTCAGCGTTCTGTTCACTTCAGACAGCAGCGTTGCGAGCGAAGGGTTCCACGTGGACGACTTTGTTCACTTTGGCGTGAGCCGTGTCACCGACTACACGGTTGACATGCAGTGCGACAACCCGCTCAACGGCTACACTGTGGCGCCCAACCAAATGGCTACTCTCTACTGCACGTTGACCAACAACGGGTATTCTCCGGCAACGATTCGCCTGCAGACCAACGTCAGCAACGACTCGTGGATGGCCCCGTACCCCATCATTCGCATGGACATCGAAGGAAGCAGCAACCACGGTCTTAACGTGGTGATGCCACCATTGGGCGCAGGTAAAACCATTGAGTTCTGGGCGAACATGACCGTTCCTGCTGGTGCAGATGTTCAACAGCAAACATGGAACCTTTGGCTCAAGGATGCCAGCAGTGCTCAACTTGGCGAGAAGGCACGTATTGCCATGGATGTGGCCGTAAGCGAGCAGTTCTCAGTCGCTCTCACCTCCACGGTGCCTCTGGTTGCCGCCAACATCGGTCCAAACGATTACGGGCTGGTGAATTTCAAACTCCAAAACACAGGGAACAGGGATGCAGCGTTCAACCTGGCCACCACTTTCTCGGACAACTCGGGCTGGCTGGGCTTGATTGAGAACGCCACAGGGGTCATCCAACAGAACCCCATCACCCTCTACAGGGGTCAAAAGGTCGATCTTGTCCTCAACATCTCTTCTCCCGAACTGGCCAGTCCCGGTACGGTCTCGTTCAATCTACGTGCCACCTGCCCTTCGTGCAGCACGGCCCTCTTTGGAAACGATGTTCTTGTGCGAAACATCGAGGTGCCGATCATCAGATCCGTTGATTTGGTCGCCGAAGAGAACACCTTCACTGGTGCAGCAAACGGTATTGGCAAAGCCATGTACGTCTCTCTCCTCAACCTCGGAAACGACGACGAACAGTACAACCTTTCCATCGGTCAGAGCAACTGGCGCTTGCAAGCCTCCTTGGCAGCAGAACAATCTCCTGTGTTGGATGCTTGGGACGGTGAATCCACCATTGTTGTCTCCCTCGCCATGCCCGTCGGACTCAGTCCCGGATACTATTCAGTGTACATCACGGCCACCAGCATCGATGATGAGTCTGTCTTCGACAGCGTCGAACTTGTGATTGAGATTCTTGACACAGCAGCGGTTGAGGTGTCGGATGAAGAAACGGGCCAGTCCTACATTCCAGGCGATTTGCCTCAAACCATGTCCTATGAGGTCCGAAACGATGGCAACAGCCCTGACAGTTTCGCCATGACCCTCGATGTCCCGGTTGGAATGGTGGCATCTTACACCAATTTAGTGAACGGCAACACTCCAGAAATTGATGTTGGTGCAAGCTACAACGTGTCAGTGGAGTTCTCCTTTATTGACGGAACGGAAGGCAGTTTGGTGTTGAGGGTCATCGCTACCAGCAACAGCGACGACAGCATCAGTGCCTCAGGTCAAGCGACCTATCTTGTTGGCTCTCAAAACTGGTTGATCATTCGACCAATTCAATCTCTTGAAATCACTGAAGAAGGGGAATACGAAGTCACTGTGAAAGTGGTGAACACCTACACCACTGGTCAGATTGTGGTGATGGACTTGGATACCAGTGAGAGCAACTCTTGGTTCCGAAGTTCCATCGCCCGATTGGACAAAGACTTCTCCCTCGGCCTTGGCGAAACAAAAGAATTGACCATCACCCTGGACGTCACAGAAACGACTCTGAAGAACTTGAACGACGACACCCTCACCGTGAACCTGACGGTTTGGGCACGGTCAGAAACCGTGAGCGATGCGGCCAATGGCAACCTTGAGGTTGTTTTGGTTCGAGCAGATTCCTCCAAGTCAGGGGACGTCGACTCGGCAGGCTCAGGCATTCCGTTGGAAGAAATTGCCATGTGGGGCGTGTTTATTGTGGTCCTCGCTGGTGGCGCATTCGTGATCATGAGCATTTTGCGGACAGAGGAAGAAGAGGATGAATACGCAAAGTGGGGCGAAGATGGCTACGAAGACAGCCTCTCGGCAACCTACGGCGCAGTTGCCTCTGCTCCTACAGTCCCTATGTCCATGCCTGCTCCTGCTCCGGCAGCGCCTGCCCCGGCAGCACCTGCGCCAGCCGCAGCTGAGGCCATGCCCCCGCTGCCAGATGGCGGCCTTCCAGCAGGTTGGACCATGGAACAGTGGAAGCATTACGGCCAGCAATGGCTCGAGCAGAATCAGCCCTGAGCCGTCCTTTGCTTCCAACGCTGGTCAAGCGTAGGGTTCAAGACGCACGCTACCTCGGATGAGATGCCGGAGGACACATCATGTATGGAAACGGACAAGCACCTATCTTCATTCTCAAAGACGGAACTCAGCGTACCCGTGGCCGCACGGCCCAATCCAACAACATCGCTGCAGCAAAGGCCGTAGCCGATGCTGTCCGCTCAACACTTGGCCCCAAAGGGATGGACAAAATGCTCGTGGACTCCATGGGCGATGTTGTCATCACCAACGACGGAGCAACGATTCTCAAAGAAATGGACATCGAGCACCCTGCTGCAAAGATGATCATTGAAGTCGCCAAAACCCAAGAGCAGCATTGCTTTGATGGGACGACCTCCGCAGTCATTCTCTCTGGTGAACTTCTCAAGCGAAGCGAGGATTTGATTGAGCAAAACGTTCATCCAACGGTCATCTGTGAAGGTTTCAGATTGGCTGCGGAACGGGCCATTGACCTCCTCGAGGGCCATGGCATTGCCACGGACAACGACGATGCAGTTTTGCAAGAAGTAGCCAAGACGGCCTTAACGGGAAAATCAGCAGGAGCCGTCAAATCCTTCATGGCCGACATTTGTGTTCGTGCAGTGAATGCTGTTGGTGTTGTTGAGGACAACGACCGACTTGTCGACCTTTCAGACATCAAGGTTGAGAAACGCCAGGGTGGCTCAATCAAAGACTCCACGCTCATCGACGGCATCCTGCTCGACAAAGAGCGCGTTCACGCAGGGATGCCACGTGGGATCTCTGAGGCTAAAATCGCCCTTGTGAACTCGGCCATCGAAGTCAAGAAGACCGAAGTTGATGCCAAGATTCAGATCACCGACCCAAACCAATTAGCACTGTTCCTCGAGGAGGAGGAGAATTACATCCGCAAACTTGTGGACACCATTGAAAATGCAGGTGCGAATGTATTGATTTGCCAAAAGGGCATTGATGAACTCGCTCAGCACTACCTCTCCAAGAAAGGCATTTTCGCTATCCGTCGGGCCAAAAAGTCCGATATGGAGGCCCTTGCAAAGGCCACTGGAGGTTCGATCATCACCAACCTCGAAGACATGAGCGAGAGCGATTTGGGCCAGGCTGCTCGAGTGGAAGAAAAGAAAATCGGAGACTCGGATATGACGTTCATCACCGGATGCCCCGAAGCCAAATCTGTTTCAGTTCTGCTCCGTGGCGGTACAGAACACGTGGTGGATGAGATCCGACGTGCCTTTGACGACGCCGTTGGTGTGGTCTCTGTGGCGTGGGAAGACGGTGCAGTCCTCACCGGTGGCGGCAGTGTTCTCGCTGCGCTTTCTCGAGATCTGCGCACGTACGCCGAAACGGTCGGCGGCCGTGAACAAATGGCCATTGAGGCTTTTGCCTCAGCATTGGAAATCATCCCTCGTACCCTCGCAGAAAACGCAGGACTTGACCCGGTGACCACGCTCATTGAACTTCGCAAGGCTCACGCCGATGGCCACAGCCATTCAGGCATCAACGTCTACGAAGGAGGCGTCGTTGACATGAAGAGCGCGAACGTCGTAGAGCCGCTGCGTGTTGTTGAGCAAGCCATCCAATCCGCTACCGAAACAGCCATCATGATTCTACGAATTGACGATGTCATCTCCTCCAAGGGAGTGCCAATGGGCGATGGAATGGGCGACATGGGCGACTTCGGAATGTGAGGATGATTTTGCAAGAAATCTTCTCAAAAAACGAACTACGGAAGCCCCATTTGCTCACGGGCGAATAATAACCTTCAAAGGCCACTCTTGGCTGGAACATAGTGCTCACAGAGCGTGAGCAAGGGGTCATTGCATGGCAATAGTCGCAAAAGTGTGGATTGACGAGGACTGCATCACCTGCGATGCGTGTCAGGATATTTGTCCTGAAGTGTTTGAGGTGGTCGACGATTCCTCCCAAATTCTCGCCGCAGTGCGTACGGACGGAGTCTTTGACCGTAACGTTGGTGGGTCCCCACTGGTCGGCACTCTCGGAGCCGAACTCGGTGACATCATCATCGAGGCAGCAGAAGCTTGCCCGGTTGAGGTCATCAAGTACGAATTGGTGTCCGATGGCGCCGCAGATGAGGCTGTTGAAGCAGCACCTGTTGAAGCAGAGGCCGCAGCCCCTGCCGCAGCGGTTGCTCCTGCAGCCGGCGCGTCTGAAGCGTTGAATGCAGTCTTTGCCGGCGACCGAAGTTTGAACATTCTCTTTGGCTCCCAAACAGGGAACGCCGCAGGCTTGGCCGAAAAAACCGCAAAGATGGCTGTGAACTACGGGCTTGAGCCCAACATCGTTGACATGGACGGGTTGGACCCAGCACGTTTGGCTTCCATGAAGCGAGTGATGATCATCACGTCCACTTGGGGCGAGGGCGAAATGCCAGACAACGCCGACGCCATGTGGAACGCCATCAATGCAAACGGACCGGGCCTGGCCTCTGTTCATTTCTCGGTTTGTGCGATTGGGGACAGCTCGTACGACGAATTCTGTAAGGCAGGCCACGATTGGAATGGCAAACTTGCCTCACTCGGCGGAACAGAAGCCTACCCTATCAAAGAATGCGACGTTGATTTTGAACCACCATGGTTGCAATGGGTCAACGAAGCCCTCCCGCTCCTTGCGTGTGTGAACGACTCAGGAACCCTTCAGGTCGAACTTCTTGAAGAAATGAAATCCTATGGAGCAGGCGATGACGACGACGCTGTCGAAGGCGATTACTCTCCAGGCACCATTGCTCGCGAAGACCTCACCATCACGCTCGAACTCTTCCGCTACTGCCCCGAGGCGGCTGAATCCGGATGGGACACGCTCACATGCACCGTCCCAGGCCATGCCACTCTCGAGGATCTCTTGGTCAGCATGCAGCGCGATGTTGATGGCAGTTTGGCTTTCCGCCGTGGCGGTATGGCCGGCACACCAACCACGGGTGTTCGAGCGAATGGACGAATCGTTTTGGCTGACGCTGCCATCGTAGGCGACCTTGCCAAGGACGGCGGCCGTCTTCGTATTGAGCCGCTCCCCGGCCATCCGATCGTTCGTGACCTCCTCGTTGACACAAGCCGCTATGAAAGTCATCGCAGCCGTGCTGAACCATGGATGCGTGCTGATCCTCGTGAAGGTGAACATCTTCCTTCTGGAATGGCCATGGGTACGATGGACGCAGCCACAGCCACAGCCCTCCACCAAGCAGGGGACGTGCAATCCTTCCCGTTGATTCAAGCCATGTCCGACACGCTTCCTCACGACCCTCATTACGAAGGGCCCGGCGTCCATTTCCAACAATGGCTTCGTGTTCTTGACCCTCGAACATCGGAAAAGCAACGAAAGGACATCATGGCGTCGCTTCAAGAAAAAGACGGTATTTGGTCGGAAGCCGATCACGCAAGCCTCATTCGCTACGGAGAAGATGGCCGTTTGGCTGCTCGTTCCCTCAACGAAGCACGAGGGGCACTCCTGAATCAGCACCGCTACGCCGGCAAATCCGGACGCTTGGTGAAATGGTACGGCCGAAGCGTCAAGTGGTCTGGCAACGTGAATGAGACGACCCTTTACCGACAGGTCCTCGGTCCTCTCGGTCTGGTTAGCAACGTCTTCAGCGGCGTCTCAGCACGCATGGCCTTGGCCTTTACACGCAACGGATCGCCTCCAATACGGAGCCTCCAGTCCTTGCTTCTTCCTCCTGCTGGCCTTGGACGAATTCCGAAGATGTTCAACAGCAAGGTCGACAAATACCACGAAGTGGTGAGTTTGTTCAATGAAATCGACCAGCGGTTCTGAGGTGTTGTTATGGCGAAGATTGCATATTACCCCGGAAATGTCGCACGAGCGGGCGCCTACGAAGTTGAGGATTGCATCCAGCCTCTTTGTAAAGCATTGAACATTCAACTCGTTGAACTTCCTCGAGCGAGCAGCGATGGGGGTAACGTCATCAAACAAGCCACCGTCAAACTTCAGGATGCTTTGGTGGCCCGCAACCTTGCCCTTGCCGAGTCCAAAGGACTTGACGTCATGACCACATGTGCGACGAGCCATGCCATCATGTGCAATACGGCTGATGACATGAAGCGCGACCCGGTTTACGCTAGCACAGTCAACAACCTTGTTGCTCGCACATCGAAGGTCGAGTACAATGGAGAGACCCAATCTTGGCACCTCTTGCACTACCTGGTCGAGGAAATTGGTCTCGACAAGGTGAGGGATGCCGTCAAGAATCCACTCAAGATGAAGATTGCAGCCTATTACGGGCCAGACATGCAACGCGATGGGGCTTGTGCTGGTGATGACCCGTTCATGCCAAATTACATGGAACAACTCATTGAAGCCCTTGGTGGGACGCCTGTTGATTACGACTCAAAATGCATGAGTGTTGGTTCTACCTCGATGCTCACTCAAGAAGATTCCTCGCTTGCCATGACGGCAGCCGTGCTTTCAGATGCCATCCAATCTGGTGCTGAATTGGTGGTGAGTGCTTGCACGATTTCACACATCAACCTTGATTCATACCAATCCAAGGCTGGCCGTGTTTCAGGGAAAAACACAGCAGTGCCCGTGAGCCACCTTTCGGAAATCGTGGCCTTTGCGCTCGGGTTCTTCCCCGATCGCCTCGCCCAACTTCGAACTCGGGCTCGCCTTATTGGTTCGTGAGGCTGCCGTGAAGCAGCGAGACCAAGTCTTTGGCCACCGCATCCTTGCACCCCGTTTGAGCCACGACTCGCTCTACATTGGCTGCGAACAATCCACCAAGGTCTGGTGAAAATGAGGCGATGACTTCTTCCATATCTTTTCGCTCATCGACCAGAGGTTGCATCACATGGTTGAAACAACGGTGAAGATGCCCAAGGCGATCATCGAGCCACGGATGCGGTTCATCCTCTTCATCGTGGAGTCGGTTTAACTCGTGTTGGGTGGAGAGGACGGCTTCCTCAATTTGCTCTTCGGAGAGGGCTGATGTTTCTGCGAATGAGTGCAGTCGCTCCAGTGCATCATGCTCTCTTTGAGCAGCAACGGCGAGAAAATGGGCGGCCTCCTCTGCGTCTTGAACCATCATGACCGGAATTCCAAGGTCCAGAGTGATGTGGGCGAGCGCACCCAGCACAGCATTCGGATGAAGGCCGTAACCGTATGGTCCGCCCGTTTCAATGAGAAGCAGTGGTCTTCGTGCATGTGCTTTGAGCCCCCTGCATTGGCGAAGCAAACGCCCGTTCTTGATCGAATCAAGGAGGTCTCTGGCAGTTTTCCGTTCGATGAGGGTTCGTTCCGACAGACGAACATCTCCCCACGGGAGTTGGGTCAGTGCAGTGGAAAAGCCAAGGCCGTTGAGGTAGCCGGGAAGCGTTGAGTTCGCTTCTCGATGGTCGATGTAGATCGTATGGCCATCTCCATCAATGGTATTCAAGCTTTGAATTTCTTCTTCCGCTGCGTTCAAGACAATGTTCACCTCTTCGGCATTGAGCACTGGTGTGGCTGGTTCTGGCGATTCAAACTGAAACAATCCTGTCTGAGTTTTCGCTCGACGCTGTTCAGGGCGCAATGGAGCAGCCACCCGTTCGGAAGGTTGCGCTCCTTTACGAGTCGGGGTAGGCAGCGTCTCCTCCATCTTCTTCTCCTGCTGTTGCGCATTTTTTTCTGCACGCTCAAGATAGGCTTTCGCAGGGTGATGTTGGCCAGCCTCATCAATGGAGAAGGCATCCATGATGTGGGGAGTGACTTCTGTTTCCTGCAGAAGAGTGCGGCGGTTGACCAAACGGCTCATCAAACGATGCATGTTTTCCTCTTGACGTTCGGAGGCACGGTGTACGTAGGCATCTCGAGTGTCGTTGGCGATCAAGACGTGAACTGAACCGGCGCGCTGGCGTGCAGTCCTTCCTCGTCGCTGAATCGCACGGACTGCACTCGGTACAGGTTCGTAGAGGACGACTAAGTCCGCAGATGGCACATCAAGCCCTTCTTCACCAACGGATGTGGCGACCAAGGTGTTGATTTCGCCGCTTCGGAACCGTTCCAATTGAGCAAGTTGCTGTTTTTGTGTCATGCCTTTTTTGGAACCTCTGGAGGATTGCCCGATGAACACATCTGGCAGGATGCCCTCGTGTTGTGAAAGCAAACCAACGAGTTCCTGCACTGTATCTCTGTATTCGGTGAAAATGAGGACCTTTCCGTTTGGCTTTGATTCGAGTTCTTTACGGACCAACCGTTCGACCACCGAGGTTTTAGGATGAAGTTCATCCAAGTCGTTGAGTGCAAGGCGCAATTGATGAATCACGGGCAAAGCCAACATACGGTTCGTTTTTCGTCCGCTCCTCCCTTCTTCCTCAGCACGATTGAGAAATGAGCGAGCGATGGAGGTTCCCTGCGTTTGCAAGAGATTCATGAGGATGTTCATGCGCCGAAGGTCGGCGACTCTACGTGCTGCATCGTACCCCCTTACGTCGCGTTGCTGAATCGCTCTGCTTGCACTCAACTGTGCCTTTTCGATGTCCTTTGTGCCGATGTATTCTTTCGGGGCAAGAAAACCTAGGCGCTGGAGGTGGACCACTTCATCATCAAAATGAGCACGAAGCGGTGCCAGGAGGTCGAGAATGGTCTCCGGGAGATCAAGGCGGTGCGTGTGGATGTCCATGTCCACATCGTAGGGTTGCATGAGCGCCTCGGAACGCTTGGAAAGATCGAGGTTGTGTGCGTTGAGATTGGTCTTCACTTCAGTGATGTGGCGCATCGTTGATCCGGGGCTGGCCGTAGCGGCCAACACACGCCCCTTTGGGTTGGAGCGCTGGTAGAGCTGACCAACCTGGGCATAGGCATGGTTGCCGGTAGCGTGGTGGGCTTCATCCATGATCAGCAACTCGACCTCTGCAAGGTCAATGGCCCCGCTCATCGCATCGTTCCGAATCACTTGAGGCGTTGCCATCACAATGGTGCCTTCTTCCCAGAGGGCTTTTCGCCTCTCCGGGGGCGTGTCTCCCGTGTAGGTGATGATCTGTTGAGCCTCTAAATTGAGACGCTCAACCGCCATGCTGTGTTGTTGGGCGACAAGGCCAGTCGTGGGGGCGATAAGGACAATTTTACTCGCGCCTTTCCGAATAAATTCGGCCATCGTCATCCATTCAACAGCCGTCTTTCCGAACCCTGTCGGCATGACCATCAAGGTCGAATACGACAGAATCCGTTCGAGGGAGCGGAGTTGATAGGCACGTGCTTCAACACCTTCCCGAAGGATTGGATGAAGCACATGAGCCATGTTGACTACGTTCCGTCTAGGGTTCAAAAGGATGATGTGGACCGCTGTTGAGTGGAAGTGAAATTGAAGTCCTAGCCCCAGAGGACATGGTTATAGGCCCGTTCAACGATTGACGTCTCACATAACCCACCTTATGATGAACCGAACCGCATATATACGGGGTGTAAGTCGGAGGGTTGCTCAAAGGTGAGTAGCCAGACACACTGGGCCATCCCCCGAGGACCCCAACTGGTGCATTCCCCACTCGTGGGAAAGCGTCTCCGTGTCACGGCTTCGACGCTGCATGAGCCCTCGTACGCCCCCCTCGGTGGGGCCAATGCGCTGTAAAAAACACTGGAGGAATCCAAGATGGCAAAACGAAACCACCCACGTCGTGGATCTATGGCGTTCAGCCCGCGCAAGCGAGCGAACCGCCCATTTGGTCACGTCAAGTCGTGGCCCACAACCGATGCGAGCGAAGTCCGAGTGCAAGGATTTGCCGGCTGGAAAGCTGGTATGACCCACATTCTGGCTCGTGATTTGAACCCACGTAGCACCTCTGCCGGCCAGGAAGTTCGAGTTCCTGTCACCGTCGTTGAATGTCCGATGATGCGAATCCTCGGTGTTCGTGGCTACGAGATGACTCCCTACGGCATGCAAGCCCGTGGCGAAGTTTGGGCAGATGCTGAGAAAATTCAAGAAGCGTTTGAAGAACTCTTCAAGCGCGTTCCTAAGCGAAAGGAGCACGATGCTGAGAAGCACATGGAAAACCTCCTTGGCGCCGATCTCTGCGAAGTTCGCCTCATTGTCGCTACTCAGCCACACACCCTCGCAAGCGTGCCTACAAAGGTACCTGACGTCATGGAAATGGGATTGACTGGCGGTACCATGGACGATCAACTCAACTGGGCCAACGAGCGCCTGGGCGAAGAATTCTCCTTTGGCGACGCTGTCGAAGAAGGTACGTTGACCGACATCGTGGCCATCACCAAGGGCTATGGATGGCAAGGTGTCATCAAGCGATTCGGTGGTAAGCTGCAATCTCACAAGAACTCCAAGAAGCGCCGACAACACGGAAACATGGGTGCATTCGGTGATGGATATGTCCGTAAGACCATCCGTCAGGGCGGTCAAACAGGCTACCACCAGCGAACCGAATACAACAAGCGTATTCTCCGCGTCGCCAACCCTGAAGACCATTCTATTACACCTGCCGGAGGGTTCCTCCATTACGGTGAGGTCAAATCCAACTACATTCTTGTGAAGGGAAGCGTTCCTGGCCCAGCCAAGCGCTTGATTCGATTCCGTGATGCTACTCGCGGATCGGACCGGACCCTCCACGACTACGAAATCACGTACGTGAGTACGGCATCCAAGCAGGGGGTCTGAAGATGAAGGTCGCAACCAAAGACATCGTCAACAACGTTACTCAGACAGAAATGGACGCAGGAAAGTTGTCAGCTCGCTTTGATGTTGACATCTCAGACGGCTCGAAGGTCGCTCTCCCCAGTGTCTTTGATTCAGAAGTCCGAGAAGATTTGATCAAACTCGCAGTGGCTTCCAGCCGTGCGAACCGCCGACAACCCTACGGTTCCCGCGCCCACGTTGGAAAGCGCCGTCCTATGTCCGGAATGAAGCATTCCGTCGAATGGTGGGGCAAGGGCCGAGGTGTCTCTCGTATCTTGCGCCGAACCGGTTCTCGCCGAGGTGCTCAAAACCCTCACACTTTGGGTGGTCGCCGTGCTCACGGTCCCAAGGTTGAGAAGGATTGGTCTCGCAAACTCAACTCCAAGCAACGAACCGCTGCTCGTAATGCAGCACTCGCTGCAACCGTCTCCATGGAGACTGTGGCTGCACGTGGCCATCGCTTTGATGATTCCGTGGAGCAACTCCCCATCGTTCTTGGAAACTACACCGAGGTCGTTGATGGAAAGTCAACCGAATACGACATTGAAACCTTCAACCACGGATCAGCAACTCGCAAGGCTGCTGCAATCTTCACACAACTTGGGCTCGGGCCGGACATGGACCGTGCTCGAAACGGTCGAAAGATTCGTGCTGGAAAAGCCACCATGAGTGGCCGTGTCCACAAGACACCTAAGTCGATCTTGTTGGTGGTCAAAGAAAAGTCCGGTCTTGCAAAGGCGGCCCGCAACCTACCAGGTGTGGACGTCGTTGCTGCAAAGGACCTCTGTGCTGAGGATCTTGCACCCGGCGGCGACATCGGTCGATTGACCGTCTTCACGAAAGCGGCATTGGAGGCCATGAACTGAGGTGAGCATCATGAACGCATACGACATTATCATCCAACCCTGGCTGACAGAGAAGTCCATGGAGGCTCGTACTTCCGAGCAGCGCTTGGAATTCATCGTCCGTCGAGGCGCAACCAAGGCACAGATCGCTCGAGCGGTTGAAACCATTTTCGACGTCGAGGTGGCCAAGGTTAACGTTCGCAACTCCAAACACGGCAAGCACGCATCTGTGAAGCTTGCTGAAGGCTATGACGCAGAAGACGCAGCCATGCGTCTGGGAGCATTCTGAGGTGATTTATCATGGGTAAGAGAATTCGTGCACAACGTAAAGGGTCCTCTCCACGCTATCGCGTGCGGAGCCACCGATTCCCTGGTAAGAACAGCATGCCACGCGACAAAGACGTGGTTTGCGAGGTCACTGAACTGGTCCACAGCCCGGTCCACAGCGCACCGCTGGCTCGTATCAAGACCCCTGACGGCGATACCACCCTTGTTGCAGCGACTGAAGGCATCGCTGTCGGAAGTCAAGTGGCCATCGGAGACAACGTCGCTCTTCGACCAGGCAACATCACTCAAATCGGCAACATTCCTGAAGGAACAGCCGTGAACAACCTTGAACTTCGCCCCGGCGATGGTGGAAAGGTCGCTCGATCTGCTGGCAATTCATGCATGGTCGAAGCTCGAATCGGTGATATGGTCCGTATTCGAATGCCATCCGGAGCGCTCAAGGAACTTCCTGCAAGTTGCCGAGCAACCATTGGCGTTCTCGCTGGACACGGCCGAGACGAAATGCCTCTGCGAACTGCTGGTGCTGCATACTACAAAGCGAAAGCACGTGGAAAACTCTACCCGCACGTTTCTGGTGTTGCCATGAACCCTGTGGACCACCCACACGGCGGTGGAAACCACCAAGCAGTTCACGGACCAAACTCCGTTGCTCGTGGCACCCCACCTGGTGCTAAGGTCGGTCTCATTGCACCACGACGAACAGGTCGTGGCCGAGGTAAGAAAATTTGAGGTGATGATGTATGGCAAAGAAGAAGAAGTCATTTATGACACCAAAGGCCAGCCGACGAAAGGCACGCAAGCGCCTCTCAACCACGTCCGCTCGCGTCAAGAAGGAATTTACCTACCGTGGATTCACCATGGAACAACTCGGCTCCATGCCTATGTGGCCTGAGAACGAGGATGACGACTACATCGTCGGCCTCTTGCCTTCTCGTGTCCGACGCAGCCTCGGCCGAGGAATGTCTGTTGAAAACGAGCATTTCCTTGCTCGTATGACGCGGTCCAGTTCGAGAACTGTTCGAACACACCGTCGAGACATGCCCATCCTTCCCCAATTTGTCGGTCGCAGAATTGCGATTTACAACGGACAACACTTCGTTGAGATTGATGTCAAGCCAGAAATGATTGGACACTATCTCGGGGAGTTCGCCGTTACACGACGAGGCGTGGCCCACAGCGGCCCCGGTGTTGGTGCTACCCGTTCGTCCAAGCACGTACCATTGAAGTGAGGTGAGAAAGATGGCAAAGCGAAATCAAATGGATCGTCGTAGTCGACGCCGCCAACTATCACAGCGAGGATACACACAGTTGCTGCAAGGCAACCGACTTGCTACGGCCCGTGCCACGAACGTGGACATGCACGTGAAGCATTGCTTTGAGGTCTGTCGGGCTGTCAAGAACAAGACTGCCGGAGAAGCTGTTGCTTTCCTCAACGAAGTTCTCAAGATCGATTCGGACCGTGCTGACATACGCCGCAAGGCAGCAGCAGTTCCATATCGATTGGGAAGTGGCAACAAGCGCAAGCGACGATCTGGCCCCTCGATGGTTGGACACCGCAAGGGTGGAATTGGACCTGGTCGATACCCAGTGAAAGCCTCCCGCGCTATCATCAAGGTCATTGAGAGTGCCATGGAAAACGCACGATTCCAATACGAAGACATCGATGCCGAAGAAATGGTTATCACGCACATTGCCGCACACCGTGGCCCAATCCGCCGAGGTTGGATTCCTCGTGCTCGAGGACGTGCAACTCCAAGCAACCACTACCGTGTGAACTTGGAAGTCTTTTTGGAAGACATGAACGCTGTTGGCGACGATTTGGAGGACGATTTCTGAGGTGATTATTATGGGTAAGCAAAGCATTCTTCGAACCATTGTGAACCGCAACGTCGAGCGTCTGCTCGTCCGCGAATTCTTGATGAAGAACACCTCAAAGTCCGGATTTGGTGGATTGGATATTCGCCGCACTCCTGGCGGAACAGAAGTCACCGTTCATGCTGAACGCCCCGGTATGGTCATTGGCCGAAAGGGGAAGATCATCAACGACCTTCAGAAGCGTCTGGACCAAGAATTCAGCCTTCCAAATCCTAAGCTCAAAGTTGAGGAAGTCAAAAACCCAACCTTGAACGCTCAAGTCATGGCCGAAAAGATCGCCTCATCCCTTGAACGTGGATGGTACCACCGCCGTTCATGCCACAGTGGAGCCCAGAACATCATGGATGCTGGCGCTCGTGGCGTGATCATCACGGTCGCTGGTAAGTTGACCGGTTCCCGCAACCGAACAGAGAAGTACATCCGTGGCCACGTCAAGTATTGTGGTGAAACGGCGCTCCAACACATGGACCGTGGCTACTCTGTGGCAGTCAAGAAACTCGGTACCATCGGCGTCACTGTTGAAATCATGCGACCAGGCACGAAACTTCCTCACGAGATCACCATCTTCTCTGATGAAGAACTCAAGATCCAGGCCGCACAAGAAGCTGCAGAAGGAGGCGATGACCAATGAGCTACGTCTCCAATCGAGAAATCGCAGCCATGAGTGTTGAAGCACGTGGCGCTCGGCTCCTTGAACTTCAAGAGGAACTTCTCCAACTCCGGGCAGAGAACGCTCTTGGTGGAACCCCTTCCAACATGGGCGCCTACAAAGCGACCCGACGAAGCATTGCGCGACTCAAGACGCACATGAACAATCAAGCTTGAACATACACGAGGTGAAGAACGACTATGGCTGCCATTTGCAATGTTTGCGGACTCCCTGACGAACTGTGCATTTGCCAAGAAATTGCGAAAGAACAACAGAAAGCCATTCTCTCAACCGACCGACGACGCTATGGAAAAATTGTGACAAAAGTGGAGGGCATTGACGACGCAGCTATCGATATCAATCAACTTGCAAAACTCCTGAAGAACAAATGTGCAGCAGGCGGAACAGTAAAAGGACGATTGATTGAACTTCAAGGAGATCACAAGAAGAAAGCTGCTGAAGTGCTCAAGAATAACGGATTCAATGTGGAGGTGCGATGAGATGGATATGTACAACAACTCATGGATTGGTCGAACGATGACCGTCTCACAATCCACCGATCCGACGCTCGTTGGACGCCAAGGAATGGTCGTCGACGAAACCCGAAACACCGTTTCCCTTCTTGAGGGAGACAACAGCCTTGTCTTGAACAAGGCAAGCATCACATTCACCGTTGACGGTGGCAACACCGTCATCAAGGGGGCCATGGTGGGTCAGCGCCCCGAAAACAGGATCCACCGAATATACAGGAAGGCATGATACGATGGAAGAACATCGAGACATTGGAATTGACGTAAAAAGCCCCACAGGTGCGTGGGATGGCGATGTAAACTGTCCGTTCTACGGCAGTCTTCGTCTTCGAGGACAAGTTCTCGAAGGAACCGTCTCGAGCGTCGGGATGCAGAAGACCATCACAATCGAACGCAACAACGTTCGATACATGAAGAAATACGAACGGTTTGAGAAGCGAACCAGTGTTGTTTCAGCACACCTTCCTTCTTGCATCGGTGAAGTCAGCATTGGCGATACAGTCAAGGTCATGGAATGCCGTCCGCTTTCCAAGACCGTTTCATTCTGCGTCGTCGAAAACCAAGGAGGTGTTGTTTGATGAAGGGCATCCCCGGCAAGCAAACCCGTGGTCTCCCCACTGCAGCGCGTCTCCACGTCGCTGACAACACTGGCGCCAAAGTCGTTCAAATCTTGAACGTTCTCAAGCTCGGTGGTACCATGCGTCGTTATCCTGCTGCTGGCGTTGGCGACATGGCCAAGGTCTCTGTCAAGAAGGGTACGCCTGACACCCGCCGTCAAATGTTCAACGCCGTCATCATTCGACAGCGTCGCCCCTTCCGTCGTGTAGACGGGACCTGGGTCCAATTCGAAGACAACGCTTGTGTCATCGTCAATGAAAAAGGCGACGTCACTGGTTCCGATATCAAGGGACCCGTTTCTCGTGAGGCCGCAGAGCGCTGGCCACGTATCGCAGCAAATGCAAAGCAAATCGTATGAGGGAGAATCATGGTCAAGAGTATGAAACCAGGAAAGCAACGAAAGGCGCATTTCAATGCGCCCTCGCACCAAAAGCGCAAGCGCGTGGCTGCTCGCCTCCAACTGAGCAAGCCCGATGATCGATTTGCTGGCGTTCGAACCGTAACGGTTCGAGTTGGCGACATCGTCCAGGTCACTCGCGGCGATCAGTCCCATGGCGGAAAGCGCCATGGTGGAAAGCGCAGCAACGACCCACTCACGGGTGCGGTTTTGCGAATCGACGCCGAAAAGGGTCGTTTGTACATTGAAGGAGTCAAGGCCAGCAAGGCCGATAACAAGGAAGAGGCAGTCCCAGTTCACGCCTCGAACGTGGTGGTCACGCAACTCGATGAGTCGGACCGCATGCGCATCGCAAAGTTGACTGGCAACAGGAGTTGAAAGATATGAGCAGCAATCACTTGAAGCGTTTGGCCATGCCACGAAGTTGGCCTCTCCCACGAAAGACCTCGGTATGGGTCACACGCCCTACGCCTGGTGCTCACTCCTTGGAGCATTGCATGCCCATCACCCTCGTCGTCCGCGACGTTCTCGGTGTGGCAAAGACTGCCCGTGAAGTTCGCTACATCATTCACAACGAAATGGCCATGGTCGACGGACGTGGGGTCAAAGACCCACGCCGCGGCGTGGGTTTGATGGACGTGTTGACCTTGGGCGAAGAGAACTACCGGTGCCTCCTCGACCACAACGGTCGTTTGCAGTACCGTCCAATCTCTGCAAAGGAAGCTGGCTGGAAGGTTTGCCGAATTGAAGGCAAGACCACCATCAAGGGCGGTCAAACCCAACTCAACCTTCACGATGGACGCAACATCATTGTTGACGATCCATCAGCATACAACACGGGCGACTCGCTCAAGTTGAACTTGCCTGACCAGAAGGTCCTCGAACACATTCGCTTCGGAGAAGGCACACGATGCTACCTCATCGGTGGAGCACACGTTGGCTCTACGGCCGATGTCGCAGAATACATTGTGAAGCGATCCAGCATGCCGAACGAAGTCCAATTCGGAGAATTCGGTACCGTTGCACGCAACGTCTTTGCTATCGGTGACGCCTCACTGCCGCTCACGGAGGTGGCTGAATGAGTGCTGCCGTAAACCCCATGGCACAACTCCGTGTCACCAAGGTCTGTGTCAACATCGGTGTTGGCGAAGGTGGCGAACGCCTCATGAACGCCGAAAACGTTCTCGAGATGGTCACCGGTGTCAAGCCTCAGCGCACCTTGGGTCGCATCCAAAACCGCGACTTGAAGGTCCGTATTGGAGCTCCCATTGGCTGCAAGGCAACAATGCGCAAGCAAGAAGACATCATGGAATTCTTGACCAATGCTTTCGATTGCCGAGACAAGACCATCCCTTCATGGAATTTTGACCGTGAAGGCAACCTTTCCTTTGGAGTTCGTGATTACACGGATTTCCCCGGTCAAAAGTATGACCCAGACATCGGAATCTTCGGTATGGACATCACCGCAGTCGTGGAACGCCCAGGACATCGTGTGAGCCGCCGCCGCCGTGCCAAGAGCAAGGTGGGCATGAAGCACCGCGTGACGGCTGACGAATCACGTGCGTGGTTCGTTGAGAATTTCAACATCAGCATTCTGGAGGAGTAAGTATGGCACGAGATCATGGAATACGAATTGGACGAACCGTTGGATGCCGCCGCTGCAATCGCAAGCGTGGGATGATTCGACGCCACGGACTTCGATTGTGCCGACAGTGCTTCAGAGATGTTGCGCCGAAAATCGGATTTAAAAAGATGAATTGAGGAGGGATGAAGAATGCAATTAGACCCATTGAATGACGCTCTTGTCAAGATTTACAACGCTGAGCAAGCAGGGAAAATCAACGTTGAGTTGACCCCTGCATCCAAACTGCTTGGAAACGTACTCAACATCATGCAAACATCTGGCTACGTCGGCTCCATTGATCGAGTCGAAAACGGTCGTGGTGATGCATTTGTCGTTGAACTACGAGGAACAATCAACCGCTGTGGTACGGTCAAACCCCGACACAGCGTCCGTCGCCAAGAATACGAGAAGTGGGAGACACGATACCTCCCTGCCCGAGACTTCGGACTTCTCATCATGACGACGAACTCTGGCGTGATGCATCACTATGATGCAAAGGACGCTCGAATTGGCGGCAAACTGCTCGCCTATGTGTACTGAGGTGAAAACATGGCTAAACTCGACAGAATCGAACATACCGTAACCATCCCCGAAGGTGTCTCTGCCACCATAGGTGAAGATGGCGTCGTGACCATTAACGGCCCAAAGGGCAGCCTTACCCGAACCTTTGAGAGCACGTTCATCCAACTCTTCCAAGATGGAAGTGGCATCGTTGTGCGTGTTGACCTTCCCCGCCGGAAGCAGCGAGCACTTGCTGGAACCTGGAACGCTCACTTGAACAACATGGTCAAGGGCGTCACTGAAGGATTCACATACAACTTGAAAGCGTTCTACTCTCACTTTCCAATGACCCTTGCAGTCAACGGAAATACGTTTACCGTGAACAATTACTTCGGAGAGCGTGTGCCTCGAACCGCTGACATTCTCGGCAATGTCGATGTCAAGGTGAGCAACAAAGTCGAAATTACCGTGTCTGGCATTGACAAGGAAGCCGTGGGTCAAACCGCAGCCAACATCGAGCGATGCACCACGGTGAAGAACCGAGACCGACGTGTCTTCCAGGATGGGATCTACCTGTTGAACAAGGAGTGATTGAAATGGCAGAAGATTACGAATCAATGACAGTTGCGCAACTCAAAGAGTTGCTCAAGGAACAAGACTTGCCGGTCTCCGGCAAGAAATCCGACCTCGTTGAGCGCCTGCAGGATGCTGCTGGCGACGCCCAAGAGGTCGTCGAAGAAGCAGCGGCTCCCGCAGAGGATGCTGTTGAAGACAGCTGGGACGATGAAGACTGGGACGACGCTGACGAAGACGCCGTCTACATGGTCAAACAGAAGCCCGTCCTCAACGACGAGATGAAGGCTGCTCTAGCACTTCGCTCCGCTCAAAAGAAGAAGACACCCTCCTTCCGCCGTACCGAATGGTTCCGCTACAAGCGATTGTCTCGCTCTGGATGGCGTGCTCCTCACGGTATGGACAACAAGCAACGACGCAATTACAAGTACCGTGGTTCCCTTGTCCGAATCGGTCATGGAAAGGTCGCAGCGGCTCGTTTCCTTCACCCCTCGGGATTCCGTGAAGTGATGGTCCACAACGTCTCCGACCTCGAAGTGATCGACCCAGAAACCGAAGCAGCACGTGTTGGTGCTTCTGTTGGCGGACGAAAGCGAGAGACCATTTATTCACGTGCTGATGAACTCGGAGTTCGTGTTCTCAACCGACGGAGGGATGTTTGATGCAAATCACCAATCAAAAGCGAATCGCAGCCCGCCTTCTCAAGTGCGGTGAAAACCGAATTTGGATCAACCCACTTTACGTCGACCAAATCGCTGCAGCCGTCCAAACGGATGACATCCGAGAATTCATTGACGAAGGCTGGATCAAGGCCAAACCCGTCAAGGGAACTTCCCGTGTTCGTGCTCGTGCCCGTTTGGAGCAAAAGCGCAAGGGACGCCGCAAGGGTCAAGGTACCCGTGCAGGATCTGCTAACGCTCGAAACCCACGGAAGAACCGTTGGATGCGCACCATTCGCAGCCAACGCCGTGTCCTGAAAGAGCTTCGAAGCGACGAAACCATTGAACCCTCGCAGTACCGCCGCTACTACCTCAAGGCCAAGGGTGGCTCCTACCGTTCCATCGCCCACATGCGTTCTCAAATGCAACTCGAAGGCGTTGAATTCAAAGGAGGCGATGAATGATGGCAGGTAACAATCGACGTTCCATTTTCCGACGACGCAAAGCCGGTTTGACCGACTACCGCCGTCGCTTGAAGTTGCTTCGCGGTGAAATGCCTCGTGCTGTTGTCCGAATTTCGAACACCCGCACGACCTGCCAACTCGTTTCCTGGTCTGCCGATGGCGATCTGGTCTCGGTCAACATGACCGGGACTGACCTCGTCAAGAAGTACGGATGGCCATCAAACCGTTCGTTGAAATCGGTTCCTGCCTCCTACCTTGTTGGTTTTGCCATGGGCAAAGCCGCTGTTGCAAATGGCGCAAGTGATGCTGTGCTGGACATTGGCCTCGCTGCCAACTCCAAGGGCGGTCGTGTGTACGCCGCCCTCAAGGGAATGAGCGACGCCGGACTTGAAATCCCACACAGCGAAGATGTATATCCCGATGAAGAACGCCTGAACGGTGCTCACATCGACGACGCCATCGCTGGCGAACTTGAAGCAACAAAGAACACCATTGAGGGGGCATACTGATGACTGAAGAAGACGTTCCAACCATGGCACCAGGTTTGATGAAAGCCTATGCGCCAGAAGAAGCCGATGAATCCCCGGATCCTCGCCGCCGACGACGACGAAACCAAGACGACCCGATTGCGAACCTTCGAAAGTGGGAGCCTCGCACACGCCTCGGTGCTGCTGTTATGGCGGGAAAAATCATCACTTACGAAGCAGCGTTGGCCTCAGGCCTTCCTATTCGTGAGGTCGAGATTGTGGATGCTTTGATTCCCGACCTTGAAGATGAAGTGATTACGGTCAACATGGTTCAGCGCATGACCGACAGTGGACGACGTGTTCGCTTCAATGTCATGGCGTGCGTCGGCAACCGCAACGGCTACGTCGGACTCGGTATGGCGAAGGCTAAGGAAGTCGCAAGCGCCATCCGCAAGGCCATCACCGCTGCAAAATTGAATTTGATCTCGGTCCAACGAGGCAACGGTTCATGGGAATCTTCCCCCGGACCCGGCAACACTGTCCCGTTCAAGGTGAACGGACGAGCTGCTTCCACCCGTGTCACCCTCATGCCTGCTGCAAAGGGCAAGGGATTGGTTATTGGTGAAACCGGCAAGCGAGTTTTGGAACTCGCTGGCATCGAAGACGTTCTCTCTCGCACCAAGGGGCAGACCCGTACAACCATCAATTATGCCGGTGCAACCTTCAATGCGTTGAAGAACATCAACACAACCAGAGTGACCAACGCACAGCGTGAAACGCTCTACATTCACAAAGGGAGGAGAAATTCATGACATTTATCGTCGTAAGAGCCCGCAGCGATGTCAAGGTTGAGCGAAAGATTCGCGAAACGATGGGGCACATGAACTTGACACGTGTGAACCACGCCGTCATTATCCCTGACAACCCTCAGTATCGAGGAATGCTTCAGAAGGCCAAGGACTACATCACGTGGGGTGTGGCTGAGGTTGAGCTCGTCGAGCGCATGCTCACCGAGCGTGGACGCATGTCCGGAGACGCTCCATTGACCGACGCTATCGTCGCAGAACACACAGACCACAAAACGATTGCAGATTTCGCCAAGGCCATTGTTGGTGGCGATGCTCAAGTGAAGGACATTCCAGGATTGAAGCGTGTCTTCCGATTGCATCCTCCCCGAGGCACAAAAGGCTGGGGCGGCATCAAGCGCAGCTTCGTTGTTGGTGGCGCTCTCGGTTCCCGAGGCGACGCTATTGGCGATCTCGTTGAACGCATGATTTGAGGTGATGAATATGGGTACAAAAGCAAACAAGCACCGTGGACGAAACCGATACCACGGTCGTGGAAAGAAAGCAGGTCGTGGCGCTGGAAAGCGTGGTGGCCGCGGAAATGCAGGTATGAACAAGCATCGCGTGATGACTCGAATCAAGTACATGCCCAATCATTGGGGCATGCATGGATTCAACCGTCATCCATCCCTTCGCACGGTCCATGTGACCGCCAACGTGAACCAACTTGAGGAAATTGCCAACGGTGAATCGACAGTGGACCTCACGGCTATGGGTATTGACAAGCTTCTGGGCAGTGGAAAGATTCGCACCGCCCTGACGGTCATCGTCGAAGAAGCAAGCGTCCGTGCTGTCGAAAAAATCGAAGCCGCCGGTGGAACTGTTGAAACTGGCGACGACGAATGGGACGAAGTTGTAGAAGAGTGAAATTCCTAGGGGGACTCATCAATGAAACACAAGTCAATTCCATGGGCCATTATGCTAACTGGTGTGCTCTACTACGCACTGCTGATCTATTGGCAGTCCGATGAATTGAGCGGCAGCGGGCAAGCCCGTGATGCGGCTGTGTTTGGCCTGATTTTCTCCGTGTTTTACGTCGGCTACTGCATGCTCTGTTTCCAGAAGGATCTTCCTGCCGGACTCAAAGACGCTCCGTTCATAGGACGTTATGGGAAACTGACCGGATGGCTTGCATTCGGCTCAGTCGCTGTGTACTACGTCCGCCCTTCCGCCTGGGGCGGTTATGACGAAGGAGTCGGTTTCTTCCTCGTTGGTATCTTGCTCCTTGGATTCGCCGCTGCGGCCATCCTCACATGTTTCATGTGGAGCGGCGACAAGAGCAGCCGGCTCTACGCCCTCAGCCGATTCGTGGATGTGTACCCTACCATCACGAAGCCTGAACGTCACGTTCGCTTCAATGAAAAGATGTGGACCACCACTTTCGTTCTCATCATTTACTTCGGCATGACCAACGTGATGCTCTTCGGCCTTTCGGGCCAAGCCCTTGACTTGTTCAGTGGATTCCGTTCCATCATGGCAGGTGCCTCCGGTACCATCATGCATTTGGGTATTGGACCGATTGTTACCGGGTCAATCATCATGCAATTGTTCGCTGGTGCCAAAATCATCCGTTTGGATCTTGGTGATTCGGAAGACAAGGCCATGTACCAAGGTGTGCAGAAACTGCTCGTTCTCATCATGATTCCAATTGAATCCATTCCCCAAACATACGGGTTCCTTGACCCCAGCGAATGGCTCATCGATGCCTATGGATTGGGATGGGCCAACTTTGTGATCGTTGCTCAACTCTTTGCAGGTTCCTACCTTGTGTTCCTTCTCGATGAACTGGTCAGCAAGTGGGGAATCGGATCTGGTATCTCGCTGTTCATTGCTGCCGGTGTGGCCCAGTCAACATTTGTCGGTACCCTTTCTCCGCTCGCCACCACTACTGGCGCCCCTTACTCCATCCAGAACCCACCTTCAGGTACGCTTCCGATGATTTTCTACATGTTCCGTGAATCGACGAATTATGAAATGATACAGTCCAACGGGTTTGAAGTGATGCTCCTGACGCACGTCAATCCCGTGGCGGCTTTGGTTTCGTCGATCATCGTGTTTTTGGTCGTGGCATACGCTGAGTCCAGCAAATTGGAACTCCCGCTCACCCACGGAAAGGTTCGTGGCCACCGTGGAAAGTACCCCATTCGTTTGGTCTACGCATCGAACATTCCTGTCATTTTGATGGCTGCTCTTCTTGCCAACATCAACATGTTCACGCTCCTCTTCTGGAGCCACCCGACGCTGAGTCAAACGCCAATACTCGGTCAGAACGGTTGGGCGTCAGCGTCAGCTTTCATTGGGACGTATGAACCGGGTCAAACGACGGCCTCTGGCGGCTTCGCATGGTATGCAAGCATGGTCAACGGCGTCAACGACTGGCTGATACCCTTATTGAATCAACAAGGCGATGTCTTTGGGCACTCTTTGACGCAAATCATGGTCCACGTGGTGTTCTATGTGGCCTTGATGACCGTTGGTTCGATGGTGTTTGCGAAGTTCTGGATTGACACCACCAACATGGGCACGAAGGACGTTGCCAAGCAAATCGAGCGCACAGGGATGCAAATTCCCGGATTCCGAAAGAACCCCAAGGTCTTGGAGAAGATCCTCGAGAACTACATTCCACCGGTCACTTATTTCTCCGGTGCGTTTGTCGGGCTGCTTGCTGCAGGAGCTGACCTGCTTGGTACGGTCGGAAACGCCACAGGTACGGGTCTGCTGCTGGCGGTCGGTATCATCTTGCGTACCTATGAGCAAATCCAAAAGGAACAGGCCATGGAAATGCATCCGATGATCCGCCAATTCTTCGGTGCCGAGTAATCCTTCATTTAGGAGGACAACGGGGTACTTTCCATGGTGGAAGGCAAACCAGTTGTTTGGGTCAAAAAAAAACCCAACGCTTACCGAATGGTCTCTGACCAAGATGGCACCCGTTTGGAGCCCTCCAAGAGCACGGTCCTTCGCGTGGTCGGCACCGTGTTTTTCCTCGTGTTGGCTACCATCACGGCACTGTCCAACGTTGGCATTTACAACGAAGTCCAATACGCTGATGATTCATCCATTGCGTCAGGGTGCTGGGAATGGCAGAGTCAAGTGATTGTGGGGGGTAATCCCCCGTATTGCACTGAGGAGACAATCATCACCGAAGTTGTTGAGATTGAGGTCAGCGATGACCAACATATTCGAGAAACCG